>Ga0210398_10005929_pt1 | contig 11324 bp, 16 predicted proteins | sample IncBWC4OmetaG_FD_161047 | JGI IMG/M metagenome (GOLD analysis project Ga0210398, IMG submission 161047) | Forest soil microbial communities from Barre Woods Harvard Forest LTER site, Petersham, Massachusetts, United States - Inc-BW-C-4-O | ecosystem: Environmental > Terrestrial > Soil >... | reverse complement strand
TTTCCTTTTGCGAGTGTCGAGACTGACGGTGCGTTTACAGAGCATGGTCGTTCGGAGGCGGCTTTGCTATAGGACGTGCGGTCAACCAATCGGGACAATTATCCAATCAGTCAATGGCTTAGGAGCGGGGGAGCACCGAAGGCGCAGAGCCAACATCACCAATGGCCCCTCTCAGACATAGACTAAGGAGTCATCGACTTTGTATTATGATTGAGCTCACGATGATTCGATATTTCAAGGAGGAAAACAATGCAAGAGGGACCTTTTTGTTTGCACTTGTCTGGCCTTTCGGCCAGTTGCCTATCCTGGCACCGTTCGGGACTACTCGATCCACTACGGCGACAATTCGGATTCCAGATGATTCCGATAGACGGCGTTGGGAATAGGTTGATGTTTCGAACCCGATACCATAAACCAAGGGGATGGTGAGATGAGTTCAATCGACGAATTGGCGGCTGGAACTTACTCTGGAGGTATTCGGTTCAGATATGGTGGTGGTCTAAATCTAATTCCAAACGGGCGAGAGGTGCGTGTATCACTTGCCCTCTATGCCTGGACGCTGGAACCGGCTTCATATGACGAGTTGACGGGATACCGGATTTGGCAGACGGGGGATAACAACCGGTGTTGGCAAGCTTACAAAGCTAATGGACCTATTAGGTTCTGGAACCAAGATGGTCACGCCCCGGGACCACCTCAGGACTGGGAGCTATTTCGATTCGACGTAACCGACGCGGCCGCCGGAAAAGTTCGCATTTGGAACATATACGGTCGTTATGTCCACAAGACCAGCGACTATTTTTCCGCGGATACCGGAGCAGCATCCGCGGACATTTTTGTTGCGGAATTCTAACGCGATGCACCTTGATTCGGCGAGATAGAGTCACGCCTCAAACTCGCCGTGGCGGGCGTGGTGTCGCCCGATGGGCCCGGCCGACGAAGAAATGCCATCACCATCCGGAAAAGCGCTGCCATATGTCGGTGACTTCATCGGTTTCGTTCAACACGTGATAGCGATCGAACTGGGTGGCAGTGGCGCAGGCGTGATTCGGTAGTATTCGGACGCGCGATCCGATCGGAATATCGGGGAGCCTCGCGGTCGATCCGGACCTCAGCGAAACGATTCCGTGTTCCTGATTGACGCGGGTGACGATGAGGTCGGGATAGGGGGCGCCGGCAGAATCGCAGACCAGTCCGTATCCTTGATCGAGAGCTTGGTGTGCGGTGCCACGATCTTGCGACAGAGCCGTCCAACCGGCGTCGATCAGAATCCAGCCCTTGCCGCTCTGGTGTCCAATTACCGTGGCCAGCACACTCATTGCAATGTCGTCGACGGTGCAGACGCCGAGGCCGGCCATCACAAGGTCAAAAAACACGAAAACGCCGGCGCGTACTTCGGTCACACCGGAGAGATCGCGTGCAAAGTGCGCCGTCGGGGTCGATCCCACGCTGACCACGGCGCACGGCAAGTCCGCGCAGCGAAGCGCCGCCGCGGCGCTCACGGCTGCCGAGCGCTCCGCCTCTGCCGCTGTACAGAGCGCATCCGCTCCTGCTTGACCATAGGAACCGCCCGAGTGAGTCATCACGCCGCGCAGCTCCGCCCCGCCCCGAACAAGCACGCGACCGACCTCGATGACGCGTTGGTCCTTGGGAAGAAGACCGGCGCGCTGGTCGTCCGCATCGATCTCAATCAGCACAGGAATGCGGGTTTTCGAATCCTTACAGGCCGCAACGACCGCGTGCGCCTGGTCCAGGCTGTCCAGTACGATGGAGAGGTCGATACCTGTCTTGCGGAGCGCAAGAACCCTAGAGAGCTTGTCCGGGCCAATTCCGACGGCGTAAAGCAAATCGCGCACGCCGGCGGCAGCAAACTGTTCCGCCTCTCGGAGCGTGGAGACCGTAGCAGGACCTGCAGCGGTGGTCATGACCATGCGCGCCACTTCAGCGCACTTCGAAGTCTTGAGGTGCGGTCGCAAAGGGACGCCGAGACCGTGAAGCTGACGTCGCAGTCGCTCGATATTGCGCCGTACGCGCTCGACATCAAGCAACAGTGCGGGCGTTTGCAATGCTTTGATGCTTGCCGTTCGATGCTCAGTGATTTCGGGCATTACCACACACCGGGTTGCACTAGACTTCCTTGGTTTTAGGTTTTCGGTCTTGCAAGTATACGATAGTCAATTGAACCGTTTGCTTGCAGACGCGAACGGGCAGTGCTGTCACTAATTCATCACCAAAAAGTCATCCGGGTTCCATTTTCCCACCATAGTCTGATCCGGCCGGTGTGTCGGTCTATTGGCTGGCATCGGCGCCAAACCCACACTTCTGGAGGTATTCATGCTGCACGCTAGACATTTGGGAGCGCTCGGCTTATTCGCCGCACTGACTCTCTCAACCCAAGGGGAGGCTCGCGCGGACGATGATCCCCGCGCAATCAAGACGGTCTTCGTGATTGCCCTGGAGAACCATAACTGGACCCAGCCGGCCAACCAGTTTTCCGGTCCGATTCAGCAGATTTTCCAGAACCCCAACGCCCCGTTCGTCAACAGCCTGGTGAACGGAACCGCCGTTGCCAAGATCAATGGGACTGAGGTCAACATTAGCCGCCAGGTGGCCTATGCCACGAACTACCGCAACGTCCTAGCCACGGCCGGCGGGAATAATCCCCATATCCATCCTTCTGAACCCAACTACATTTGGTCGGAGGCGGGCTTCAATTTCAACATATTCGACGACGCTGATCCGTTTGTCCCTCAAGGCGGTCCGACCGTGAATCAAGTCAACGCCCTGGACAATCAGCTTCATCTTGCGCGTCTCATCACCCAGGCTGGAAGGACTTGGCGCTCTTATCAGGAAGACATCGACTTGACGACCGTCGGCGGTCAGCTGACCAATGTCGTCCTGCCGAAGAATCAGTGGACAGTTCCGCTCAGTAGCTTCTCCGGAAACTTTGCCTCCGGCGTCAATCAGTTCAACGGCTCGACGCAGTTCAACTACGCCGCGAAGCACAATCCCCAGGTACTGTTCACTGACAGCAACGGCGGCGACGATCCCACGCCGGCCAATCCGTTGTCACACAACTATGCTCCGTTGCAGCAGTTGTTTGCCGATCTGGCCAACAACACCGTGGCCGATTACAACTGGATCACTCCCGATCAGTTCAACGACATGCACACCGCGCTTAGCGGTGGCTTCAAGGGCCTGACGGGAGATGCGGCCAACATCGGCCAGGGCGACAACTTCCTGAGCACCGTCGTTCCCGCGATCATGGCGTCCCGCGCCTATCAGGATCACGGTGCGATCATCATCTGGTGGGACGAGTCCGAACAGGATGCGGCGAACGATAACCCGGACGACTTCAATCACGCCATTGGCGAGATCGTGATTTCACCCCAGGCTCATCCCAACATACAGGGCCTGCCGTTTGCCAGCCCCGTCCTTCTCTCGCACTCGTCTGATCTGCGCACCATGCAGGAAATCTTCCACGTGACCAAGCCGCTTTTCCTGGGCGACGCTGTAAACGTCAACGATCTCTCCAGCTTGTTCGCTGAAGGCGCGATTCCTTCCGACGATGAAGATGGGGCATCGAGATAGATAGTAACGACTTTGAATGAGTTTTATTGCCGGCGCAGGTTTCAATGATGATTTCCTGCGCTCCACACGGGCCGCCAGCTTTCCATGGCGGCCCGTGCTGGCCGAAGAACACTCGCTTACTGGACGGTAATCGTGAGCATGCCGGATTGATTCTGAGCTGAAGCGCCGGCCAGAGAGACAACGTTGCTCGTTGTCATGGTGTAGTTCGTCACGTCGGTTTCGATGAGCGAGTTCTGCGTGTCGTAGATCTTGGTGGTCACCACAATTCCGATCGGGCTCCCGGGATCCACCGGCGTCAGCGTCGAATAGCTCACCTGCGCCGTGCCGAGGGAAACGCTCATGGTGCTGTCGGTGTAGCGGCTGAGCGTGCCCAAGGTTCCGGATGATCCACCCATCACCGTGGTGGGGAATGAAATCGGCGCCTGCGCGACGTCGTACTCGCTGGTAGAAACCTCTCCCAGGAAGGCGCTGTCACTGCTGGCACCGACGGGTGATTACAAAGGGGTCGTCGGTTACGTCGCCGCGACCCGACAAGCAGTGAGTCTCATTTGAAGAACCATCGATCCAGTGCATTTGCAAAATGTTGTCATCGAACCTCCATGTTTTGCGGTCGTCAGGCTCGCGAGTATACGATAGTGCGGTCGCGAGATCGTAAACGCGAATGCGGCAGTCGAAAGATCAAGTCCGAGGAGAGAGCGTGACTGAAAAGACCTGGCGTGCCGTCGAGGCGTATTTTGACACTGAGCTTAACGCGGTAGACCCTGAACTCGACGCCGCAATTGAAGCGAGCGTCGAGGCTGGGTTGCCCTCGATCCAGGTCTCGGCAGCGCAGGGGAAATTGCTGTATTTGCTCGCCCTGGCCCAAGGCGCCCGGCGGATCTTGGAAGTTGGCACGCTTGGGGGCTACAGCAAGGGGTGCGGAAAATGACGGCTTGGATCCGAGCGCAATCTCGACTGGCGGCCACTGTGATACAGACAGTGGGAGGTAAGGGTCATGACGGGTTTCTGCTGGCGCGCGTGCAGGCGATTTGACCCGGAGAATAATGCCGGTCGCGCAACCCACGGAGGTCAGCATGAGTACTCAAGTCAGCATTGAACGGGCCGAGCTTCGCCACGTCGATGAGATCGCGCCGCTGTTTGACGCCTATCGGCGCTTCTACGGCCGCGCCGATGATCCGCGGGCGCGGTCATTTCTGGAAGAGCGGCTCGCGCGCCATGAGTCGGTGGTCTTCGTCGCACGACTGCAGGGCGCGGCGATCGGTTTCTGCCAGCTCTACCCTTGTTTCGCTTCGGTGTCCCTGGAACGCATGTTCGTGTTGTATGACCTGTTCGTCGCGCCGCAGGCGCGGCGCTTCGGAGCGGCCGCCGCACTGTTACGGGCCGGGGTGGACTATGCAGCCGGGCAGGGCGCCGGACAGCTCATGCTGCAGACCGCCGTTACCAATCTGCCTGCGCAACGCCTGTATGAGCGTCAGGGTTGGGTCCGCGATGACGACTTCTACGTCTATGAGTACCACGTACCCACGGGCAGCGTTGCGACATGAACTGCCCGGCCAGACATAGCAGCCCCGCCGATTGTTAAATAGGAACCAAGCATGGTGTTCGCGCTGCTCGGCGCTGCGTACGTTGGTACAATGCCCGCTTTTCTATCTATAGGAGTGATGATGGCGAAGAAGAAGCGGGTAGTTCGAGCATGGTCGAAGGAGGACGTGAAAACCTTGAGGGCTCTGGCGAAAGCGAAGCTCTCGGGGCCTAAGGTGGCGAAGAAGCTGCGGCGTACGCCGGGCGCGGTGGCGCAGAAGGCGATGGCGCTCGGAGTGAGATTCAGGTCAATTAATAGAAAGCGGCGGTAAGGAAAGGCAATACCGGGAGATTATGGCCGCAGCGGCTGAGCGGCGGAAAACCTGGTCCTGCCGGGGCGATTTGAGCACGGATTGCAACAAATCCGTGGCGTAACGGAGGAGCTCAGCGCTGAGTTGAGTCTGGCATCGCTTGGCCAGACTTCGATTCGGCACTCATGGGCGTTGCTTGGCTACCGGGCAGGGCACCATCCATGATCCATTGAACCACGAACGGAATATCGCTGGCGGGCGCGCCATCCCCATCGTTCTTAAGATGTATTACCAGGTAACTGTCCGCGGGATCACCGGGTTTGACCCGGTCGAGCATGGGTTGTTCGGTACTCGGGACATTGACCAAGTCGTTGTAGCTCTGCGCCGCATCAAGGTTTAGATTTGCGGCGGGATTGGGTCCGCCGTGGCAGCCGGCGCAGATAGGGGTGAAAATGTTGGTCTGGATCGAATCAAAATCGGCCGTCAGCGGTGGCGGAATGGTCATTGGTGAGTCCGCGCTCATCCCGGCTTGACCGCCGGAGCAGGAGGCCAGCACGAGGAGCATGGTGCTGGCTGGCGACCGCCAAGGCGGCATTGCCAAACATCGCGAGAGCGTCCTTGTCGGCATAACTTGAGCGCGTCCTTGAGGCGGGTCGGCCGTGAAATAGGATCCGCCTTGGCAGGTGAGTGCCGCTACATTCCGGGGAAGTTGCCGGTTCCCGAAAATCGATACCGGGCAAGCCAATGTACGTCGTTAAGCGGACCGGCCGCCAAGCGTACGATACTTACCCGAGCGGTGCTCCATCTGCCACCGCAAGCTGGCAGCCAAGAGGAGCTTCTTCGCACGATTAAAGTCCAACTGTGTGGTCAGCGTGGGCGATGCGAAATAGTCGATTTGTCCGATAAGTTCGCCCGCCTCGGCGGGGTCGAGGGTTTGGTGCATCATCGTCCAGCCCTCAAACGCTCGCTCGGGTATGGATTCTCTCGCGATTAAAGTCAATTGGGTGTGTCTGTTGTCCCTGAGAATTCTGCTGAATACGGCGTCAACCATCTCTGGTTGGCCCTCCAGCACCTGCAAGAATGAACCGCCGATATACAGAAGCATGCCGGTGATTTCTTGCTTCGCATTCGCGATGCGTATCTGCTGCAACAAATCCGGAATTTCATGCTCGTGGAAGCATTCAGTCGACCGGCTAGCGTATATCAAGCTCATCAGTGACTTCATGGCGCCCCCGTTTTATCGTATCTTCGCGTGACAATACCGAGTTTTCGACGTGGCCTTCGAGTGAATCGGAGATTTCTGAGACATACGTCTCATTTGCATCCGTAGCGGATGATGTTGGTTCCTTCGTGAAGGCTCCGCCGGGACGTGTCGCCATCCGCGACGTCCGTCACATGCGGAATAGGGATTGCGGACATACAGCAAGCCTCCAAAGGGCGATCAGCGCACCATCGGGCGCAATCATCCGGGGAGGAGTGTATGTCGAGTCTGGCCAAAGGAGTGAGGGCAATTGCGCCAAGGCAAGCGAAGGAAACGCGCAGCGCTCCGACCGGCATCAATGAGAGTTTGGGAACAAGAATACGCATACTGCGAGAAGCAGGGGGTCTCACACAAACGGAGTTGGCCGTGGCCATCGGCGTAACCGAGGCTGCCGTTTCTGCGTGGGAGACCGGCAATTATTTGAATCTCAAGCTGCAAACCTTCTTGTGCATACTCGATGTCTTAGGAGTGGCCGAGCCGGAATACTTGATCCGGGGGACGGACTGGTAACAGCGGAAGTCACCTCAGCTTTGTTCTAACGCGAGTTCCACGAACGTCCTGGCTGCCGCACTTCGATATGCACCCTTGCGCTGCAACAGCGCAGCTATTCGAGGTGGCAGCGCAGGCTCGAGATTGACCGCACACAGTCCGGTGTTCTCGCGCGCGATCGCGGCGGGCAGTACAGTGGCCAGTCGACCGCGACGCACGATCTCGATGACGGCACTGATCGTGTTGACCTCGATCGCAATCTGTGGGGTCACGCCGTGTTGCCTGAAATAATGATCAATGTAGTGGCGCGTCGCAAACTCCTTATTCAGGAGGACCAGCTTTTCACGCTCGAAGTCGCGAAGCTTCAGCGAGTCTCGCCGTCTGGCATGCGGATGGGACTTCCCAACCATCGGAGCAAGCGCTTCAGTGAGCAGAATATCAGCCTCGATATCTGGTGATAGCGTCTCTTTGAACGCGATGCCCACATCGAGGTCATCCTCGCTCAGCAGCGCCTCCATTCGCTCCTGCGGCATTTCCTGAATAGTGAGCGTGATGTTTGGATAGCGGGTGTTGAATTTTTCGACCAAGGGTCCAATCAAGTAGGCCGCGAATGTCGGCGTCATTGCGAGGCGCAGCGATCCGCGACTCAAATCCTGCACGTCGTGAATCGCCCGTTTGCCAGCATCCAGATCCTGAAGCGCAAGTCGCGCATAGCGCAGGTAAACGACGCCGGAGTCAGTCAGCCGGATCGTCCGGCCGGATCGGTCGAGCAGCTGCACGCGCAGCGTTTCCTCGAGTTGCTTGATCTGCTGCGACAAGGTCGGCTGCGACACATGCAGCGCCTCGGCCGCGCGAGTGAAATTGCCGTGCTCCGCAACCGCGAGAAAGTAACGAACGTGACGTAGCAACATGGTGCCTCAACTATTGGTCGTGCCTATCGCGATGATAATAAATCAGTCTTGGACGCTATAGCGTAATCCGTTCATTCTGCGGCCATCGGACTCGAATCATGACGACGGAGAATGTACCCACCCGGGCCTGCGAGGCCCTATCAGGAGAGTGTGATGTCATCGAACCAGAAAGTACGTCCGCCGCTGCCCCCGTTCACCCTCGAAACGGCGATCGAAAAAGTGCGGCTTGCCGAGGATGGTTGGAATACTCGAGATGCGGCCAAGGTGGCCTTGGCCTATTCGCTCGACACCAGGTGGCGCAACCGCACGGAGTTCACGAACAATCGCGACGAGGCGCAAGCGTTTCTGGAACGCAAGTGGAAGAAGGAACTGGACTACCGTCTGATCAAGGAGCTGTGGGCATTCGCGGGCAACCGGATCGCGGTCCGGTACGCGTACGAGTGGCACGACGATTCCGGCAATTGGTTTCGCTCGTATGGTAACGAGAACTGGGAATTCGGCGCGGACGGTCTGATGCAACGCCGCTATTCGTGCATCAACGACATGCCGATCAAGGAATCGGAGCGCAAATTCCACTGGCCCTTGGGCCGCCGTCCCGATGATCATCCGGGGCTCAGCGAGTTGGGTCTGTGACCGACGCAGGCTGACCCGGGTGAGGGAATACACCGGTATGACACCGGGCCAATATTGGCGTGGTTTCAAGCGATACCGAGAGCTGTCCGGAAGGAGTTCAGGGCGGCAGGGAGTCCGCAAAATTCAAACTTTCCCGCAGCACATCTTGAGGGTTCGATGCAAACATCATGTGGCTTGCGCCCTGCAGAATCACCAAGCGCCCATTGGGTGCGTCCGACTTGAAACGCGCGGTACGCCGCTCGATCCATCCGTGTTGGTAGGCGATATAGGCTTCAGCATTGGCGCGCGCCTCAGGGTCATTCTTATCGTAGTCGGCGGGAATGTTGTCTTCAGCACCGATATAGAGCGCCGGAACCATAATGTGGTGAAAGCTCTTTCTTCCGGCCATGATGGCGCTACCCACCCAACCGGGCGCGCGAGATTCTGATGATGGCCGTCCGTCTGACAGCGTCGCTTGCATTTGGCGGAACTCTGTTTCGGGTAGGTACAGTCTCATGGTTCGGTGATACCACTCACGCAAAGCGGGAAAGCTCTGAAGGTCCGCCGGTTGCGGGTCCACCCAAGCTGGCCGACCTTTCTCTACCCGCAGGAGATTCTCTGCAATTGTTTGCGCTGCCGGCAAGTCCCGGTCACGAAGCGCCGTCGCCACAGGCCGAGAATCGAACGGGCTTTCGAGCAAATCGGCCAAGTGCTTCTGCAGGACCTCAATCTGCTGTCTCCACTCGACATTCCAGTAGAGAGCCTCCTTTTCGGAGGCTGCGTCATAGGAATAAATGGCATCGAGGTAAATGGCACCCGCAATCAGCGAAGGATAGCGCGTAGCGACATCACTGACCTCCTGGCCCCCAAAGGAATGGCCCATCAGAATGGGCTTTTGTATGTTGAGCTTTCGGATAACCGCGACGACGTCATCCCCCAGCCGATCTGCATCGTAACCAGAGCGTGGCTTGGAAGAATCGCCGTAGCCGCGGCGAGTCACACCATACACGTGAAAATGCGGCGTCAGCAGAAGCGCAAAATCATCGAACGCATGGGCTGTACCACCGGCACCGGCTATGAAGATCAACGGCCGCCCGGTACCACCCCAGTCGAGGGTCTCAATTTTGACGCCGGGCTGCACGGTGACGAAACGAATCTGATGCGGCGAGGGGTCGTGCCAGTCGTCGGCTCTCGAAACTGAAAGATCCAACAAAGAGGCGACGATCAACACAAAAATCACTTTCACGTTGCACATCACGACCTCCTTGTTAGTACGTCGATGGCTTCCAGATTGACAGATAATCGATCAGTTAGACTGTCGACAAATGCTCGATCGAAAAAGCAAAGAAGTCGCGGTTACAGAAAGGAATAATGCATGAAACTCGATCCCAAAAAAACGGCGTTGATGACGCTGGATCTTCAAAAAGGAGTCTTTGGTCTTGGCCGTGTACCGCGATTTCTTTGCTTGCGCTTCTCCTAGCCGGGAGAGATGTAGGAGAGAATAAAAAATGATGAAAACAGACAACCGCGGTCAGATCCACGATAGGAATGGTGCTGTTGGCGGCGCTGTTGGGGATTCGCCACAACGCCCATCTGCCGTCACGTCCATTCCCGCGCGTGTGCATTTCTGCTGGATCGGCCCGCACCTCAGCTGGGCTTATGCTTTTGCTCTGCTATCGGCGGCGGCGCAGGCCGGCATGGACGAGGTGGTGCTGCACCATACCGACGAACTTGAGGAAGGCGCGGTGCTCACCGCATTGCGTGGCACGGATGGGTTGCACCTCGAGCGCATCGACGCGCTCGCCTGCCTGGCCGAGGCCGGGGCGAGGCTTGGCCTTTCGGACGCGCTCGCCGCGCTTTATTCAAATCTGACGAGCCCGGTGCAGCGCGCCGACGTGCTGCGCGCGGCGATACTTTATCTGCAGGGCGGCATTTATCTCGATCTCGACACCATCACCGTGGCCTCGCTGCGCCCGCTTCTGGACGCGCCGCAATTCGTCGGCACGGAATATATCGTTTGGCCGCATTGGGTGCGCAGTTCGCGCTCCTGGACGGTCTTGGCGAAGCATTTGGCGCTGGATGTGCTGCGCTCCGGCTTGCGCCTGTGTCCTGGTGGCTGGCGCGGCTTCCGGCATGTGGAACCCTGGTATTTTAAGGGCGTCAACAACGCGGTGCTGGGCGCCCAAGCGGGCGCGCCGCTGTTTGCCGCCTATTTAACAGCTATGGCGGCGCTGCCGCCGGCGCGCCGGAGCCAGCCCTACGCGCTAGGACCGGATCTGCTGCAGAGTCTCACTGGCCAATTTTCCAGCGCCGATCTGGTTATTCATGAACCCGCGGTTTTCTATCCGCTGGCCCCGGAGATTTCGACGCATTGGTTTCGAGCGCGGGCAGCCAGCCTCAACCTGGCGTTGCAGCCGCAAACACTGGTCGTGCATTGGTATGCCTCGGTGCGCAGCAAGCCCTATATCGCGCTTATTGATCCTGCCTATGTGCGGAGCCACCGCCATACCCAGCTTTATAGCGCCTTGGTCAGCCGAGTCTTGCCGCAACTCTGAGCATCACACGGCTTGGCCGGCTACAGAGCCGGTTGAAAAAGGTGGATGCAGCCGCCTGAGCAGTGCCTCATGG
>Ga0210398_10005927_pt1 | contig 11326 bp, 12 predicted proteins | sample IncBWC4OmetaG_FD_161047 | JGI IMG/M metagenome (GOLD analysis project Ga0210398, IMG submission 161047) | Forest soil microbial communities from Barre Woods Harvard Forest LTER site, Petersham, Massachusetts, United States - Inc-BW-C-4-O | ecosystem: Environmental > Terrestrial > Soil >... | reverse complement strand
CCCTTCTGTCCGTCGGACTCGGCGCCCGAGTCGTTTGCCTTGGACTTCCCTCCGCGCTGTTGCCGCGATTGCTCGTCATGATGCATGTCGAGAGGATGAGTGCCCGGGTCTTCGCCTTCGGTTTCGCCGCTGCGGGGATCGACGATGAACAGCAGGTCCGACAGATCGCTGGCGTGTTCTTCTTCCTCGCTAAGAATATGCTCGATTAGCACTCGGGTCGTGGGATCGTGGTCAGCGAAATGCCGAATCATCTTCGAATAAACCTCGATGACAATGCGCTCGGCAATCAGGTCTTCTTTGATCATGTCGGCCAGCGTCTTACCCTCTGCGTACTGTGAGGCTGACCGCTGCAGCAGCGACGCTGGATTGAAGTCCGGTTTGCCGCCCAGTTGCTGGATGCGCTCGGCAATTTCGTCCGCGTGCTCACGCTCGGCGTCGGCGTGCTCCTTGAATTCGTCGCGGACAGCAGTTCCATGGACGCCGGTTGCCATGAAGTAATGATGCATATAACGCAGCACGCACACGATTTCGGTAGCTAACGCCTCGTTGAGAATAGAAATCGTGTTTTCGACGTCCCCCTGGTAGGAGTTGGTTACCGCTCCATCCTCAATTTTCTGCGCGGCGCGCTTGCGTATCTCTTCCACATCGGTGACAAAACTTGGCATAAGAATTCGACCTCGCTGAAGGCTGCCGCCTGAGCTTCGGGCACAAGTTCGCGTCTACCGAAGCAATTAACGGTGCGTGCTGTTGGATTCCGGCTTGCCGGGTATGGATGCATGAACACAGATGATGGTTGAAGGTTCGGCCCCATAGATAAAAATCACAGGCGATCGATTGTCGCCCCGGCGGCAGCAAGCTACCGGCTAGGGCTCGATTGTGACCGTCAACTCGCCTGATGGATTGGTATGGACCTTTACGGCGTTTAGCGAAGGGGCAATCGCATCGGCTTCAGACAGCTGTTCGCGTGGGTAGGTCGTCGTCACCGCGATCGCGATCATTCCGGCAGATTGGGCGGCGCGAATTCCGGACGGCGCGTCTTCAAAGACCAGACAATTCTTGGGCTGGCGGAGCAGCACTCTGGCTCCTGCCAGGTAGGGCTCGGGATCGGGCTTTCCGCGGGTTACATCATCGGCGGTGATCATGTTTGAGGGGACAGGCAGCCCGGCGACCTGCAGCCGCTTGGTCGCCAGCCGACGAGTGCCTGAGGTGACGATGGTGTAGCGATCCGGGGGCAACGCGGTCAACAGCTCTTTGGCCCCGGGCAACACGCGCAGACCTTCGGTGTCGTGAATTTCGCGCTGCTCGATCTGGTCGGTCTGCCGTTGGGCATCGAGCAAGGGATCGACCTGGCGAACGGTCTCAATAGTGCGCTGGCCATGCGCCACCTGGACCACATAGTCCGGGTCAAGCCCGTGCTCGCGGGCCCAGGTGGCCCAGACGCGAGTTACACAGGGAGTGGAGTCAACCAGTACGCCATCGAGGTCGAAGAGAATGGCTTCGCAGCGAAAGGAAGGCATGAAGTAGTTTCGCAGAGGCCAGGGTCGCTCAGCAAAGCCAAGGCCTCCCAGAACGGGCTCGGTGCGGATTCAGAATTATGCGGGCTGCGAATTTCGCTGAAAGATTGGGACTGCATCGAATATATTGACTGCAATGCCTTCACTCGCACTTTCCGAATTGATCGGCGCGGCCGTGATCGACAACACCGGCGTGCATGCCGGCAAAGTGCGCGAAGTCACGTTGGTTCCGCAGGAGAATGCCAGCCTGGTAACCGGCTTCGTGGTGAAGACCCGCCACGGCAATCGTTTGGTGCCGGCTACGTCGATCAGCTTAATTAATGGCGGTCTGCGGATCGCTACCGCAGCTGCTGAGTGGAGTCCCTACGGCAGCGGCGAGGGCATGCTGCTGCTTGAACGTGACTTGCTCGACCAGCAGATTATCGATGTTCACGGGCGCAAGGTGGTGCGGGTCAACGATGTTGATATTCACGAGGAGCGCAGCAACGGCAATATCGTGCTCAAAATCGGAGCGGTGGATGTGGGAGCGCGAGGCGCCATCCGCCGTCTGCTGAAAGGAGTGGTGCCGGCCGCAGCGCTGCACCTGTTGCTTCAGAGAATTCCTCCGCGCATGATTCCTTGGGAGTTCGTCGACCTCATTGAGATTGATCCCGCCCGTCGCGTCAAGCTGAAGATCTCGCTCGATCGGTTGGCCAAGCTGCATCCCGCCGATATTGCCGACATCGTGGAGGACCTTGCTCCGGCGGAGCGCGAAGCCATCTTCGAAACTCTGGATGAAGAGGTTGCGGCAGAAACCCTGGAAGAGATCGATCCCAAGATGCAGGTTTCGATTTTGAGTTCTCTGGATTCTGACCGCGCCGCCGATATTGTCGAGGAGATGGATCCCGATGCCGCCGCCGATCTGCTGGGCGACATGCATCCTGATGCGTCCCAGGAAATCCTCACGGAAATGGAGCCGGAGGAACGTGCCGAAGTTGCCGGTCTGATGACCTTTGAAGAGGACACGGCGGCCGGGCGGATGACCACCGACTACATGGCGCTGGGTCCGAGCGCCAAAGTGGAAGACGCCATCGAGATGCTGCGCAACTTCGAAGGCGGAATCGAGAGTGTGAGCACGATCTTCATCATCGGGGAAAAGGAAAAGCTGCTGGGATCGGTTCCGTTGGCGAAGATTGTGCTGGCGCCGCATGGCACTCCGTTAATGATGCTGAGCACCGGGCATATGACGACGATTCATCCCGGCGCCGATGAGAAGGAAGTGGCGGAGCTGTTCGACAAGTACAACCTGCTTACCCTGCCGGTGATCGACGACGAAGGGGTGTTGACTGGCGTGATTACTGCGGACGATGTGATCAACATGCTGAGGGCGAAGCTGTAAGACCAGTAGCCAGTAGTCAATAGTCAGTAGCCACTCGGTTTGGGAGATAGGCCAACGGTATAATCGCGAAATGGCAGGCATAGTGATTCACATTTCGGAAGCTGACGCGGAAAAAGATTTCGGCTCGGTGCTAGCACGCGTGCGCGAAGGGGCGGAGGTCGTGATCGACGGAGAAGCCGGCGGACCGGCGATCGCTGTGGTGCGGCCAGCAAAAGAACGGCTTGGGCGGCTACTGTCGGAGTCGATCGCGTTAGCTGAGGCTCATGCCAGGGAACTCGGCCACGAGCCGACGATAGACCCCGAGTTTGCGGCCGATCTGGAAGAAATTATACGTAATCGGAAGCCACGCGAGCCCTCGGAATGGGACTGATCCTGGATTCCAGCGTGTTGATCGCTGGGGAGCGACGCAATAAAAGCGTCCGGCAGATCCTCTCCCGATTAAGAGCTACCCACGGGGAAACTGAGGCTGCGATATCGGTCATAACTGTAGTGGAGCTGACGCATGGACTATACCGCGCCAAGATAGATTCTGACCGCAGGCGTCGACAAGAGTTCGCGGAGGAGGTCTACCGCGACTTGGTCGTTTATCCAATAGGAGTTGAGATAGCGCAGCTGGCCGGCCGAATCGAAGGAGAGCAGATGGCCCGGGGTATAAGCATCGCTTTTCAAGATCTCTTAATCGGAGCAACTGCCCTCAAGCTCGGGTTTGACCTCGTCACCTTGAACATACGCCACTTTGAGAAGATTCCCGACCTGAAAATTGTCTCGCCATTCTCCTGATTGGCGCATTTTCTGACATGCGTTTATTCTGGGTGTTCTTCGCATCTCACCATAATTCCCCGGTACCATGCCTGATTCCCGACGCGTTCGAGTTTGGCGAATTCGCCTCCTGATGTTCCTGGCCGTCATCGGCCCAGGTTTCATTACCGCGAATGTCGACAACGACGCGGGCGGGATCTACACCTACTCGGCCGCAGGAGCGCAGTTCGGATATCTGCTGCTGTGGGTGATGATCCCCATGACCGTCGCGCTGGTCGTGGTGCAGGAGATGTCGGCGCGCATGGGAGCAGTTACCGGCAAAGGCCTGAGCGATCTCATTCGCGAAGAGTACGGCCTGCGCATCACGTTTTTCATGATGCTGGGGCTGGTGATCACCAACTTCGGGAACGTGGTCTCAGAGTTTGCCGGAGTGGCCAGCAGCCTGGAGCTGTTCCACATTTCCAAATACATCAGCGTGCCGGGCGCAGCGCTGATTGTGTGGTTGCTGGTGGTCAAGGGAACTTACAAGAGTGTGGAGAAGGTTTTCCTGGCAGCGTCGTTTTTCTACTTCGCCTACATTATTGCGGGTGTGCTGGCTGGGCCGAGTTGGAAGGAAGCGTTTGTTGCTACTTTCAAGCCGCCGCACAGTGGTGCGTTCCGCGACTCCTCCTACATCTACATGGTGATTGCGGTAGTGGGAACCACTATTGCGCCCTGGATGCAGTTCTACCTGCAATCCTCCATTGTGGAGAAGGGAATTACTCCGCGCGAGTACAAGGCGTCGCGCTGGGATGTGATTCTGGGCTGCTTGTTCACCGACGTGGTCGCCTGGTTTATCGTGGTGGCTTGCGCAGCCACCCTCTATGTTCACGGCATCCGGCAGATTCGGGATGGCGCCGATGCCGCTCAGGCATTGCGCCCTTTGGCAGGCGAATATGCCTACATTCTCTTTGCGGCTGGATTGTTCAATGCTTCGTTGTTTGCTGCTTCCATCCTGCCGATTTCAACGGCGTACACGGTGTGCGAAGGTCTCGGCTTCGAATCCGGCGTTGGGCACAAGTTTGGCGAGGCCAAGGTTTTCTACTGGCTCTACACCTTGCTGCTGATTGCCGGGGGCGGCGTCATCCTGCTGCCCAACCTTCCGTTGGTGAAAATTATTGTTCTTTCCCAGGTGGTGAACGGAATTGTTTTGCCCTTTGTCCTGATTTTCATGTTGCTGCTGATTAACAAGAGCGAGTTGATGGGCAAATATATGAATGGGACGTGGTTCAATCTGATCGCGTGGGCGACAACCATCATCATGATCGGGTTGACGATTGCCTGGTTTGCGACTGGGCGAGGGGGGAGCTAGGGAGTTTGGCGTCGGAATTACTGGCGGAAAAACTGGGAAAGCAGATGCCTCACCGGCTTAACTTCACCCCAACAAGCGCAAACGCGGCGCTTTTTGGGGACCCCGATCCGCCGGTTCGTGATGACAAGAACAAAGGACTGTGACGGCGCAGCTGAAGCTAGGCCCCTTCAAAATTCATTGCTAAGGCTACGCCCTTCAAATCAGGCTAAAGCAGCTTGCCTTCTGCGATCTGCTGCACCAAGGTGCGATCGGCGTCAAGGAAATCGAGCGTCTGCAATTCGCGGCGGTTTACCCAGCGCAGTTCGCGGAAGATGCGATTCTGCAGCTCCCCCTCATAATCTTCCACCACAAAGAACTGAAGATCCACGGCGTTGCCATTCTGGTAATGATGTTGCAGCTGGAAAACTTTCGGACCGATCTCGGCGCGGATTCCAAGCTCCTCGTCGAGTTCGCGTTGCAGGGCCTGATGAGGTTCTTCGCCGGGCTCAATCTTCCCGCCGGGAAATTCCCACTTGAGGGGCAGCGCCTGGTACTCGGTCCGCTGGCAACAGAGGATGTCTTCGCCTCGCACCATGAGGGCGGCAACCACTTGCTTGATCATCAGATCGATTCCGTTCGGTCTCCGCGAAGTCTGGGCGTCACGTGGTTTTCTCCAGACAAACGCCGACCAGTCGAGCACAATGTTCCACCAGTTGACGGTCGTCAGCGGTGAAAGCTGCAGGCGTGTGACTGTCGATGTCGAGCTCGCCCACAACTTCGCCTTTCACAAATATTGGCACAACGATTTCTGATTTCGTTTCGAGCGAACATGCCAGATATCGTGGGTCGGCATTAACGTCGTCGACGATAACCGTGCGCCCGGTCGAGGCAGCCGCGCCGCATATGCCTTGATTGAGCGGTATCCGCGTGTGAGGGGTGATGGCGCCCACGTAGGGACCGAGAACCAGGAGCGGACCTTCGCCGTCGCCGGCTTTGTCGATCATGTAAAAACCGACCCAATCGAAGTGAAGCAGCCGCTCCTTGAGTCGACCGACCACAACACTCATCAGGTCTTCGGCAGTGTCGGCTGCACCGGCGAGAGCACTGATTTCCTTAGCTAGCTGTTGTTGCGCGGTGGGCATGGGCGTTCCTTTGTATCACAAGCCTGCGGGGTTCACAGGATCTGCAAATTGACGGATTCCGGATGGGCGCGGAAAGCCCTCGGGATGGAGCGCCCAGGCAACGGCGTCCAAGCCGCCGAGCACGGTTGTCGCCGGCGTGTTGAACAGCTCGTCTTTGATGCAGAACACGCGTCCGTTGCGCACCGCGGCAAGCTCGCTCCAGCCGCGCTGCTCCACGATTTTCTCCAGTGGAACGCGGTCGCCCGCTCCGCACCAGGCAGCGAAGATCACATCGGGGTACTCGGCAGCGATGGCTTCGGCGGTCATCGGCTTGCCGGGCTGGCCAATGAACTCGCCTCCCGCGGCTTGCACCAGTTCCGCAACCCAGAGTTCGGAGGCGATGATGGGATTTCCCCATTCTTCGCAGAACACCCGTTGCTTTGTCCGACCTACACTTTGTTGCCGAACCTGTTCGATGCGATTTTGCATGCCACTGACGACCGTGTCGCCTTTGTCCGGCGCGCCCATGATTCCGGCAATGGCGGCGATGTCTGTGTAGATGTCGTCAAGGGAGCGAGGTGTGAGGCCGAGAAAGCGTATTCCCGCCTTCAGGATTTCAGCCACCGCGCTGGATTGATAGGGAACCGAGGCGAGCACCAGGTCGGGTCGCGTGGCGAGAATCTGCTCGGCCTGCGCGGTCCAGGAGTCGGAGACGATCACGCGAGAGCCGTCGGCGACTTCGGGACAAACATCCACGCAATACTTGGTGCAGGCCACCAGGCGATCGAGCAGGCCCAAGTCGCGTAGCGCGACGGTGGCGCTGGGCTGCAGAGAGACAACGCGTTGGAAATGGTGGTTCATAAGGAGGAGCCTTTCGATTATACGGAGTGCCGGCAAAACGGGGCGGTTATTGAGATTCGCACACGGAATTCGCGCACGAAGTGACAAGCTTAAGATTTGTCATCATGAGCACAGCGAGGGATCGGTTTCTTGCCTGACCGGCGAAAAGCAGATTCCTCGCGCCCAAACCGAGGCGCTAGCAATGACAATTCGCCGCGCTCGATTTTCGGTACTGTCTGATCAGGACATTACCAGATTTTCAATAGCGGCGTAGCGATACGCTATGATGTTACATATCGCTCATGTATTCTCCGGAACTCCTTGACCACTTCGAACATCCTCGCAATTCGGGCGACCTGCCCGGGGCAAACATTCATGTACAAATTGAGAATCCGGCTTGCGGCGACGTGCTCGAACTCTCGGCCAAGATCGACAGTGGTCAGATTGGCGAGATCCGGTTCCGGGCGAAAGGTTGTGTGCCGGCGATGGCCTGCGCATCGGCCGTGACGCAGTTAGTTGAGGGAAAGTCCATCGAGCAGGCGCGGGAGATTGGCAAGGATGATATTGCGCGCGCTGTTGGGAGCCTGCCACCCGCCTCTGGACACGCAGCTCAGCTTGCTCTGGATGCTCTCCAGGCTGTCCTGAAGATGACGGCTTGAGCTGATTTGGCTCCGGCAAATCAAGTTGGCGCGATATAAGGAACCCGAGGCTGTCCATATTTGAAACTCATCTGTCCGATGTGGGGGCTTGCGAAAAATTAACCACACCCATTTACCGAAAGAGCGCATCCTAAGCAGAGGCAGGTTTTGGACTTGCGTTTCTGCCCAGGAACTGGGTAGGATAGAAGCGTCCTCCAATCGCCGCACTTCCGTGCAGGCGTTCCTCGCGCCGAAAATTCCGGGCGCCAGACGGACGCAACTGATTCGATTTCAGTGAAGTATCCAGTCGCCGCCACAAGGCACACTGATAGGTTTTGCAGCCTTCGGGCCAATATAGCGGTACACGAATGTGGGAATCCTGCAATCTGCAGGTGAACCTTATAGAGAGAAGCATGAATCAAGGATCGAATCCTCCTTCCGGGCCTGCCGGAGGGAAGGGACGCAGACGGCGGCGCGGCCGCCGTGGACCCGTCCTGCACGGGGCAGCACCTCAACAACCTGGACAGCATCGCAACGGGCCGGGAAAGAACCGCTCGCACGGCCGCAAGCCCGGACAGCGTTCCGGACAAGGCGCGCTGGGCGGCGGAATTTATACCGCCCCCATGGATCATAGTTACCGTGCGGCCCAGGGTAACAATAACGGTAACACCCACAAGCCAAACCGCGGTGGCCGTATGAATCAGCCGCTGGGCAAGGAGTTTGTGCCGCCTGAGCCGGAGCCTTTGGCTGTCTCCTCGGACGCGCCCGCACGTATCTTTGCTTTTGTCGACGATTTGTTTTTCCTGGCGAAAATCCAGGAAACGGCACGCAAGATGAACGTGAAGGTCGAGTTCGTCAAGACCGAAAAAGATCTTCAGGAGAGAATGGGGCAGAACGGCGAAGAAAAGCCGTCGCTCATTATCTTCGACCTGAATAATATTGCTGCCAAGCCGCTCAGCATGATTCCCAAGCTGAAGGCGAAGCTGAAGAAGGCCACCAACATCATTGCATTCGTCTCGCACGTTCAAGGCGAATTGAAGATGAAGGCGCAGGAAGCTGGGTGCGACATGGTGCTTCCCCGGTCGGCTTTTTCGCAGAACCTGGCGCAGTTGCTGCGGCGCCACGGAGCTCCCGAGCCTCTGCAGGAACCAGGCCAATAGAATCGACTGAGAAACTCAGCCTCGACACTTCACGGCTCGCGGACAGCGGGCAATGCGCCGCCATTTAGAATCGCATCTGCATGAGCAGATCTGCGCGTTCCCTCAATTCGGCCAACATGCGCCGATTCCACACCGCTTTACTGAGCTGGTACGACCAGCACCGTCGCGACTTGCCTTGGCGTCGCGACCTTGATCCCTATCACGTGTGGGTCTCCGAGATCATGTTGCAACAGACGCGCGTGGCCGCTGTCCTGGATCACTATGCTCGCTTCATGATGCGGTTTCCCACGGTGCAGTCCCTGGCTGCCGCTCGTGAGGCATCGGTGTTGGCGATCTGGAGCGGCCTGGGCTACTACCATCGAGCGCGGCGAATGCATCAGGCGGCGAAGGTGATCGTCAACCAGCGAGGTGGATGCTTTCCGCGAACAGCGGAGAAGTGGGCAGATCTCCCGGGGATCGGCCGTTATACCGCGGCAGCGATTGCGAGCATTTCGTTTGGAGAAGCCGTCGCCGTGGTGGATGGCAATGTGGCCCGAGTGGTCGAGCGTCTGCTAGGGCGGCCTGTCGGCAAAGAAGAGACGTGGCTACAAGCCGAAGCTCTATTGGAAGCGCAGCGGCCCGGAGATTTCAATCAGGCCATGATGGAGTTGGGCGCTACCATTTGCACGCCGCGAGCGCCACAATGTCTCCTATGCCCGGTGAGTGCCTTCTGCCGGTCGCGCGGAGCGGCCGAGACAAGTCCGCGGTCTCCCCGGAAGCGCAAGCAGTTGAGTTACGCACTGGCGCACAAGCATTCGGCAATACTTCTGGTGCAACGGCCGGCAGACGCGTCGCTGATGGCGGGCATGTGGGAATTGCCGCTTGTCGGTCCCGGCGGACTGAATGGAAATGAGCTGCTGGTACAAGTTCGTCATTCCATTACTGATACCGATTACCAGATCGCGGTGTTCGCGGTTTCGCCACTCGATTTGCCGGATTTGGAAACCGCTGGTCGCTGGTTGACTCGCAACCAGTGGGAGCGCCTGCCGCTGACCGGACTGACCCGCAAGATTCTTCGACGGCTGCAGGCTGAGTCGAAGCCGAAGGTCGCAGAATCTAATTTGTAGCGATGAAAGTTTGGAGGTTTTGACTGAATGGCTGCATTGATCGCGGGAGTTCGCGCCCCGGATTTCACCTTACCAACGGTTGATGGGGGACAAGTGTCTCTGCGGGAGGCGTTGGCGAAAGGGCCGGTTCTGCTGGCATTCTTCAAAGTCAGCTGCCCGGTCTGCCAATACGCTTTACCGTTTGTTGAACGCCTGTATCGCGCCCATCAAAGCGCAAACATTACCGTGCTCGGTGTTTCGCAAGATAATGTCCGCGACACGAAGGCCTTTGCGAAGGAATACGGGATCAGTTTTCCGATCGCTCTTGATGATCCTGCGAGCTACGCTGTCTCGAACGCCTATGGGCTGACCAATGTTCCTACACTCTTCTTTGTCGCTGCTGACGGCGAGATTGAAGTTTCTTCGGTCAGCTGGTCCAAGGCCGACATCGAGGCGATCAATGAGAAGCTGGCAGCTGTCCGCCGGCAGACGCCCGCCGTTCTTTGGCGAAAAGGCGATGATGTGCGCGACTTCCGCGCTGGTTGAAGCTCGAAAAACTGATCCGCGGTCGGCGGATTGTAGTCGCACTGAAGAATAAATTGGAGGCACGGCTTTGCAAGTCGCTGGAAAAGTCTGAAAAGCAGATCCCTCGCCGCCTGAAGCCGGTTCGTGATGACAACTTAAAGGGCTTACTACGGCGTAGGTAAAGCTACTCCCCTTCAAGATACCTCCGAGGTACCTGAGGTATCAGATACCTTCCCGTCTCATCGATCATTGGTCCGCGCGTGGTTTCGCGTAGAATAAGAAGTTTTCTGCACCTGCATGCAATGCACAGGAGACTGCTTACTTGCGTAGACCGGCGCTGATTTCTCTGCTGATCCTCATGCTTATGGGCCTGTTGATAGCGCAGGCTGTTCGTCCTTCCGCATCGGCTCCCGCCGCCAACCCGGACTCAACCGTTCCTCACGTCGCGGGGCTGCCGGTTGCGGCAGAGCAGGCCATGGCAACTGTTGATCCGGAAAAGATCCGCGCCCAGGTGCGTTTTCTCTCCCATGATTTATTGGAAGGCCGCGGCACCGGACAACGCGGCGGCGATATTGCGGCCGAATATATTGCGACCCAGTTTGCGCTCTACGGGCTAAAGCCTGCCGGTGAAAATGGAAGCTACATGCAGAAAGTCCCCATGGAGGGCATCGCAACGCAGGATGATTCGACCCTCACACTCGTTCCCAGTAGCGGCCAGCCGATTGAGCTGATCTATCGCAGAGATTTCGTTGCTATGGACGAGACCGGCAAACCACTGAATGACCTGGACGCCGACATGGTGTGGATGGGCTATGGCATCGATGCTCCGGAGTTCAATTGGAACGACTACAAGGATGTGGACGTGAGGGGCAAAGTGCTGCTCATGCTGGTGAATGAGCCGCCATCAGACGATCCGAAATTCTTTGCCGGCAAGGCGCTCACCTATTTCGGCCGGTGGACGTACAAGTTCGAAGAG
>Ga0210398_10005926_pt1 | contig 11330 bp, 17 predicted proteins | sample IncBWC4OmetaG_FD_161047 | JGI IMG/M metagenome (GOLD analysis project Ga0210398, IMG submission 161047) | Forest soil microbial communities from Barre Woods Harvard Forest LTER site, Petersham, Massachusetts, United States - Inc-BW-C-4-O | ecosystem: Environmental > Terrestrial > Soil >... | reverse complement strand
TGATTCCCAAGGAATTCATCAAGCCGGTCGATCAGGGTATTAAAGAAGCCATGGAAGGCGGCGTTCTGGCCGGCTACGAAATGGTGGACGTGAAGGCTACGCTCTACGACGGCAGCTATCACGATGTCGATTCCAACGAAATGGCTTTCAAGATTGCCGGCTCGATGGCGTTCAAAGAAGCCGCACGCAAGGCCAGCCCGGTTCTGCTGGAGCCGGTGATGTCGGTTGAGGTGGTCGTCCCCGAAGAATACATGGGCACTATCATTGGCGATCTCAGCAGCCGGCGCGGCCGCATCGAGGCGCTCGAGCATCGCGCAGGTTCGCAGGTAATTAAGGCAATGGTTCCGCTGGCCGAGATGTTTGGTTATGCGACCAATATGCGTTCGAACACCCAGGGCCGCGCGACTTTCAGCATGCACTTCTCGCGCTACGAAGAAGCGCCGCGCGCCGTAGCCGAAGAGATTGTGGCCAAGGTGCAGGGCAAGAGTCCGGCTGGAACCAAGTGAGCCCTGGCCCCCGTTTGACGACGATTGGTCAGGGTTGACTTGAAAGTAGAGCCGGGTCGAGCGAGGTCTTGAAGGGACGCGGCTTTAGCGCGCCGCAAAGCAGAAATGCAAGATGGGGCTTTAGCCTCTGCAAGGGACGCGGCTTTAGCGCGCCGCAAAGCAGAAATGCAAGATGGGGCTTTAGCCTCTGCAACAAAATGGTTTGTATCAGGGCACGACTTTAGTCGTGCCGACAGAACAGCAATAAAAGATGGGGCTTTAGCCCCCGCAACAGAAATACGGAGCTCCAATGGCGAAAGAGAAATTTGACCGCAGCAAGCCGCACGTAAACGTAGGCACGATCGGGCACATCGATCATGGCAAGACGACGTTGACGGCGGCCATCACCAAGGTATTGCAGAAGCACAATCCCAAGATTGTGTTCCGCTCCTTCGACTCGATCGACAACGCGCCGGAAGAGCGCGAGCGCGGCATTACCATTGCGACCGCTCACGTGGAGTACGAGACGGCCAACCGGCACTACGCTCACGTGGATTGTCCCGGCCACGCCGACTACATCAAGAACATGATTACCGGCGCGGCGCAGATGGACGGCGCCATTCTGGTAGTCGCGGCCACCGATGGACCGATGCCGCAGACCAAGGAACATGTGCTGCTGGCCCGCCAGGTAGGCGTGCCCTACGTGGTCGTTTTCCTGAACAAGTGCGATGCGGTGGAGGATCCCGAGCTGATCGACCTGGTTGAGATGGAAGTGCGCGAGCTGCTCACCAAGTACAACTTCCCGGGCGACGATCTGCCGGTGGTTCGTGGCAGCGCTCTGGGCGCCTTGAACGGCGAGGCGCAGTGGGAAGCCAAGATTGACGAGTTGATGGAAGCGGTGGACAAGAGCGTGCCGCTGCCGGCGCGCGATATCGACAAGCCGTTCCTGATGCCGATCGAAGATATCTTCTCGATTCAGGGACGCGGCACAGTGGTGACGGGCCGTATCGAGCGTGGCAAAGTCAAAGTCGGCGAGGAAGTGGAAATCGTCGGCTTCCGCGAGACCCGCAAGACGGTGGTAACCGGCGTGGAAATGTTCAAGAAGCAGCTGGACGAAGGCATGGCGGGCGACAATGCCGGCTTGCTGCTGCGCGGCACGGCCAAGGAAGACGTGGAACGCGGCATGGTGCTGGCCAAGCCAGGCTCGATTACGCCGCACACCAAGTTCAAGGGCGAAGTTTACGTGCTGTCGAAAGATGAAGGCGGACGGCACACGCCGTTCTTCAAAGGCTACCGGCCGCAGTTCTACTTCCGCACGACGGACGTCACGGGAGTGGCGACGCTGCCGGAAGGCACGGAGATGGTGATGCCGGGCGACAACGTAAGTCTGCAGATCGAGCTGATCACGCCGGTAGCGATGGAAAAGGGCTTGCGCTTTGCGATTCGTGAAGGCGGACGCACCGTGGGCGCCGGCACCATCAGCGAAATTATTGCGTAGTTGGATGGCGCGGACAGTCTGCCGCGCCTTTTCTTTAACCAGCGGCAAAAGCCGCAGGATACATCTCGGAAACGCAGATGATCCGAACCAAGATCTTTGAGAGAAACTAACGTGATTGGCAAAGAACGAATCCGCATCCGGCTGAAAGCATACGACTATCGCATTCTTGACCAGTCTACCGGCGAGATTGTAGACACGGCTCGCCGCACAGGGGCGCAGATCGCGGGACCGATTCCGCTGCCTACGGTAAGGAATAAATACACCGTACTGCGTTCGCCCCATGTGGACAAGAAGTCGCGCGAGCAGTTTGAGATTCGCACTCATAAGCGCCTGCTCGATATTCTCGAGCCCACCCAGCAGACCGTCGATGCATTGATGAAACTGGAACTTCCGGCGGGTGTGGACGTGGAAATCAAGGCGTTCGGCAAGGAACACAAGTAAAACGCTATTCGCTTCTCGCTGTTCGCTCTTCGCCAGAGGCTAGTCAAAACCCGGACGTGGCAATCTGGCGAAAAGCGAATAGCGAACGGCGAAAAGCAACAAGAACAAGGCTTCCGAGGTTGCACAGCAATCCCCGGTCGAGTACGAACGGCAGGAAGCGGAGTTGAGGACAAAAACATGGCAGTAGCTGGAATTCTGGGTAGAAAAGTCGGTATGACGCAGCTGTTCGATGACAAGGGTGATGTCCACCCGGTCACCGTGCTGCAGGCCGGCCCTTGTGTAGTCACGCAGCGTAAGACGGTGACCAAGGACGGTTACGATGCGGCTCAGATCGGCTTGGTTGAGTTCGTGAAGCAGTCGCGTCTGACGGAGCCAATGAAGGGTCACTTCGCCAAGCACGATCTGCCGCCCATGCGTTTTCTGCGCGAAGTGCCGATCGTGATCGATCCTGAAACCCAGGACGGGACCAAGGTAGGCGACAAAGTCCTGGTCGACATGTTCGAAGGCGAAAAGTTTGTCGATGTGGCCGGCACCAGCAAAGGTCGCGGATTCGCCGGTGTCGTGAAGCGTCACAAGTTTGCCGGCGGTGCAGCCTCGCACGGTTCGATGTTTCAGATCACCGGCTCGATCGGTTCCTCGGCCTTTCCCTCGCGTGTGTTCAAAGGCATGCGCATGTCGGGACACATGGGCGTGGATCGGGTTACGGTTCGCAACCTGCGAGTGCTGGGCGTCGACAAGGACGAGAACCTGATCGTAGTCGAAGGCGCGGTTCCGGGTCATAAAGATGCGTACGTAATTATCACCAAGGCGAAGAAGCCGCCCAGAGAGCGTCGCGGATTCAGCGGCGCGGGCACGGTCGATCCGTTGAAGGCTTCCAAGCGCGCGGTGGCGAAGAAGAAATAGGGACTAGAGGTCAGGAGCTAGTGGCTAGTTGGTTTGGCTGATAGCTGACGGCTGAGAGCTGATAGCCAGGAGTTAAAACTGGCAACTGATTGGAAGAACATATGGCGACGATTGATGTAGTGAATCTGGGTGGCGAAAAGGTAGGCTCCCTCGAGCTGGCCGACGAAGTGTTCGGCGCAGTCAACGAGGACCTGCTCTGGGAAGCGGTGAAGCACTACCGCGCCGGGCAGCGAGCCGGCACGCACGCCACCAAGAACAAGAAGCTGGTGAGCGGCGCGGGCAAGAAGCTGTGGAAGCAGAAGGGCACCGGCCGTGCGCGAGTGGGTTCCATCCGTTCGCCCCTGTGGCGGCATGGCGGAACGGTCCACGGACCGCAGCCCCGCTCCTATGATTTCGCGTTCCCGCGCAAGAAGCTGCTGGGCGCACTGCGCTCGGCGCTGGCGGCGAAGTTGGCTGACGGCAAGCTGGTGGTGGTCGAGAGTTTCGAGTTGCCGGAATTCAAGACTAAGGCATTCCGCAAGACGCTCGACACGCTGAACGCCAAAGGCACGACCTTGCTGGTCGAGAGCTCGGCGACGGAGAACCACAACCTGCATTTGAGCTCGCGCAATCTGGCTGGAGTGGAACTGCTGGCCGGCAACCAGGTTCATCCCTATCACCTGCTGCGCTACGAGACGACGATCTTCGCCCGGCCGGCTCTGGAAAAATTGCAGGATTCGCTGAAAGCCTCGGCGCCCAAGCGTAAGCATGCGGAGGTGGCGTAGTGAAGTCGGCATATCAGATCATTCGCCGTCCGGTGATTACAGAAAAGGGCCTGGGCGTAAAGGAAACGGAATCGACGCTGGTCTTCGAGGTTGCCGTCAAGGCAAGCAAGACGGAGATCAAGCAGGCGGTGCAGAGCATTTTTAAGGTGAAGGTGGATTCGGTACGCACCTCGACCTTCGCCGGTAAAGAGCGCCGCCGGGGCAAGTTCACGGGCTATCGTCCCGACTGGAAAAAGGCGTATGTGCGCCTGAAGGCGGGCCAGAAAATGCCCGAGTACGCAGAGAATATTTAAGCAGCGGATAGTGGATAGAAAAGCAGATCCACTAACCGGCTGAGGTTCAGCCCCGAAGGGGCGGCACAGTCTAGCCCAGCAGGAAGCGAAGCGGAATGCTGGGGTAGATCGAAATATAAAGATCCGAGTCCCGTAGGGACGGCAGAGTTGCAGCAAGCGAGGAACGAGTAGGAACATGGCAATCAAGACTTACAGACCGGTAACTCCGACCCGACGGTTTACGACGACCACGGTCAACGATGACCTGACGACGAATCGCCCGTATAAGCCGCTGACCGAGCCCAAGCAGCGCACCGGCGGCCGCCGCAATGCCGGCGACCTGACCATCTGGCACCGGGGCGGCGGACACAAGCGCAAGCTGCGGATCATCGACTTCAAGCGCGACAAGGCCGGGATTCCCGCCACCGTCGCCTCCATCGAATACGATCCGAATCGCTCGGCTCGCATCGCTCTGCTGAATTACGCTGACGGCGAGAAGCGCTATATTGTGTATCCCGTGGGATTGAAGGTGGGCGCCAAGATTGTCAGCGGCCCCGACGCCGACATTCTGGTAGGCAACGCGTTGCCGCTGCGCAACATTCCGCCCGGAACTACGGTCCACAACATCGAGCTCAAGCCTGGCAAGGGAGCGCAGATGGCGCGGTCGGCGGGAGCGCAGGCGCAGCTGGTGGCCAAGGAAGGTGACTACGCGTTGCTGAAGTTGCCCTCCGGCGAGACCCGCAAAGTGCTGGTCGATTGCATGGCCACGGTTGGTCAGGTAGGCAACGTCGATCACGAAAACATTTCCATCGGCAAGGCAGGCCGCACCCGCTGGCTGGGCATTCGCCCCACCAACCGCGGCGTGGTCATGAATCCGGTCGACCATCCGCACGGCGGTGGTGAGGGCAAGACCAGCGGTGGACGGCATCCGGTGACTCCGTGGGGGCAACCGACTCGCGGCTACAAGACGCGTAACAACAAGCGGACCGATAAATTCATCGTGACCCGCAGACAGAAATAGGACTGAGACAATATGGCACGTTCAACCAAGAAGGGTCCGTTCATCGATTCGCACCTGCAGGCCAAGGTCGACGGCATGAACGCGCGCAATGAGAAAAAGGTCGTGCGCACCTGGTCGCGCCGCTCGACGGTGATCCCCGAGATGGTGGGACACACGTTGGCGGTGCACAACGGAAAGAAGTTTATTCCGGTGTACGTTACGGAAAACATGGTAGGTCACAAGCTGGGTGAGTTCAGCATGACTCGCACCTTCAAGGGCCACTCGGTACGGGCGGCCACGGAAAGCGCGGCTAAGCCGGCGCCGGCGAGGTAAGCAAAACGACATGGAATTCATAGCCAAACTGAATTACGTGCGCGTCTCGCCGCAAAAAGCCCGCCTGGTGCTGGACCTGATCAAGGGGCGCCGGGTGGAGCAGGCGCTGGACACGCTGATGTTCACCAAGAAGGGTATTGCGCCCAAGTTGCACAAGTTGCTGCGTTCGGCGGTAGAGAATGCCAACTATGTGAGCGCGGAAAAAGGTCTGGACATCGATCTGGATCGGCTGTTCGTCAAGCGGGCCATTGCCAATGACGGTCCACGCATGAAGCGGATTCGTCCGGCTCCCATGGGACGAGCCTATCGTTATCAGCGGCGTATCTCGCACATTGAGATCGCACTGGCCGAGAAGGCGTCGGGCAACGGGCATGCCGAGTTGGCGCAGACCGTGCAGGAAGGCGCGGCAGCCAAGCCGGCCAAGAAAGCTGTAAAGCGGGCGCCGGCCAAGAAATCGGCGGCGAAAAAAGCTCCGGCGAAAAAGAAGCAGGCGGCCAAGAAACCCGCCAAGAAAAAGTAGGAGACTATGGGACAGAAAGTCCATCCTTACGGATTTCGCCTCGGCATTACCAAGCCGTGGAGGTCACGCTGGTTCGTGGAGCGTGACTACGACAAACTACTGCTGGAAGACTACAAGCTGAAGGCTGAGCTGAAAGACAAGCTCAAGTCGGCGGGCGTCAGCTCGATCGAGATCGAGCGGCCAGGCAACAAGCTGCGCATCATCATCCGCACCGCGCGTCCGGGCATCATCATCGGCCGCAAGGGAACGGAGATTGACAAGCTAAAGCAGGATATCCAGAAGCGCACTAACCGCGAGGTTTATGTCGATATCCAGGAGGTGCACAAGCCTGAGCTTGACGCGCAACTGGTTTCGGAGAACATCGCGCTGCAGCTGGAAAAGCGTGTCGGCTTCCGCCGGGCCATGCGTAAGGCAGTCGATTCGGCGCTGCGCTTCGGGTGCAAGGGAATCAAGGTGCGGGTCAGCGGCCGTCTGAACGGCAACGAAATCGCGCGCTCCGAATGGTACCTGCAGGGACGGCTGCCGCTGCACACGCTGCGTGCCGACATTGACTACGGCTTTACCGAAGCTCGCACTACCTACGGCGTAATTGGAGTGAAGTGCTGGGTCTACAAGGGCGAGATCTATCGCGAGAAGAAGCGCGAGCCGCAGGGCGTGCAGTCGGGAGCGTTTTAACAGCAGTTGTCAGTTGCCGGTCGTCAGTTGTCAGAAAAACGGCGACCGACGTTGGTAACTGAGAACTGACAACTGACAACTGACAACTGGATACTGACTTATGTTGATGCCAAAGAAAGTAAAGTACCGCAAGCAGCAGCGCGGTCGCATGCGGGGCAAGGCGTGGCGCGGCGGCGAGCTGTCGTTCGGCGACTTCGGCTTGAAGGTTATGGAGCCGGGTTGGATCACCGATCGCCAGATTGAAGCCAGCCGCGTGGCCATGACTCGCTTCGTGAAGCGCGGCGGGAAGATCTGGATCCGCCTGTTCCCGGACAAGCCGGTCACCAAGAAGCCGGCCGAAACCCGTATGGGCAAAGGCAAGGGAGCGCCGGACCACTGGGTAGCTGTAGTTCGCCCCGGCAAGATCCTCTTCGAAATGGAAGGGGTGTCGGTTACCGATGCGGCCGAGGCCATGCGCCTCGCTTCACACAAGCTGCCGTTACGGACCAAGTTCGTGCAGCGCGAGGGTGTGCACTAGGAAGCAGCCGTCAGCCATCAGCTTTCAGCCGTCAGCCAAAGAATTGGCGCACATGGCTAGGACGCGAATGATCGACGAGATGCTCGAGGAATTAGGAAACAAGCTGACGGCTGATAGCTGACGGCTGAGAGCTAAGAATGAATGTTGACAAAATAAGAAACCTGACCGATGTCGAACTGACCCATCAGCAGCGCGAGTTGGCCGACCAGCTCTTCAAGATGAAGTTTCAGTTGAAGATGGGGCAGACGGAAAGTCTGAAAAAGATCCGCGAGCTGAAGAAAGACATCGCGCGCGTGCAAACAGTCATCCGCCAGAAGCAACTTGCTGGCGGCAATGGAGCGGCGGTGAAGGCGGCAGCAGTCAGCGTTCCAGCACCGGCGAAGAAGGCGGCCAAAAAGAAGGCTGCGACGGAGAAAAAGTAATCCATGGCGGAAACCACAGCAACCAGCACAGCAAAGGCCGCCGGCCGGCGCAAGATCCTGATTGGCGAAGTAGTGTCTACCAAGATGGCCAAGACCATCGTGGTCGAAGTGCGACGGCAGAAGGCGCACCCGTTCTATAAGCGCGTGGTAGCTCGCAGCAAGAAGTTCTACGCGCATGACGAGACCGGCACGGCGCACCTTGGCGATTTCGTGAAGATCGAGGAAACGCGTCCGCTCTCCAAGCTGAAGCGGTGGCAGTTGAAAGAGATTGTGCAGCGCGCCGCCCTGGTGGCGCCTGTCGAGGCGCAGCCAACGGCCTAGCCGGTATTTGGCACTTGGCAATTAGCATTTGGCCAAAGCCTAGTTTTAGATCTGCTACGTTGGCTAAATGCCAACTGCCAAATGCTAAGTGCTGAGTCCGGACGGCGGCTCTGCGAAGGAGAAGAAATTATGGCAGTAATGATGAGATCCATGCTTGAGGTCGCCGACAACTCCGGCGCGCGCAAGCTGCAGATGATTCTGCCGCTGGGAGGATCCACGGGTTTGGTTGCCGGCCTGGGCGATGTGATCACTGCCTCGGTGAAGGAAGCCTCGCCCGATGGCACGGCCAAGAAGGGCACGGTGGTGAAAGCGGTCATTGTGCGTACTCGCAAGGAGCATCGCCGGCGCGATGGAACCTATATTCGCTTCGACCAGAATGCGGCAGTGCTGATCAATGACACTCATGAGCCAGTAGGGACCCGCGTGTTCGGTCCGGTGGCCCGCGAGCTGCGCGAGAAGAAGTTTTTGAAGATCGTTTCTCTGGCGCCGGAAGTACTGTAAGACAGTTACCAGTTGTCAGTGATCAGTTGTCAGTTGAAATCGGATTCCTGACAACCGGCAACTGACAACCGACAACGAGGTGTTGAGAATGCAAAAGAGTGTCGATATTCGCCGCAATGATCAGGTCCAGGTAATTACCGGGCGTGACAAAGGCAAGCAAGGCCGGGTGCTGCGCGTGATGCCGGGTGGCAGCAAGGTGCTGGTAGAGCACGTGATGATGGTGAAGAAGAACGTGCGTCCCAACCCGCAGAAGAACATCAAGGGTGGTATCGCCGAGCAGGAAAGCGCGATCTCCATCAGCAACGTCATGCTGAAGTGCAACTCCTGCAACCGGCCGGTGCGCGTAGGCCACGAACACCGCGGCGACCGCAATGTGCGGGTCTGTAAGAGCTGCGGCAATACGCTAGAAAAATAGCACTTGGTAATTAGCAATTAGCCAAGGCCAGTTGCAGACAATCTAGCGGGATCATTGATTTTGCAGTTGCTAAATGCTGGCTGCCAAATGCTAAGTGTTGAAATTGAGTTCCTCACGAACCGGCAATCAGCCGAAACCGTGAGAAAGGTAGAAGCAGGAAAATGGCAGACGAGAAAAAACAGAAAGCTCCGCAGCAAGGCGGGCAGGCCAAGCAGGGGCAGGGCAAGCCTAAAGAAGGTAAGAAGGCTAAGGCTGAGCAGGTCGAGGCTGCGGGCGAGCAGCCGACTGGTAAGCCGGCACGCCCGAAGGCGACCAATCGCTCGACCGCACGCATGCGCGAGCGCTATTACAAGGAAGTTTTGCCGGCGCTGATGAAAGAATTCAGCCTGGAGAATCCCATGGCCGCTCCCAAGCTGGAGAAGATCGTCGTGAACATGGGTGTAGGCGAAGCGACGCAAAACGCCAAGCTGATCGATCCGGCGGCGACGGAAGTCGGCCAGATTACTGGCCAGAAGCCGGTGATCACCAAGGCGCGCAAGTCGATCGCGCAGTTTAAGGTGCGCGAAGGAATGCCCATCGGCGTAATGGTTACGTTGCGCGGCGACCGCATGTACGAGTTCTTCGACCGGTTGGTGAATGTCGCTCTGGCGCGCGTTCGCGATTTTCGGGGCGTGCCGACCAAGTCGTTCGACGGGCGCGGCAATTACACCCTGGGGGTACGCGATCAGCTGATCTTTCCGGAGATCGATTACGCCAAGGTGGAGAAGCTGAAGGGCATGAACATCACCATCGTGACTTCGGCCGGTACCGACGATCAGGCACGGGCGTTGTTGAAGCACATGGGAATGCCGTTCAGGCAGTAGGCAGGGATCAGGGATTAGTTGCTAGTTTCAATTTTCGAGCCGGAGAGTCCAGCGCCGGAGGCGCGACAGAGCTTAGCCCAGCGCTTCAGCGCTGGGTAGCTGGAAAAGAAAAACCGAGTCCCGTAGGGACGGCAGAACCGCAGATCCCTCGGCTCGGATTGAAGTTCTTGCTCGGGATGACAAGTTGAGAGATGTGCTCGGAATGAAACTCCGGGTGTAATGCAAGCTAAGAGCTAAAGGCTAAGAACTAAAAGCGAATCGCGAAGAGCGAATAGCGGTAGTTAAAAAGGAAACAATGGCCAGAACATCACAAGTCGCCAAGTCGAATAAGAAACCCAAGTTCTCGACCCGGCAGCACAATCGCTGCAAGATCTGCGGACGGTCTCGCGCCTATCTGCGCAAGTTTGGACTGTGCCGTCTGCACTTCCGCGATCTCGCTCTGCGGGGCGAGATTCCCGGAGTTGCGAAGTCGAGTTGGTAACTGCCCCATCACGCGCAAAGTCGGCGCGTGCCGGGGGTCCCGGGAAACCGGTAAAGGCAGTAGCTAGTTGCTAGTCACTAGCAGTCAGCAGTAAATTCGTCGCGGCTGGTTCTTACGTTGACCGCCAAGGCATAGGCGAGAATCCCAAGTCCCGAAGGCGGGACCTGATGCGTAAGCTAACGGGCGACGATATTAGGAGACGCAAAGCATGAGTTTGACCGATCCGGTCTCAGATTTCTTAACCCGAGTTCGTAATGCCATCAAGGCACGCCAGCAGAAAGTGGACGTTCCCCATTCCAAGCTGAAGGTAGAGATGGCCCGCATTTTGAAAGAAGAGGGCTACATCACTAACTTCAAGGCGACGGACGAAGAGGGTCGCAAGATTTTGCGGGTGTACTTGAAGTACAGTCCCGACAATTCGTCGCCCATCTCAGACCTGAAGCGGGTTTCGCGTCCCGGATGCCGGGTGTATGTGGGGCACAGCGAAATTCCACGAGTCCTGGGCGGGCTGGGGATCAACATACTGACTACGCCGCGAGGCGTGATGACTGGCCGCCAGGCGCGGAAAGAAGGCGTGGGCGGCGAGGTGTTGTGCGAGATTTACTAGCCTGACCGGATAGTGTCGTGGACGATAGAGGTCCTTCGACTACGGTGCGCGAAGACAGCGCACCTCCGCTCAGGATGACAACAGCTTTTGGGTGTTTGCTAAAAGCTAAGAGCTAATTGCTAAAGGCTAAAGATTATGTCGAGAATTGGAAAGAAGCCGATTCCGTTGCCCAAGGGCGTGACCTACGCCATTGAAGGCAACACGGTACGTGTCAAAGGTCCGAAGGGTGAAGTTGTCACCCACATGCCGGGCGGCGTCAAGCTGGAACAAAAGGACGGCGAGCTGCTGGTCTTGCGCGAGGACGACTCTAAA
>Ga0210398_10005924_pt1 | contig 11330 bp, 6 predicted proteins | sample IncBWC4OmetaG_FD_161047 | JGI IMG/M metagenome (GOLD analysis project Ga0210398, IMG submission 161047) | Forest soil microbial communities from Barre Woods Harvard Forest LTER site, Petersham, Massachusetts, United States - Inc-BW-C-4-O | ecosystem: Environmental > Terrestrial > Soil >... | reverse complement strand
CAAGATGGGGCACCTGAGGGCTAATCAGCCAAATCTCTCGAGCGAAATGCTTTAGGTCGAGAACTAAGTTGTTCTTGTCAAGACGCACTAGGCGGCGCTTTTGGTCACGAAAGTGCTGTTGTTGGCGGTTCCTCTCCACCAGCTCCGGCTTCGCTTTCCGACGCTCCTTCTGGTAGTCGGGGTGTTCCTCACACCATTTCTTCCGGCTATCGCGCACCACTTGGCCATACTCAGGATCTGTCACCAGCTTCCGGCGGCGGGAATCGGCGCGGCGTCGGCTCTGGCACTCCGACTGACCGCAAACTCGTTGTTGGGGACGGCGCGGAGAAGGCAGAAAGGAACTTTGGCAGTAAAGACAACGACGGGCCTCGCTCACAGGGACTCCTCAGGATTCGAAATGAAATCCTCGAGGAGAATCGAAACCCTGTGGACGTGAGCAAGAGAAATCAGCAGCGGCTACGCGATCACAGGAGGAAGCCCGCGAGTCCTGGTGTGCCTAGAAAAACGGAGGAGGATCAGTCTAGGCGGGCGAGGTATGGTAACTTCTCGAAAGCGCCGAAGAGTAGCAGTAAATGTGCCCCTTTTGACATGCCAGTGAAGCAGAAGGGAATGCTTTTTGTCTCAGTTCAGAGCCAGTCAAGACTACGTTTGCCGCGTCTGGTTCGGTTGAGAATGCCCGCTAGCAATAAGCCCGTCCTTGATTGCAAGGAGGCGATACTTCAGATACTTCCGCATGATAATGATGCCGAGAAATAGTTGACGATACTAATTCCATGCGATAGTTATCTTTCCGACTGCGGCATACCCAGATTCGCTAATCGAACTGCCTGTCGGTGTGGCGGTAATCGTGTAGTGTTTTGGCGAAGCATGCGGAATATCGAAAGTGCCCGTCTGACCGAATACGGTAGGAGCCTTTCCTGTCAGCAGGGCCTGATGTGGCACGGGAAAACTGATGGGAAATCCGGCCGTCCCCAGTTGACCTAGACCGACTTGGATGGTTAGCGGAATTTGATCAGGCGCGACCACAGAAACATCGTATAGAAGCCAATTCGATGCGTCACTGTGCAGGTTAATTCCAGCGGTGAGCTTCTCTGTTCGCTCGCCGTGTATCCCGTAGCTTCCGAGTCCGACCCCTCCGCCCAATGGGGTTTCACAAGAAATTGTGGTTGATGGCAAGTCTGTGCAGATATCCTTGTTAAACGGCCAGCCGATATGAATGCAGTTGAGTACCCATGTTGCATGCGGTCCCGCTGGACCGTTGACATGTCCCGTCACTTGAGCATTAAACGAAAAGTTAAAGTCTGCGGAAGCGGTCAGACCCTGCGCGGACCAGCCTGTTGTGAAATTGCCGACATTGAGATCAGCCTGAGCGCTGTTGCCTCCTACGAGGTTTGCGTATCCCCCGCACCCTAGCCCGCCACCTCCGGTCTGGTAGATTTGGCCTTCTTCGGAAAGTGTATGGTAGTGGATTGTGCGTGACGAAGGCGACAGGGCATTGAAGGTGTTTGTTACCTGGGACAGAAGGCTCTTCGAAATCCAGACTCGAAAATCTGCACCGTCGACCTTGAGCGGGAGGACTTTCTGTTGGAGGGACGCTCGAAGTGTTTCGATTTGGGCTGTCTTTGCTCTTATTGCTGAATCGAGATCACCGCCAGCGGCAGACGAACTTTCCCCTGAATCAATCTTGTAAGGCAGGGCGATTTTGTCCGGATCGCCGATCCCGAGTAGCACATGGATTCCGTCTGAAAGGAAGAAAACTCCGGTGACGAGTACTGAGGTGGTGGTCGACAATCCGGGCACATCAAGTTCGCCATTCAACTTGCCGTGCTGCGTCGGGACCGCGATCGGAATCTGTGCTGCGGGGAACGCGATCGATATGTCGTGAGACAACGGTATTGTGATGTGGGGCATGGACGCAGCGTATCTGGTGAGAACGTCTCCAAGCAGTTGATTCAATTCCTTCGAAGAAAGGGCCGAACCTCCGAGAAGCCGAACATCCGCGTCAATAGACAAGGGATGGATATAGAGGAGGAGAGCAGTTGGATTTGACTTGTCCACCCGGGGCTCCAAGGCGGCGTGCAATTTGGCGTCCAACTGCGCGTCCGGCTGTTCACGTGTGATTTGAATGTCGCCGATGACTTCTGGAAAGCCATCTTTGAAGGCTGTTCTCAGTGCGAGGATTTTCAAGCTTAGCTTTGAAGAGTGGGGCAATTCGACGGGCAGATTGTCCGTTCCCGCCAGAACAGAATTAAGAGAAGCCGTCGAAAGAAAGACCGATGCATTCGCGTCGGCTTCGGGCTGCGGGTGTTTCTGGAGAAGGTCGCCGAGTGTTGAGAGATAAGAGGATTCTGCGTTTAACAACGACAGCTGATCGGATTTCGTGTTCCGATGAAACTTCCAAAAGATTCCGAGACCGATCGCGACAAATACGATTATGGTTAGCAGAACAATCGTTTTTGACTTCATGGTTCCTCCGAGATTTATCTCTTTACGGGAATGCGAATTTGACAGTCCATCAGCTGAAATCTAGCGACCTTGGACTCTTCTAGTTGGCCTTAGTCTTTGCCTGCGACCCGGAATACCATTTGTTGATCAGTGCGATGAGGTCGACTCCAATGCCGAGGCGGTAGTAGTCCTGATCGGAACGCCGTATCGGTTGAACAACCACGCTGGGATCGTTGAGGGCTATGAAGCTCTGCGAAGGAACGAATACAAGTGAAGTTGTGTCCTGATTTTTGTGCAGCCGCAAATATGAAGATCCGAAAACACGTATGGCCCCGTTCGTTCCTGGCAGCGGGTAGCTTCCGGTCAGAGTCAGAACGACTCCCCGGAGTCTTCCGCCGGTCACAGTTTCGTCTTGACCAAATCGAACGTCGAACGTACCCGGGTAATTATCCGTGGCGGTACAAGAGCCTTTGGAGGTTCCGTTCTTCGCCGCACTACAAGCGCCGGTGAAATAGAACGTGCGAATTCGAAAACCGGAATAGTAGTCGCGATAGAAACGGGTCCGATTGGGAAAAACGAATGCCACGGTTTTCTGGCCGGAGGCTGGAGGCACAGGGCACGTGACAGTCGTCGAACCTGTAAAGCCGTAGCTGCAAAGGGCCGAGGCCAGGATCGGGTATGTCTGCGACAGGGAAGTGTCTTGGTTGAACTGCTGACCCAGATTGTTGTTTAGAGAGTATTCGGGTGCACTGGAGATTGAGTTAAACGGAGTGACCGTGCCTCCACCCAAGATTGCCGAGATCGAGGTCTTGGCCCAACTGTCGCCAGAGCCAAACAGGGCACCGTTCCATGGTTTGATGACGTAGTACTCGAGACCTCCTTGGAATTCAAACGTCTGCGTTATCTGGCTGATCGTTTGGCTTCCGATACCTTGCGTAAGAGACGAGGTTGAATCCACCGAATTCAGGACAGTGCTGGTCGTCTGAGGTGCACTCGCGATGCGTGGAACGAGCCATAACCAGCATCTTCCGGCGAGAGGATAAACCTCATCGTCGTGCAAGGCTTCGCCGTTGGGCTTCGTGATGAGATTGCCCTTCTCATCCTTCATCGGACTCCAGCAACGCTTTCCAGCCCAGTGCAGTGGGGAAATAACATCGAACTCGACGAAGTACTGCGCTTTTGGACCAGATGTACTCGTGCCCGTAGCATTGAGGCCAACGAGGCCTAGTGTGTAGAGCGATTTGGTGCTTGTCGTTGGAGCCGCTTCGGGTTTGACCGGACCCATTTTGACTGTGCTTGGCGCAGTCTGATCTGCTTCGATCGTATCGGTTGCTTGCAATGCGTTTACGGAAATCTCAAAAGTGCCACTGATCGTGGCTTTGACCGTTCCTACCGCATCCGTGTTGACCCTAATCTCGATAGTGGCTCCGGATGCCGCTTTACCGGTGATGGTGGTGGCTCCGGTCATAGGCTGGTTTAAACACGGCGTTGTCGCTGTGCTCGAACAGATTCCGTCAACCGGAGTTTTTGAGTCCTGAGCTCGAGCGGTCCTAGCACACAGGAATTCGGGAGCCAGTAGAAGCAACACGAAGCAGCAATTACGGTGAGCATTCATCAGCTCGTCTCCTTGACCCGCCCCCGAATGGTTCCGTTATGCAGCCACACGCTCCTCGCCGTTCTCAAGCATGCTGGAGGTGCGAACTCAATGTTCGAGGGTTCGTATTTGTAGAACGGGAAGTCTGAAAGAATCCCTTTGCGGTTTTATTAGACAGGTCACCCGGAATCGGCTACGTGGGCCAACAAGGTGCTACACCGGTTCGACATATGCGCGTTATGTAACTCGTAAGATATGGGGGATTATGAGATAGAATCGTGAAGCAAGAGGTACCCGGCCCAGCGTGGACTATTCGGCCCATACGTCGGAACGACTTGTCTCTGCGTGCTGCGAGCCCGCGAATGAGCCGGCGTGGGCAGAATTCATACGTAGATTTCAATCGCTCGTGGCGAAGACCGTCCTTCGAACGGCTCGCCGATGGAATGCAACGTCGCCTGTGCTGCTGGACGACTTGGTTCAGGAAACATACGTCAAACTGTGTGCGAATGACTGCAGGCTTCTTCGAGAATTCGAGCCTCGCTCACCCGATTCGTTTTATGGTTATCTGAAGGTCCTGACTTCCAACGTAGTTCACGATCATTTCAAGGCAGGTCTCGCGGCGAAGCGTGGGGCTGGGGTTGAAGCCCATTCTATTGGTGGAGAGGGCACCGAAGGTGAAGTTTCGATCGCAAATCCGGGGCATCGAAATCTGCTTGACGCTGAACGCATGGTTTTGTTGCGAGAAATAGATCAGCAACTGGTGCAATTACTGCCGCCTGAAGATTTGCAGCGAAGCAGGTTGGTCTTCTGGCTCTACTATCGTTCGGGCATGAGCGCAAATGCGATTGCGTCTCTTCCTCAGATCCATCTCACAACCAAAGGGGTAGAAAGCCTCCTATTCCGATTGACGCAACAGGTGAAATCGATTTTGTCCCGGCCATCAAAGACCGATAAGGCAGGCAAGGATGCCGACCCGGACCGCAAAGGTTTTCGACAAGCAGAATCGTTCTAATAAGGAGAGCGAGCATTGGCAAGGCCAATTGATCAGCACTTGACTCAAAACGAACTGGAGGCCCTTGCTCCGTCGCGCGCATTGCAGGAGGGCGAGCTTGCATCCGCGGAAGAGCGTGAGCGTGAGGTCAGGTCCCATGTGGCGGGATGCGAAACGTGCCGATCCCTCGTTACTGGCTATCTGACAACTCGGGAACAACTGGAGAGCCTGAAAGCAGGATTTGATGTGCCGCGTACTGCAGAATGTCCTTCCGAAGAAGTATGGCTTTCGCTGGCTGGAGGGCTCCTCGGCACGGATGAGGCGCAGAAGCAGATGCAGCACGCCGCGAGTTGCGACCACTGTGGTCCGCTTCTCCGGCAAGCAAGCGACGATTTTCGAGACGACAGCAGTCCCGAGGAGAAGGTTGTCCTCGAGCGTTTGAAGAGCCGTACTCCTGAATGGCAGGAGCAGTTGGCGACGCAACTCGCTGGCGCAACCGGCCGACGAACCAAAGAAGTAAGGAAGCGAGGTTTTTGGTGGCGTCCGCAGTTCGCTATTCGACGTCTTGCCCTTGTAGGAGCATGCCTGGCGCTGGTTTTTGTCACGGTTTGGACAGTGATCCGGGTTTCGCGCCCGAGGTCTGTGGAGCAGTTGCTGGCTGAGGCCTACAGTGAACGCAGAACGCTTGAGATTCGTGTTGCCGGGGCCAGACATGCAGGACTGTGGGCGGGGCGGGGGCCGGGTTCATCGAATCTGGATCGACCGTCGTCCCTGCTTAAGGCGGAAGCGATGATTTCCGAACAGTTAAGTAAAAGCCCGGAGGACCCGAAGTGGCTCCAGGCAAAAGCGCGTGCCGACCTGCTGGACGGTAACTATCCCGCTGCGATCAAATCCCTACAGCGCGCGCTGACGGAGAATCCGGATTCGGCTGCTCTGCTGGGCGACCTCGGAGCTGTCTATTACCAGGAGGCAATCTCCGACCGTGCGCATCACTCCGATGATTTCGGAAAGGCTTACGAATCACTCAGCACAGCCCTCTCCAAGTCTCCTGACGACCCGTTGCTCCTGTTCAACCGGGCGATTGTCGCGGAGAACGCATCTCTGTTTGCCCAGGCGGAAGAGGACTGGCAGCGCTATCTGCAACTCGATCGGACTGGCCCATGGTCGTCGGAGGCTCGGAGGCGACTGGAGTTGTTGCGCCAGAGAAATCAGAAATGGAAACAGAATCGCCTGCGGCCGTTACTTACGCCGGAAGAACTCGGTTCTGGCCGATCTGGGGAAGAGTCATTACAGGTGCGGGTAAACCCCCGGATCGAAGAATATCTGCGCAGCGCTGTTGCCGAGTGGCTTCCGCGGTCGTTTCCGAGTAAGCCCCAATCTGAATCGAATGCCGGCACGCGTGCGGCCTTGCATGTGTTGTCCGAAATCACGCTGCGCAGGCATCACGATTCCTGGCTTAAAGAACTGTTAGAGAAGAGTGATGGAAAGAGCTTTCCTCTCGCGGTGAATGCCCTCTCGGAGGCGCTTGCAGCAAATGGCAGAGGCGACTATGACGGGGCAGAGCGTCAGTCGATCGACGCCGAACGCTGGTTCTCTCAAGAGTTCAACCTGGCGGGCATCCTCAGGGCCAGGTACGAGCATTTGTTCGCTCTGCAGTTTATTCGCAACGGAACAAAGTGCGCGTCGCTGGCATCGCAGGCGGTTCAGTCGGCACTGCGGACGCGATATGCGTGGCTGCAGGCGCAGTTGCTCTTGGAAGAATCCGCATGCCTAAATATAAACGCGGAGATTGGACAATCGCGCTGGAAATTAGACCAGGCACTGCAGGTCTGCAACGCGAGTGATTACCAGGATAGCTGCCTTCGATGTATAACCTTCGCTTCCGATGACTCGGCCGCCGCCGGGGACATGCGTACCACCTGGGCTCGAGCACTCCAGGGGCTTGACCTGTTCTGGTCGGGAGACTATGCGGAGTTGCGGGGATACAGTCTCTACGATCCAGTAATCACTGCAGCGGAAGTCGAGTCGCAACCATTCGTTCAAGTCGCGGCTTGGAAACAGGCGACCTCACTGATTGACTCTGACAACGATCTCCTGCAGCGCGCCCTTGCACACTTTTACTTCGCGCAGGCGGCCATGGACGCGAACCTTCTGCCGACGTTTGACCGGGAGTATCAGGAATACAATCGGCTCTTTGACGCCGCCCCCAAGGGGTTGGCTCGTCAAAGTGACCGTACAGAGATCGAACTGGTCACCGCAAAACTGGAAGCAAAACGTGGAAATGCAGTGCGGGCTCGAACCCGGCTCGAGACACTGCTTCCGGAAATTGGGAAATCCGGCAACACCTATAGAAGTGCCGATGTCTTTGCGACTCTGGGCGAACTGGAACAGCAAGCCGGAGCATGGTCGGAGGCACAGGGACATTTGAGTTCAGGACTGGTGGTGACGGAGGAGATTCTAAGAACGCTGCGCACGGAGAAAGAAAGAATTGAGTGGGAGCAAAAGGCTTCTCCCATCTATCGTGCTTTGGTCGAAGACGAGCTAGAGCGGGGAGACAAGGTTCGGGCCCTGGAGCTCTGGGAGTGGTATTTGGGTGCCGCCATCCGGGGGCCGGTGCCAGCGAGTGTAGTCTCTTCCAGTACTAAAGTTATCCGAAACGGATCCGGTGTCAACGTTCAGGAGTTGAACTCCGTCACACGATCTTTGCCCAGCCTGACGAATCGCACCATCCTCGCGTACGCGTTTCTTGTCGACGGTCTCGCGATCTGGGCCTACGACAACCGTGGTGTAGCCGTCGCGTTTGTACGCCGGAATCCGAAAGAAATTGAATTGCTCGCAAAGCGATTCGCGGAATTGTGCGCCGAACCCGATTCCGATATGGCGGCACTCCGCAAAAATGGAGCTGCCCTCTTTTCCGCACTGGTCGTACCGATAGCCTCCGGTCTCGAGCGCGGTCGGGAACTGGTGATCGAATCGGATGGTGTGCTGTCTGCGGTGCCGTTCGAAGTGTTAGTGGATTCCAGTTCTCACTACGTCGCGGAAAACTGGACGGTAGTCTCCTCGCTGGGGCTCTACTATGAAATGGCGCTACGCCCGACCGAAAAGATCTCTGCCTCCGACCATGTATTGGTCGTTGCGGTCGCGGCGCCATCTGGTTTCTCTCCTTTGCCGGGACTCCAAACAGAAGTGGAGACCGTAGCCGGGCTTTACTCGCGGTCAACCGTTCTCAAGGACAATCAGGCGACGCTGACGGCAGTCACGGAGGCTCTGCGTTCCGCGTCGATCTTTTACTTTGCCGGGCATGCGCTGGCAACACCGGAACGGGCCGGGTTGGTGATGGCTGACATCGACCCGAAGACGCAGAGGGCGAGGCTTCTGACCGCCGAGGATTTGAAGCCGGAAAACGTGAGAAAGCTGAAGGTAGCAATTTTGGCGGGGTGCGACACAGGCAAAGGAGAGTCCGGATCGTACAACGACGTCACGAGTTTGGCGAGAGCCCTTGTTCGAGCAGGCGTACCGATGGTCGTGGTCAGCCGGTGGGAACTCAGTTCCGGCGCGCCCGAGCGACTCAACCTCCCCTTTGTCTTTCCGCAGCGACCGACACGCACAGATATCCATCCATTTTATTGGGCTTCATTGAATCAATTCGGACGACTGGTTTTCCAAACGCAGAGGAGATGAGACATGAAGTTACTTTGTCGATTGCTGCTGACGATTGGTATGTTTTCCATTGCCTGCAGTTTGAATGCACAGCAGAAGGACCTCACGGTTGAATTCATTGGACCGTGGGGATTCGTGCAAACTGGCTCAGGTATCGTAGCTATCGCGCCTAGTGACCATCATTTGGCTCCTACTGTTCAGGCGGCGGCGAATACTACATTAGTACCCGGAGTTTACACTCTCGCTCTAAACGGTACGCAAGCCGGCAGCCTGCCTGCAGGAGCTGTTCCGGCAAAGCTTGTCGACGCAATGATAACCGCGGCTACGCTCAATTCACTTGTACTGCTCCCACCGAAGAGTTCGTCGGTCAAAGGGCACCGATTCTCGATTCAAATGCCCCCGGGAGGAGTTTTCGAAATGCCACCGTCGACCACCACCTGGGAAACGTCGGAGGAAGCAAGTATCAGTCCAGTTTTTGACCCGATCGCCCCGAATCCGGTGGTTTATTCCAAGGACGTGAAGATTCACTATTCGGTCGCAGCTACAAGCTTCACGCTCTCGGGGACGGCTGACACGGGAAGTTGGTCAGGTCCTTTTACGTCGAGCGGGAACATCACAGTTTCTGAACAGCCGGAGGCGGGTGCGAATCATTTCTGCGACTATCATGCGCGGCTGGCGTTCATGGAATTGAACTCATTGCTCCAGGCGGGATTGTTTGTTGATTTTCCCTATTACTGGGATTTCTGTCGTCAAAGCTGGGATCCTCAAAAGCAATACTCGAGCCTGAGGCAGTTCGAGGGAAGGCCGACTCCGCCGAAAAAAGTAGATACCAAACCCATACTGAAACTGACTGGAGAATTGGAGGCGACTGTAAAGGACTTGCTGCCACTTGATGCCGATGCACACCAACTTTTTGAAGATACGAAGGCTTATCTCCACTCATGGGCGGGGCCTGAGCACGTTGATGTGAAGAGAGGGGAAGATATTGGAAAGAGGCTAAAGGAACTCTCTGATCGGCTTCGGGATGTAAAAGATGAAAATCCAATTCTGCGTGCAAAGAGAAATCAACTGCTCCGCGAGTTGGATCTTCTTGGACCGGTCATCATGTCCGGGCCGTCCGGGAGAAACTGCAAGGCTCCAATCATAGGCGGAACTCTGAGCAACTGACAGGAGGTCCACGCGCGTTTTTCGTTCTCCGTGGCCCCGTGTCGCGGGCAGCCACAAGAGACTCGCGATTACGCGTCTGAGGCCCGAAGGCGAGATCTCAAAATATGCCCAACTTGTATACATCGTTTCATGAACAACCAAACAGAAGATCATTTTAGACGAGTCATTTCTGAAATGGGCAGAGTCAAGCAGAGTTAGGTCCCGCAAGCGCGGACAATCTTACGGCAAAGGAGCATCGGTCATGCCGGCTCTCGATTCGAGATGTGCTTTACTATCCACATATCCAAATTGATGATGTGAACTGGCTAAAAGCGACTCTCCTTTGCTTTCCACAAGTACGCCGGATCAGGCCGGAGTTTTACGCTCCGGATGACGCTCCCGAAATAATAGAATTTCAACGCGTGACTGGCACTAGAGGGGAACCGCTTCTGGTTGATGAATATACTAGAGCCGAAGACACGGCGTTTCCCGTCCGAAATGCTCAAGAACGCCTACTGCGCCTGCTCATGCAGAATGAGGAACTCATTCTCAGGAAATATAAGGGTCTTCGGGTCTTCGATCAAATTCCAAGTATCGAATTCACACAGGCAAAATGATGTGGCCGCTGGCAGATTTTCTTTTTAAAAGCGGCATGGCCGTAAGAACCTCATCGAAGTGGGCAGATGTTCACCGACCTCTTGGCGAAGCAATTATGTCTATCATCGCGATTGCAATCGCCCAGCATAATGGACTCGACATTGTTACGAGTTCCGGTGTCATAAATCACGCTCTCTCGGCGCTCGATGAAGACGAAGTCTTTGTTCGGCTTATTGGCGGCGACTGGCAACCAAAGAAATCATTGAAGGCTAAAGCGAAAGACGAATCGACCCAACTAGTCATGAACTGGCAGCCAAAGGAATCATCGAAAGCTAACGCGACAGACGAATTGGCCCAACTAGTAATGACTAACCACTGCGATTTCACTAGGCTCTCGGCTACGCAGATAGGGCAACTGGTCAGCGATGGTAAGGATCTTCGGTCCTTTAAGGCCGAAATCTCCCTGATCGCAGAGACATTGCCGGAAATAGTGGATCTCGAAGAGAAAAAGAAACGCTTGCGAGAAAAAGGGGCCCAGGTTATTGAAAAGTGGAAAAAATACAAAAAATCTCTTCCTAAGTTTGCGCTCGACGCGATTATGGACACCACGGATATCAAGTTCCCAGAGTTTGCGGCGGCGATTATCGCTGGCGGAACGGGCTTGGCGCTCGCGTCAGGCGGTGGGCTTGCCATCGGCATATTGGCATGGAAAGGAGCAATGGTTTTCCGAAAGTATAGGAAAGAAGCTTCAAGTCGGCTGAATTACCTAACACCTGAATAATGCATAGGATTTGGCGTCTAGACGAGTGCGGAAGAGAAGAAACATTTGGGGACCCTGAGAATTCTGGTGTAAAACCAGTGAGGTCGTGAAGTTCAGGCTTCACCACCCAATTCTCA
>Ga0210398_10005923_pt1 | contig 11331 bp, 10 predicted proteins | sample IncBWC4OmetaG_FD_161047 | JGI IMG/M metagenome (GOLD analysis project Ga0210398, IMG submission 161047) | Forest soil microbial communities from Barre Woods Harvard Forest LTER site, Petersham, Massachusetts, United States - Inc-BW-C-4-O | ecosystem: Environmental > Terrestrial > Soil >... | reverse complement strand
CCCAATGAAGTCGAAAGCGTCGTTGCCGAGCATCCCGGCGTGCTGGAAGTCGCGGCGGTTGCGCAGCCGGACGAGAATTCCGGCGAGGTGGTCGCCCTGTTCGTCGTGAAGAAAGATCCGAACCTGAGCGCCGAAGCGCTGATCGCGCACCTTCGCACCGAACTCACCGGTTACAAAGTGCCGAAGCATGTGTATTTTCGCGCCGAGCTGCCCAAGAGCAATGTCGGCAAGATTCTGCGCCGCGCGCTGCGCGACGAGCTGCGCAACCCTGCGGCCGGCGCCGCGCAATGATAGGGTGCGTTAGCGTGATCCCGCGGCGACGCGATCAGCAATCTGCGTAAGCACGACACCGCTGATGACGATTGTGAGTCCGACCACCCTCAGGGTTGTCAATGGCCGCAGCGCCGCTCCCGCCAGAGCGAAGTGGTCTATCACCGCCGACGAGAATAGCTGCGCCGTCACCGCGAACAGAATCGCGTTGCCGACGCCGAAGCGCGGGGCAAGAAAGGTGATGCTGAGGACATAGAAGGCGACAATCACGCCGCCGGCGTACTGGGCGGGCGCGATGCCAGCGATCGCTGATAGCTGCGGAATGCGCACCGCGGCCGTCGCGGCAACCAGGAGCGATGCAACCAACCCGGTCGCGAACAAAATGACCGCGGCTTGAATCGGTCCTCCGACGCCGCGCGCCAGCCCGGCATTCAAGATCGCCATCAGCGGAATCAGCGCGCCGGCGGCGAACGCCCATAGGGCATAAGAAACTGTGGACATGGTGACCTCCTCGGTGCGCGAGTCAAGCTGGCGCGGGCTTGTAGGCCTGCACCGTCTCCACCAGCAGCGCGACGCGCTGCGGATCGACCTCCGGCGTGATGCCATGACCTAGATTGAACACGTGGCCGCTGCCGGCGCCGAAGCTCTGCAGCACCCGCAAGGTTTCGGCGCGCAGGGTCTCGGGCGGCGCGAACAGCGCGGACGGGTCGAGATTGCCCTGCAATGCGACGCGCCCGCCGACGGCTTGGCGCGCTTCCTTCAAGTCGGTGGTCCAATCGACGCCGACGGCATCGCAGCCGATGCCGGCGATTTTTGCCAACCAGGCTCCGCCGCCCTTGGTAAAGACGATGTTGGGAACCCGGCGTCCCTCCGATTTCTTGGTAAGTTGGTCCACGACCTGCGCCATGTGGCGCAGCGAGAATTCCTCGTATTGCGCCGGCGTCAACACGCCGCCCCAGGTATCGAACAGCATGATGGCCTGCGCGCCGGCGGCGATTTGCGCGTTCAGATAAAGAATCGTCGCCTTTGCCAGCAGTTCGAGCAGACGGTGCAATTGCCGCGGTGATTCGTACATCATGCGTTTGATGTGGCCGAAGGTCTTGCTGCCGCCTCCTTCCACCATGTACGTGGCCACCGTCCACGGGCTGCCCGCAAAGCCGATGAGCGGCACCCGCCCGTGCAGCTCGCGGCGCACCAGCGCCACCGCATCGGTCACATATTTGAGTTCGCGCGCGGGATCGGGCACCCGCAGCGCATCGATGTCGGCGGGCATGCGCACCGGACGCTCGAACTTCGGACCCTCGCCGGCCTCGAATTCCAATCCGAGGTTCATCGCGTGCGGAATCGTGAGAATGTCCGAGAACAGGATTGCGGCGTCGAGCGGATAGCGCTCGATGGGCTGCAGGGTGATTTCGCACGCGATCTCCGGAGTGGTGCACATCTCCAGGAATCCGCCGGCGCGCTCGCGCGTGGCCCGATACTCCGGCAGATAGCGTCCGGCCTGGCGCATCAACCAAATCGGCCGCCGCGGCGTGGGCTCGCGAAGCAGTGCGCGCAGCAGCAGATCGTTCTTCAGCGGCTCGCTGCTGCTCGTCATTATGTTCGCTCGCTGGGTTCGAACAGGCGGCTATGCTCGAGAATGGCGTAGCGATCGGTCATCCCGGCAATGTAATCGGCCACCGCACGCGCGCGCCCCGCGGGACCCTGCACCAGTTCCAATCTGGCGCGCGCTTCGTGCTCGTCCGGCATCAAGGTGGGATCGTTGAAAAAAGCATCGAACAAATCGCGCACCACGCGCCGCGCCTTGGCGGTCATGCGCCGCACCTTGTAGTGCTTGTAAACGCGTTCGCGCAGGAAAGTCTTGAGCGCGTAATTCTGCTCGCGGGCGGCATCGCTGAAGCCGATCAGCATTCCCGAGTGCGACCTCACCTCGGCGATCGAGCGCACCCCCGATGCCGCGAGGCGCGCCTCCGAGGCATCGATCAGGTCGCTGGCCAGGTAGTTGATCATCCGCCGCAAAATCTCGTAGACCAGGCGGCGGCCGGCGAGCGCCGGGTATCTGGCCAGCACTTGGTCGTGGTAGCCGCGAAACAACGGCACCTCGAGCAGCTGCTCGACGCTGATCAGTCCGGCGCGAATGCCGTCATCCACGTCGTGATTGTTGTAGGCAACCTCGTCGGCAAAATTCGCGAGCTGCGCCTCCAGGCCGGGCTGCTGGCGATTGATGAAACGTTCGCCCAATTCCCCGAGCTGGATCGCGTTGTTGTAGGAACAGTGCTTGAGAATACCCTCGCGGCATTCGAAGGTCAGGTTCAAACCGTCAAATTCGGCGTAGCGCTCCTCGAGCTCGTCAACCACGCGCAGCGATTGCAGGTTGTGTTCGAAGCCGCCGAAATCCGCCATGCAGTCGTTGAGGGCGTCCTGTCCCGCGTGGCCGAACGGCGTGTGCCCGAGATCATGCGCGAGGCATATGGCCTCGGACAATTCCTCGTTCAGCTTCAGCGCCCGGGCGATGGTGCGCGCTATCTGCGCCACTTCGAGCGAATGCGTCAGCCGCGTTCTGTACAGGTCGCCCTCGTGATTGACGAACACCTGTGTCTTGTAGACCAGTCGGCGGAACGCGGTGGAATGCACGATGCGATCGCGATCGCGCTGGTATTCCGAGCGGCGTTGCGGCGCTGGTTCCGGGTAGCGGCGCCCGCGCGAGTGCTCCTCGAGCGCAGCGTAGGGCGCCAGCGCGTTCATTCGAAATATTCCTTGAGCGTGGCGTCGAGCGCGGCTTTGGAGTACTGGTCGGTGATGATGGCGCGGCCAAGCTTTTCGAGCAGCACCAGGCGCAGCGCGCCGGCAAGCACCTTCTTATCCATCTGCATCAGCTCAAGTGCCTTGGCGGCCCCGATGCGCGGCGCCTGGGTCGGCAAACCAGTGCGCGCCAGGATGTCGCGCACGCGCTCCTTGAGCGGCGCATCGATCAGCCCCAACCGCAGCGACAAATCCGCGGCGATCAGCATGCCGAGTCCCACCGCCTCGCCGTGCAGGTATTTCTCGTAGGCGGTTGCGGCCTCGATGGCGTGGCCGAAGGTATGGCCGAAATTGAGAATTGCCCGCAGATCGCGCTCGCGTTCGTCCCTCGCAACCACGATGGCTTTTATCTCGCACGACCTGCCGATGGCATACTTCAGCGCCTCGGCATCCCGCGCCAGCAGCTTGACAACGTTGCGGTCCAGCCAATCGAACAGCAGGGGATCCCAGACGCAGCCGTACTTGATCACCTCGGCGAGGCCTGACTTCAGTTCCCGGTCGGGCAAGGTGGCCAGTACGTCCGTGTCGGCGATCACCGCCCGCGGCTGGTAGAAGGCGCCGATCAAGTTCTTGCCGCCGGTATGGTTCACTCCGGTCTTGCCGCCGACCGAGGAATCCACCTGCGCAAGCAGCGTGGTGGGAATCTGCACGTAGCCGATGCCGCGCTGATAGCACGCCGCCGCGAAGCCTGCGATGTCACCGACCACGCCGCCGCCCAGCGCCAGCACGGTCGCGTCGCGATTCATCTTGTTGGCAACCAGCGCGTCGAATACCCAGCCCGCGGTTTGCAGGGTCTTGTGCTGCTCACCGTCCGGCAAGATGCAGTCGCCGATGTGGCGCTGCGCAAAGCTGCCCGTGAATTTCGCAAGATACAGCTTGGCGACCGTCGCATTGGTCACGATCAGCAAGTCGTGGCCGGGAATTTGCTGCTCCAGCAGCTCGCGATTCGTCAGCAATCCGGAACCAATGGTGATGGGATAGCGTGAATGCCCGACATCTACATGAAGCGTTTGCACGGTGTTGATTATACGAACACTAGGAGCCGCGCGCTCGCTGCAGCTCATGCTGGATTTCCTCGGCCACGAGCTGCACACGCCGTCCGTCCGTCGAGATCGTGAGATCGGCGATCTCCGCATACAGCGTCGCCCGGCGCTGCATCAGCTCCTTGAGCCGGTTTTCCGGGTTGGCATCGTTGAGCAAGGGGCGGTGCCGCGCATGCCGCGTGCGTTCGATCTGCTGATCGACTGACGTCGCCAGATAAACCACGACGCCGCGTTCGGCGAGCGCGCGGCGGTTGTCCGAATCGATCACCGCCCCGCCGCCGGTGGCCAGCACGATGGAATCCAGGCGCGTCAGACGATCGATCGACTCCTTTTCGCGGATGCGAAAGCCCGCCTCGCCTTCCTTTTCGAAAATGAATGCGATGTCCACGCCGGTTTTCGCCTCGATGTCCGCGTCGCTGTCATGAAAGGTAAAGCGAAACAGGCGCGCGAGATGCCGCCCGACCGCCGTTTTGCCGGATCCCATCGGCCCGATCAGAAATATATTGCGCTTGGTGAGCATGACCATCGCTGATCATAGCGGACCTAAAGCGCTTCGCCTGATTGTCCGTCTTGAAATAAGGGCGCCCTGGGGCGCCCTTGATCCGAAACGCGTACTCGGACGTCAGTAAAGATTCGATCCCTCACGCAGAATTTTCGGCGTGATGAAGATCAGCAGTTCAGTCTTGTTGTTGATATCGGTCGTGCTCTTGAACAGATAGCCGAGGATGGGAATATCCCCCAGGAACGGTACCTTGTTGGCCTGCTTGGTCTTGGTGGTATCAAGAATACCGCCCAGCACCACGGTCTGGCCGTCGTTGACCAGCACCTGGGTGATGATCTCGCGCGTATCGATCGACGGCACGCTGCCGCCGGTGGCGCTGGTGACCTGCTGTCCGACCGAATCGTCCGAAACGTCGAGGTCGAGGATCACGCGGTTGTCCGGCGTGATCAACGGCGTCACTTTGAGCGACAGCACGGCATTCTTGAATTGCGTGGTGGTGGCGCCGCTCGAGGCCGATTCCTGATAGGGAATTTCCACGCCCTGCTTGATCTCGGCTTGCTTCTGGTTCGCCGTGATCACGCGCGGCGAGGATATGGTCTCGCTCTTGCCTTCGTTTTGCGCCGCCGACAGCTCCAGATCGACCAGAGTGCTGCCGGTAAGGAGTGAAACGCCGATGCTGCCGTTGATATTCGCAGCCGGCAGATTGACCATGTAGCGATTGTCGAGGGTCGGCGTCGCCACCGGGAACGGCGAAGTCCCGGTCTGCAAATTGGTGATCGCCGATCCGGTAATCGTGTCCGCGCCGACGCCGTTGCCGGTGACGGCGATAAGACCGTTGCCATTCACCTGGTGCGCGCTGGTGATGCCAAACCGTACGCCCAGGTCGCGTTCGAAGGTGTCGCTGACGATCACGATGCGCGCTTCGATCAATACCTGTCTGACCGGCACGTCCAAGGTCTGCACCAGGCGGCGGATATCCGCCAGATTCTCCGATGTGTCCTGGACCAGCAGGGTGTTGGTGCGCTCGTCGATCGATAAGCTGCCGCGCGGCGAGAGCAAGGAGTTCTTGGCGCCCGCGGCGGCTGTCGGCCTGATTAATTTTGCCAGGTCCGCGACCTTGGCATAGTTGACCTGCATGAATTCAGTGTGGATCGGCGATAGCTCCTGCACCTCTTTATGCGCGGCCAGCTCCGCCTTCTCGCGCGAGGCGAGTTCTTCCGTGGGCCCGATGATGATGACGTTGTCGTGGCGGCGCTTGTCCAGGCCCTTGGTGCGCAACACGATGTCGAGAGCCTGATCCCAAGGCACGTTTTGCAGGCGCAGCGTCAAATTGCCGGTGACGGAATCGCTGACCACGATGTTTTGGCCGCTGGTGTCCGCGAGCAGCTGCAATACCGAGCGTACGTCGATGTCTTGGAAATTCAGCGTGAGGCGCTCGCCGGTGTATTCCTTTTTGTCTTCCTGGGCGGTGCGCTTGGTCGAAGGCTTGACCTCGATGGTGTATTGGTTGTCGGATTGGTAGGCCAGCTGTTCGAAATCACCCTGCGCGCTGATCACCAGGCGGGTGCTGCCCTCCACCCGAACCGCGTCGACCGTTTGCACCGGTGTCGCGAAATCCATGACGTCGTAGCGGCGCATGAGGTTTTTCGGCATCAGCGTGCCGGCAAAGTCCACCACGATCTGATTGCCTTCCTGCCGCACGTTGACCGGGGTGCGCGGGTCGGTGAGCTGCACGATCACGCGGCCCGTGCCGTCGGAGCCGCGCCTGAAGTCGATGGTTTTGATCGCACGCTCCACCGGAGCCGCGGGCTGCCCACCGCTGGCGCGCGCCACGGCGGGTGCGGCGAGGCTGGCGCCCGGCTGTGCGCCCAGGGTTATGACCAGGTTATTGCCGTCGATCTTGGTGGTGTAGGGCAATAAACTGTCGACATTCACGACCAAGCGCGTGCGGCCATTGGCCTCGGCCGCAACCACGGTGTCGACGCCGGCGGAACGCACATCGAAGCGGCGTGAAGCGAGCGCCAGCGTGGTATTCGGCAGGTCGAACGCAATGCGCGCCGGCTTGTCGATGGTGAACGGCAGTGGCTCGGGTGCCGGACCGTCCATGTGCAGCTTGAGCTGCACCTGCTGGCCCGACAGTGTCTGAACGTCGATCGACTCGAGCTTGACCGGATCAGCGGCCCGCGCCGTGAAACTGGTCGCAGCCAATGCGGCAAATGTCATCGCGCACAACATCGCCGATCGTATTTGAATTCTCATCATGCTCTCTTCTCCCTGTGGCCTAATCGGACAATGCCAATGAGGCCGGTCGCTCTATATAGCCGCCGAGACCATCCGGTATGATTTCGACGAGACTAATTCTTCCGCCGGTAATTTCTGTCACCTTGCCGTCGTTCTGCCCGAGATAATTGCCCGGTTGAACCTTGTGTACGAGCCCGTCTTTCGATTGCACGAGCCCATAAAAATTGCTGCCCACCTTGAAAGTCCCGACCATCTTCAGAGTGTCGAGCGAAAAGCCTTCGAGGAATTCACGGTTGCGGCGCGCGCTCGGCCGCAGACTCGCCTGGCCGTTGGCCGAACCGGGACCTTGCGGTTGGAACGGCGAGCGCAGGTTCGAGGCGGCGTACACGTAGGTTTCGTAAGGTTTGACTTCCGGTAGCGGCAAGATGCGTCCGCCGGGCTTCTTCTTGGTGGTCTCGATCCACTTCTGCAGATCCGATTGACCGCCGGAACAGCCTGTCGCGAGCAGCGCGCACAGCACCACGCATATGGCGCAAACGGCCGATGTAATCTTCACGAAGCGCCTCCCGATTTCTTCTTAGCGCCTTTGGCGCCGCCCTCATCCTCGATGTAGCGGTAGGTTTTGGCGGTCACGTCCATGGTGAGATTGTCGTAGCCGCCTTTTGCGTCCACTGGCGCGATCTGGATGTCATGCAGCGTCACGATTCGTGGCAATGCGGCGATGCCGCTGACGAACTTGCCGAAGTCATGATACGAGCCCACCAGCTTGATCTTGATCGGCAGTTCCGCGTAAAAGCCGTTGCTCTTTTCGCTGCCGGGCTGGAACAGTTTTTCCTGCAGACCCGCGGCCAGACCGGTTTGTGAAATATCGACCAGAAGATTCGGCACCTCGGTCTTGCCGGGCAATTGCCGCAGCATCGCGCCGAAGCTGCGCTCCATCTCGCCGAGTTGCGCCTTGTAGGCGTCGAGATTGGCCGCGCGCTGCTGTTTGCTTTCGAATTGCGCGCGCAGGTCCAGTTCGTCGGCTTGTGCCTTTTGCAGCACCGGCCGATCGTCGTTCCAAACGAACATGTACCAGCCAAATGCCGCGACCAGGGCAAACCCCACGGCGACGAAGAAACCGCGCACCGCCAGCGGCCAGCGGCCTACGTCGCGCGGGTCAATCGAACGAAGTTGATCGAGAAAATTCATTTCGCCGCAGCCTTCTTGACCGTAGTTTCGCCGCCGCCTTCAAGATCCACGCCGACCACATCGCTGGTGAGGGTGAAACTAGAGCCGCCTGTCGGCGAGTCCTTGCTGGACTCGACCACCTGCAGCTGCGGGTTATCCATCCACGCGGACGAATCGATGTTGCGCATGAAGGTCGAGACGCGCGTGCTCGACTGGGCGATGCCCTTGATCTCGAGCTTTTTGCCGGTCTCCTTCATCTGCGTCAGGTAAATGCCCTCGGGCACCGTCTTCACCAATTCGTCGAACAAATGCACGATCTCGGGCCGCTTGCGTTGCAATTTCTCGATGATTTCCATGCGCGCAACCAAGCGCTGCTTGCGGTTCTCCAGATCCTGAATATCGGCGATCTGCGCATCGAGCTTCACGATCTCCTTTTTCAGCAGATTGTTCTTTGCGGTCTGCGAATCGATCCAGCTCGAATACAAAAGCTTGCCGCCCAGCACGAATATGACGGCGGCAAACGCCGCGGCGCCAAGGGCCACCAAAAATTCGCGACGTCGGACTTTTCGTTCTTGTTCGCGCCAGGGAAGTAGATTGATACGCGGCATGGCTGCTCTTTAGTCGAAGCTTCGCAGCGCCAGGCCGCAAGCTGTGAGTAAGGCAGTGGCGTCGCGCGCCACCGCTTGGGCTTTGGCCTTGGACGACACTTTCATGTTGCCGAGCGGATCACCTTTGTCCGCCGGCACGCCGACACGGCTCGAGATGACGTCGGCAACGCCGGGAATGTTGGCGCAGCCACCGCAGATCAATATTTGATCCGGCTGCGCGCGGCCGCTGCCCGACGCCAGATAAAATTGCAGCGACCGGCTGACTTGTTGAGTCATGTCGTCGATGAATGGGTCCAGGACCTCGGGTTGATAGTTGCTGGGCAGACCGCCTTCTTTCTTGGCGCGGCCCGCTTCTTCCATCGACAGTCCGTAGGTGCGCATGATTTCTTCGGTCAGTTGCTGTCCGCCGAAAGCGAAATCACGCGTATATATGACTTTCATGTCGCGCAGCACGCTGAATGTCGTGCTGCTGGCGCCGAAATCGACCACCGCGACGGTGCGGTCGAGCCCGCCGTCCGGCATTTGATGGCGCATCAAGGCGCAGGCGTTTTCCAATGCGAACGCTTCCACGTCGACGATGTGCGCGGTCAGCCCCGATGCCTGCACCGCCGCCTGGCGCTGCTCGACATTTTCGGTGCGGGTTGCGACCAGGAGCACATCGAGCATGTCCGGATCTTTTTCCGACGGACCCACGACCTGATAGTCGTAGCTGACTTCTTCCATCGGGAACGGGATGTATTGGTCGGCCTGCATCTCGACCTGGCCCTCGAGCTCGTTGTCGCCGAGATTCTTCGGCATTTGGATCACCTTGGTGATCGCAGCATCGCCGCTGATCGCGATGGCCGCGAGCCGGCTCTTGGCGCCGGAGCGCTTGACTGCGCGCCGTATCGCTTCTCCCACGGCCTCGGCATCGACGATGGCCTTTTCGTTTATGGCGTTGTGCGGCGTCGGCTCCGCCGCATAAGATTCAACGCGATACTGGCCACCCGACATCGTGAGCTCGATGAGCTTCACCGACGAGGTGGTTATGTCAAGTCCCAATAGCGGACGATACCTTTTTCCTAACGACCACACAAATTTTTTCCCTTTTTGCTCAATGCCTTGTAGGTCGAAACTGGTGTACGAGATTAGCTAGACCCAGCAAACTTAGCAAGAAACTGTTAAATAGAACGTGAAGCTACTCACGGTAATCGCCGCCTGCCGCCTCGAAGTCGGCAAAATGAGACCTACGGCGATTTCGTAGCGTTGAAAGGCGTCGAGTCATCCGTTAGAAACCTCTTGCGCCTAAGGCTGTCTAGGCGTTGTTGGTTGACCTTAGGTCTTTCAACCCCGAGAGACCCTCAAGGGCAAAGCCAATGAGTAAGCCCGCGTCGCCGGCGGTAATATGCAGACCTCGTCCGCCGGTGCAATAAGTTAGAACGGTTTTCTGTGACCAAACGTTACCTAGTTCTCATCTCGCGCATTTGTGCAGTTTTAGTTGGCTTAATAGCGCTGATCGCGTTCGCCAATGTCTGTGCTTATGTCTACTTGAGGCCGGCATTGCCGGATGTGGCCAGTTTGCGGGAGGTGCAGCTGCAGGTGCCGCTGCGCGTCTATACGCGCGACGGCAAGCTGATTGCCTCGATTGGCGAGCAGCGGCGAATTCCGGTCCGTTACGAGCAGCTGCCGAAGAAATTGATCCAAGCTTTCCTGGCAACCGAAGACGACCGGTTTTTCAGGCATCACGGCGTGGATTGGCAGGGAATTTTGCGCGCGGCGGTAGCCAACCTCAAAGCCGGCGGCATCCGCCAGGGGGCGAGCACCATCACCATGCAGGTGTCCCGCGACATGTTCTTGACCCCGCGGCGCGACATGAAACGCAAGATGAGCGAGATCTATATTTCCCTGCTAATGGAGGCCGAATTCAGCAAGGAGGAAATCTTTTCGCTGTACGTCAATAAGATTTTCCTCGGTCAGCGAGCCTACGGCGTCGGGGCGGCGGCGGAGGTTTATTTCGGCAAGCCATTGGATCAGCTCAGCATCGCTGAGATGGCCACGCTGGCCGGCATCCCCACCGCTCCTTCGACGGTCAATCCCGTCGCCAACCCGGAAGCCGCCAAGGTGCGGCGCGCCCATGTGTTGGGGCGCATGCTGGACCTCAACTACATCTCCCAGGCGGAATACAACCAGGCGAAGGCGAGTCCGATGGAGTCGCGGCTGCACGGCGCCTCGATCGAGGTGGATGCGCCGTATGTCGCGGAAATGGTGCGCAACGACATGCAGTCGAAGTACGGCGATGACGTCTACACCGCCGGCTACAAGGTGTTTACAACCATCGATTCCCGGCTGCAAGCCGCGGCCACCGTGGCGCTTCGCACCGGGCTGATGGAATACGATCGCCGCCATGGCTATCGCGGCGCAACCGCCAAAGTCGATCTGACCAGGAATACCACTGCCGCCGAGCTGGACGGGCAGCTCGAGGAGTTCCCCGTCATCGGCGGCTTGAGGCCCGCGATCGTGGAAAAGGTCGAGGCCAGGAGCGCCAAGATCTACGTCAAGGATTTAGGGTTGGTCGAGCTGCCCTGGGAAAAGCTGTCCTGGGCGCGGCGCGAATTGCCCGATGAAAAAGTCGACCGCGCGCCCACGCAAGCGTCGGAGATCTTGAGCCCCGGCGACGTGATTTACACCGTCGGGCGCAGCGCAGAATCCCTGATGT
>Ga0210398_10005921_pt1 | contig 11334 bp, 8 predicted proteins | sample IncBWC4OmetaG_FD_161047 | JGI IMG/M metagenome (GOLD analysis project Ga0210398, IMG submission 161047) | Forest soil microbial communities from Barre Woods Harvard Forest LTER site, Petersham, Massachusetts, United States - Inc-BW-C-4-O | ecosystem: Environmental > Terrestrial > Soil >... | reverse complement strand
ATGATCCGGTAATGGGCCTCACTATCCGCCAATCCGGGCTGATATTTGGCAAACTTTACAAAATCGCCCATCCGCAGCGCCTCCGCCAGATCCATAAAGGGTTGCTGGGGCGGGGACAGCTGGCGGATCTGAGCAATCAGCTCCTCACTGGTCTCCGAGAGACTGGCGATACCCATCCGGCGGTACAAGTATAGGCGTAGAATATCCCCTAACCGGCTGTAAAACGTCTTAAATGCCCCATCTTCGATCAAACGTTCCTTCGCCAGTTCATCCAATTGCCGCATTGCCTCTTCGAAGGGCGACAGCCGTGGGGCCTGCTTCCACGGTACCAGCACCTTCAACAATTTCTTCCTGCGTACCATCCAGACCACCAGGCCAACCGAAACGAGGGCGACCGTGCCTACAATCCAGCCAAACCAGCGGGCAAAAGGGTTCGGTATCTCCACAATATCCTTGATATCGTGATAGTCTTTTGTCGGGTCGATCCGGGTATACCCGACCTGGATGGGGATTGAGTCAGTCAAAAAAAACTTATTACCTATCTTAAAAGGAAGTCTCGGGATGGACCAGGTTCCTGAATCGAAGCTGGTCAAAGTAAGGTATTGCCGGTAATATCGCTGGTCCGTTGAAACGGTGGAGTCTGCTGCCTTCTTCTCTACAAAATCAAAATGAGACATGGAATCGAGTGGCGGCCACGTGAGGGGGATATTTCCCTTTACCGTGGCTTCAAGCATGAGGTGGATGGGCTCGCCGATTAGAATGTGCTCCTTATCGACGGTGGCCTTTACCTGCGCCAACGTGGATCCGGCCGGCCAAATCGATAGGGAAAGGAATATGATATGTGATAAGAATCGTTTCATGCATCACCCCGGCCGGTGTCGGCCAACAAAGAAGCGTTGGAGTATTTTAACGTAGTCCTCATCGGTTCGCAGGTGGAGCAGGTCACATCCGGCTTTTTGAAAAATGCTTTTACATTGCTCTGTCTGCTCAAAAAAATATTGTTGATAGTTGGTGCGCACGAGGTAATCATCCGTGTCCACCCAATAGCGTCCGCCCGTCTCGGAATCTTCCGCTTCAATCATTCCGATCTGGGGCAGTTGCATATCCATTCGATCGTATACCTTGATGCCGATGAGATCGTGTTTCTTGCCGGCGACCTTCAATGCGTCGTCAAAATTCGCATCCAGAAAATCACTTAGCAAAAAGACGATAGCCTTTTGCCGCGCCGCGTGATTAAAGAATCGAATCGCTTCACTCAGGTTGGTGCCGCGACGTTTCGGCTCGATCGTCAGCAGCCGCCGGACAATAAAGAGAACGTGGTCCCTTCCCTTTTTTGGCGGTATATAGCCTTCGACCCGGTCACTGAAGAACACTACGCCTACTTTATCTTGGTTGTTGATCGCTGAGAAGGCAAGTACCGCGCATAGTTCGGTGATGAGGTCCTTTTTACGGGCATGAACGGTTCCGAACAGCGAGCTGGCACTGACATCGACGAGCAATAGTACGGTCAATTCCCGCTCCTCCTCAAAAAGCTTGCTATATGGGTGATTGAACCGCGCCGAAACATTCCAGTCAATAAAGCGGATATCATCCCCGGGCGCATATTCCCGTACCTCCCGGAAGCTCATCCCCCGGCCTTTGAAGGCGCTGTGGTATTCCCCGGTAAAAAGGTGCCGGGTGAGCCGTTTGCTTTTGATGTCCAGCTCCCTAACCTTCTGCAGTATTTCAGCCGTTGTAAGCATAACTTTTTAAGGAATCGGAATAGCTTTTAGCACGTCGTCGATCACCTGTTCAACATTTACGTTCTCCGCTTCCGCCTCATAGGTGAGCCCGATCCGGTGCCTGAGGACATCCTTTGAGATGGAACGGACGTCTTCGGGGATGACGTACCCCCGCTTATTGAGAAAGGCGTTGGCTTTGGCCGCCAGCGCAAGGTTGATGCTTGCTCTGGGACTTCCACCATACGCGATGAGCGGTTTCAATTTTTCGAGTTTATATTTTTCCGGAGTGCGGGTGGCAAATACGATGTCCAGAATATAATGTTCGACCTTCTCATCCATATAGATCTGCCGGGTCAATTCCCTGGCCTGGATAATTTCCTGTGTGGATACGACCTGACTCACGGTGGGAGATTGAGTCCCCTGAACGTTTTGTCGGATGATAAGCTGCTCTTCCTGTTTGGTGGGATAGTCGACGATCACTTTCATGATAAAGCGATCCTGTTGCGCTTCAGGCAAGGGGTAGGTCCCTTCCTGCTCGAGGGGGTTCTGGGTGGCCAGCACCAGGAAAGGGTCTTCCAGCGCATGACTGGTATCCCCCAGGGTGACCTGGCGTTCCTGCATGGCTTCGAGCAAGGCGCTTTGCACCTTTGCCGGCGCGCGGTTGATCTCATCGGCCAGGACGAAGTTGGCAAAGATCGGGCCTTTGCGGACTACGAATTCGTGCTTTTGCTGGTTGAAGATCATCGTGCCGATAACATCCGCCGGCAACAAGTCCGGAGTGAATTGGATGCGGCTGAAGCGACCGTGGATTGCTTGAGATAGTGATTTGATTGTCAATGTTTTAGCTAAACCGGGAACGCCTTCCAGCAGGACGTGGCCGTTAGTTAGTAATCCAATCAGCAGGCGGTCAAGCATTTGGTGCTGGCCTACGATCACTCGTCCGATTTCATCGCGCAGTCGGTCGATAAATACTGCCTGATACTGGATCTTATTGTTCAATTGTCTGATATCCTCAGCGGTATAAAGCATATATGTTGTATAATATGTGCAGATTTCAGGGCCCGAAAATACGAATTCACAATGTTAAACCTGCCGTAAAAATACGGGGGACAATTTAATTTGCTTTTAATTCGAATTACACAAAATAATTATTTGATCCCGTAGTTTTAAACTTGAAGGCCACCGGGCCTTCTAATGGACAAGCAGATCAGGATGCAAACGCAGTGTACCATAATAATTACCCTATTGATCGCCACCGGTTTTTCCTTAACCGGATGTTCGATTAAGAACGGCAATAAGAAAGATGTCGACCTTTTGACGAATACTCCTTGGAAATATGAGAAAGCAGGGTTCGATTCCAATGATGACGGCATCTTCGATGCGCTCGATCCCCGTATCGCCGGGAGCGAGAAAGACAACATTATTACCTTCTGTAAGGATGGCACCGGCACCCAAAAAGGAACCCAAAATAGTCTTCCCTTTATCTGGTCATTTCAAAAGGGCGACAGTATCATCTATTTTCAGGATCAGTATTATCGGGTAAGGACTCTCAACAGGCACCGCCTCGAGATCTATGCGGACGAAAAATGGGGCGGTGTAAATTCCCGTTACATTATCATCCTGAAACATTAACCCGCGGAGCATCCACCCGTTAACCCGCGGAGCATCCACCCGTTAACCCAGGTATTTCGCAACAATCGGAACGCGCCGCCCTATTCCGAATGCCTTACAGCTGACGCGAATGATGGGGCAGAACTGATTACGTTTGTATTCATTGCTATTCACCATCTTCAGAACCCTTCCCACCAACACTTCGTCGATCCCCATGGCGGTGATCTCCTTTGGCCCCTGACGCCGTTCGATATATTGATAGAGGATCTTATCGAGGATATCGTATTCCGGGAGGCTATCGCTATCCTTTTGATCAGGCCGGAGCTCGGCCGACGGCGCTTTCTCGAGGATGTTCCGGGGAATGATCTCACCATTCCGGTTGAGGTAACGGGCAAGCGCGTATACCTGTCCTTTGTACACATCGCCGAGTACGCTTAGTCCGCCGGCCATATCTCCGTAGAGGGTGCCGTAGCCGGTTGCAAGCTCGCTCTTGTTAGACGTATTCAAGAGAATATACCCGAACTTATTTGCCAATCCCATCAGGATATTACCGCGAGTCCGGCTTTGCAGGTTTTCTTCGGCCAGCCCGAAAGGTAGATCCCCAAATACCGGCTTCAAAACACTCAACAACGCCTCATACACCTCCCGGATCGGAATAATATCATAAGGATTGCCCAGGTTTCGGGAGAGCTGCTCCGCATCGCTGACCGAATGACCGCTCGAATAGGGTGAGGGCAGGAGGATTGCCCGGACGTTATCCGTGCCCAGCGCTTCACAGGCCAGCGTAAGGGTGACGGCGCTGTCGATCCCGCCGCTGCTCCCGAGGATAGCCTTGCTAAAACCCATCTTGGAGAAATAATCCCGGATTCCCAGGATCAGCGCCTGGTGGATCTGGCCGATATTCTTTTCTGCCACGAGATATTGCAGGATGCGATCGGGGTCGTTCTGCTTGGCGACCCGCATGTCCTTGTCAAAGATCTCCTGGGTTTGCATATGCAAACCGGTGCGTTCCGTAGCGGGTGAGGTAGTATCGATCGCCACCGAAAGTCCCGGCAACAGCTCCTCGAACAGCGGCGGTACTGGACCTCCGGCCGCCGGTTCCGTCTCGACCTCGGGCAGGGCTACTATAGCAAAATCCTCTTCGAAATAGTTGAGTTCCTTTATCAGATCGCCTTGTGCGTTATAGACCACACTACCACCGTCGAAGACGATCTCCGTCTGAGAGCCCACAGCATTGCAGTAGTACATAGGGAGACCGTACTTCAACACGTTCTGGCGTACTACTTCCTTACGATCATCGTCATGATCGTAATCAAAAGGGCTGGCGGAGATATTGATCATCAGGTCGGGGTGCTGTGGGATCAGGTGATCCATTGGGCAGAAACGGTATTGCGGGTGATCGCCCATGTTCCAGATGTCCTCACAGATGGTTAGCGCGATGCGTTTCCCTTTGAACGGGATCACCTTCCAATCGAATCCCGGCTCGAAGTACCGGTATTCGTCAAAGACGTCATAATTGGGAAGACAGGTTTTATGAGCTACCCCCTTGATCTCCTTCTCATAGAGCAGCCAGGCGGCATTGAATAATTCCTTGCCTTTCTTCTGGGGATTGCGGGCCGGGCTCCCGACGATCACCCCGATCGTATCTGCGGCTTCCCGGATACGATCTACCGCCGCATAGCATTTGGCGATGAAGTCTTCGAACTCCAGGAAGTCGCGCGGCGGATAGCCGCAGACGGAGAGTTCGGAAAAAACCACCAGGTCAGCGCCGGCTGCTTTAGCCTTGCCGATACCTTCAAGGATTTTCCGGGTATTTGCTTCGAAATTCCCGATGTGGTAGTTCTGTTGCGCTAAGGCGATGTTCATGGTGCAAAGTTACATCCATCCGGGAAATTTCTATCTTTGTCAACTATGTATCGTACAACCTCTTCCCTCCTGCTCCCGATGCTCCTTTTACTTGCCGGCTGCGGTCATGACGACAAAAATCCCGATCTGTCCGGAATCACGGTCCCCGAGATCCGTATCGAGCGATTCGACACGGCGTTTTTTAACCTGGATTCGAACCATATCCGGCAAGGGCTCTATCGGTTGGACCAGGCATACCCCGATTTCACCGGCGATTTTGTTGGCAATATACTCGGCGCCGGACCACTATCCGATACGAGCACCCTGGCCTTCGAAGCGGCGAGGGAATTCCTGGTCAGCTACTTATCGATCAGCGATTCGCTAAAGAAGAAATATAACCGGTTCGACTGGCTGGAGAAGGACCTCCAGCAGGGATTCCGCTACATCAAATACTATTTTCCCCGGTATACGCTGCCGGAAAAGGTCGTGACCTTTATCGGCCCCCTGGACGGACCTGGGGTTGCCCTTACGACCCACGATCTGGCGATCGGGTTGCAGGCCTATGCCGGCAAGAATTTCTACTTTTATCTGACCGGCAAGGGGCAGGATATGTATCCAGGCTATATTTCACGCCGTTTCGAGCCGGAGTATATGGAGGCCAATTGTATGAGCGCCCTGGCGGAAGATATCTTCCCGGACAGCAGTGACGGCCGTCCGCTGATCGAGGAGATGGTTATCAAGGGTCGTTATTGGTGGCTGGAGGAGAAGTTGATGCCGGATGCCCCCGACAGTATCATCACCGGCTATACGCCCGCGCAGCTGACCTGGTGTGCGGCGAGTGAGGGGGATATCTGGGGGTATCTTTTGCAACAGAACGTCCTCTACACGATCGATCCGGACGTCCTCAAAAATTATATCGGGGAAGGGCCTTATACATTGGGGATGCCCAAACCTTCGCCGGGTAATATCGGCGCCTGGGTGGGACGCCAGATTGTAAAAAAGTATGTAACAGGTCATCCGAACATCCGACCGGTAGATCTGATGCGGGTTCCGGCGCAGACTCTGTTCGAGCAATCCGGATATAAACCGAGATAAAGGGCCGAAAACCTATTTCTTCTTTTCCACTTTGGATAGCAGGAATAACAACGTGTCTTTGCCAATTACTCCTTTCCACTGCATGTGCCGGCCATCGAAATGGCTAACGCTGGCGATCACCGTATCCCGCCGGTCAGGCTTCTCATGGGAGAAAATGAGTCGCATCTGCTGTTTGGAACTGTCATATTTGTAGCCAGCCCATGTGCTCCTGTCGTCGTCATATACATATGGATTCGGGCAAAGCCCCAAATACCCGTAATCTTCGATATATACAGTCGTCCAGGCCGTGCTATCGGCTAACCACGTGTTTGCCTTTATGGTATCACCATTGCGGATAAGGCGATCAACGGTCCATTTGCCGGCTAACGGTGTGGGTGGCTTCAACGTCGTGAAATAGTAGATCAGCCCGAAGGCACAGGCCACTGCCAAAAACCGGAACAGGAATCTAAAGAATCCAAGTCGTGGTTCGGGAAGTTCGGATCCGGTAGGTAAGAAAACTGCGACCAGCGCCGACCAGCTCAATAATAGCAGGAACAACAGGCCCAGCGAGAACAAAACCGAATTCATAAAAGCGCCCGGTGAGATATCGTAGAAGAAATTGATCAGCACAATATTTATCATGACCGGCAATAAAATGGCCGCACCGAGTAAGGTGGTCCGTCGAAACAGGAGCAAAATAGAGCCCCCTATTTGACAAAAAGCAATGATCAACGCGAAAGCATAGGAATGGCCAAAATAGTTCCAGGTGAGCTCGAATCCGTTGAGCCGGCCTACCGGCATGTCGTCCACGGTGTAAGTTGTACCGAATTGCGTTTTCAGGACCTTGGCAAATCCATAAGTACATATGACCAAAACCAACCAATAACGGAGGATTCCCCTCATCCAGGCATGTAGCTTTCCAGAGTTGATCCGGTTTTTTATTTCCTTCCGCTGCCAGTAAATAGAATAGACAACAGCGAATAAGAGGCTGATGAGCGCCTGCCCCAAAAGTGTATAAGCGAAAAACTTCTGACCCAGTTTCCTCTGTGCCTCCGGGGGTAATATTTCCAGCATCAGCGCAAGAGTATTCAAAATAGCAATTGCAGCGAAAAAACTTTCGACAAATTTCATGAACCAGGAAGAACGGTATTGCCGGTCCGGGGTCGCAGCGGATAACATAAGGGGTGTTTGCTCCTAAGTTACCTATTTTTTGATCCGTTCTTTCAGGAGCTTGCGCGCGGCCTGAATCTCCGTAATGTCTTTAAAGGAATCCTTCGGGATCATGAAAAAGGAGCGGGGATTGAAATAGACATGGAAGAAGTAGATCGTCTCCTTAAACGCGCTGAAGTCCTCCCATCTCCATAACTGGTTGCCTTTCTTTGTTTTAAGTAGTACGCCCTGATCGGTAAGGCTAAGCACAAAATTGTCTTTAAAGGTAGCCGAGCGCTTATAGATGCTTAGCGGTAGGAGCCAGCGAATACTGATCCAGAGCGTGAACCACAGGAAGGCGAAGATGAGGAAGGGCAAGGATGGGATCTTCTTGAAAACCAGCAGGAAAAAAGAAATAAGGGCAAATACATTGATGACGATGATCAGAATCCGGATTTCAAGGCGCCCTATAAAGTGGCCCCGGAGGCCATCCATTACTTCCTTTTTGTTGTAGCCGAATTGTACAGTCATATTGTGTGCCCGGAGCCGGCCCAAAGCCAGCCTTCGGTAAAAGTAACGAAAAACCACTCGCTGCCCAGCGAGTGGATCCAAAATTGAATTTGCCCTAAACCTTTTTATTATAAAGACAGCGGTCTACCGCATGTCCCTGCAACGCGTATAATGGTAGCTTGCAGCCTGTCCAGGCGTTACGCTACGATTGCAGGAAAATAAGATGGTGCTGGTGATGATGACGATTGCGGCCACGAGGATACGTTTCATGTTTTTCAGTTTGGGTTTATGGGATCTAATTTCCTTCTCAAACGGCTTTTGGCCGTTTTTCGACGTCTTATAACGTCCGAATCGGTCGGAAAAGTACGAAGATCCCGGGCAAAAAAATAACCCAATTCCCAAAGGACCCCCGATGTAAAGACAAATATCTTAACTAGCTGCAACCCATACTGTTACCGCAGTTCAGGCATTTGTAGCAGGTACCGCTCCGGATGGTGATATGGCCGCAGGTATTACACGCCGGAGCGTCACTTTGCATGCTTCGGGCGGCGGCATTGACTGCATCCAGCTGGCCGACCTTGGCGGCTGGCCGGCTAGCCGAAGGAGCCGCGCCGGCAGCGGCCTTTGCTACGATGCGGACGTCGCTAAGCTCAGGGGACCGGGGGGCTGATTCATCGGAATTCTCCAGATCCCAGGCTTCCTTACCGGTGTTGGCCACTTCAGGGCGGTCGAGCACGTGTACCAGGTCGGTCCTTCCGAGATATTCGTAGGCGAGGGACCGGAAGATAAAGTCGACGATGGAGGTCGCGCTTTTGATATTCGGGTGATCGACCATGCCGGATGGCTCAAACCTGGTGAAGACGAATTTTTCTACGAATTCTTCGAGCGGTACCCCATATTGGAGGCCGATGGAGATGGAGATGGCGAAACAGTTGAGCATACTCCGCATCGTAGCCCCCTCTTTGGCCATATCAATAAAGATCTCGCCAACCGTTCCATCTGCATATTCGCCCGTACGGAGGAAAATGGCCTGCCCGTTGATCTTCGCCTTTTGAGTAAAGCCCCGGCGTTTAGCCGGCAGCGTCCGGCGCTCCACGATCGTAGCTAGCGCCCTTTTTAGTTTGGTATCGGGGGAAGACTGAACCCGCTTCTGAACCTCCTCAAGCAACTCCTGTACCGTCAGTTTGCTCATGTCGACAATATTCGATTCGATCACGGGTTCCGGCGTCGTCCCGGCCGAAGCAGGTGCTTCCTTCTCTTCGTCCTTCTTCTTCTTGTCCGATTTGGTGCTAAGCGGCTGGGAAAGTTTGGAACCGTCTCTGTATAGGGCGCAGGCTTTTAACGCGAGCTGCCAGCTGAGCAGATAGGCGTCGGCGATCTCTTCCACGGTCGCTTCGTTGGGGAGGTTGATTGTCTTTGAAATAGCGCCGCTGATAAACGGCTGGGCAGCGGCCATCATCCGGATATGGCCATGGGCATGAATATAGCGCTGGCCTTTCCTACCGCACTTGTTGGCGCAATCGAAGACCGAAAGATGTTCGTCCTTGAGATGCGGCGCCCCTTCGATCGTCATGGTCCCGCAGACGTAGTCGTTGGCTGCTTCGATCTCCGCGTCGGAAAAGCCAAGGGCTTCGAGGAGGCTCCATTCGAAATTGTAATACTGCGCGGGCTTGAACCCAAGGCGCTGGAGACATTCTTCTCCCAACGCGTAGACGTTGAACACGAAGCCGATCTCGAAGGCTGAGCCTACGGCTGCATCCAACTTCTTAATCTCGTCGGCGATAAAACCTTTTTCGCTCAGCGTCTGGTGATTGATAAATGGCGCACCGGCAAAAGTCGCGGACCCGACGGCATATTTGACGATAGTATCGATCTGCTTGTCGGTATACCGAAGGTTCTTCAGCGCGGTAGGTACTGACTGATTGATGATCTTGAAATAACCGCCGCCCGACAGCTTCTTGAACTTAACAAGTGCGAAATCGGGTTCGACGCCGGTGGTGTCGCAATCCATGACCAGCCCAATTGTTCCCGTGGGTGCGATCACGGTAGCCTGCGCGTTGCGGTAACCAAATTTCTCACCCAGCTGTACGGCTTCATCCCAGGCTTTGGTCGCTGCTTTCAGCAGGTAATCAGGGCAATATTTCGCCTTAAGGCCTTGCGGCTTGACTTCCAATCCTTCATATTCGTCGGCGTCGTAGGCGGCCAGCCGGTGATTTCTCATTACCCGCAGCATGTTCTCCTTGTTATCTTCGTATCGGGGAAAGGCGCCCAGAACTGCCGCCATTTCAGCAGAGGTCCGATAGGCCACCCCCGTCATAATCGCGGTGATGGCGCCGGCAATTCCGCGGGCTTCTTCACTATCGTACGCGATCCCCATCACCATCAGCATAGAACCGAGATTCGCATAACCGAGTCCGAGGGTCCGGTAGTCATAAGACAATTGGGCCACCTCTTTGGAGGGGAATTGGGCCATCAGCACGGATACTTCCAGGACGGCGGTCCACAGCCGACAGGAGTATTCGAAACCTTCGACATCAAATGTATTGGTGTCTTCATTATAGAATCGCCGGAGGTTGACGGAGGCCAGGTTGCAGGCGGTATTATCGAGGAACATGTACTCACTGCATGGATTAGATGCCCGGATTCGGCCGCCCGCAGGACAGGTATGCCACTCGTTGATGGTTGTATCGTACTGGGTGCCGGGGTCGGCGCATCGCCAGGCGGCATAAGCGATCTGGTTCCAGACTTCACGGGATGGGATACGTTTCATGATCCGCCCGTCGTGGCGCGCGATCAGTTCCCAGTCATCGTTGCCATCCAGACGGCGGAAGAATTCGTTGGGAATGCGGATGGAGTTGTTGGAATTCTGGCCCGAAACGGTCCTGTACGCTTCCCCTTCATAGTCGCTCGCATAGCCTGCGGCGATCAGGGCGCCAACTTTTTTCTCCTCCTCTACTTTCCAGTTGATAAAACTCATTATTTCGGGATGGTCCAGGTCGAGGCAGACCATTTTGGCAGCCCGGCGCGTTGTACCGCCGGATTTGATCGCGCCTGCGGCGCGATCCCCGATCTTCAGGAAGCTCATCAAACCGCTGGATGTGCCGCCGCCGCTCAGTTTCTCCCCTTCGCCCCGAATATGGCTGAAATTCGTTCCCACCCCCGAGCCATATTTGAAGATCCGCGCTTCCCGGACCCAGAGGTCCATGATACCGCCTTCATTGACGAGATCATCTTCCACGCTGAGGATGAAGCACGCATGAGGCTGCGGTCTTTCGTAAGCAGAAGAAGAAAGTTTGAGCTGGTCATCGACCGGGTCGACGAAGTAGTGCCCCTGCGGTTTACCGGTGATCCCATAGCTCTCATGTAGCCCCGTATTGAACCATTGCGGCGAATTGGGCACGCAGGCCTGGTCCAGGATGCTATA
>Ga0210398_10005920_pt1 | contig 11334 bp, 12 predicted proteins | sample IncBWC4OmetaG_FD_161047 | JGI IMG/M metagenome (GOLD analysis project Ga0210398, IMG submission 161047) | Forest soil microbial communities from Barre Woods Harvard Forest LTER site, Petersham, Massachusetts, United States - Inc-BW-C-4-O | ecosystem: Environmental > Terrestrial > Soil >... | reverse complement strand
CGATCATATAGGTCAGCGTTCCGCCGTTTTTTGGCGTCTCGTCGGCGAGCCCCGGGGCGTAAGCGGGCAGCGCCAGCGTCGCGCCCAGTGCCGCCGTCATCAATATGCGATACGTCCTCATGCCCTAGTTTCCTTCCCCTACCTACTCTTTGATTTTGTGACTTAATTGACCTGGCTGCAGGCGACCCAGTGGCCCGGCCGAAGCTCGCGCAGTTCGGGCGGCGCGCGCTGGCACTCGGCAACGGCGATCGGGCAGCGCGGGTGAAAGACGCAGCCCGAGGGTGGATTGATCGGGCTCGGCACCTCACCCGACAGCGGCTGAAAGATGCGGTCGGCCTCGACCGTCGGGTCGGGCACCGGAACCGCCGCGAGCAGCGCCCGGGTATAGGGATGCAGCGGGTTGTCAAAGACCTCGTCGCAGCTCGCAAGCTCGACGACGTGCCCCAGATACATCACCGCGACGCGCTGGCAGAGATGCCGCACGACGCTGAGATCGTGCGCGATGAAGAGATAGGTGAGGTGGAATTTCTCGCGCAAATCCTCGAGCAGATTGATGATCTGCGCCTGGATCGAGACGTCGAGCGCCGAGACCGCCTCGTCGCAGACGATAAATTCCGGGTCGACCGCCAGTGCGCGGGCGATGCCGACGCGTTGCCGCTGGCCGCCTGACATCTCGTGCGGGTAGCGGTCGGCGAAATTGGGGTTGAGGCCGCAGACCGACAGGAGCTCGCGCACCCGCGCGGTGCGGCGTTTGGCGTCATGCTCGATGCCGTGCACCATCATCGGCTCGCCGATGATCGTCCCGACCTTCTGGCGCGGGTTCAGCGAGCTGTACGGGTCCTGAAAGATGACCTGGATGCGGCGGCGGAGCCCAACGAGCGCCTTGCGGTCGAGGCCCGCGATATCGACGCCGTCATAGAGGATCGCGCCTGCGGTTGGGGTTTCGAGGCGCAGGATGCAGCGCCCCATCGTCGTCTTGCCGCAGCCGCTTTCGCCGACGAGGCCCAGCGTCTCGCCGCGCCCGATCGTGAGGCTGACGCCGTCGACCGCCTTGACCTCGCCGATCTTGCGGCGGGCGACGATCCCCTCGGTGATCGGGAAGTGCATCTTGAGGCCGCGCACCTCGACCAGCGGCGCGGTCTCGGCTTTCGTCTCAGCCACGCTCACGCCGCTTGTCCGGCGTCGAGGGTCGACAGCTCGGGGCCGCGGAAGCAGGCGGCGAACTGGCCGGGCTCGCCGACTGGCTCGAGGCGCGGCGCGGAGACGGCACAGGCCTCGATCGCGAAGCGGCAGCGCGGCCGGAACGAGCAGCCTTTGTCGAGCCGCGTCAAGTCGGGCGGCTGTCCCTCGATCGGGTCGAGCCGCGCCTGACGCGGCCGATCGAGCCGCGGCACCGATTTGAGCAGCGCCATGGTGTAGGGATGGTGCGGGTTGTGATAGATCGCCGCCGCTGGGCCGCTCTCGACGATACGCCCGGCATACATCACGTTCACCCGGTGCGCGTAGCGCGCGACGATGCCGAGATTGTGGGTGATGACGATCAGCGCGACGCCCAATTGATGCGTCAGCCGCTGCATCAGCTCGAGGATCTGCGCCTGGATCGTCACGTCGAGCGCGGTCGTCGGCTCGTCGGCGATGATGAGCTTGGGCTCGCAGGCCAGCGCGATCGCGATCATCACGCGCTGGCGCATCCCGCCGGACAGCTGGTGTGGGTATTGCCTGAGGCGCCGCTTCGCGTCGGCGATGCCGACCAGCCCCATCAGCTCCTCGGCGCGCTTTTCGGCCGCGGCGCGCCCGCTGCCGCGATGCTGCTCGATCATCTCGGTGATCTGCCGGCCGATCGTCAGCACCGGGTTCAATGAGGTCATCGGCTCCTGAAACACCATGCCGATCTCGCCGCCGCGCACATGGCGCATCTCGGCGTCGGTGAGTTTCATGAGATCGCGGCCGCCGAACAACACCTCGCCGCCGACCACTCGTCCCGGCGGGTCGGGGATGAGGCGCAGGATCGACAAGGCGCCGACCGATTTGCCCGAGCCGCTTTCGCCCACCACCGCGACGGTCTCGCCGGGGTCGACCGTGTAGGACACGCCGTCGACCGCGCGCACCACACCAGCGCCGGTGCGGAACTCGGTGCGCAGATCGCGGACTTCCAGCAAGGGCGGCAAAAGTGCGTCTCCCCCTCGAAACCTTACATGAAGCTGACGGCGTTCTTTTGGTTGCGGGCGTTGGTAGCGGCACCCCGCAGCGGTGTCAATTACAGCGCCAAGCCGTCGCGGTTTTCGGATGCGGCCTCTCGCCGCAGGATCGAGCCATGGCGGGGCGCCGCTCAGCGCGCTCCGGGATAGACGTCCTCGCCGTAGGCGCGACGGATGTCGTCGAGCAGCGCGCCTGATGGCGGCGCGTAGGTGAGACGCTTGCTGGTGAAGTGGCCGGTCAGCGCGCGCATGCTGACCGCCAGCTCGCCCATTTTGACGAGGGCGATGAGGCCGTTGACCACCGGCGCCTTGTCGACCTCATGGATGCCGGCCTCGGCGAGGATCGTCATGACGATCCCGCCGGCGGGGATCACGCATTCCGCGCCCTTGCCGATGCCGCGACGAGCAGCGGCGCGAAAGCGCTCGATGACCGCGTCACGTATCGCCTCATCCTCGAAAGCGCGGTCGAACTGGCCGGCGCGCTCGACCTCGATCTCCTCCATCGAGGCGAGCCGGCCGGCGAGGCCGGTGGCTGCGATATTGTCGGTGACCCGGCGAGCGAACTTGGCGTTGACGTTGACTACCGAAAAGTTCGCGCCCATCAGGCAGGCGAGATGCACCGAGGCTTCGCACAGACCCAAGACCGGAATGTTTAGCAGCTCGCGCAGCGCATGGAGGCCCGGCTCGAAAATATTGCCGATCAAAAACGCGTCATAGCCCTCGCGCTCGGCCTTGAGGCCGTTTTCGAGGATTTCGCCGGCGTCGCGGAATTCGAGGTAGCGGTACTGGTCGGCGATCGCCTTGCCGGGGGCGAGCCCGTGCACCTCGATCGTCGTGCCGGTCGCCGCGGCTTTTTGCAGAATTGCAGCCAAACTCTGCGCATAGGGGCCGTCGGTCGAGCGGCGTGAGGCGCCGAGGCTCTGATAGAAGAGGCGCATCTTTCTTCCTCTCAATTGTCATTCCCGCGAAAGCGGGAACCCATGAACACAGGCTTGCGCCAGCCCTGCTCCGTCCGTGTTCATGGGTTCCGGGTTCATCGCTGCGCGATGCCCCGGAATGACATCCTTCTTAAAATCACACCCCAAACGTGAACCGGCTGCCGGTGCTCGACTGCACGACCTGGTTCGGCATCGCGCGCAACGCGGCCTCGATAAAGGGGCGGCCGGTGCAATGCATCGGCACGACGACATCGGGGTTGAGCGCCTTCAGCTCGGCGACGCTGTGCTCGATATAGTCGGCGGGCGCGGCGCCGAGGTGGAAGCCGCCGATCACCGCGTGCACCTTCTCGACGCCGGAGACGGCCTGCGCGGTCTTGACGGTGTTGATGAGTCCGCAATGGCCACAGGACGAGATCACCACGAGACCGCGGCCTTGCACGACATAGCAGGTCGCGTGCTCGTCGGGGTGCTTGTCGAGGACGAGCCGGCCGCGCTTCTCGGCCTCGGTGAAATGATCGAGCGGGGTGGGCTCGACCAGGGTCGTCGGGGTCACCGTCTCGAAGGATTGCCAGGCGATCGGGCCGCTGGTGAAGGGGCCGTCCAAGGCATGCGCATGCTCACAGCACACGGTCTCGACATGCGCCGCTGCCAGCGCGTGCGCGTCAAGCGCGCCGACCGAGACCGGGTCGCCGCCGCGCGCGCCGGCCCATTTCTCGCGATAGGTGATGTTGCCCGCGCCGGTAAAGAGCTTGAGGTCGTCGCGCAGCCCGGGCCGGTAGCGTTCGACGAACCCGACCATGCCGCCGTAATGGTCGCGGTGCGAGTGGCTGAGGATCAGCCCGTCGAGCTTTTCGGGCGCGATGCCGAGCAGGTCGAAATTGCGGTTCAGCACCTCGGGGGTGAAGCCGAAATCGAGCAGATATTGATGGCGCTCGCCCGCGGCCTCGGATTCGAGATGCAGCGACAGACCCCATTCGCAGGCAAAGGTCTCCTTCTCGCGGCCCGGCATGCGGCCGACATGCTCGATGCGCACATGCGGGTGCTCCGCCTTTGGCATGAAGATGTCGTGGTACGAGTCGACGACCAGCCGCACCGAGAGCGATGTGACGGTCGGGGCCTGGAATGGTTTTGCTGCGCTCAGGGCCATACTTAACCTCGCTAGAACACAATTATCAGACCGCCGTTCGACGATATGTGACCGCATTCATAAGAACCGTCATCGCTAAAGATGCGCAGCTTCGAGCCATCATCGAATGTGAGTGAGAGGCAGTAAGATTCACCCTCTACTCTAACAACGCGGCGTTGAAGAAGCTGGTGCAGATAAAGCGCGGCTTGAGGCTGCGTCTGACAATCATGCGAATGCGAATTTCCGTCTCTATCGAGCTGCTCGATGCGGCCCTCGACAGAGATATGACCGCCCTTAGCAAACCGAAACTGTAACGCATACGGGTCGAGACAAATCTGGGCGATCTCCTCACCGAGAAGAAATTGCAGTTCAGCTGTTGGAGGAAACGGATGCATACGGTCAGAATGATCGGTGCCTCCGAGCGGTGCAATCAGTCATGATGAAGGTATGACCGACGAACTCGGATTGCCGCCAGGCGCGTTTACCCGCATCGACGAAGAGGATGACGAGGCGTTCTACGAGCCGGCGCGGCTCGTCACCCATATCGACGACCACGCCATCCGTGTGTTGACCGGGCTCTACCGCGAAATGCTGCCGGCAGGCGGGGTGCTGCTCGATTTGATGTCGAGCTGGGTCAGTCATCTGCCGCCCGATATCGACTACGCCGAGGTGATCGGCCACGGCATGAACGCCGAGGAGCTCGCGGCCAACAAGCGGCTGTCGCGCTTTTTTTTGCAGAACCTCAACCGCGAGACCGCGCTGCCGCTCGCTGACAACAGCGTCGACGCGGCGATGATCTGCGTCTCGATCCAGTACCTGCAGCAGCCGGTCGCGGTGCTGCGTGAGGCCGTGCGGGTGCTGCGGCCGGGCGCGCCGATCGTCATCAGCTTTTCCAACCGCTGCTTCTGGACCAAAGCGGTCGCGGTGTGGCGCGCGCTTGACGACAGCGGCCATGCAAGGCTGGTCGAGACCTATCTGAACCACGCCGGGTTCGCGGCGATCGAGACGCGTCGCCTGTGCCCCTATATCGAGGACGAGCAGGACCCGATGTACGCGGTCATCGGACGGACGCCGGAGTAAGCCCCCCACCCCAACCCTCCCCCGCTAGCGGGGGAGGGAGCGCGCCGCGCTAGCGGCAAGCGGGTGGGGGTTGTAGGTTTCCCGGAACTGAATTCGGGGAGAAGAACGATGCAATTGGGCACGTTGCTGCCGTTGGGCGATATCGGCGGGACGCCGCAGGTGATGCGGGAATACGCGCAGGCCGCCGAAGCCGCGGGATACGATTTTATCGAGGCGCCCGACCACGTCGTGGGCGCCAATCCCGACAGCCAAGGGGCGGGCGACCGCATGTCGGCTGGGCTCTACCATGATCCGTTCGTGCTGTTCTCGTATCTCGCCGGGATCACGCCAAAGCTCGGCTTTTCGACCGGCGTGTTGATCCTGGCGCAGCGTCAGGCGGTGCTGGTCGCGAAGCAGGCGGCGTGTCTCGACGCGATGTGCGGCAGCCGGTTCCGGCTCGGCGTCGGCGTCGGCTGGAACGAGGTGGAATTCACCGCGCTCAACGAGAATTTCAAGAATCGCGGCCGCCGCTCCGAGGAGCAGGTGCAGGTCATGCAGAAATTATGGGCCGAGCCGTTCGTCAAGTTCGAGGGCCGGTATCACACGCTCCAGGATGCCGGGATCAACCCGCGGCCGGCTTCAGGCAAGGTGCCGGTGTGGTTTGGCGGTCACCATGAGCGCACGCTCGAGCGCATCGCCAAATGGGGTGACGGCTGGATGCCCAACGCCTATCCCGCCGACCAGAGCGCGCTGGATATTCTCGCGTCGCTGCGCAAGCTGACCGAGCAAGCCGGGCGCAACCCGGCCGATGTCGGGATCGAGGTATGGACCTCGATGGGGTCGGGCAGCGAAAGCGACTGGGCGAAGGAAGCGCAGTTCTGGAAGAAGGCCGGGGCGACCCATCTGTGCCTGACGACGACCTTCCATCGCCGCCACCACCATCGCCTCGCCGGGCAAACGCTCAGCGACCATGTCGCGGCGCTGAAGCGTTTCCATAACGCGGTGGCGGATGCGCTTTGATTTTCCCTCTCCGCCCATTGGGGGGAGAGGGTGGCCGCGGCGTAGCGGCGGCCGGGTGAGGTGGGAACGCGGAGACGCTTCTGGAATCCCTCACCTCACCTAACCTCTCCGCCCCCGGGGGCGGAGAGGGACTAAAGGGAGGACTTCTGATGACGATTACCGTCAGCCCACTACATCCGCATATCGGAGCGGAGGTCTCGGGGGTCGATGCGTCGGCCGTGCCCGAGGGCGAGACCCTCGCCGCGCTGTGGCGGGCGATCGACCAATATTCGGTGGTAGTGCTGAAGCGCCAGTCGGTCACGGACGCGCAGCTGAAGGCGTTCGCCGCGCCGTTCGGCCCGCTCGAGATTGGCCGCGCGGCGTTGCAGGGCGGCAAGCGCCGGCTCACTATTCCCGAGATCGGCGATATCTCGAACCTCGATATCGACAACAACATCCGTGCCCGCGACGACCGGCGGCGGCTCGACATGCTCGGCAACCGGCTGTGGCACACCGATGCGTCCTACATGCCGGTGCCGGTGGTGCTGGGGATGCTGTTCGCGGTCGCGGTGCCGCCGGCCTCGGCGCTCGGCGCGGGCGAGACCGAGTTCGCCGACATGCGCGCCGCGTATGACGCGCTCGATGACGAGATGAAGGCGGCGATCGACGGGCTTGTCGTCGAGCACGACATCTTCTGGTCGCGCGGGCAGATCGGCTTTACCGAATTCCCGCCGGGCGAGCGCGAGAAATACCCGCCGAGCCCACAAAAGCTGATGCGCCGCCACCCCGGCTCGGGCCGTAAGACGCTGTACCTGTCGGCGCATGCTTCGCACATTGTCGGCTGGCCGGTGGCGGACGGGCGGCTGTTGCTGAGCGACCTCAACGCCCACGCGACGCAGCGGCAGTTTGTCTACAGCCACAAATGGGCGACCGGCGATCTGGTGATCTGGGACAATCGCTGCACGATGCACCGCGGTCGGCCGCATAACGAGAACGCGCCGCGCGACCTGCGGCGCGCGACGACGCTCGATGTCGGCTCGACTTTGGAAGAAGCGGCCTAGTCAGCCGCGTCGCGGGTCGGCAGGAAGGGGCCGACCTGCTCGACATAAGTGCCGGTGGGAATGAGCGTCGGGTCTTCGCGCCACCTTGCGTCGGCGATCGACGACTCATATTCGAACCGCAGTACGCCCAAAATATGGTGCACCTTGGTATTGTCGTCGGAGAGCGGCATGTAAATCCGCTTTGACGCCAGCTCAAAGCCCCTGGCGGTGATGTACCTGTTGCTGAGGAAGAGGGGCGCTTTCCAACGGCACACCTGGCGGTAGATGCCGTGAATAAAGTCCCGCAGATCGGCGGGGAACATCTCATCGGGATAGCGGCCCGTGAAATCCTCGCCATAGGCATCGACCGTTGCCGTGCCGATCAGGCGATAGCGAAACCGTGCGCCGCCGTCGATGACATCGATGAGCTGCAGATTGGGCAAAACACCCGGCGGTATCTCGATCGGATCGACGTCGCGCTTGCGCGGCATCGAACTGCCGCCGCATTTCGCCAGCCAATAAGAAAGTGCCGGCCCCAGGATCGGATCGTCGCGATAGTTGTAAGTCATTGTCCTTTGTTTCACCGCGGCGTGGACGTAATTGGAAGAGGCAGCTTAGAGAGCGAGTTCTGGGGCGAGGCCGTCAACATCGACGGCCTCGGTATGATGCCATTCGGGTGTGGCTTGCATGTCCCACAGGCCCTCGTCGAACACGGCGCCGTATTCGAAGCGCATGACGCCCAGGATATGCTGCACGGCCACGCCGTCCTCCGACAGCGGCATGTAGATGCGCATCGAGAACAGATCGACGTCACGCGGCGTGTGGTATTTGTTGCGCGAGAAGATCGGCGCTTTCGACGTGCAGACCGAACGATAGAGGCTCTGGACGAAATCGAGCCGGCCGTCGGGAAACAGCTCATCGACGATGCGGCCGCTGAAGTCCCTGCCATAGGCCTCGACCAGCGCGGTGCCGATCAGCCGGTAGCGGAACCGCGCGCCGCCATCGATGGCGTCGATGATCTGCAGGTTGGGCAAGATTTTCGGTGGTATCTCGATCGGGTCGATATCGCGCTTGCGCGGCATCGATCGGCCACTGCGCTTGCCCGTCCAATAGGACAGGGCGGGGCCGAGTACCGGGTCGTCGCGATAATTATATGTCATCAATGTTCTTCCGCCGCGGCCAGGCGCCACAGTCGTAAACGCGCGAGGGTAAAGAACGCGTAAATTGTCGCGCTTGCCGCAACGCGCGGCCACGCTCACGCAGCGATGTATGGCTTGGTGCGGACATGCTCCGGGCGGACGCCGATCCCGACGAGTCGCGCGGGAAGGCGGCGCAGCAGCGGAAAATAGTTGAAGAGCTTCATGATCGCCGGCGCCTCGAACGGCTTTCGCGTGTCGAGCAGCCGGTCGATCAGCCGGTTCTGCACCGTCAGCTGCATTTTCTGGATCACCTGCATCGGGAAGGTGCGCCGCTTCTGGACCTGGGCGAGGTGATCGGTCGTCAGACGGCCCTCGCGCAGCGGTGCGCCGAGGATGTTGGCGGCGGCGATGGCGTCCTGTACGGCGACATTGACCCCGACGCCGCCGATCGGTGACATCGCGTGCGCTGCGTCGCCGATGCACAAAAGACCCGGTCGCCACCATGTCTTGAGGCGGTCCACCGCGACGGTCAGCAGCTTGACCTGCTCCCAATCGGTCAGCTCGGCGGTTCGGTCACCGAGCCATGGGGCCATCCGCGCGATGTCGTCGCGGAAAGCGTCGAGGCCTTGTTTGTGAATCTCGTCATAGCCGCCCTTGCGGATCACGTAAGCGCATTGCCAATAGTCGCCGCGGTTGAGCGTCACCAGCAGATGGCCGAAATTGACGTAGCCGCCGGTCTGCTCCGGGTCGCTCTCGCGCCGCGACAGCCGCATCCACAGCACGTCCATCGGCGCGCCCATGTTTTCGACCGTGAAGCCGGCGCGCTCGCGGATGACCGAGTGGCGGCCGTCGGCGCCGACGACGAGATCGGCGCGGAACTCGACCGGTCCTTCGGGTCCCTTTGCGCGCAGCCCGACGACGCGGTCATTTCCGGGGGCACCCTCGACGATCAGGTCGGTGGCGTCGGTTTCCATGCGCAGGTCAAAGCCGGGATAGCGCTTCCCCTGTTCGGCCAGGAAATCGAGGAAATCCCATTGCGGCATCAGCGCGACGAATTTGCATGCCGTCGGCAGATGGGTGAAATCGGCGAACTTGATCTCGGTCTCGCCAATCTTGATCCCGATGTCATGAACCTTGTCGTGCGGCACCTTGAGGAACTGTTCGAGTAGGCCGAGCTCGTGCATGACCTGCAGGGTCGAGGGATGGATCGTGTCGCCGCGGAAATCGCGGAAGAAGTCGCGGTGCTTTTCGAGCACGGTAACCCTGACCCCGGCACGCGCCAGCAGAAAGCCTAGCATCACCCCGGCCGGTCCGCCGCCGGCGATGCAGCATGTCGTGCGGATTGACGCGTCGGTCATAACGGGTGTCTCTTCATGCGCGAAACGCACGGGCGCGAGCAAATTTTTGCGCCGGGAGCGGGAACAAAAACCCGACCTGGTGCGTCTAAATGTGTTGGCGGCACAATTCCCTCTCGCAGACGGAGCGTAACATGTTTCGCAACACCCCCAAGATCGACTGGTTCCGGCGTGCTCTGATGGCCACGGCCTTTGTCGGAGCGGGCGTTCTGACGGTGGGCGCGACCTCGTCGCAGGCCCAGGCCCAGTACTATTACCCCTACGGTTACTACCCGTATTCGTATTACTCGGGCTACTATCCGTATTACGGCTACCCGTACCGTTACGGCTATGGCTACCCGGTCGGCGTCCGCGTTGGTTGGGGGTGGGGTTGGCGTGGCGGTTGGGGCGGTGGCTGGCACGGCGGCTGGGGCGGTGGGCGTCACCGTTAAGCGGCCGTATTGATAGCGGCGGGGATTGCGGTCCCCGCTGCCAGAGAGCTTCAAGACCCGGCACCGGCGCAAGCCCGGCGCCGGGTTTTTTGTGCTGTGGAGGCTGCAGCGGGGCATAACGACAACGCAACTCCCGCTCACACGATACGATCAGCGCGCATGGTTGCGTGCCCGCGTCGCGCGCAAAGGTGAGCCCCGATCTACGCAGCCGGCGGTTGGGCACGAAACGCATCCGTTCCGTATAAATAATCGACGTAAGCAACGGAAAAGACAAGGAGCGTCACATGTCCACTACCCGCAAGATAGGCAATGTCCGTCGCGCTCTGATGGCCGGGATCTTTGTCGCGGTCGGGGCGCTCGCCGTCGGCGCTGAGACGGCGCCGGCTCATGCGCAGGGCTACTACCAGTACAACAATCCGTATTACGGCTCATACCCGAATGACTACGGATACCGCCACGCCATGTGGCAGTGGCGGCACCAGTACTGGCGCTGGTACCACCAGTACGGCCGCTAGCCGCCAGCCTCGCGGCGCGGTCCGCGACCCAGCCCGGCCGGGAACTCCCGGCCGGGTTCGTTTTTGCCCGTTTCGCGCCGCTGCTTCGGCGGGCTATACAGGAGCTCATGCTCGACCCATCGCTGTTTGCCGCGCGTCCCGACCTCGTGATCGACGATGCGACGATCCCCGAGCTGCCCAATCACTATCGCGGCAAGGTTCGCGACAATTACGATCTGCCCGACGGACGGCGCATCATTATCGCGACCGACCGCCTCACCGCGTTCGACCGCAGCATCGCCGCGATCCCGTGCAAGGGTCAGGTGCTGACCCAGACGGCGCGGTTCTGGTTTAATGAGACGGGCGATATCTGCCCCAACCATGTCATCGAATACCCCGACCCGAATGTGCTGGTTTGCCGCCGGCTCGACATCATGCCGGTCGAGATCGTGGTGCGCGACTACATGGCGGGCACGACCGGCACCTCGATCTGGTCGATGTACAAAGCCGGGCGCCGCGAGATGTACGGGCATCGCTTTGCCGACGGGATGCGCG
>Ga0210398_10005919_pt1 | contig 11334 bp, 8 predicted proteins | sample IncBWC4OmetaG_FD_161047 | JGI IMG/M metagenome (GOLD analysis project Ga0210398, IMG submission 161047) | Forest soil microbial communities from Barre Woods Harvard Forest LTER site, Petersham, Massachusetts, United States - Inc-BW-C-4-O | ecosystem: Environmental > Terrestrial > Soil >... | reverse complement strand
ACCCGCCACAAGAAACCCTGCCACACCGATGGAGCGAACGTCACTGATGGGAATTATTAGAAGTGCGGCAAATCCGATGGCGACCGTCGAAGCGGCAACTAGCAACGTGCGGCCGGCGTGACGCGCTGCGGTATGCGATGCGTCCGAGGGACTTTGGCCTTCCGACCGCCCTTCGCGGAATCGGCTTACCATGAGTAGCGCATAGTCGACACCTAATCCGAGGCCCAGCATCGTGGCAATATTTTCTACGAGAATTGACAGGTGCCACCAGCGGGTGAGAATTGCCGCGGCTCCGAGCGTCATCAGCATGGCAAGCAGGCCAACCGCCAGCGGCAGCAGCGCGGCTACCAGGCTAGCGAAGGTGGCCAGAAGCAACACGGCAACGACGGGAACAACCCGGCTTTCGGCATGGGTCACGTCATCCGAGCTGATTTTCCGCAAGTCGAAATTAATTGGCGTCTCGCCCGTCAATTCGAGTTTCAATGTGGGGTAACGATTTCGCATTTGCTTCAGCAGGCTCTGCGCAAGTGCGCGAAGCCGCGGAATGGTCGCGTCGACAAGCTCGTCCGAGCCTGATAGGCCCACGATGATGAACGTCCCTCCGCCCCCTCCCAAAAAAACTGGGTCATTCCAATCCAGATCTGAGAAAGTTCCGGAAACGCCCACCTCTTTCTTGACGGCTGTGTCTATTTCCATCAGTGCCTGTCTGCCTTCCTTGGAGTCCGGCAGGCCTTGAATGACCAGAATGGCGCTACTTACAAATGTCGAGTGAAACTGTCGTGTGAGCTGCTGATCGACGCGCTCCGACTCGCTGCCCTCAACATGCGCAGCGGTCTCTAGCCGACCCTCCATGCGGAACGACTCGGCTACAAGTGCCAGTACCAAAATGCATCCTACGCCGGCGAGCCAATACCGGCGCTTGCGGGTGTCGGTGAGAAATTTGGCTTGCATAAGACCGTTCCCGTGCTGGCGCTCAATCGACCGCCACATTTGCCAGGGTCGCGGCTTCGAAGCGGGAATAGATAAAGCCGCGATCGGCGTTGCGTAGCCGGGCGCTTAGATCCACGTCAACCAGGAACTCTGGATGGCCCTCGAATCGGCGCGGCGCGAGCAAGTTTCGCAACGCGAATCGGGCGCCGGGTCGACCCGCGCGAACGAGCGCCGTCAGTGTTCGCTCGAACAGTTCTCGCGGGCTGTATTCGAATACGTTGGAAAGTGCAAAGCAGTCCACGGAGTGAGGTTCCAATGCCTCAACGGCATCACCGACGTCCGCAGTCACCGCGCTGATGCGATCCAGCCGTCGGCGGATCGTTTCGAAATGTTCCGGCCGCAGATAATCGGGCACTGTGGCCTCATCAAGGTATCGTCCTAGGAGTATCTGCGCGAGAAAATAGTTTGAACGCGCGGGCAATTCGGCGACCGCATGCTCCGCGAGCAGCGTGAAGTGCTTGCCGAAAGACGAAGTTTCTGCGTGCGCGAACCATGTGGGATCGAGCCGCGCGCCTAACACATACTTGCTGCAGACCACACGCAGCAGCGTTCGCCACCGCCAAGTATCCCACTGCTGCACGTAGAATTGACGTTGTTCGTCGGGGCACAGAGTAAACAGCCGCTCAAGTCGGCCACCTCCGATCACGATCCGCAACAGTGCACGAGCCATTGCGTAATACCGTTCGAATCCTCCGCGCGTCAGAAGCCCCAAATCGAAGTATTGCGGTCGCGCGTCCCAGAATTCGAGCGCTGCCGGGCTGAGATCGCCGCGCAGCTTTTGGTATAACCGCTGTCGCGCCGCGGCGGCGCGGACACCCAACAGTTCCAGCATCTCGGCATGCGATAGTCGGCGAAACGCGGCGCGCTTCAACTCGAACAAATGGACTTGAGCGGGATTCAAATCCACTGCGATGATGCGGGCAGGGTCGGTCAGCAGGAGGCCAAACACGTTATCGCAGCCGGAAATGATCGCAAAGATCGTCGCTCCTGGCTGCGGCCGCAGTGCTGCGACATCGCAGGCGGGATCCTCCCACGACTGCGTGAACATCAATCGGCCCCCATACGGAACCGACGGCGGTGTGGATTTAGACACTCGCAAGGTTCGCATGGCAGCGCTCAGTAAGGACGTGGGCGGCCATCGCCACCAGCGATGCGTCCGACGAGCTCACAACGCAATCTCCTCGGGCCACACTCCTGTTCTGTTGAACAGCGGTGCCAGAGAGACGCCGCAGGTGCCTGCCAGCTTCCACATCTCATCTACCCGGTCGGGTGTAATCCGCCCACGACCAGTCGAAAAAGCTTCGAAGCGGCCAGCCATTGCGAGCACTCCGCCTTCGAGCATGCAGCCATGCACCACATTGGCCACAGGGAAATTGTAGAAGCGCTCATGCAGCCCGTCTCGGCTGCTTAGGCCCCCAGCCAACCTGCCCATACCGCCCCAAAACACATGCCGACGCATACCATCCGGCGTAACTTTGATGTTCTTGGGATAGCCGGCGTCGCACACGATCGCCTGCGGCGTGCAACCATCCAAGTCAAAGGCGGCTTCAGGAGTGCTGGCTACGGCGATCACAACCGTCGATTGTCGCAACAATTCGGGTACGTTTGTCGACGCCTCCACCGGCCCGAAGTTACGCAGTTGCGCGGCCTCGCGTTCCAGGCGTTCCCGGTTGCGGGCCGCGAGCAATAGTCGGCGAGTTCGCCCAGCGAAACAACGCGCACATGCCGACCCGACATCGCCGGTGGCGCCGATGATCAGCAGAGTCTCTGCATCCAGAGACCTTCCCAAAAGACTCGCGGCCCGCTCGACGCCGCGCACGATCAATGCCGCCGTGAGCGTGTTGCCCGTGGTGAGCGCCATGGCACCATCAGATTCTATGGCCATTGCCTCCGACAATATTGACGTGAAGCCGCCGAGCGTCGCCACGCGCACTCCCTCAAGTTGGGCCGCTCGTATGCCGTCACGCACTTTGTCGAGCACGCGCCGCGTGGGTCGCAGCTTCAGCTCGTCAGGGGTGATGAAAGTATCGACATAAATGCCGTGGATGCGGCTCGCATCCGGAGCCGCGGCTATGGTCAGCCGGCTGACCGTTCGCGGTGGAATCCAGGGAACAATCTCCCGGAGCTCCGCTTCCGTGAGAAGCGCTTGCCCGGGCGCTCGCAAAGCGCCCACGATCGCCGAGATTTGGCTCCAGGTTTCCTGATGCCCTAGGGCCGCGAAGACGGGGGCCGGAAATGCGTTCACACCGGCAGCCGCGCCACCCACGCGAGGCTTCGCTCCCCGCGCACGCCGATACGATCCAATGTGCGCAAATAGCGGTTCAGCGCCAGTCCGCGCAGTGTCGCACGGTCGAGCCCAACATGCTGCAACGCGCCTTTCACACACTCGCCGTGACAAAGTCCGCAATGTCCGACTGAGTCTTTGACCGCGAGCATTTGCGCCAGCGTCGTCATGACTTCGTCGTGCAGCTTTTCCAATTTATCCTCGAATCCCACTCGATCCGCGGCGAGCGCCGCCTTGAGTTCTTCGACCGCGTGATCGCCGTGACCTTCCTCCTCGTCCGCTATAGCGCGGAACACCTTGGACAGCCGATCCTGCGCAACATCGGCCACCGCGTGATACATCGAGAACGCAAACGATTCGAGCATCACTTCCTGGATCACGAGACAGGAAATGGGATCGTTTGCGTCGACATGGCGGAGAAAACTGGTCCGGATTCGCTTCCAGTAAGGCGCTTCGAGATTCACGATCGGAGTAATCCCTAGCTCGCGGGCAGCACGCCTGAATCGTTCGGAATGACCGAGTTCTGTGCTAGCGCGCACGAGCGCGTCGCACTGCCCGTCTGGATCTGGATACAGACGGACCATTGCCGCGTAATTTGCCATCCCGATCAGCTCACCCGTGATGGCTTGGGACAGCACGTCGGCGAAGACGCCGCGCTGCTGTTCGGAAATTTCGCAGGCGGCAGCGCAGGTATCATCCATGAATCGATCCCAGGGCAAAGAGGTGCGATCCAATTTCGCTTGGGCGCAGCGCCGTACCGGCTAGTGAAAGTGATACGCGATCGGATACTAGCACTGAATATCCGCCACAAAGCCAGGATGGAATCGTCTTTGAGATCCCGCTATATCGGCTCAGTGCATTCTATGCCAGTCACCGGCGAATGCTGGAGTCGCCTAGGAAGCTTATTTCTTATGTTACGTCAATTATAGTTATGTTTACTAACTTGTTGATTTTATTATAAACATTATGGTGAGACGGCTGGCCACCGAACTCTCAGTGTATGTGCTTGTTTTGCCAGGAATTCGATTTGCAGGGTTCTGCAGATGCCCCCATTTCTGCACGCCAAAGTATTTGGCTGCCACGGGACGTCGTTGGACATCCAGTTCGCATAGCCTTCACGCCAGTAAGTCGACGCTTCTGGAAACTGCAGAGAAAATCAAGAGAATGAGTGTGGAGTTCTTGCTTACCAGATCGGACACCGCGCTCTATTTATTCGACTACAACAATCGTGTCGGGCCCGGACTGACAGTTGCTGGCACAGTCGCGAATTCACGTGGGCGCAGCCAACACAATTGGCCGACTTCTTCTCGCGAATATCGAAGGATTATCGACTGCTTGCGCCGATATCACCAGGATGACGCTGTGGGCGGCATAGAGGAATCTCGAGACAGCGTCCAGACTGCGGACCTCTTCGACGCCCGGTTTATAAAAGCCCGTGAAGGCTCCCACCCACAGCCTCGGCCTTGATGTGCTCACGCGTGATGTCCCATGGATGTCCAAAGTACTAATAACACCCTGGGTTCCCAATGAGCAAAGCTCGAAACTCGGTCATTGCACGGCGCCATTGCTCCGCGTTTTCGGAAATTGCCACGGTCGCCTGTCGCGTTGAGTAATCAGAAGTCTACGACACTTCTCTCATTTCGTAACGGGGCAATGGCGGCACTAGTTCATCAGACTGCCGTAACCTCGCCGTGTTGTGCGACGAAAGAATCGATTGCCCGCACGCACTCTGGCTCGTTGAGCAAGGGCGCATGTCCGCGGTTTGCAACGGTGATGTGCTCAAGTCCAGGTTTTTCGCGCGCCATGCGCTCCACCGTCGCGGCGCTCAACAAATCGGACAGGGCACCGCGTATCACCAGCAGAGGCACGCTTTTGATCATTGCGAACAGCGGCCACATATCGGTAGGCGCGGTCGATGGTGTCTTGAACGCCTCGCTTATTTTTGGATCCATATCAGGTTCGGGAATGCCATGTGTATTCTCGCGGTAGCCTTGGTGCGCGTAGGCGAGCCAATCCTCATCACTCAGTCCCGGAATCGCGAGACCATAGACCCTCTTAGCCTGCGCAGCCGCATCACTCCAGGAACTCACCGGGGGCAGCTTGCCCGCATACCCTGCGATGCGGCGCAAGCCGGCCGGATCGATCTCAGGACCCGCATCATTGAGCACCACACCCGCAATCCGCTCCGGCTTGGCAGCCGCCATGACCATTCCCATCAGCGCGCCTAGCGATGTGCCGACAACCAGAACTTTGTTCAAGCGTCGGGAATCAAGCAACGACCATGCGTCCTGGACATAGGTCGGCAATTGATAATGAGCAGGATCAGGATCCCAGGCCGACCGGCCGCGGCCGCGTAAATCCGCTGCCAGCACTTCGCGATCCGCGCTCAAGTGCGTCGCCAGCAACGTGAAATCGCGGCTGTTGCGCGTCAGGCCTGGCAGGCACAGCACCGGCAAGCCTCCCGGTTGCCGCGCGGCATAAATGCGGCAGAACAAACGCAGCTTATCGACGCTGTCATAGAAGAATTCGCCGGCATTTATAGTCATATCGCTCTTTCCCCTGTCACATTGAGGGCCGCATATTCCCGCCGCAGCTCACGCTTCAGTACCTTGCCATTCGCGTTTCGCGGCAGGCTATCGCGAGAGATTACACCGCTGAGACGTTGCTGCCGGCCGACGCGGGCATTGGTCCATTCGAGCAGCTCGGCAGCCGGCGGCGTATGTCCCGGATGCAACACGACGATGGCCAGCGGGGTCTCACCCCAGCATTCACTCGCTATGCCAATCACGGCCGCCTCGGCGACCGCCGAGTGCTCGAGCAGCACGGTCTCAATGTCGGCCGGATAGATGTTTTGACCGCCCGAGAGGATCATGTCTTTCTTGCGATCGACGATGTAGAGAAAGCCCTCCGAGTCGAGCCGGCCAAGATCGCCGGTACGCAGCCACTGGGCGCCGGCGGCATCGATCCAAGTCGCGTCGCGATTGGCCTCATCTCTTCCATGATAACCGGCCATCACCAATCTGCCACGGCCGACGATTTCCCCGGTCTCGCCCGGCGCGACCTCGTGGTCATCCTCACCGAGGATGCGAATGTCGGCGCCAAGCACGGGTTTGCCGACCGAGAGAACCTTGCGCTCGAGTTGCTCGGGCTCGAGAATGGTCATCAGTCCTTCCGTGAGTCCGTACAGCTCAATCAAGTCGCAGTCGAACTCGCGCGCAAATCCGCGCTTCACGTTGGCCTTAAGCGGCGAACCGCAGCACATTAACGTCTCGAGGCTGGTCGTTTTAAAAGCGCCTCGCTCCGGACAGGCGAGCAGGCGTTCGAGCTGCACCGGAACGAAAGCACCATGGGTGATGTGTTCAGCCTCGATCAGCGCGAGCGCCTCTCGAGGATTGAACGCTCTTGCCAGCACCAACGTGCCGCCGACCAGTATCGTCGCGAGCATGGTGACCCAGGTAATGTTGGAAAACAGCCCAAGCGTGATCAGCGTGCGGCAGCCGCTGCGATAGCGAAGCACGAGCCCGGCGTCGTAGGCCCAGTGCATGCGGCAGGCGTGTGTGTGAACGATTCCCTTGGGCAACGCCGTCGTCCCGGAGCTGTAAATCAGATTACATTCATCATCGGGCGCTATCGCCAGCGCTGGCGCTGCCTGCGACTGCGCCGCAATGAATCCCCGGAAATCGTGCCAACCGGCGCGCGGCGCGTCGCAGCCGATGAAATGGCGCGCGCCAACCCTGCCCAAGGACCGCAGGTTATCGATCCTCGCGCAATGATTCCCGGAGGCGAAGACGGCGACGCAGCCGGCGTCGGCACACATCGCGGCAACCGCCGCATCATTGATCGACACATTCAACGGCACGGCGACCGCACCGGCGCGCACGATACCGAAGAGCGCGAGCGCGGTCTCCGCACGGTTGTCCATCAGCACCGCAACCCGCTCGCGCGGCATCACGCCCAAGGCAGTGAGTCCATTCGCGACCTGGGCGGTGGCGTCCGCGAACTCCGCCCAGGACAGCGCGATCGCGCCGTCGACGAGTGCCTGCTGAGCCTTGAGCCAGCGACCGTTGCGATCAATCAGGTCCGGAAGCAGCGCCCGGGGCTCTTGAAACCACGCCATACTATGCGGTTTTAAAAGTGGTAGGTAACCGTTCCCGAATAGGTGCGCGGCGGACCATAGAACCCAATCTGGCTGACGCCGCCGAGAGCGTTGGCAGCCGAAATCGGCGGATTCCCGAAATCGTAGCCGGCAACGCGGTAGTAGCGGTCCGTGAGGTTCTTAGCATCGATGGAAAAGCGCCAGGCCTTGCTGTTGGTGGTGAACGCAATGCCGGCGTTGAGCAGTCCGTAGGCCGGCTGATCCGTGACGCTCGGTGTCGTGTTCGCGACCTTGGTGAAGCTGCGCCAATCGTAGCCGGTGCGCGCCAGCAACGAGCCGGAAGACAGATCCCAGGAGTACGTGATGTTCCCCGATATGGTCCAGGTCGGCGCGTTGATCGGACGGTTCTGGTCGGCTACGTTTATCGGCGGCGAGGTCGGCGTGCAACCTGGCGTGCCGGCAAAACACCCGATCAAGTAGTTCTCATAATAAGAATCAAGATAGCCAAGGTTGAGCGAGAAAGTCGCCGGCCTGATCGGACGCCATAGGGACTCGAGTTCCACGCCTCGATTGATCTGCTTGCCGGCATTGAGTACGGCGGTAACGTTTTGCGGAATCCCGCCCGCCTCAACGAACTGCTGTACGCCGATCTGCGCATTGCTGTAGGGGTCGTAGAACACCGTGAAGTTCAACATTAAGGTGTCGTCGAATAATGTCGACTTGACACCCGCCTCGTAGTTGTCCGCGGTTTCCGAATTGTAGCCGTTCTCGGTCTGCGGATAGAGGGCCGCGTTGCCGCGCATGTCGAAGCCGCCGCTCTTGAAGCCCTTGCTATAGCTGACGTAGGTCATGACCTGCGGAGTCCAGTGATAGTCGAGGCCAATGCGCGGCGAAACATTCACAAACGCGCGGCTGTTGGTGTAGTTCGTCAAGACTCCGGCGGCCGCGCTCGGAAATAGAAAAAATCCAGCCGGCGGAGCGTTGCCGTTGAAGAACTGCTCACCCGGCAGCAGCTGATTGGGAGCCAAACTCGCGTATTGAGCCTGATACACCCGCGCGGTCTTGTCGTCATCGTTCCAGCGCACGCCGGTGTCGAGGTTGAGCTGATCGGTCAATTTCCAAGCGGCATCGCCGTACACAGCCGTGCTCTTGGTCAATACGCATCCCTGCACGATGGAGGTGAGAAAGAGGCCGAAACCGTTCGGCGGCGGTGCCGCCAAGACACCAAGCGAGGCGTTGTAGGTCCCGCAAGCCGTGCTGTCCATGTAGAAGACCCCGCCGACTGCCTTGACGCGGTCATTGGTAAAGGCCAACTGCGCTTCGCCGGAGGACTGCTGATCGTGGAAGGAGCCGGGTACTTGAAACAGGTTCGCGTCCAGTTCCTCAAAATCAATGAATTGCTGGCTGCGCCCTTCGCCATACGCGCCAACGAGCTTCAAAGTAAGCTGATCGGTCAAGCTTTGCGTGTAAATCGCGGATTCGCCGCTGCGGTGCGAGTAGTCGTTGCTCACCGGCATATCGGTGCGCGTATCGAAGGGATTGCCGAGCTGCGGCGCCAGGTAGTCGTTGAGCCGCTGGCCGCCCGAGGCGTTAGAATTGTCCAGTATGTCTTCGGCGAGGATCTTCAACTTCGAACTTGTACCCCAGGTAATCGTGAGATTTGCGCGTCCGGCGGTTACATCCCTATTCGAAACCGACTCGCCGATGTAATTGTAGGGGCTCGGCGGTAATGGGGGTTGAGACACCACCTCGCCGTAGCCGTAGTGCTGGAGGCGGGCGAGCGCAATCCCGAAGTAGACGTGATCGTCGATCAGCGGAGTCGAGAAGCTCAGTTTCTCGTCGTGCTCGCCGTAGTTGCCGCCGGTGGCGGACGCGGTGAGGGTCGCGGGTCCGTCGATCTCGCGGGTGACATACTTGATTGCGCCGGCGATGGTGTTTTTCCCATACAGAGTGCCCTGCGGGCCGCGCAGTATTTCGATGTCCTGGACATCGATCACATCAAGCAGCGCCGCCTGCGGCCGCGCGAGGTACACATCGTCGATGTAGACGCCGACGCCGGGCTCAAATCCCCACAAGGGGTCGCTCTGGCCCACGCCGCGGATATAAACGTTGATGGTGCTGGTGGTTGCACGGTCAGCGGCAATTTTGAAGTTCGGCACGAAGCTGTTCAAGTCCTGAAGGTTTGTGACCGCCTGAGTTTGAAGCGTCGCAGCGCTGAGCGCGGTCACTGCAATGGGCACATTCTGCAGATCTTCGGAAAAGCGTCGCGCCGTGACCACCACTTCTTGAATGTTGCCGGTGTCCGCGGCGGCAGACCCACTGGACGCCACGCTGGGATCAGCAGCATCGGCTGCAAAAGCGGTTCCGGCGGCAATCAAGGCAAACGTCGTCAAAGCGGCACAGAAACGGCTACTCATGGCTGTACTCCCCGAAACGTTTAATATTTATCGGCGCTCGCACGAAATTTATAATTTCAACGATCGTTTAACTTTATTACAACGACCGTTTGATATCAAGCGTGCGCAGCGCGGTTCGCGGCCGGGAACCGTGCTTGCGCCGATCGGGGTGGTCTTCCGGACTAGCGGTCCGCGCGCAAAGGACGGCGCACCGCGCTAGAATTGCTTTTTTTCCGAAAAGACAAAAATGAACCGCCCCAAGCGCACCACCAAAGACAAGCTCATGGACGCCGCTGAAAAGCTGTTCGCAAGGAAGGGCTTTCACGGCGCATCGCTGCGCGACATCACCACTGCAGCGGGCGTGGACTTGGCACTGGTTAATTACCACTTCGGCAGCAAGCTCGGGCTGCTCGCCGCAGTCATGGAGCGGCGCGGGGGAATATTGAACAAAGAGCGGCTGGAGCGACTGGTGCAGGCGCGTTTGAGTGCCGCGCCGCAGCCGCCGAGCACGGAGGCCGTGGTCGACGCGTTTCTCGACCCGATTCTGGAGCGCCTCGCGCACGCCGGGGCAGGCTGGCACAGCTACTTTGCGCTGATCGCCTACGTGAACAATTCACCTGAGTGGGGTCGCAAGCTGATGGGTAAAACCTTCGATGGCGTGGTGCGCCAGTTCATCCAGGCGGTGATGGAGTCTCTTCCCGGCTCTGCGCCGCAGGATATTTTCTGGGGCTATAACTTCCTCACCGGCGCACTGACGCTTTCCCTTGCCGAGACCGGCCGTCTCGACGCCCTCTCCGACGGCCTGTGCCGTTCGGACGATGTGGCCGAGCTCAAGGCACGATTGGGCCCCTATGTGAGCGCCGGATTGCGCGGCCTCGCACGCGGTCCGCAAAAGTGTGCCGCGCCGTAGTTAGCGGTCAGAACTCCCGTACGTGGTCCATACTCCCTATTCCGGAGGTTCTTGTTGTCGGAAAGCGTCCAGTCCCGCCAGTGCATTAACCTATCAATTTCTGTATCATGAAATACGAAATTATACATTCGTTATTTCCTGATATACTACTGCGGCCGTGATCCCTCGAACTCGTTTACTGAATCACCTCAAGAGCGCCCTTCGGCGCAGTCCTTCCGTATCCTTGCTGGGACCCAGACAATCGGGGAAAACAACGCTTGCCCGCGCCTTGCTCGCGCCTGATTCGGAAAACTATTTCGATTTAGAGCGTCCCACCGGATTACGCCGCCTTGAGGACCCTGAAACTTCTCTGGGCGACCTGCGTGGTTTGGTAGTCATTGACGAAGTGCAAAGACGACCGGATCTCTTTCCAATTCTAAGGGTATTGATCGACAGGCCGCGATCACCTGCCAGATTCCTCTTGCTCGGAAGTGCATCTCCAGCGCTGCTGCGTCAGTCCTCAGAATCTCTGGCGGGGCGTATTGAAGTCATCGAGACGGCGGGCTTCGCTTTGGAGGAAGTCGGGCAGCGTCATTCCGCTAAGCTATGGTTGCGCGGCGGATTTCCGCGGTCATTTGTCGCCACCTCGGAGTCACGCAGCTTCACCTGGCGAGAGGAG
>Ga0210398_10005918_pt1 | contig 11334 bp, 10 predicted proteins | sample IncBWC4OmetaG_FD_161047 | JGI IMG/M metagenome (GOLD analysis project Ga0210398, IMG submission 161047) | Forest soil microbial communities from Barre Woods Harvard Forest LTER site, Petersham, Massachusetts, United States - Inc-BW-C-4-O | ecosystem: Environmental > Terrestrial > Soil >... | reverse complement strand
GTCGGTCATGTTTTTGATCGGCGAGTCGACCGCGGTGAAATAGCATTGATAGGCATCGAACAGTTTGACCAGCGGCGTGAGATGCTGGTGCAGGTCCAAGCCTTTGCGCGCGATCGCGTTGATGAAGCTGCCCGATGCAAGGCCGATCTCGTTGCCGTCGCCTTCCTTGCGCGACAGGTCGGTCATGGCGATGATTTGGGCGGCGCCCGGCTTGTTGAGCACCGTCATCGAGTCGACCAGATTCTCCTTGGTCAGTACGCGCTGGATGGCGCGCGCGATGCGGTCATTCTCGCCGCCGGCACCGGCGCCGACGAAAAACTCGACATTGCCGACCGGATGCCAAGCGGCCATTTGCGCGTGTGCGTTTGGTCCGAGCAGTGCCAAGGTGGCGGTCGCCAATACGGCCGCCCGCGCGATCTGCATGTCGTCCTCCCGATTTCGCCGGCCTGCCAGCGCTGCCACTGTACGCTTGCGTGTTTTAGCCGACTAGCAACGCATACGAGAGGAAGCCGATTGTCGCGCCCGGCTCGACGTTGGTGATCTCTTCGGTCAGTTCGGCCAGGCCGTCGGTTTCGGTGAGCGAGGTGATGACGCCGGCGCCGTCCTGCGGATGCTTGAAGACTTCGATGGCACCATCGGAGGCCTGCCGCAGCGCCACCCGCACATATTCACGCCGGCCTTTGCGCTTCTTGTAAGCGAAGGCAGCGCGCGCCGGCATGGCGATCAGCGGTTCGGGCAGCGCGCCGGCCAAGCGCAACAGCAACGGCCGCACCACGCGCACGAAGGTGACGAAGACCGCGACCGGATTTCCCGGCAAGCCGACAAACGCCGCGCTGTCGCCGGTCTTTTTTGCCGGGACGACACCCATTGCGACAGGCCGGCCGGGCTTTATTGCGACCCGCCAAAACACGATGCGGCCGATGCTTTCTATGGCGCTGCGTACATAATCGGCCTCTCCGGTCGAGACGCCGCCCGACGTCAGCACGAGATCATGATCCTCGGCCGCTTTGCCGATGGCGCGCGCGAGCTGTTGCGGATCGTCGCTGAGAATGCCGAGGTCGGTGACTTCGGCGCCAAGGCGCGCGAGGAGACCCGCGAGCAGATAGCGATTGGAATCGTAAAGCGCGGCGCGCGGCAGTTGCGCGCCCGGCTCGACGATCTCGTCGCCGGTCGAGAACAATGCGACCCGCACGCGGCGGCGGACTTTGAGTGACGTGAGACCGAGCGCCGCCGCGAGCGCAACGTGCTGCACGGCGAGGCGACGGCCGGCGGGCAGCGCGACCGCACCGGCGCGCATGTCCTCACCGGCCAGCCGGCGGTTGGCGCCGAGTTTCAGTCCCGACGGCACGATGACGGCGCTGCCGTCGACGCGGCAGTCTTCCTGCATGAAGACCGTGTCGGCGCCGTCCGGCATCGGCGCGCCGGTGAAAATGCGGATCGCTTCCCCGGCATGAAGCGCCTGCGTGGCGTGATGCCCGGCGGCGACGCGATCGACGATGGTCAGCCGCGTTTCGCCTTTGGCATCGAGATTTGGGGCGCGCACCGCATAGCCGTCCACGGCGGAATTGTCGAACGGCGGCACATTGACGGGGGCGATGACGTCCTCGGCCAGCACGCGACCCATCGCATTCCATAATGTCACGGTCTCGCATTCGCCGACCGGCGCGATGCGTTCGACAATCAGACGCTCGGCGTCGGCAACCGGCAGCAGCGGGCCGTTGAAGGCGAAGCAATCGTCGCTGAGCTGCGCCATTACGCTTCGTCTCGCGGTGGGCCGATTTGCTCGAGCGGCAGTGCCTCGGCCTCGAACATAGTGGCGATGCCGTCAAAATCATCGAGCATCAGCACCGGCACCACCGCTTGCGGCAGCGGCGCGTCGGTCGCGACGGCAACGATGCAATCGTCATCGGGATGCAACAGCGGCTTGCCGACCGTGGCACGAAAGACTTCGAGTTTTGGGTGCGAATGGCGCTTGAAACCTTCGACGATCACCAGATCGACCGGGCTGAGTTTCGCCAAAACCTCGGCAAGCGGCGGCTCGGGCTCGTCGCCAAGCTCGTGCACGATGGCCCAGCGGCGGCTGGAAACGATCGCGACTTCGCTGGCGCCGGCCTGCCGGTGCAGCCAGGAATCCTTGCCCGGCTGGTCGGTGTCGAACTCATGATGCGCATGTTTCACCGTCGCGACTTTCAGGCCGCGCTTGACCAGCACCGGGATCACGCCGGTGACCAGTGTCGTCTTGCCCGAGCCGCTCCAGCCCGCGAGACCGATGATGCGCATAGACCTTATGTAGCGTCATTCGCCTGCGGGTTCCATGCCGAGGGCGCGGATGCGTTCACGCGTTGTTTCGTCCCGCAATACTGCCAGGAAAGCTTGCACGACGGGCCGCTCGCGGCGCGCTTGCCGCAGCAGAAAATCGTACTCCTCGGGCGCGATGGGCAGAAAGGAAAGACCGTACATCCGCGCCACCGGCTCGATGGCGATGCCCCAATCGGCACGGTTTTGCGCGACCGCGGCCGCGACCGCGTTATGCGAGCGCGGCTGGTTGGCGTAGCCGGGCGGCCGCGCGCGCCCGAGCAGGCTGTCGATCAAGACGCGCGTGCCGGATCCGGCATTGCGGTTGACCATCAGCAGTTTGGGATCGGCGAGCGCGGCTTTTAACGCGGCGTCGGCGGTGCGGCCTTCGAAGCGAGAGTCGCCAACGCGACAAACAAAACCCTGCATGCGCCGCCAGCCCGGCACCAGCGCAAGGCCGGGTGCCAGCAGATGCCTGTTGTAGACGCCGGTCGCGGGATCGACCAGATGCACGGGCGCGAGATCGCATTCGCCGCGGCTGAGCGCCGCAACGCCGCCGAGACTGCCGACCGCGATGGTCCGCGCGACAAAACCGCGCGCGGCGAGCGCGCCTACGACGACATCGAGCGCGATATCGTGGCTACCCATGATGACGAGATCGGGCGCGCGCGCCGCGTCGCCGATCAGCGTGACCTCCGCGCTGGTATCGGCATCGAGCGAACTCACCAGCGGATCGATGGTCAAGAATCCGTCGGCCTGGGAAAACGCCGTCACCGCGCCTGAGCCTTTGCCGGTCGGAAACGCGATGGCACCGTCTTCGCCGGCGACAAGAGAGACCAGCACGAATTCTTCGCGGCCGAGCTCCGAAGCGATGCGCACCGGCACCCGCGCCGTCGCCGTTCGTGCCGTTTCCGGCGCCAGCCCGGCGCGCGCGCGGATGACCGGCGCGACGAAGGTGTGAAAGGTGAAGATTGCCGAAGTGGGAAAGCCCGGCAACACGACGAGCGGCTTGTCGCCGATCACCGCGAGGCACAGCGGCTTGCCAGGTTTTAGCGCCACGCCATGGACCAGGATGCCGGGCGCGCCGAGCCGCGACACGATGCGATGGGACAGATCGCCGGCGCCCTTCGAGGTGCCGCCTGAGAGCACCACCATGTCGCAGGATTCCAGCGCCGTGCGCATCGCCAGTTCGAGCGCGACGTCTTCGTCGGGGAAGGCACCGAACGGCACCGGCTCGCCGCCGGCTTCGACAATCGCGGCGGCGATGATGGCGCCGTTGCTGTCGTAGACGCCGGCGGGCGTGAGCGGCCGGCCGGGCTCGACCAATTCGTCGCCGGTCGAGAGCACGGCGACGCGCGGGCGCCGCACCACGTCGACGGAAGCAAACCCGCACGCCGCGAGCATGCCGATCTCGCGCGAGCCGATGCGCGTACCCCTTCTCAGCAACGTCTCGCCGCGCGCGATATCGGAGCCGGCGTAGGAGATGAGCTGACCGCTGGCGGCGGCGCGGCGCAGCGCGATGGCCGGCGCGACCTCGGCTTCGATCAATTCGGTTTGCTCGATCATCACCACCGCATCGGCGCCGCGCGGGATGACACCGCCGGTCGCGATCGCCGTCGCAGTGCCGGATAAAACTTCGATGGCGGGTTGAACGCCGCAGGCGATCACTTCGGCATTGAGGACAAGACGCTTTGGCGCACCATCGCTGGCGCCCGCGGTGTCGGCGGCGCGCACCGCAAAGCCGTCGACATTGGAACGGTCGAACGGCGGCGCATCGACCGGCGCAACCACGTCGGTCGCGAGCACGCGCGACAGCGCCGCGCCGAGGCTAAGGCTTTCGCCGCCAAGCGGCGCGCGATCGACACAGGCATCGAAACGGCGGCGCGCCTCATCGGCGGAAACCACTTCGAGGAATTGCTCCTGGCGCGCGGCCTGCTTGACGGCGTCGAGGATGGCCGAACCGCGTGTGCTGGATTTGGGATTTATGGCCATGATCTCACGGCAACCGGCGTCCCGGCTGCAAAACCTTCGCTCTCGGCCGGCACGACGATCCAGCCGTCGCTGCGGGCCAGCGACTGCAACGATAAATAACCTGAGGCGAGCGGTTCCGCCACGCCGCCGGCGCAACTGACCGGGACCAGCTCGGTCAGGCCGATGGTCGATGTGACCTTGCGCTTAAGCGGCAGCGTGACCGGAAAATCCGCGATGCCGCCACCGGCAAGCTTGGCCACAAGATAACGCCCGATCAGGAGCCAAATCGCCAACGCCGCATCGAGCCGTGCGGGAATCAGCAGCACGGGCTTTGCACCGGCAAAGCCGAACGCGGCGTTTTCGCCCGGCGACAGAGCGATGCCGTGCGCCTCGACCTGGCCGAGCCGCGCCAGCGTGTGGACGGCGGCATCATGCAATCCATTGCCGGTGCCGCCAACGGCGATCACGGCGCTGGTTTCCTCATCCCCGAGAGCAGGCTCGAGCGCGATCGATCTGCCGGTAACCACGCCTCCAGCCTCACCCGCGAGACGCACGAGCGTCGTCAACGCCACGTCGATTGCCGGCGACCTTGCCTCACCACCGTAGACGACGTGGATACGCGGTGCGCGGATGATCACATCCTTGATTTCGGCCGCCGCCATGACCGCGATGTCTATGCCGTGCACGCGCTGCCCGGCCCGGCGCAATGGCGTGTGCGGCGTGGCGTCGCCGCCTTTGGGCAAAACCCCCTCGCCTGCCGTGACCGCGGCGACGGCTTCGACACGATGGCCGCGCAGTACGACGGCATCAAACGGCAGCACTGCGTCGGTGTCGCTCGGCAGCGCCTCACCGGCGTCGATACGGCGCACCGTCGGCGGCAACGGCACCGGGGCGTAAGGTCCGGCATCGGCGACAGCGGCGGCATCCACCGGAAATCCGTCGCGTAGCGCAATCGGACGCGGTGGCTGCTCCGACGACACCACATCCTCGGCCAGGGTAAAGTCGCGCGCGGCACCGAGCGCCGTTTTCTGCGGCTTGACCGCGCCGACCCGCGCGTCAATGAGCGCGAGGATCGCGCTGAGCGGGGTCAGGCGCGTGATGCGTTGGATGCTGGAATCGACGGCCATTCTCTCTATGTCATGCCCGCCAATGGTCCGGCCCGAAGTGGCCGGCCCGATAACAAGCTCAGGCGGGCATCCAGTAAACACCAAAAACCGAGTATACATCCTCATCATCTGAGACTACTGGATCGTCCGCCTCCGCGGACGATGACATCGCGAATGACCGAAAAGACCCTCAATCTGCGCGGCCTCAAATGCCCGCTGCCGGCGCTGCGCACCAAAAAGGCGCTTGGCGGCATGACGGCGGGAGACATCCTGGTCGTGGAATGCACCGATCCTCTCGCCGGCATCGACATTCCGAACCTGCTCAACCAGACCGGCGATACGCTCGAAGCCAAGCGCAAGGAAAAACGGCTGCTGACGTTTCGCATTCGCAAGCGATAACACACCTCGTTTCCCGGACGCGGTGCAGCGCGAAGCGGTGCACCGCTGATCCGGGATCGTCGCAGACGCTGAGCCTGTTACGATCCCGGGTCTGCAGCACACCACTCCGCTACGCTTCGTGCTGCGCTGCGCCCGGGAAACACTGACCTCACTCCATCTTCAGTCCGGCCTTGAGGATCACCGGCTTCCAGCGCAGCGCCTCGTGCGTGACGAAGGCGTTGAAGGTGTCGGCATCCATCGGTGCGATGATCATGCCTTCCTGGCGGATGCGGTCCTGGTTGTCGGGCTGCGCCATGCCGGCATTGATCACGGCGTTGACCTTGCGGACGATATCGGCGGGCAGCCCAGCCGGACCGGCAAGCCCGAACCAGTTGGTCGCTTCGAGCCTGTAGCCGAGCTCCTTGAAAGTCGGCACGCCGGGATAGTCCTGCAATCGCTCGCTGCCGGTTTGCGCCAATCCGATCACGGTGCCGCCTTGAAGCTGCGGCGACGCCGACGTGACCGTTGGCGTGGCGAAATCGATGTTGCCGGCCACCACGTCGAGCTGGCTTTGCGCCGCGCCCTTGTACGGCACCACCTGGAATTTGAGATCGGCGAGCTGCGCAAAGGATTCCGCGATCATCTGTCCGGCGCTCGCCAGCCCCGACACGCCGTAGGTCAACGGCTTCGGACTCGCCTTGGCCTTGGCGACAAAATCCTTCAACGTCTTGATGTCGCTTTTGGCGCTGACGATGAAGACGATCGGCGACCCGGCGAGATAGGCGACGTGGGTCAAATCCTTGAACGGGTCGTAACCGATCTTGGAGTTGATCAGCGGATTGATCGCGGTGAGCGACAGTGTGGTGATGGCGAAATTGTAGCCGTCGGGGTCGGAATGGGCGACGAAGTCGACGCCGATGACGCCGCCGGCGCCGGCGCGGGTCTCGACATAGAATTGCTGGCCGAACGCCTTGGTGAGCTGATCGGCGGCCATGCGGGCGAGGATGTCGGCGGCGCCGCCCGGCGCAAAAGTATTGATGATGCGCACCGGATGGCTCGGCCAATCTTCGGCCGCAGCCGGCGTTGCATTCGAGAAGAACGAGGCAGTAAGCGCGGCGCAAGTCAGCGCAACGTATGTCCTCATTCGGCGGCGACCCGGTGCGCGGCGACGCCTTTGGCTTTCACCACCACCTTGATCGCATCGTCGACGCGGTCTTTGGCGTAGCGGATCGCGGTCGGCAGGTCGTCGAGCGGGAATGTATGGGTATGGATTTTCGTGGCATCGAAGCGCTTTTGCGACATGAAGGCTTCGGCGCGATGGGTCGCGGTCTTGCCCTCGCCGCGGATGCCATAGAGATAAATGTTGTTGCGCACGATATGGGCGACGTCGACCGGCGTCTCCTGGTGCGGAAACGCGGCGAGGCAGACTTTGCCGCCGCGATTGACCATGCGGATGGCGTCGTTCACCGCGTTCGGCGCGCCCGAGCACTCGACCACGTAGTCGACGCCCTTGCCGCCGTTGAGCCGCCGCACCGCCTCGACGGCATCTTCGTTGCGCACGTTGACGACGTGATCGGCGCCGAGTTCGCGGCCGATTTTCAGCCGGTTGTCGCGCGTGCCGGTGAGGATGACGGGCGAGGCGCCGAGCGCCTTCGCCACCGCGACGCCGAGGAGCCCGATCGGGCCGGGGCCGGTGACGACGACACTCTCGCCGGCGACGAGGCCGCCAAGCTCGGTCAGTCCATACATCGCGGTGCCTGCCGTCACCACCAGCGTCGCTTCCTCGTCCGACATGGCGTCGGGAATCGCGACCAGCGTATTGATGTGGTTGACCTGGTATTCGCAGAAGCCGCCGTCGGTGGTGAAGCCGTTGGCGCGATGGCCCTTGTCGACGTCGCCGTAATTGAGCCCGTAATTGTGGCACGCGGTGTACATGCCCTCGCGGCAGCGCTTGCACTGGCCGCAGCCGGCGTGGATCTCCACTGTGATGCGCTGGCCGATGCGGTATTCGTCGACGCCGGGGCCGAGCGCAACGACCGTTCCCATGTACTCGTGGCCCGGCGTGAAATTCTTGTTGAACGGCATGCCGCCCAGGATCGAGGCCGGCGGGCCGTGGTCGATGATTTCGAGATCGGTGGCGCAGATCGCCACCGCGTCGATACGGACCAAAACTTCGGCGCGTTTCGGCACCGGCACTGGCTTTTGGGCGAGTTTCAGCTCGCCGGGATTGCCCAGCACCCAGGCTTTCATGGTGTCCGGGATCGGAAAATCCGGGCTGGTCTTCACTCCGGGGCCTGAATACATGGTCGCTTCCTCTCGGCGAGAATCTTTGCCGCTGCTGCGGCGCTTATAATGACTTTCGGCGGCGGGCGAAACAGGCCAAAAGCTCAGACTGGCGCGGCCGTGGCATCATAGGTGAACAGCCAGTCGTAGCGCTCCCTGATGCGGTCCTCCTGCCACTCGTGATCGACATGGGCCTGCGCCGCCGCGGCGTCGACCATGGCGCGGTTGTGGAAGCGCGGGATCATGGCGGCGGAGCCGGAGACGACCCTGTTGGCGCGGTCGCGGCGCACCGCCTCGTAGGCGGCCAGCGCGATCTGGTGATCGTGCGGATATTTTTCGAGTGCCCGCGCCAGCACAAAACCGTCTTCGAGCGCCATCACCGCGCCTTGGGCCAACAGCGGCACCATCGGATGGCAGGCGTCGCCAAGCAGCGTGCAACGGCCTTTGCTCCATGCTTCCATCGGCGGCCGCAACGCCAGGCCCCATTTGTACGGCACGTCGATGTTGCGAATGAGCGCGTGCACGTCGGCATGCCAGCCGCGAAAATCGTTCAGCACTTCGTCGGTGGTGCCGCGCACGTTCCAGCCCTCGACGGTCCAATCGCGCTCGCCCATGCCGACGAAGTTGAGCAGCGTTCCAGCGCGCAGTGGATAGTGCACGACGTGGCCGCCGGGGCCGACCCAATTGGTGCCGACGGTGCGCGAGATCGAGGCCGGCACGCGCTCCATCGGGATGACGCCGCGCCAGGCGATGATGCCGCAGAAATTTGGCTTCGCCGCGCCGAACAAAGCTTCGCGCACCACCGAATGCACGCCGTCGGCGCCGACCACGAGCTTTGCCGTCACCGGCGCGCCGGTTTCGAAGCGCAGCTCGACGTGGTCGGCGCTTTGCGAGAGGCCGACGCATTTGCGGCTCAGGTGAATAGCGCCGGGCTTTGCCTGTAGCACGGCCTGCGCGATCACACCGTGCAGATCGCCACGATGCATAGTGATGTAGGGAAAGCCGTAACGCTCGACCGATTCCAGGCCGAGATCGAACAGCTTCCAGCTTTGTCCCGTGTTCCACAGCCGGATCGCCTTGCCGGCCGGCAGCACCTGGACTTTTTCCAGCGCGTCCTTGAGCCCGAGCGCATGTAGCACGCGCGTGCCGTTGGCGCTGATCTGCACGCCGGCGCCAAGCTCGCGCAATTCGGGCGCCTGCTCGTAGACATCGACGTCGATGCCACGGCGCAAGAGCGCCAGCGCCGCGGTGAGGCCGCCAATGCCGCCGCCGACGATCGCGACGTTGTCCATTGCAAAACTCTACAGGTCGAAGAACGTGATGATCTCGCCGATCAGTTCGCGCTTTTTTGCGAGTTTCTCGGCCGGCTGATAGCGCCCCAGCGAGCGGCCGGCGATATCGATCTCGCCTTGCTCGCCGACCACAATATAGAGCGGCTCTTCGTAATGGCCCGATTGCGGCCGGTGCAGAACCAGCTTGTGATCGATCAGGCTTGCTTCAATGCCGCGAGTCTTCAGTGTCTGCGACGGCTTGATATCCCGCTCGAAGAACTCGGTCAGGAAATCGCTCGCAAGCTTGTGCCGCTCGCGGCGCTCCTGATCCTGCTCCGCGCGCTTGCCGGCAAGCTCGCCAAAAACTTTGTCGAGCTCGGACATCACAGAATAAAACTTACCGAGCCGAGCAGACCCAACTGTTGCGCATCGAGAATGGCGCGCCGCTCGGCGATCTTGAGGCGGCCGCCCTGGCGCTTGAGCTTGTAGCGGTAGTGGCCGACGAAGACGCGGTCGAGATCGTTGTGCCGGTAGCGGTGAATGATGAAATTCGCCGCCGTCGATATCACGTCGCCGTCGACGCCGGTGATACGCACATTGCCGATCATGCGCCGCGTCCGCGACAGCGGGAATTCGGCGTGGCAGTTCGGATCCTTCAGCCGGATCACGCGCTCGCGCAGCCGCACGATATCGTCGGCGATGGTGAACAGCGTATAGCGCGCGTCGGCGTCGGGCTTATCATTCGGCGGCACGTAATAGGCCGCGTCGTCGGTGAGGAGTTCAAGCCAGTCGTCGAGACGCCAGGAATCGAGCAGGTCCGCTTCTTGATAGAACAAATCCTCGACTTCGGCGCGCGACACCGTCGAGGCAACGAGCTCGTTCATGCCCGCGTCTCCATCAGCTCGTTCCACTTGCGCCAGAACACGCGCAGATGGCCCTCGTCGGTGGCGAGCTGCTGGTCGCCGGCCTTGGCCATGCCGCGGGACAGGTCGGACCACGGCACTTCGCGCCAGGCGGCAAAACCGAGCTGCGCCGCTTCGAGCGCCGCAACATCGTCAGGCGTGGCGAAGCCGCCCGGCCCGTAGAAGGTGAGAAAGGCGTGCAGCCGGCGCGCGCGCTGCGCCTCGGTCTCCTCGACCGGGCCGAGCGCCCATGCGGTGACGTGCATGCGGTCCGGCGCGACCGGATAGAAGTGGCGCACCGTGACCGAGGAGCCGTCGTTGATGACGAGGTTGGGGAAGATCGCGAGATTGCGGTTGGTGTCGGCGACGCGGGCGGCGCGCGCCGGGCCGAGCCGCGCCACCAATTCGTTGCGCAGCGCGTCGATGTCGGCCTTGGCATCCTCGCCATAGACCGAAATCCACTTCGCCACCGGCCGGCCGCGGTAATTCGGATTGTCGGTGGTCAGATGACCGTTGCCAAGATCGCGGCCAAAACCGCGCGTCGGCAACAGCTCGCCCTTCGGCGGCGTGACGTTGACGCCGGAATTGCGCATATAGTTCAGCCACGTCGAGTGCGTGGAGATCAGATGGTAATCGTCGACGCTGTTCTCGACCAAAAGCTTCCAGTTCGCCCTGATGTCGTATTCTTGCGTCCCGGAAATGATCTGCATTTTTCCTGACGGCGACTGGTCGATAACGAGATCGATATAGTCCTTGGCCTTGCCGAGATAGCTGTCGAGATCGATCGCCTCGCGGTCGAAATTGGCAAAGTAGAAATCGCGGTAGGCTTCGAGCTGCGGCACCGGCACCAGGCCCATTTCGCTTCTGTCGAACGATTCGCCATAGGCGTCCTCGCCCGGCACCGATTTCAGCCGGCCATCGGGATGATAGGTCCAGCCGTGATACATGCAGTAGAACTGCCGGGCATTGCCCTCGCGTTCGCGGCACACCAGCGCACCACGATGGCGGCAGCAATTGATCAGCGCCCGCACGGTGCCTTCGCGGTCGCGGCAGAAGATGATCGGCCGCCCCGCCACCGGGCGGGTCTTGAAGTCGCCGGGATTCTTGATCTCCGAGGCGTGGCCGACA
>Ga0210398_10005917_pt1 | contig 11334 bp, 12 predicted proteins | sample IncBWC4OmetaG_FD_161047 | JGI IMG/M metagenome (GOLD analysis project Ga0210398, IMG submission 161047) | Forest soil microbial communities from Barre Woods Harvard Forest LTER site, Petersham, Massachusetts, United States - Inc-BW-C-4-O | ecosystem: Environmental > Terrestrial > Soil >... | reverse complement strand
ATGCGGCGTCGCGCCGTCGATCCACAGGTCGGGCCTGACAACCGCCGATGTGACCTTGGGCCCGATTCTCGGTAAAATCGCCTGGTGAGCATTCACCACGTGAGCCGTTCGGTGCCCCGTCTTCGCTGGTCAGACAGCTTGCGCTGGGCTGGCCTGGCCGCCTCCGCGGTGCTGGCCGCCGGTGTCCTGCTGATCGCCCCCAGCGCCGTTTCGCGCACCGTCCCGTCGGCCGGCGCCGACAACTGCCCGGACGTCGCGCTGACCTTCGCCCGCGGCACCGACGAGCCGCCCGGTCTGGGCCGCGTTGGGCAGTCCCTCGCCGACAACCTGCGGCAGAACACCGGCAAGCACATCGACGCCTACCCGGTCAACTACAAGGCCAGCCTGCTGCAGTTGCACGGCGGTGACGGCGCCAACGACGCCATCAAGCACATCAAAGACGTGGCCGACAAGTGCCCGAACACCCCGCAGGTGCTCGGCGGATACTCACAGGGCGCGTCGGTGATCGACATCGTCACCGGGGTTCCCATCGGCGGCATCGGCTGGGGCAGTTCGCTGCCGCCCCAGTACGCCAACAACGTCGTCGCGGTGACCACCTTCGGCAACCCGGCCGACCGCAGCGGCGGCCCGATCTCGGCCCAGAGCCAGCTGTTCGCCGCCAAGGCCATCGATTACTGCAACCCCGAAGACCCGATCTGCCACGCGGGCCCCGGCAACCAGTGGAGCGGGCACACCGAGGGCTACGTGCCCGTCTACACCAGCCAGGCGGCCAGCTTCGTTCAGACGAGGCTGTTGGGGGTGCTAGCCCCCACCGCACCCCAAGGGCCCATGGGCGTGCCGCCTGGCGCCGGGCAAGGGCTTGGGCCACTGCCTGGGCCTGGGCCTGCGCCCGGTCCCGACGGCCAACCACCGGCGAACGTCGTGGTCGATCAGCCCGCGGTGTTCCACTGACGGGTCACCCGCCGCGCTGATCTACAGTCGTCCAACTAATATCGGGCCATGAAGCTGAGCCCGATAGCCCAACCGTCACTGTCGGTTTTGGCCAAGTTCGCCGCCGCCGCATTACTCGCCGCGGCAATGGTGCTCGCGCCCGCGACCACCCCGGCCTTGATCTCGAAGGCAGCCGCCTCCTGCCCCGACGTCGAGGTGGTGTTCGCCAGGGGACGACTCGAGTCACCCGGCGCGGGCGTCGTCGGCAACGCGTTCGTCAGCGCGCTGCGATCCCGGGTCAATCGGAACGTCAATCTCTACGCGGTGCGCTACCCCGCCGACACCGAGGTCGACGTCGGCGCCAACGACATGAGCGCGCACGTCCAGTCCACGATCAACGGTTGCCCGAACACCCGCGAGGTACTGGGCGGCTACTCGCTGGGTGCGGCGGTCACCGACGTGGTGATAGCGGCTCCCGGCCCGATGTTCGGTTTCACCAATCCGCTGCCGCCGGGCGCCGATCAGCACATCGCGGCGGTCGCGCTATTCGGCAACGGCAGCCAGTGGGTTGGGCCGATCACCAATTTCAACCCGACCTACACCGACCGGACCATCGACATGTGCCACGGCGCCGATCCGATCTGTAATCCGGCCGACCCGCACACCTGGAACGAGAACTGGCCGCAACACTCCGGCAACCTGTATATCAAAGACGGCATGGTCAATCAGGCCGCCGACTTCGTCGCGGGCAAGCTCCAGTAATCGGTTTCGCTGCTGGAACCGCTAAGCGAACCCTGCAAGCCGTATCAGCAATTCAATAGCTTTGCTCGATAACATCCGCTCATGAAATTTGCCCAGAAGCGGGTAGCCGGCTTCGCGAGTTCAGCGTTGCTCGCCGCTGGCCTGCTGATCGCCCCGGCGCTGGCGCCGTACCAGGTAGCCGGGCCGATCCCGACGGCGTCGGCGGCATGCCCGGACGCCGAAGTGGATTTCGCCCGGGGCCGTGAAGAAGCCCCCGGGGTCGGCGAGGTCGGCCAGGCCTTCGTCAACTCGCTGCAGAGGAAGGTGCCGCGAATGACGATCGGCTCCTACGGGGTGAACTACCCCGCCGACGTCAGCGTCACCAAAGGCTCCAACGACATGAGCGCCCACGTGCAGTCGATGGCGGCAAGCTGCCCGAACACCAAACTGGTGCTCGGCGGTTACTCGCTGGGTGCTGCCGCGGCCGACGTCGTCATCGCCATGAACCAGCCGGGTTTCGGCTACACCGATCCCCTACCGCCGCCGATGGATCAGCACGTCGCCGCGGTCGCGCTGTTCGGCAACGCCACCCAACGAGTGGTCGGCGACATCCCCGGTCCGAGCCCGGCCTTCGCCGGCAAGATCATCGACCTGTGTGCTCCGGGCGACCCGATCTGCACCGGGGGCGTCCAGGATCTGCACTGGCACTCACACCTGCAGCCGTCCTACATCGACTCGGGCTTGGTGGATCAGGCGGCGGGCTTCGTCGCCGGCAAGCTGTAGATCAGTCCCGGGTACGCAGGTCGCGGGTGATCAGCGTGCGCGCCTGCAGTTCGCTGTCGGGCGGGTAGTCGACCCTCACCAGCGTCAAGCCCCGCGCCGGTGCGGCGGCGAAGTCGCTGGAGCGGCGGGTGTCGGTGAGCAGCTTCGCACACCAGTCGGCGGTGCGCCGCTGTTCGCCGACGGCCAGCAGCGCGCCGACCAGCGACCGCACCATCGACCAGCAGAAGGCGTCGGCGCTGACGTGTGCGGTGATCAGATCACCCTCGCGGGACCAGTCCAGCCGCTGCAGATCTCGAATCGTGGTAGCGGCCTCGCGGTGACGGCAAAACGCGGCGAAGTCGTGCAATCCCAACAGGTTTCGCGACGCCGCCATCATCGCATCCACGTCAAGCGGGCGCGGCCAGGCGGTGACATAGCGGGCCTCGTGGGGCTCGACCCCATAGGGAGCGGTCGAGAGCCGATAGATGTAGTGGCGCCGCAGCGCCGAGAATCGTGCGTCGAAACCCGCAGCCGCACGGATGATCCGGCGGATCCGCACGTCAGCAGGCAACAGCCGGCCCAGACGCCGGACCAGCGGCAGGAATTCCGGTTCATTTTGTCGGGGCGAACGGGGATAGGCGTTGGGCAGCGCATCGAGCGGAACGTCGGCATGGGCGACCTGACCGATGGCATGCACGCCGGTGTCGGTGCGCCCGGCCGCCCGCAACCGCACCGGGGTCCGAAACACCGTCGAAAGCGCTTCCTCGAGAATGCCCGCAACCGTGCGCTGACCTGACTGCGTTGCCCATCCGGCGAAATCCGTGCCGTCATAGGCGATATCGAGCCGAAGACGAACGCACCCGCCATCGGCGTCGATGGCGGGTGCGTCGTTCAACGGCAAGTTGCCAGAACTACTCAGCGTCCTCGGCTTCCGTCTCAGCGGCTTCCGTGTCAGCGGCTTCCGGCTCAGGCGTCGTGGCCTCGGCCTCGGCCTCGGCGTCGGCGGCAACTTCGGTGGTCTCGGCCTCGGCCGCCGACTCCTCCGCCTCTACTGCGGTCTCCGGCTCGGCGTCGGTCGCCTCGGGCATTGCCGTCGGAGCAGCCTTCGAGGCGCCGACCCGACGCGCACGTTCGGCTTCCGAGGTTACCGTCTTCTCTTGCACCAGCTCGATCACCGCCATCGGGGCGTTATCGCCCTTGCGTGCCTCGACCTTGATGATGCGGGTGTAGCCGCCGTTGCGGTCGGCGAAGAACGGCCCGATCTCGGCGAACAGGTTGTGCACCACGTCCTTGTCGCGGATCTTCTTGAGCACCTCACGCCGGTTGTGCAGCGTGCCCTTCTTGGCGTGGGTGATCAGCTTCTCCGCGTAGGGCCGCAATGCCCGAGCCTTGGTCTCGGTGGTCTTGATCCGGCCGTGCTCGAACAGCGCCGTCGCCAGGTTGGCCAGAATCGCCTTCTGGTGCGAAGACGACCCGCCGAGGCGAGGACCCTTGGTGGGCTTGGGCATTGCGACTTCTCCTAAATGGGGCCGGTCCCCGTATCAGGTAGGACCGGGACGGAATTCCTTAGAGCTGTTCGGTTTCGGCGTAGTCCGCGTCGTCGTAGCTGCCTTCGGCGGACCAGGTGCCGGTGGCCACGTCGTAGCCGGCGACCTCGGAGGGGTCGAAGCTGGCCGGGCTGTCCTTCAGCGACAGACCCAGCTGGTGCAGCTTGACCTTCACCTCATCGATGGACTTCTGCCCGAAGTTGCGGATGTCCAGCAGGTCGGACTCGGTGCGCGAGACCAGCTCGCCGACGGTGTGCACGCCCTCGCGCTTGAGGCAGTTGTACGAGCGCACGGTCAGATCCAGGTCGTCGATCGGCAGCGCGAACGACGCGATGTGATCCGCCTCGGCCGGCGACGGCCCGATCTCGATGCCCTCGGCCTCGACGTTGAGTTCACGTGCCAGACCGAACAATTCGACCAGCGTCTTACCGGCCGACGCCAACGCGTCACGTGGGCCGATCGAGCTCTTGGTCTCGACGTCGAGGATCAGCTTGTCGAAGTCGGTGCGCTGCTCGACACGGGTGGCGTCGACCTTGTACGTCACCTTGAGTACCGGCGAGTAGATGGAATCGACGGGGATACGGCCGATTTCGGCGCCCGAGGCCTTGTTCTGCACGGCCGGGACATAGCCGCGGCCACGCTCGACGACGAGCTCGATCTCGAGCTTGCCCTTGTCGTTCAGCGTCGCAATGTGCATCTCGGGGTTGTGCACGGTGACACCGGCAGGCGGCACGATGTCGCCGGCGGTGACCTCGCCCGGACCCTGCTTGCGCAGATACATCGTCACCGGCTCGTCTTCCTCCGAGGACACCACCAGGCTCTTGAGGTTCAAGATGATGTCGGTGACGTCTTCCTTCACACCTGGCACGGTGGTGAACTCGTGCAGCACACCATCGATACGGATACTGGTGACCGCCGCGCCGGGAATCGACGACAACAACGTGCGGCGCAGCGAGTTACCAAGCGTGTAGCCAAATCCCGGCTCCAGCGGCTCGATGACGAACTGCGAACGGTTGTCGTTGATGACCTCTTCGGACAGGGTGGGTCGCTGTGAGATCAGCATGGTGTTTCTTCTTCTCCTTCTCGGCACCCGCTATTTGATGCCGCTAAGACCTGCACTGGGTTCAGTGCAGGGGGTCTTACTTCGAGTAGTACTCGACGATCAGCTGCTCGGTGAGCGGCACGTCGATCTGGGCACGCTCGGGCAGTTGGTGGACCAGGATGCGCTGACGCTCGCCGACCACCTGCAACCAGCTGGGGATCGGACGATCACCGGCGGTCTCGCGTGCGATCTGGAAGGGCACCGTGTTGAGCGACGAGTCCCGCACATCGATGATGTCGTACTGCGACACCCGGTAGCTGGGGACGTTGACGTGCATGCCGTTGACCGTGAAGTGGCCGTGGCTGACCAGCTGGCGGGCCATCCGGCGGGTGCGAGCTATCCCGGCGCGGTAAACCACGTTGTCCAGCCGGCTTTCCAGGATCTGCAGCAGCTCGTCACCGGTCTTGCCGGGACGGCCCGCAGCTTCTGCGTAGTAGCGGCGGAACTGCTTCTCCATGACGCCGTAGGTGAAGCGGGCCTTCTGCTTCTCCTGCAGCTGCCCCAGGTATTCGCTCTCCTTGATCCGCGCCCGGCCGTGCTGGCCGGGCGGGTAGGGGCGCTTCTCGAACGCCTGGTCACCGCCGATGAGGTCGGTGCGCAGCCGGCGTGATTTCCGGGTGATGGGTCCGGTGTAACGAGCCATTGTCTGTCTCTTCCTCCTGGGCCGACTAGACCCGGCGACGCTTGGGCGGGCGGCAGCCGTTGTGCGGCTGGGGGGTGACATCAGAGATCGCGCCGACCTCCAGGCCGGCGGCCTGCAGCGACCGGATCGCGGTCTCCCGGCCCGAGCCCGGGCCCTTGACGAACACGTCGACCTTCTTCACGCCGTGCTCCTGCGCCTTGCGGGCGGCGTTCTCGGCGGCCAGCTGCGCGGCGAACGGCGTCGACTTACGGGACCCCTTGAAGCCGACGTGGCCGGACGACGCCCACGCGATGACGTTGCCCTGCAGGTCGGTGATCGTCACGATCGTGTTGTTGAACGTGCTCTTGATGTGGGCAGCGCCGTGCGGGACGTTCTTCTTCTCACGCCGCCGGGTCTTCTGACCCTTCTTGGGCGCGGCGGCGGCTGCCTTCTTGGCTGGGGGCATGACTTACCTGGCCTTCTTCTTGCCTGCGATGGTGCGCTTGGGACCCTTGCGGGTGCGCGCATTGGTCTTGGTGCGCTGACCACGCACCGGCAGGCCGCGGCGGTGCCGTAGCCCCTGGTAGCAGCCGATCTCGATTTTGCGACGGATGTCTGCCTGCACCTCACGGCGCAGGTCACCCTCGACCTTGAGATTGGCTTCGATGTAGTCGCGCAGATGGGTCACCTGATCGTCGGTGAGGTCCTTGGTCCGCAGGTCTTTGTCGATACCGGTGGCGGCCAAAATTTCGTTCGACCGGGTACGGCCGACACCGTAGATGTAGGTCAACGCGACCTCCATGCGCTTGTCGCGCGGGAGGTCAACGCCCACAACTCGAGCCATGGGTGGCATTCCTTCTGTTCGCGGAGGTCTGATCCCAGTCCGTTCCCGGCTTACTGCTCCGGGGTCCGGCCTCCGTTCCGGACGTGGATGAGCTGGCCCATCTCTAAAGATTCCAGCCGCTCACTGGTGCTGGGAGGTCTGCATTAAGTTGTGTGTGCCGAGCTTGCGGCTCGGCCTAATTGCCCGGCTAGCCCTGGCGCTGCTTGTGGCGCGGATCAGAGCAGATCACCATGACCCGCCCATGCCGACGGATCACCCTGCATTTGTCGCAGATCGGCTTGACGCTCGGGTTCACCTTCACGGCTGTTTCGATCCTGTTCTATCTACTCGTCGGTTGATTCGTTCGGGGCTTTACTTGTAGCGGTACACGATGCGGCCCCGGGACAGGTCGTAGGGAGACAACTCCACCACCACCCGGTCCTCGGGCAGGATGCGGATGTAGTGCTGCCGCATCTTGCCGCTGATGTGGGCAAGCACCTTGTGGCCGTTCTCCAGCTCAATGCGGAACATCGCATTGGGCAGGGGCTCCACCACGCGGCCCTCAACCTCGATGGCGCCGTCCTTCTTGGCCATAACTTTCCAGAAATCCTCGTCTTTGGTTTCGTTGCTTCTCCGGCCGGATCGGCGCAGCATTGACTGGCTTTGCAACGTGAGCCGGTGACAGGAAATTCCTAGGACTGGGCACGCAAGAAACCAGCGCGATGACGCACCGTTGCTCCACGATACCCGCTAATTCCGGCTGACCAAAATCGCTCTGAGCGGAATCGGACCGGCGGACCTGACCCCACACACCAGCCCTGACAAGCGCATACTTAACGCCGATGACAAGTCCCGATCCCCACACCCGTAAACCCGTGATCTTGACCGTCGATGACGATCCCGCGGTATCCCGGGCGGTTGCCAGGGACCTGCGCCGCCACTACGGCGAGGACCACCGGATTGTGCGGGCGGAATCGGGCCCGGATGCGTTGGAAACCCTCAAACAGCTCAAACTGCGCGGTGACACCGTCGCGACGCTCGTCGCCGACTACCGGATGCCGCAGATGACCGGTATCGAATTCCTCGAGCAGGCAATGGACCTGTATCCGTCGGCGCGACGGGTACTGCTCACCGCCTATGCCGACACCCACGCCGCTATCGACGCAATCAACGTCGTCGACCTCGATCATTACCTGCTCAAGCCGTGGGATCCGCCCGAGGAAAAGCTCTACCCCGTCATCGACGCCCTGCTCGACGCCTGGAAGCTGGCGCCGGAGCACCCCATCCCGCACACCAAGGTGATCGGGCACCGCTGGTCGGCGCGGTCGTGGCAAGTGCGCGATTTCTTGGCGCGCAACGGGCTTTACTACAACTGGTTCATGGCCGACGAGCCCGACGGCGAACAGCTGCTGCGGGCCGCCGGCGAGGACGGCCTGCGACTACCGATCGTCGTCACCGAACGCGGTGACACCCTCATCGAACCCACCGACGCCGAACTGGCCGACACGTTGGGCCTCACCACCACGCCATCGCAGGAGTTCTACGACCTGATCGTGGTCGGCGGCGGACCCGCAGGCCTGGCCGCCGCCGTCTACGGCGCCTCCGAGGGGCTGCGCACGGTGCTCATCGAACGCACCGCGACCGGCGGTCAGGCCGGCCAGAGCTCGCGGATCGAGAACTACCTGGGCTTCCCGGACGGGGTGTCCGGCGGCCAGTTGGCCGATCGGGCGCGCAGGCAGGCGGAGAAGTTCGGCGCCGAACTGATCACCGCCCGCGCGGCCACCGCCCTGGAGGTCAACGGGCCCAAGCGCACCATCCGCTTCGCCGACGGCGGCTCCATCGACGCGCACGCGGTCATCCTGGCCACCGGCGTCACCTACCGCCAGCTGGCGGCAACCGGCTGCGAAGAGTTGACCGGCCGCGGCATCCACTACGGGGCCGCCATCTCCGTCGCGTCGGATTGCGCGGACGAAGAGGTCTACGTGGTCGGCGGGGCCAATTCGGCCGGCCAGGCCGCGATGTATCTGTCCCGCCAGGCGAAATCGGTGACGATCGTCGTGCGTGGCCCGTCGTTGGAGGCGTCGATGTCGTACTACCTGATCCAGCAGATCGAGCAGAACCCCAAGATCACCGTGCGCACCTGCACCGAAGTTCATTGCGCAACCGGAGACGATCACCTGGAGAAGCTGACCCTCGTCGACAATCGGACCGGCGGTACCGAGGACGTCAGCTGCGGCCGGATGTTCATCTTCATCGGCGCCGCACCGCGCACCGACTGGCTGGACGGGGTAGTCGCCCGCGACGACCACGGCTTCATCCTCACCGGTCCGAGCCTGCGCAACGTCTGCGGATGGACGCTGGACCGGCCGCCGCACCATCTGGAGACCAGCGTGCCTGGCGTATTCGTGGCCGGCGATGTGCGCGCCGAGTCCGCCAAACGGGTCGCCGCCGCGGTGGGAGAAGGATCGATGGCCGTGATGTTGGTTCACCGTTACTTGGCGGAGTCATGACCGCACCCCCCTGCGACGCCGACGAGCTGCGCACCCTGTTCTTGTTCGAGGCGCTCTCCGACGAGCAGCTCGAGACGCTGTGCGTCAACGGGCATATTGAGGAATGCCAGCCGGGACCGATCATCGTTGAGGGTGAGCCGGCGACCTGTTTCTACGTTCTGATCGAGGGCGAGCTGGCGATGTCGAAGCTCTCCGGCGGCCAGGCCATCGAGACGAACCGGACATCACAGCGCGGCGTCTATTGCGGTGCCTGGCGGGCGTTCACCGGCGGGAAGCAAAAGCTCTACGACGCGTCGGTGCACGTGACCAAGCCGTCGCGGTTCTTCGTCATGGACGCCCCGGTGTTCGCCACGTTCATGAAGGACCAATTTCCGATGGCGGTCCACCTGCTCGACGGGATCGCCGTGGGCACCGACCGGACCCGCAGGATCATCGACAACCGGGAGAAGCTGCTGGCGCTGGGTCGGTTGTCGGCCGGGCTGACCCATCAGCTGAACAATCCCGCCGCGGCCATCGCACGGGCCGCCGACGAGCTGCGCGGCCGAATCGCCCGCATGCGGGGGAAACTGGTGATGCTCGCCGACGGCACGGTCAGCGCTGAAACGCTGAACGCACTGGTGCGGCTGCAGGAGGCGGTCGCCGAGCAGGTCGCCAAATCGGCGTCGCAGCACCTGACCGCGCTCGAATCCGCCGACCGCGAGGACGCCGTCGGCGAGTGGCTGGAGGGCCACGACATCGACGGCGGGTGGGACATCGCGCCGACACTCGTCGAAGGCGGCGTCGACACCGACTGGCTGGAGCGGATTGCCGCAACCGCCGAGGAATTGGATGCTTCGGCCTCGTTGGAGGAGGCGGTCCGCTGGATCAGCTACACCATCGAAAGCGAACTTCTGATGAATCAGATTTCGGAAGCGAGCAAGCGGATTTCGGCGTTGGTCGCCGACGCCAAGCAATATTCCCGGATGGACCGGGCCCTGTTCGACGTGGCCAATGTGCACGAACTGCTGCGCAGCACGCTGGTGATGTTCGCCGACCGATTCAGCAAAGAAAACGGCAAGAATGCCGGGGCGATCACGGTGGTCAAGGAATTCGACCAATCGCTGCCCGAAATCCCTTGCTTTCCAGGCGATCTCAACCAGGTCTGGACCAACATTATCGACAACGCGCTGGCAGCGATGCGCGAGAAGGGCGGCACACTGACCGTCCGCACCGGTAGGGAAGGCGAGAAGCTGGCGCGCATCGAGATCTGCGACACCGGGCCCGGTATCCCCGCTGAGGCGCGCGAGCACATCTTCGAGCCGTTCTTCACCACCAAACCGGTCGGCGAGGGCACCGGCCTCGGGCTGGATTTGGCGTGGAACATCGTCGTGAAGAAACATCGCGGGGATTTGCGCGTGGAGTCTGTGCCGGGCAATACCCGCTTCATCGTGTTGCTGCCGCTGGAAAAACCGCGCGTTGAGGATTTGGCGGATCCCGATCTGGATGCGGAACTGACGGAATAGCGACATCACGCGACCGGTTGGAGACACCATGACTGATACTCAAGCTGGTTCCACGAGTCGCCCCAACCTTGGTCGGTTCGGAACGTTCGGCCGCGGCGTCACCCCGCAGCAGGCCAAAGACATCGAAGCCCTGGGTTACGGGGCTGTCTGGGTAGGCGGCTCGCCACCGGCGGAGCTGGCCTGGGTCGAGCCCATTCTCGAAGCGACGACCACGCTGCAGGTCGCCACCGGGATCGTCAACATCTGGTCGGCGGCGGCCAAGCCGGTCGCCGAGTCTTTTCACCGCATCGACAAGGCCTACCCTGGCCGGTTCCTGCTGGGTATCGGAGTCGGGCACCCCGAGGCGGTCAGCGAATACCGCAAGCCCTACGACGCGCTGGTCGAGTACCTCGACCGCCTCGACGATTACGGTGTACCCGCCGAGCGTCGAGTGGTTGCCGCCCTGGGCCCGCGGGTGCTGAAGCTTTCGGCGCAGCGCAGCGCCGGAGCGCATCCCTACCTGACCACTCCGCAACACACGGCGCAGGCCCGGGAATTAATCGGCCCGTCGGCGTTTCTGGCACCCGAGCACAAGGTGGTGCTGACCACCGATGCGGACAAGGCTCGCACCGTCGGCCGTAGGGCGCTCGATATCTACTTCAACCTTGCCAACTACCTCAACAACTGGCGGCGGCTGGGGTTCACCGACGACGACATCACGCGCCCCGGCAGTGACCGCCTCGTCGATGCCCTGGTTGCCTACGGCACAACGGACGCGATCGCCGCGCGCCTGAATGAGCACCTCGACGCCGGCGC
>Ga0210398_10005915_pt1 | contig 11335 bp, 10 predicted proteins | sample IncBWC4OmetaG_FD_161047 | JGI IMG/M metagenome (GOLD analysis project Ga0210398, IMG submission 161047) | Forest soil microbial communities from Barre Woods Harvard Forest LTER site, Petersham, Massachusetts, United States - Inc-BW-C-4-O | ecosystem: Environmental > Terrestrial > Soil >... | reverse complement strand
TTTTCTTATTGCGCGGCGGGTTTTCGGCGCGGGGTCAGCGCTTGGCGGCGAAGATCCCCGAGGTCAAATACGGCGTGCCTCCGACCTTGGTAAAGGCGAAGTTGCCGCCGGTCTCGGCTGCCATCGGGCCATAGAAGCTGCCGTTCACCGACCCGGCGATGCCGGGCACGTTGTTGACCTTGAAGGCGTAGCTCGACCCGGTCAGCGGCGCCTTCCCGCTGGCCGTGAAGGTCGGCAAGATGTCGTAATGGCTGACCGTGAACGAACCCGACTGCGTGGCGAAGTGATAGACCGCCTGCAATCCACCCGAGGCGAGGTATTGGGCGTTGCCGTTGACCACCGTCCCGATCAAATTGCCGTTGTATGTTCCGCTGAAATTAGCCCCGGCGAGCGCGGAGATGTCGGCGGCAGGGGTCGGCGGCGCTCCGGCCACCCAAAAGTTGATGTGCCCGACATCGGTGCGCGCCGGGTTCGACCCGGATTGCGGCGTATCCAATTCGCCGCCCCAATAGCCCCATTTGAGGTATTGGCAGGCGCTGCACAGGCCATTCGATAATAGCGAGGTCGGCACCGGCGCCGCGGTCGCGGTAACCAGGTAGATATTGGAGCCGGAGTTGGTGTCGGTGACCGGGACGGGAACGTTGTTCACCGACGATACCGCGCCGGGGTTCTCCATGACCGCGAACAAATTGTCGTTGACGTAGGCGATGCGGGCGTTGGTGGCGCCGGTCGCGGTCGAGCCGTAGGCCAAGATCATCGAATTGACCCCGCTGGCGCCGGCGGTCAGCGGATCGGAGCCGTTGAGCGTCGCGGCAACCTGCCCGTTCGCGGCCGTGGTCGTGATATTGGCGGTCCCGCTGAGCGCATAGGGGATCGGGCTGCCGGCTCCGGTTCCGGGCTCCTTGGTCATGACGCCGCCGAAATACCCGGTCAAATTCTGTTGCGGCGTGTTGGCCCCGGCCGGCACCGCCGGTGGCGTGGTCGGGACGATCGCCGGCACCACGAACTGATATTGCGTCGTGCTGCCGGTGGCGGTGTTGGTCGCGTAGGCGTTGGCCGCCACCTCTCCGGGGCCGCAGCAATTGCCGTTGCTGACGACAAAGCCCGAGATGCCGTTGCCGCCGTAAAAGCTGTTGCCGACGCCGTCGGCCGGGGTCACGTAGGGTGAATAGATGCGGATCGGCTGGCTGCCGGCGTTCGCCAGATAGCTGCCGTGGATGATGCCGTTGATGATCGGCTGGGCCGCGCTCTTGCCGTTGAGCGAGGCGCTGAAGACATTGCCGACCAGCACGGCGATCGCCGAACTCTGGCCCGGGCCTGAGCCGCTGACCGCGAGGCTCGCCTGCAACGCCTTGGTGCCGCCAGACGAGCTCGAAAACGTGCTGTTCGCCGGCGTCGCCAGGAACAGCGGCGAATTGTAGGCAGCGGCCGCCAATCCCGCCGGCACCGCGTTGAAGAACGATGTCGCCAAGATCGGCGGCAGGGCGAATGCGAGGACCCGCGGCGCGGTCGAATTCGCCTGGTAGAAGGTGGCACTGACCGGCTTGCCGCCATAGACGAACCCGCTCTGGGCGGCCTGATTGGGGGTCGTCAGGTCGGCGTAGAAGAACGTGTTGTCGGGCGAGGTATATCCCGACCCCGTCGTCACCGGGAAGCTGACCGGGCCGGACGCGGTGCTGGCGCTAAACACGCCGTTGGCGACCATGCCGGCGGTATAGGGCACCAGGGCGCCGTTCATGAACAGGTTGCCGGTGACCCCGGAGATGGTGACGAGCGGGGCGATCACCGGCGGGATTACGACTGGCGGGACCCCCGGCGGGGTTACCACCGGCGGCGTCACGACCGGAGGGGTTATTACTGGCGGGGTTGTGATCGGGATCACCGGCGGAGTGATCACTGGCGTGGTGACGACCGGCGTCGTAACGACCGGCGTGGTTATCGGCCGGGGTATCGTCGCCGCTGCGATCTGCGGGGTGGCGAACGGCGTGGTCGGTGAGACCGCGGTCGGGATCGCCGTGCCGGACGGGGTCGGGCTGGTGAAGAATTCCGCGACCGGCAGGGCCGAACCGCCGCCGACCGGCGTCGCCGTCGCCGCCGGCACCGAGACGTTCTGGTTGTTCAGCTGGGTCAGCTCGACCGTCGGGCTGACGCTGTGCGGTTGCGGCGGCAGCGGCTGGGTGCGGTCGGCGGCCTGGATGCTGGCCGCGATGTTGGCCGAAATCACATTGGCGATGCCGCTCTCGGTGACCATGACCTCGGTCGGCACGATCGGCGCCCCGCCATTGCCGCCGGGCCGGCCGTCGAGCTGCGCCAGCAGCGCCTCGGTGGCGCCGGGCGGCGCCGGGTGCGGGTCGGAGGGGGCCGCGCCGGGGGCCGCAACGGTGACCTCGAACCCGGGCCGGGTCAGCGTCTGCGAGGCGCCGCCGAGCCCGGTCACGGTCACGCCCTTGCCATAGACGAAGATCACTTCGAGCGCGTTGCAGCCGCCGCCTCCGGCGCCCGGCACGGGGCCGGTGCAGCCCGGCCGCACGTTGACCAGCATTACCCCGCCGCGAATCCCGATGGTCGCCGCCGGGGTGCGCATCGAGACCGCATCGGGCTGCTTGCTGAGCTTGCCGCCGACAAAACGAAAGATGCCGCGGGTCAGGCTCGCGGCGAGCTTGCCGGCGCCGGCGTTCGGGTCATAGACGAAGCGGTCGATGACCATGTTCGCGTTGGGACCCACAGAGAGCGTCGATTCGTCCACGAACAGGACCTGGGTCTGGCCCTCGGCCTCGGTGGTGATCCGCTCGTTGAACACCACGTCCTGGCCGAGCACCAGCCGGCGCGGCACGCCGCCCGGCGGGATGCCCATCGCGTTCGGGTTGACCGCGCTGTTGATGCCGACCCGCTGCTGGGCCGAAGCGGTCGAACTGGCCAGCCCGATGCCGAGCAGGAGCAACACAAGCGAACTGGCGCACAACGCCCGCCGGGCCAACCTTGGCATTCCGCCCTCTGTAGAAAGGTTAACTATAGATAAGAATACATCCATTTAAAACCGAATCTGCGGCCCGAGCAATACCGAATTGTTCGTGTACGCGTAAATTGGCAAATTTGACGAGACGATATCGCGTTCGAGTTGCAGAACGATGGCGATGCTGGCGCTCACCGGCACTGCCTCGGTGACGCCAAACCGCCAGCGCTGGGTCAATTGGCTGCTCGGCGAAAAGATCGACAGATCGGGGCTGGTGCTGCAGCACGGGTCCGGCGCGGCGTAGATGCTCCAGGCGCGGCCGAGAAACAGCGAGCTTTCCCACGCATAGGGCGAAACCCGGAACGGAGCGGGATAATGGATGTTGTAGCTTCCGGTTACGGCGTAGCTGTCGTTCGTGTAATACGCGAGCCTGGTGTCCTGATTTAGGTAGTCGAACTCCAGGTTTAATTCCGAATTTGTGCCGATCGGCTTGGTCGCCGACAGCGAAAACAGCTTGTCGCTGCCGTTGAGGCCGCGCGACAGCGGCCGGTCGGGCGCGTCGGTAAAGTTCTTCTGGCGGAACTCGAATACCGATTTCAGCAGCAGATCCTGCCACAGGGTGTCATCGAATTCCAGCCCGGTGCCATAAGCATCGAAGTATTGGTTCTCGCCCAGCCCGACTTCGTCGAAGATCAGGTACGGCTTGACCGAAGTTACGGTATTGGAAAACGGCCAGCCACTGGGAAAGTTGAAGCGCGGGCCGGCGGTCACCTCCATCAAGTCGAGATCGAGGCGGGAGACGTTGCTGTTGAAGTAGTGATTGGCGTAGCCGACGCTGGTGACGTCGAAGGTATCGCGGTTCTGCGTCTCCAGATCATAGCTGTACAACAACGACCCGCTGGCGAAGACGCTGCCCGAGGGCTGCTTGACAAACTGGCTGTTCAGCAGCACCGGCCCAATCGGCGACAGGATCAGCGGCGAGCCGGGCGCGACATTGGCGTCGGTCTGGTATTGGCCGCCGAGAAAAAAATAACCGGAGATGTGATGGCGCGATTGATTGGTCGCGATCTGCGCCAGGTAGTCGTTGATGCGGGCCCGGACCTCGGGCGGCGGGTTGGAGGCGGCGGCTCTTTCGAAATAGTCGCGCGCGAGGTCGTAAGATCCCATTCGGAAGTACAGCGCGCCGATCTCGAGCTGCACCCGCGGCAGATTGGGGTTGAACAGCAGCATTCGATCGAGCGCCGACACCGCCGCCTCGTAATCGCCCAGCTGCGCCGAAACATCGGCATAGGCAAAGGTGACGTCGAGGTTGGCGGGATTGCTCAGCATCTGTTGGAACAGCGCTTCCTTGCGCACCTCGAGCCGAGCCCGATCCGCGTCCGATACCGGCTGCGCCGACGCGCTCGGCGCGGCGAGAACGACCGCGAGTGCCACGATCGCGCAGATAAGCTTCAGTAATCCCCTCGCCCTGGCAACGCCCCCGCCATTCCTTGCCAACGCATTCACCCCGTTTGTCTCCGGTTCGAGCGGCACCCGGACCTTTTATTTACCCAACCAGAACGACCTTAGACTAGCGCAAGGTTCGACCACAAGTCCTACCCGGGGCATTGCTGGCGGCTGGCCCCGTCGCCGGTTCGAGCTCGGTTGTTTCCGGCCGGCGAGGCGCGGGCTTGCTGATTTGGTTCGATCGGGCGCAAACTACGGGGAACTCGAACGGGCTTGCGGCGGGCGGCGGGCAGAACGACGGGAGGATTTGATCGCGTGGAGACCCCGCTCTACGACGCGCTCGAGGGGCGCGATCCTCGGTTGCGGGAGACGGCGTTGATGGCGGCGCTCCCCGTGGTCATTGCCGCGGCGCAGCAGCGCTGCCTGGCCTATCGCGATCGGCTCGCCGGGGTGCGGCCCGAGCGGGTGACCGACCGGCGGGCATTGGCCGATCTGCCAGTGACCCGCAAATCCGAGCTGATCGAGCTGCAGCGGCGCGATCCGCCATTCGGCGGGTTTGCCGCGGTGCCGGTGTCGGGGCTTCGCCGCATTTTCGCCTCGCCCGGCCCGATCTACGAGCCCGAAGCCAGGCGCCCCGATTACGGCCGGTTCGCGCGGGCGCTGTTTGCCGCCGGGTTTCGCGCCGGCGATCTGGTGCACAACACCTTTTCTTACCACCTCACCCCGGCCGGAGCGATGGTCGAGAGCGCCGCCGAAGCGCTTGGCTGCCCGGTCATCCCGGCCGGCACCGGCCAGACCGAGCAGCAATTGCGGGCGATCGCCGATTTGAAGCCGGTCGGCTACGTCGGCACACCGTCGTTTCTGAAGATCCTGCTCGATCGGGCGGCGAGCCAGGGCGCCGATGTTTCCTCGCTGAAAAAGGCGCTGGTCTCGGCCGAAGCGCTGCCGGCGGGACTGCGCCGCGAATTCCGCAGCCGCGGGCTCGCCGTGCTGCAATGCTACGGCACCGCCGATCTCGGGGTCATCGCCTATGAGAGCGCCGGCCCCGACGGCGAGATCGAGGAGGGAATGGTGCTCGACGAGGGAATCATCGTCGAGCTCGTCCGCCCCGGCAGCGGCGAGCCGGTCGCGGCGGGCGAGATCGGCGAGGTGGTGGTGACGACCTTGACCCCCGAATATCCGCTGATCCGCTTTGCCACCGGCGATCTGTCGGCGATGCTGCAGGGTCCCGACCACGACCAGGTCGGCTTCGCGCGGACCAATCACCGGATCAAGGGCTGGCTCGGCCGCGCCGATCAGACGACCAAGGTGCGCGGCCTGTTCGTCCATCCCGAGCAGATCGCCGAGGTGTTGCGCCGGCACAAATCGATCACCCGCGCCCGCCTGGTGGTCGAGCGGCCGGCCGGCGCCGATGAGATGACCCTTTTTGTCGAGCTCGGCGAGCCGGCCGATGACCTCGCCCCCATTGTCGAGAGCGTGCAGGCGCTGACCCGGTTGCGCGGAGCGGTCAGCCCGGTGCCCCGCGGCAGCCTGCCGCGGGATGGCAGGCTGATCGAGGACCGTCGCAGCCTCGACTGAAATTCACCAAAACGTCACACTCTTTTCAAACCGAAGTCTCAATCCGCCCCCTATATGTCAGGTGTAAGGTCTACCCTTACAGGTTTGTCCCCCAAACCTCCTACGCGGCCGAATGTATCGGCCCGCGGCCAAAGCGGCTCCGGATTCCCCCTCCGGAGCCGCCTTTTTGCCTGAACGTCGCGCGGAGCCGCACCGGCCGGTCGCGCCGGCTCCCGAGCTGGTCGCCCCCCAACTGATCGCCGCCGACTTGGTCGCCGAGGATCTGGCGTGCCGGCGCGGGGCGAGGCTGGTTTTCGCCGGGGTCTCGTTCCGCCTCGGCGCCGGCGGCGCGCTGGTCCTGACCGGGGCGAACGGCAGCGGCAAGTCGAGCCTGTTGCGGCTCGTCGCCGGGCTGCTGGCGCCAGCCGCCGGCCGGCTGATCTGGGGCGGCGCGCAAGTCGGGCGCGATCTCGCCGGGCACCATGCGCGCCTCCATTATGTCGGCCATCAGGATGCGGTGAAGCCGGTCATGACCCCGCGCGAAACCCTGGTCTTCTGGGCGGCGCTGGGCGGTCCGCAATTGCCAGGCGCGGCATCGGCCGTGGAGAACGCCCTCGCCGCCTTCGCCCTCGATGCCGTCGCCGACTGGCCGTGCCGCTGGCTGTCCGCCGGGCAGCGGCGGCGGCTGGCGCTCGCGCGTCTATTGGTCCGCCCGGCCCCGCTGTGGCTGCTCGACGAGCCGGCGAGCGCCCTCGACGCCGATAGCCAGGCCCGGCTCGAAGAGGTCATCGCGGCGCACCGCGCGGCCGGCGGCCGGGTGCTGCTGGCGACCCACGCGGCAATTGCGCTCGACAACGCTGCCGGCCTCACCCTCGACACCTTCGCGCCGGCCGTCGATACCGACCTCATCGATTGAGATGGCGGCGCTCCTCGGACTGTTCCGGCGCGACCTTCGCCTGGCGCTGCGGCAAAGCGGCGACACCGCCCTGGTGCTCGGATTTTTTGTGCTCGCCGTCGTGCTGTTTCCGTTCGGCGTCGGTCCCGAGCCGCAGATCCTCGGGCGGATCGCCGCCGGTATTGTGTGGGTCGCGGCCTTGCTCGCGGCCTTGCTGTCGCTCGACCGGCTGTTCCAGGCCGATTACGAGGATGGCGGGCTCGATCTGATCGTCCTGTCGCCAGTGCCGCTCGAACTTGCGGTATTGGCCAAATGCGCGGCGCATTGGGTCGCGACCGGGCTGCCGCTGGCGCTGGCGAGCCCGATATTGGCTCTCGTCGTCGATCTCGACGCCCGCGCGATCCCGACCCTCGTCGTCAGCCTGCTGCTGGGAACGCCGGCGCTGAGCCTGATCGGCAGCGTCGCCGCGGCGCTGATCCTCGGGGCGCGCCGGCAGGGCGTCCTGCTCTCCGTGCTGGTCCTGCCGCTTTATGTGCCGCCGCTGGTGTTCGGCGCCGGTGCGGTCGCGGCCAGCGCCTCCGGCACCGGGCCGCGCGCCGATCTGTTGATCCTCGGCGCCCTCAGCCTCGGGGCGTTGCCGCTCAGCCCTTGGGCGAGTGCTGCGGCGTTGCGCCTGGCGCTCGAATGAGCGCAGGTGCGACCCTATCGCGGCTGACGCGCCGCCGGATTTGCGCTATAAGACCCCGACGCCAGCGAGGCTTGCGACCGCAATGATCAACCGGTTTGCCAACCCGGCGCGTTTTATGCGGCTGAGCGCGGCGGCGTTGCCCTGGTGCAGCTGGTCGAGCGTCGTCGTGCTCGCCCTCGGGCTCTATCTGGCCCTGGTGGTGGCGCCGCCCGATTACCAGCAGGGCGAAGCCGTGCGCATCATGTACGTCCATGTGCCGGCCGCGTGGCTGGCGCTGTCGGTCTATCTGTTCATCGCGGTCGCCAGCGGCGTCGCCCTCGTAGCGCGCCACCCGCTGGCCGAGATCGCCGCGCGCGCCGCGGCGCCGATCGGCGCCGTCTTCACCTTTGTGTGCTTGGCCACCGGCTCCTTGTGGGGGCGGCCGATGTGGGGCACGTGGTGGGTGTGGGACGCCCGGCTGACCTCGGTGCTGGTCCTGTTCTTTCTTTATCTCGGCTACATCGCGCTGGTGAACGGCTTTGACGACCCGGTTCGCGGCGGCCGGGCCGGGTCGTTGCTGGCGCTGGTCGGCGTCGTCAATCTGCCGATCATCAAATTCTCGGTCGATTGGTGGAACACCTTGCACCAGCCGGCGAGCGTGCTGCGGCTCGGCGCGCCGACCATCGCGTTGTCGATGCTGATCCCGCTATTGGTCATGGCGCTGGGATTCTGGCTGTTATTCGTGAGCTTGCTGATGGTGCGCATGCGCACCGGGCTGAACGAGCGCAAGGCGCTGGCCTTGCGCCTCAACGGCGTGCTGGCGTCGCGGGCAGCGCGCACCGGCGCCGAGAGCGCGCGATCGCCGCGCCCGGCGTTGCGCTGACCATGCCGGCGGTCAGCGGCGTTGCCGCGTATCTGGCGATGGGCGGCTATGCGGTCTTTGTCTGGCCGGCCTATGGCCTGACCTTCGCCGTGCTCGGCGGCTTGGCGCTGAATTCTTGGCGACGTCACCGGCGCAGCCTTCGCCTGCTCGAAGCGCTGCAGCAGCAATTCGGGGCCCGGCGATGACCCGCAAGCAGCAGCGGCTCGGGCTCTTGGCGCTCGGCATGAGCGCGCTCGCCGGCGCGACGGCACTGGTGCTCAGCGCGTTCAGCAGCAATCTGGTGTTTTTCTACAGCCCGAGCCAGCTGAAGAAGGAGACCATTGCCGCCGACCACCCGGTGCGGATCGGCGGGCTCGTCGAGCGCAGGAGCGTCACCCGTTCGGCCGGCGGACTGACCATCCGGTTCCGCATTACCGACGGCAAGACCGATGTCCCGGTCGTCTATCGCGGCATGCTGCCCGATCTGTTTCGCGAGGGGCAGGGAGTGGTGGCCGAAGGCAAGCTCGAGCCCGACGGGGTCTTTGCCGCCGCGACGGTGCTGGCCAAGCATGACGAGCGCTATATGCCGCGCGAAGTCGTCGACGCGCTGAAAAAGAGTGGGCATTGGCAGGACGGTACAGCGTCGCGGGGGGCCGCGGCGCCGCTCACCGCCGCCGCGCCGCTGCCCACGGCGGCGAATTTCGCCCGCTAGCGTCTGGTCCGCGCAGATGGCGCGCAAGCTCGCCTTTGTGCTGCCGGCAGCACTGTTCGCGGTGTTGCTCGTCGCCTTTGCCATCGGGCTGCGCCACGACCCGCAGCTGTTGCCCTCGGCCTTGATCGATCGCCCGGCGCCCGGTTTCGCGCTGCCGGGTCTCTACGATCCGGCGCATGGGCTCTCGCGCCAGGATCTCGGCGGCAGGGTCACGCTCGTCAACTTTTTTGCCTCGTGGTGCCTGCCGTGCCGCGAAGAGCAGGCACCGCTAATGGCGCTCGCGCACCGCTCCGACGTCACCCTCGACGGCATCGCCTACAAGGACAAGCGCGCCGACGCCCGCCGCTTCCTGGACGATTTCGGCAATCCCTACGATCGCGTCGCGGTCGACCGCGACGGTGCCACGGCGATCAATTTCGGGGTGTACGGGGTGCCCGAAACCTACGTGGTCGATGGCGCCGGCCACATCCGCTATCGCCAGGTCGGTCCGTTGAGCGCCGAGGATATCGAGCGCAAGATCCTGCCGATGATCGCGCGGATCGCGGCGGCCGCCGGCGGGTCGCGCCCGCCCGAGACCGCGACGCGCTGAGCCCGTCTCAAATATCGAACAGCAGGCGCGAGGGGTCCTCGACCAATTCCTTGACCCGCACCAGAAAGCCGACCGCCTCGCGCCCGTCGACGATCCGGTGATCGTAGCTGAGCGCCACATACATCATCGGCCGGATTTCGATCGCCTCGCCGCCCGAGCCCGACCCCGAAACCGCGACCGGCCGCCGCTCGATCTTGTGCATGCCGAGGATGCCCGATTGCGGCGGGTTCAGGATCGGGGTCGACAACAGCGAGCCGTAGACGCCGCCATTGGAAATCGTAAAGGTGCCGCCGGACAGATCCTCGATCGACAATTTGCCGTCGCGCGCCTTGTGGCCGAGGGCGGCGATGGTCTTTTCGATCTCGGCAAAGCCGAGCCGGTCGGCGTCGCGCAGCACCGGCACGACGAGGCCCTGCTCGGTGCCGACCGCGACCCCGATGTCGTAATGGTTCTTGTAGACGATGTCGTCGCCGTCGATCTCGGCATTGACCCCGGGGATCTCGCGCAGCGCGACGCTCGCCGCCTTGACGAAAATCGACATGAACCCGAGCCGCACGCCGTGCCTTTTCTCAAAGGCCGCGCGCCAGCGCTCGCGCAATTGGATCGCCTGGCTCATGTCGATTTCGTTGAAGGTGGTCAGCATCGCGGCGGCGTTCTGCGCCGCCTTCAACCGCTCGGCGACCCGCCGCCGCAGCCGCGTCATCCGCACCCGCACCTCGCGCTCGCCGGCGGCGGGCGGCGGCGGGGTGGGGAGCGGCGGGGTGGCGACCGGCAAGGCTGGTGTCGGCTCGGGAGCAGGTGCGGGGCGCGCCAGCGCTTCGGTTAAATCCGCCTTCGTGAGCCGCCCGCCTGGCCCGGTCGGCGCAATCCTCGCCGCGTCCAGCCCGCTCTCCGCGACCAGCTTGCGCACCGCGGGGCCCGAGCGCTCGAGGATGGCGGCCGGCGCACCCTCACCCGCCTCGCGACGCTCGGCCCCCTCTCCCGCAATGCGGGACAGGGGGGACCCGGCCGCGACGGCTGGGTGGGTGAGGGTCGCCGCATCACCCGCGCTGATCCGGCCCAACACCGCGCCGACCGGCAGATTGGCGCCTTCCTCGGCGAGGATCTCGGCCAAGGTCCCGGCCGCGGGCGCCGACACCTCCAACGTCACCTTGTCGGTTTCGAGCTCGACCACCGGCTCGTCGATCGCGACCGTGTCACCCGGCCGCTTCAGCCATTTCGCCACCGTCGCCTCGGTCACCGATTCGCCGAGGCTCGGCACTTTGATCTCGCTCGCCATCCGCGCCAGACCGGTCAGGCGGCGAGCGCTGCGGCGACGAGCAGCCCTTGCTCTTCGGCATGACGCTTATAGAGGCCGGTGGCCGGCGAGGCGGCTTCCGCCCGCCCGGCAAAGCGCGGGCGCCTGGCGGCGATGTCGAGCCCGGCCAGCACCTCTTCGAGGCGCCGATCGACGAAATTCCAGGCCCCCATATTCTGCGGCTCCTCCTGGCACCAGACGATCTCGGCGTTGCGCCAGCGCGCCAAAATCCCGGCCAGCGCATCGGACGGGAACGGGTAGAGCTGCTCGACCCGAACGAGCGCCACCCGGTCGTCGCCGCTCTCGGCGCGCGCCTTCAGCAGGTCGAAATAGACCTTGCCGCTGCACAACACGACG
>Ga0210398_10005913_pt1 | contig 11337 bp, 8 predicted proteins | sample IncBWC4OmetaG_FD_161047 | JGI IMG/M metagenome (GOLD analysis project Ga0210398, IMG submission 161047) | Forest soil microbial communities from Barre Woods Harvard Forest LTER site, Petersham, Massachusetts, United States - Inc-BW-C-4-O | ecosystem: Environmental > Terrestrial > Soil >... | reverse complement strand
CTGTCCGTTCTGCGTGAGCCGGCGTTCGATGGCAGGGCCATCGAACGCCACCCACACCTGGCTGTCGGGCGCGGCCCGGTACTGCTGCACATAGCGCCGCGCGTTGGCAATCAAGGGGCTGAAGGCCGGATCTTCATCCGCTGAACGCCGCCCGGTCACCCGGATCAGGACCGTCTTCATCGCACTCTGGAATGCCGCCGTGTACGATGCCTCTGAGCGGTCGGAAACCGGCGCCGTGGCCTGATACATCTCGGCGCGCGTCAGCGAAAAAGCCGTCGCGCCAAGGCCAAGCCCGGCGATGCATACCAAAAAAATAGCGGCGGACCGCAGGGGTCGCTCCGAAAAGCGCCGTAAGTACTGTGCCATGGTGTTGTAAAATACCACAGCTGCCTGGCCAACCGCCTTGGCCCAAGCCCTACATGAGGAATCCGATGACTGAGCGAGCGCCGGTAACCTATCGCGACGCCGGAGTCGATATTGACGCCGGCGACGAACTGGTCGAGCGAATCAAGCCGCGGGTGCGTCGCTCGATGCGCCCTGAAGTGCTGGGCGGCATCGGCGGCTTTGGCGCGCTGGTCGAGGTGCCCATGGACCGGTATCGCAAGCCGGTCCTGGTGTCGGGAACCGACGGCGTCGGCACCAAACTGCGGCTGGCCATCGACACGCACCGGCACGACGGTGTGGGAATCGATCTGGTGGCCATGTGCGCCAACGACGTGGTGGTCCAAGGCGCCGAGCCGCTATTTTTTTTGGATTATTTTGCCAGCGGCAAACTCGACGTGGATGTCGGCGAGCGCGTCATTGCCGGCATCGTCGAGGGGTGCGTCCAGGCCGGATGCGCGCTGGTGGGCGGCGAGACCGCCGAGATGCCGGGCATGTACCACGGCGCCGATTACGATCTGGCGGGATTTTGCGTCGGGGTGGTGGAGAAGGACGCGATCATCGACGGCTCGAAAACAACGGCGGGCGATGTGGTCCTGGGGCTGCCCTCCTCCGGACCGCATTCCAATGGTTTTTCCTTGATCCGCAAGATCCTCGAAGTGTCCGATGCGGACATCTCGGCCGATCTTCAAGGCATCAGTCTCATCGACCGCCTCATGGCACCGACGCGGATTTACGTCAAGCCGCTGCTCAAACTGATCAGCGAAGTCTCAGTCCACGGCCTGTCGCACATCACGGGTGGAGGGCTGGTCGACAACATCCCGCGCGTCGTGCCGGACGGATTGGAAGTGATTCTGGAGCGCGGCTCCTGGCGCCGCGAGCCGGTATTCGAGTGGCTGCAGCAGCAGGGAAATGTCGCGGACGCGGAAATGTATCGCGTGTTCAATTGTGGAATCGGCATGACGGTGCACGTATCCGCGAACGACGCGCAGCGCGCCATCGGTATTCTGCGTGATGCCGGCCAGGAGGCGCTGGTGATCGGTTCGATACGCAGCGGCACCCGAGGCGTCGTCATCGCTTGAGCAGGATGCCGCCGCGGCAGCCGATCGTCATCCTCATTTCGGGACGCGGCAGCAACATGCGCGCGCTCATCGAACACAGCCAATCGGAAGCCGCTGCCTTTGAGGTACGCGCGGTGCTTGCCGATCGGGCTGATGCCGGGGGACTGGACACGGCCCGGCAGTTCGGGATTGCTGCGCGAGCCTTGGTGCCGGCGAAGGACATGGACCGCGCCGCCTACGACGGGGTTCTGGCCGCCGCCATCGACGAATACGCCCCCTCACTCATCGCGCTCGCCGGATTCATGCGCATTTTATCCGCACCCTTCGTGGCCCGGTACGAAGGAAAGATGTTGAACATTCATCCTTCCTTGCTGCCCAAGTATGCAGGCTTGCACACGCATCGGCGCGCCCTCGAAGCCCGTGAGGCCGAGCACGGCGTCACGGTGCATTTCGTCACGGAGCAGCTCGATGGCGGTCCGCGCGTGATTCAGGCGCGCGTTGCGGTCGAGACCGGCGACACGGAAGCGGCGTTGAGCCGGCGGGTGCTGGTGCAGGAACATGTGATTTATCCGGTGGCAGTCGATTGGTTCTGCGCCGGCCGGTTGCGTTACGAGGCAGGTCAAGCCGTGTTGGACGGCCGAATCTTGAGCGAGCCCGTGCAGATTACCGACATTGGGCGGGAGAGACTCCGATGAAGCCACCGATGACCTTGAAGCCGGCCGCCCTCCTGGCACTCGCCGCATCCGCCGCGGTGGCATCCGCCGCCTACGCCGTGGTACCGGCCGCGGACGAGTCCGGCATCGCACCCTTTATCGCGCACTATGAAGCCAGCTGGAAAGGCATCAGTGTCGGTACCAGCGATATACAGCTGATCAAGGGCGACGATCCGGGCCACTATCAGTACACGTGGACCATCACCGCCCACGGCCTTGCCCGGCTCGCCTACCACGACGATCTGGTGCAAAGGAGTTGGCTGAGCCTGGTCGGCGACCATGTGCGCCCGGACAAATACTTTGGCAAGGAAGGTGACTCGACCGTGGAGATTGATTTCGACTGGCCGAACAAGCGCGCCACCGGCGTGTCGGAAACCAAACCGGTCGATTTGAAGCTCCAAGAGGGAACCCAGGATGTGATGTCCATTCAAGTCGAAGTGATGCTCGACCTCAAGCGCGGCAATCTCCCCAATACGTTCCAAATCATCGACAAGGACCAGCTGAAAGACTTCAACTACACCCAGGAAGGTAAGGCGAAGATCAGGACGGCGATTGGAGAACTCGATACCGTCATCGTCGCCAGCCAGCGCGCCGGCAATAATCGCATTCTGCGCATGTGGTTCGCCCCATCGCTGGGATTCGTGCCGGTGCAGGCGGAGCGCAGCCGGGACGGCAAGCTCGAGATCGCCATGCGCATCAAGAGCGTCGATCGCCTGATTCGGCATCCGGCCCCCGGACCCGCCGCACCAGGGGAACCTTAAGTCTTCGGCAGCGTGACTCCGCGCTGGCCTTGGTACTTGCCGCCGCGATCCTTGTACGAGGTCTCGCAAACCTCATCGGATTCGAAGAACAGCATTTGCGCCACGCCTTCGTTGGCATAGATTTTCGCGGGCAGCGGCGTGGTGTTGGAAAATTCCAGCGTCACGTGCCCTTCCCACTCGGGTTCCAAAGGCGTTACGTTGACTATAATCCCGCACCTTGCGTATGTGGAGTTATGCACGATGAGATCATTGGCCACGAAGTTGTGCAGCGTCGGCACGGAAATATCGAACACTTCCTCTTCGCCAGCCGGCTCAATACTCTCGACGACGTCCCACATCGGTCCTTCGATGAGAGGACTGACATACATATCGCCCGTTGCCAGCGCCACCTGGGTTGCCGCATAGAAGGGCACCGACTGGCTTGGATTAGTATGAACATTGATTGAACTCAACGTCACGCCGCCCACGCGAGCCGCCATCCCGATCATGGGCCAAGCCTCCGCGGGCAGCGTGTCAAAATTGCTTCGACGCCGCGGCTGGGCTCGAATCATCGGCAACACTTCAACGTCAAGCCTCTGTTGCTTCAAAGAGCCCGGGGTGAAGCCGATCCTCTCGGCAAAGCGCCGGATCTGATCCTTGTCCGTAATTTGGATCTTGCAAGCACGCGTGCCGATGGGTGTTATTTTCTCGCGAATCAGCGAGAACACGCCGAATCGAAGCAGCAGATGGTGAACATCCTCGATCAGTCTTCGGGATTTCGAGTAGTACTCGAGAAACAGCCCGGCTTTGGAGCTGTAGACGCTGCCGTCGCCGCTAAATAGCGATTGCAGAAACAATCGAACCGAGCTTTCAGGTGCGGTGAATATGGACTGCGGAACGAACTTCTCGCCGGCTCCAATATTCAATTGGTATTTTTGCAACCAGGCGTGCGCGCGATTGTGTTCCGGTACGCCGCCTCGGCCTTGTCGATTGACGAGGCGGTAGCCGTAGCGTCCGTTGAATGTGACGACTCCCATTCCGGAATCTGCCATGCAGGCTTCCAACAAACGAACCAATGCGGGATCGGCTGTGGTGTAGGTGGGACTGTGCCCAGGCGTGTCGCATTGCCCTTCGGAGATCATCAGTCCCAGCAAACTCGCTTCCCAATCGGGAATGGGCGTCTTGCCGAAGACCGGAATATCGCGAGCCGCCGCGATCCGATCGCCCGGACGCAAGTCGCTGAGCGGAACCCATCCCTTCAGCTTGAGAAAGGGGTGATTGGCGGTGGCGCAAATGCGCAATCCAGCGCGGGTGCGCAGTTCAAAGACCTCTTTTTTGCCTTGTGGCACGAACGCTGATACTTTTGCGGCTTTGAGCCGCCAGGAATCGAGCGCGAGCGTCGATTTACCCCAGCGCATTTCCGTGATCGGCACGTACGCACCGGTATCGGCATCAACGACCCGGGTGTCGCCTGTGACGCACTTTCCCAAACATACGGTCAGAACGCTGCGCGGAATCCGAAAAAATTCCACCGTACTGGCCAGCGCGAAAGAGTTCGGCGGGATGATGCACACCGGCCCCTTGAAATCAACGAACGATTTTTCGTCGAAACTCTTCGGATCCACGATCGTGGAATTGATATTGGTGAATATCTTGAAGTCTTCGGCGCAGCGCACGTCATAGCCGTAGCTCGACGTGCCGTAGGAGACGATCTTGTGACCGTCGGAGACCCGCACTTGCTGCGCCGAGAAGGGTTCGATCATGCCGTGCTCGGCGGCCATGCGCCGGATCCAACGATCGCTTTTTATACTCATTAAGTCGCTTCAACCGTGATTTTTGGAAATGCCCGGCTATAGTCTTTGTTCAACGTGGCCAAGCGTGCCGCCGTGCGGCGCGCCATCAGAAAATACGCACGGGCACGCTCACTGCCGGGCTCCGACACCACGGTGGGCGCACCGCCGTCCGCATCTTCGCGGATGCGGATGTCCAGGGGCAGCTCGCCGAGCAACTGCACGCCGTACTGGGCCGCCATGCGAGCGCCGCCGCCGCTTCCGAATACATGCTCGACGTGACCGCACGCGGAGCAGATGTGCACGCTCATGTTCTCGACCACGCCGAGCACGCGCACTTCGACCTTTTCAAACATTTTGAGGCCCTTGCGGGCGTCCAACAGGGCGATGTCCTGCGGTGTGGTCACGATGACCGCGCCGCTGACGGGAACCCGCTGTGCCAGGGTGAGCTGGATATCGCCGGTACCCGGGGGCATGTCCACGACCAGATAGTCCAGATCGCCCCAGGTGGTGTCGCCGAGCAGTTGGGTCAGGGCCTGGGTCACCATCGGTCCGCGCCACGCCATCGGTTGTTCCTGATCGATCATAAAGCCGATGGACATCACTTCCACGCCGTGCGCCTTCAAGGGGGCCATGTGCTTGCCATCGGTGCTCACCGGTTTGGCGCCGCTCAAGCCCATCATCAGCGGCTGGCTGGGGCCATAGATGTCCGCGTCCAGCAGACCCACCTTGGCACCCTGGGCGGCCCATGCCAGGGCTAGATTGGCCGCGGTCGTGGACTTGCCGACGCCACCCTTGCCGGAGGCGACCGCCACCACGTTCTTGACGTTCGCCAAGGGTTTGAGCGTCCGCTGGACGGCGTGTGCGGTGATCTGCGCACGCAGCTTCAGCTCCAGCCGGGCATCGCCCAGCACGGGCTGAAGGTATCCTTGCAGGGCGGCCTGCAATTCCGGCGCGTAGTCGGCGCACGGAAACCCCAACACCAGTTCCACGGATACCACGCCACTCTGGAACTTGACCGGCCCGACCGCCTTGGCATCCCCCAGGGTCTGGCCCAGGTAAGGATCGGGATAGGCGCTCAATTTCTCGCGGATGGCGCTTTCCGCGGCAGGGAGGTGATTCATAAGGGACGGCGATTGTACCGCAGGGCCGATAAAACCGTGACGTATGGCATAATTCTAAATTGAGATTCAAGACCAGGGATGACGCCTGAATTAAGGTGACAATGGGCAAATCTCAGGGGGACTTTGATTAACTTGGGCGCCGAATGACTATATTCGCCAATTACCGTGCCGATCGGCTGATTGCCGAGGTTAAATCCAGCGGCAATCCAGGCAGCCCGTTGGCGCAAAAGGCCTTGGAAAAATTGGTCTCCCTCGGGTCCGACGCCATCGACCCCATCGTCGATGCGCTGTCCACCTCGGAAAAGCGCGAAACCACGGCCTATGTCGAGGTACTTTCCCGCCTGATCGATTCCAAGACCCTACCGACCTTGCTGAAGACCATGTCGGAGGCCAACGGCCGAGCCATGTCGGGAATCGCATGGGCGTTGTCGACCAGCCGCAATTATCCGGCCCATGCGCTCCTTGATGCATTGACCAAGCCAGGCATGCCCAAGCAAGCGCTGCTGGACGTGATTGCCGCCCAGAAGGCGCGTTATACCGTGCGCGAGCTGTTGAACGCCGCCTACACCCAGGAGCCCAGCGAAAGGAACGGGTTGTTCAAGATCATCGCCGAAATCGCCGACGAATCGTCGGTCGATGAGTTGCTGGCGAGGATCGAAGGCAAGGATCCGGTCGCGCGGCTGCACATCATCAATGTCCTGGCTCGCTTCAACCTGCCCAAGGTACAGCAGGCGGTACAGAAACAGCTCAAGGACACCAGCAAGTTCATCCGCTCCGCGGCGCTGTCGGCGCTCGCCAAGATGGACGGCCCTTTCGATATGCCGGTGCTGGTCGGGATGCTGCGCGATACTGAAATTGAGGTTCAGAACAAAGCCGTCGATGTGGTCGTGAAAGCCAACCATCCTGAAACCATCAAGTACCTGGTGGATGTGCTCAAGGATGAGAACGAATATGCGCGCCGGGCCGCGGTGGAAGTGCTGAACGTCGTCGGCACATCGAAGTCGGTCAAGTATTTATTGGAAGTCATTGCCGACAGCGATTGGTGGGTGCGTACCCGCGCGGCCGATGCGCTGGGCAAGATCGGCGGCCCACGCGTGGTCGATGCGGTGCTCGCGTTGATCAAGGACGAGAATCAAGACATCCGTCGCGCAGCCATCGAAATTCTCAACCAGACCAAGGATGAGCGGGCGGTGGCGCAGCTCATCGAAGCGACCCGGGACCCGGACTGGTGGGTCAGCGAACGGGCTGTCGATGCGCTGGCGGAGATCGGCAGCAGCAAGGCACTGCCGCGCTTCGTCGACATGTTGCAGGGGGAGGCGAAATCCCTGCCCACCGTGATCCGTGCCATCGGAAAAATCGGCGACCAAAAGAGCGTCGAGAGCCTGTTGCCCTTGCTGGCGCGGCCGGAAAATGAAATCAAAGTCGAGGTAATCTCGGCCTTGGCAAAACTCGCGGACGAGCGGCGCGCCGACACCATACGCCTGCGTTTGCAAGCCGTCTCGACCGCCGGCACCGATGGAACCTTGAGCCAGGCCGTCGCACGGGCGATGCAGGAACTCGACAACCGATTCTCGACGCAGCAAATCGCAGCGAATAAACGCGCGGAGAAAATGCAGGAACCGGCCAAGACGCTGCTCATCGACAACGCGGCGCTGGAGAAGGTCGTCAAGGAGAACGAGGAAACCGCAGCGAGCGCCCGGCTCGATATTTCGACTTTGAAGCCGGGAGACATTCTCGAGGGACGCTACAAGTACATCGAGAAGATCGGCAAGGGCGCATTCGGTACGGTATTGCTCATGGAGGATACCGTCGTCGAAGAGCGCCTCATTCTCAAATTCTTGAACACGAATGTCTCCTCCGACGAAGAGATGATGAAACGCTTCGTGCATGAGCTGCGCTACAGCCGCAAAATCACCCACAAAAACGTCATCCGCATCTACGATTTCCTGTATATCCGCGGCAACTACGCGATCTCCATGGAGTATTTCCCGTCGCACACGCTGGGCGGGGAAATCGTCAACGAGAAGCCCGTGGAACTCAAACGCGCCGTCAAGTTCGGGATCGACATCGCGACCGGCATGGCGGTGGCGCATCAGGCCGGTATCGTGCACCGCGACTTGAAGCCCGCCAACGTGCTGATCGACAACGATCTGCTGCTCAAGATCGTCGACTTCGGCGTGGCCGCAGCGCAGAGCCAAGGCGACACGCAATTGACCAAGACCGGGTATGTCATCGGCTCGCCGAAGTACATGGCGCCGGAGCAGATCTTGGGCAAGAAGGTCGACGAGCGGGCCGACATCTACAGTTTGGGCGTCATCATGTACGAGATGTTCGCCGGCGTCCCCCCCTACTCGCGCGGCGATCACATGTCCGTCATGTACCAGCACGTGCAAGGCAAGGCGCGGCAACCCATCGAAATCAATAAAGAATTGCCTTTGGAATTGAATAACTTGGTCATGAAATGCATGTCGCTGGACAAGGCCAAGCGGGCGCAAAGCATGGATGAACTGCGCCTATCGCTCGAGAAGTTCCTCTAGGAGCATGCGGAGGCTCGAGGCCTGGGGCTCAGGGCCTTGGGACTCGAGCTCCTTGACGCATCTCACGTTTACGGGCGAATCACGCCCGAAAAACTCGAAAAACCAATTGCTTACGGGTAGCCTTACACGTTATGGCAAGAATCGACGCATTCCTCAAGTTAGGCGTGGCTCAGGGCTGTTCGGATCTGCATCTGGCCGTGGGCATCCCGCCCATGCTGCGCATGCATGGGGACTTGATGCCGATCAAGTTCCGCAACCTGGGCGACGCGGAACTGGAGGCCTACATCACCGAGGTGTTGACCCAATCGCAGCTCAAAGTGCTGCGCGAGGGCAACGATCTGGATTTCTCGTACGTGTCCACGGAAGGCGGCCGCTTTCGCGTCAACGTGTTTCGCAAGGAAACCGGCATCGGCGCGGCCTTTAGGGCGATTCCCACCACCATGCCCAGCATGGATCAGCTCGGCCTGCCGCCGATCGCGAAGAAGCTGTGCGACTACCACCAGGGCATGATTCTGGTGACCGGCTCCACAGGCACGGGAAAGACCACGACGCTGGCCGCGATGATCGATTACTTGAACTCCACGCGCTCACTCAACATCATCAGCCTCGAGGACCCGATAGAATTCGTCCACCGCAGCAAGAGCAGCCAGGTCATCCAACGTGAACTGGGCACGCACCTGCCTTCGTTCGCCGAGGGCGTGCGCGCCGCGATGCGCGAAGATCCCGACGTGATTTTGGTCGGCGAGCTGCGAGATGCCGAAACCATTTCCATGGCGATGACCGCCGCTGAAACGGGACACCTGGTACTCGGTACGCTGCACACCACCAGTGCCACCAAGACCATCGATCGCATCATCGATGCCTTGCCCACGGACGAGCGCGAGCAGACCAAGAGCTTTCTGTCCAACAGCCTGATCGCCGTGATTACGCAGATTTTGCTCAAAACCCCGGATCAGCGCGCGCGGCGGGCCGTGTGCGAGGTCATGGTCCTGACCAAGGCGATCGGCAAGCTCATCATGACCGATCAAAGCCACCAGATTCCCAGCCAGCTGCAAATGGGCAAGGAGTATGGGATGCAGCTCATGGACCAGGCGCTGCTAGCAGCCATCAATGCCAAGGAAGTGGACCCGGAACACGCCTACACGTATGCATCCGACAAACGCCAGTTCCAGCGCTTCGTGACCGACATGTCGGGCATGCCGGCTCCGGAAGCGGTCACGCCGCCTTAAGCCGTGCCGGCCATCGACCAATACTTGACCCAGGTACTCGAGCGCAACGGCTCGGATCTGCATTTTTTGGCCGGGGACCCGGCGCGCGTCCGCCAATACGGCGAGCTCAAGGCCTTGGGCGACCAGCCTCTGACGGCGGAAGCCGTCAAAACCACGCTGTACGAGATCATGCCGAAGCTCGCGGTAGAGCGCTTCGAGGCCAAAGACGGCACCGATTTCGCGTACGCGATACCGGGGGTTGCGCGCTTTCGCGTCAACGTGATGCGGCAACTGAATGGCATGGGTGCGGTATTCAGGGCGATTCCTTCCAGCGCGAAAACCGCCGAGGAACTGAAACTGCCGACGGCGGTGATGGATCTGTGCAAGATCAATAGCGGCTTGATTCTGGTGACCGGCAAGACAGGATCCGGCAAATCCACCACGCTGGCTGCCATGATCGATGACGTCAATACGCGCGAGAAAGGCCACATCCTGACCATCGAGGATCCGATCGAGTTCGTGCACGTCCGCAAGAACTGCCTCATCAGCCAGCGCGAGATCGGTGTGCATGCCGCGTCGTTCTCGTCCGCCCTGCATTCCGCGCTGCGAGAGGATCCGGACGTGATTCTGGTGGGCGAGCTTCGCGACTTGGAAACCATGAGTATCGCGGTGACCGCGGCCGAAATGGGCATTCTCGTCATGGCGACGCTGCACACCAACGGCGCGGCGGCCACGGTCGACCGGCTGGTGAATGCGTTCCCGGCCGACAAGCAACCGCACGTGCGCACCATGCTGTCCACCAGCCTGCGCGGGGTGGTCTCGCAGCAGCTCATCCCGAAGACCGACAAGCAGGGGCGGGTCGCGGCCCTGGAGATCCTCATCAACACGCCGGCCGTCGCCAACCTGATCCGCCAGGGGAAAATGGACCAATTGGAAAATGCCATGCAGAGCGGCTCCGCTACCGGCATGAGACTCATGGATATGGCCATTCAAGCGTTGCTCGATTCGAAGCAGATTTCAGGCAAGGAAGCGTTCAAAAAATCCATCAACAAATCCAGATTCGAACAGTTCCGCGAAGCCTCCTAGAGGAGCCTGTCTGAGTATTCCGCGGATTTTCGCCGCGCCAGGAGGGCCGCCGCCGAGAATTTCCGCCGCGCGGTAATCGCCGCCGCCGCGACCGCCCGCCCATGGCATGGCATAATTTGGCATGACTCAGCGACGACGAATTTTAGTTACCAGCGCCCTGCCCTATGCGAATGGCCCATTGCATCTCGGGCATATCCTCGAGACCATCCAAACCGACATTTGGGTGCGGTTTCAGAAGCTGCGCGGCCATGAGTGCCACTACGTCTGTGCGGACGACACGCACGGCACACCCATCATGCTCAAGGCGCAATCCGAGGGAATCACCCCGGAGCAGCTGATCGCCCAGGTCAATGTCGAACACCAGCGCGATTTGGCCGACATGTTGGTGGGTATGGACAATTTCGGTTCGACGCACTCGGCCGAGAACAAAGTCCTTTGCGATCGGATGTACTTGATTCATCGCGACACCGGTTACATCGATAAACGCAGCGTTCGCCAGGCGTATGACGAAGTTGCCAAGATGTTCCTGCCGGACCGCTATGTGAAAGGCATCTGTCCGGTGTGTGCCACGGCAGATCAGTACGGCGATTCCTGTGAAAACTGCGGATCGACGTATACCCCGGCCGACCTGAAGAATCCGATATCGGTGGTCAGCGGCACGACCCCGGTCTGGCGCGAATCGGAACACTATTTCTTC
>Ga0210398_10005911_pt1 | contig 11338 bp, 8 predicted proteins | sample IncBWC4OmetaG_FD_161047 | JGI IMG/M metagenome (GOLD analysis project Ga0210398, IMG submission 161047) | Forest soil microbial communities from Barre Woods Harvard Forest LTER site, Petersham, Massachusetts, United States - Inc-BW-C-4-O | ecosystem: Environmental > Terrestrial > Soil >... | reverse complement strand
GCCTTGGTGGTAAAGAAGGGATCATAAATACGCTGGATGTGTTCCTGAGCGATTCCCGACCCAGTGTCCGATACCACCACGCTGACGCCCTCGCCATTAGAAGTCGCAATCTGCAAGGTGCCACCATTGGACATCGCATCCTTGGCATTCAGGAATAGGTTTAGAAATACCTGTTGCAGCCGGCCGGCATTGCCGCTGATGGGTGGAAGATGCGCCGCCATTTTGTCCTGTACTTGAATCTTCGAGGTTTTGAACTGATGTTCCAGTAGTGCCAGCGTGTCGTGGATAATCCGGTTCACATCTACCTCGGTGAACTCGGTGCCGCTGGTGCGCGAGAAGTTCAGCAGGTTATTGACGATCTCCGAAGCGCGGAAGGTTTGCCGTGTGATCTTTTCCAGCAGCGCGCTCCGTTGCGGATCTCCTTGCAACTGCTTGGACAGCATCTGGGCATAGGATGAAATGACCGCCAGCGGCGTGTTGACTTCGTGCGCCACGCCTGCCGCGAGCAACCCAATGGACGAGAGTTTGTCGGCTTGGGAGAGTTGCGCCTCGAGCTCAATCCGTTCGGTAATATCGTCCATGATGATCAGCCGGCCGATCACGTTGAACTTCCGCGTAACCAGAGGCGCAATTGCCACATTCACAATCCTGCTCTCACCCGTCGGTGTATTCAGCCGGAACTTGTAAAGGTTGTGGATGCCTTGATTTTGCCTCACACGGTAGAACTCTTCGACGAAAGCTGCCGGCAATATTTCGCTCAAGGGACGCGCAAGTACCTGCCAGCGAGGCAGCGCATACATCACTTCCATCTGTGAGTTCCAGGACTCAATGCGGTCGGCCAAATCTACGGCCAGCACGCCCACGTTGATCGACTCGACAATGTTCTCGTTGAAGTCCTTCAGGCGCTCGTATTCGGCGACCTTCTGCTCTAGTGACGCATATAGACGAGCGTTCTGAATCGCGATTCCCAGATACCCGGCCAGAGTCTCCAACAGTTCGACATCTTCACTGGAAAGGAAATCGCCTTCCACGGTTTTCCCCAAACCCAGCACGGCTACTGTCTGCTTCTGGGCGCGGCAGGGAATGTAATAATTCAAGTCCAGCCGCGCGATGGTCTGCTGTGCGCTCGGAGTTTCGCGCGGCACCTGATGGGTGTTGTCGAAGAATATGTGTCCCGCGCCGATTTCCGGCCGCGGCGCAGCCAGGAAGCTCAAGTCCAGCCCGCTGGTCTGAGTCATGCCAAATGACTTCGAGAGCAGGAACCGTACCGGCCCTTCTCCGCCAGAGAGGAATACTGCCATGCGGTCCACCAGCAGCGTACGCGACAAGCGGTCCACCACGGAACTCAACATCTCGTCGAGATCGGTTTCCGCGCTCAGTTCGCGGCCAAACTCGATCAGTGTCTTACGGTAGTCGTAGCGCGTGCGATAGAAAAACTGGTCAATGCGTTCCTGGATCCATTTCCGCACCGGATCGAAGACCAGCGCCGTAACCACAATGGCCAGCACCAGCCCGATGGGACCAGAACTTGGAACGCGGGCATGCACTACTTCCGCCACCGCTGCTACCACCGCGAAATAAGCACCAATAATCGCCGCAGCTGACAGCGTGTACACCATGCCGCGTTTGAAGATGAGATCCACGTCCATCAGCCGGTAGCGGAAAATGGCGTAGCCGAAAGTCAACGGAAGGAGTCCGAGCGACAACACGGAAACCTTCATGGTATTTTCCGGCAGCGTGCCTAACAGGTACGGGATCACGTAGAACAACGTAAACGGCGTGATCGCCAGAATGGTTCCACGGGTAATCCATTTCAGTTGCTGGCGAAGAATCGGAGTTTCCGCCCAGCGGTAGGAGTTGACCAGCACTACGGCCGCCGCAATGAAGAAGGCCGCTAGGTAGGCCATTTGCAGCCGGTCCAGATTCCAGCGTAAAACCTCGCTCGCCCGTAGCAGTTGAAGTGCCGCGACATGTACGCCCAACAACACTGCCCCTGGCAAGTAAACCGCGGGGATCACCCAGCGATGTTCGCGCACGAATTGGCGTCGTTCAGGAAAAGTGAGAACGAAATGCAAGAACAGGGCGGGCTGCAGCATCCATGCGACAACATTCCCCCAATAAATCGTCCAATCGAAGGGATTGAGTTTGCCGGTGTAGTGGAAACAATAAAAGATGAACGAAACCAGGCAGAAGATATAAAAGTGCGTCGAACCTGGTGCCGTCCACCGCCGCAACAATACGTAGAGTCCGACCCCAAGGTAGATCAGGCCGATCAGTCTGAGCCATTCGTATTGTGACCGCTCGGCCGGAACCGGAATCAGCACAACATCTACAGGCACCGCCTGCCGCACCAGCGAGTACGTAGTCTTAGACCAGGCGCCAACGCGAAACAATTGATGACTGAGAGCTGCGGTCGTAGTCGCCGCATGCTCATCGATCGCAGTCAGGTGATCGCCGACTTTGATTCCAGCGCGGGTTCCGGGGCCACCGTCATCCACCCGGGCAGCTACCAGGCTGCCACCCTGCTCTACCCACCAGACGCCGTCTGTGGGCAACTGAAACGAGCGTTCTGCCTGGAAGTTATATCCCGAGTAAATGATGGCTGCCGTGGTCAGCAGCGCTAGCAGGATCACGGTGGAGCGGACTTGAAAGTCCTTATTCATGGACGGCGACGGCACCAGCCGCGGGCTGGACGGCTTCTGCTCTGCCTTATGCACGTTCGCTGCCATGACCACATTCATAGGAGAGCCACTAAGTGGCTTGTAAACATCTAGTTCCAATATTATAGATCCAATTCCATAGTAAGGATATGTTTTTTGGAAGCCGCAGTGTGATATTTGGTAACTATTTGATTTACGGGTCGGTTAGCTATCTCGTTTCCCACATCTTTGTGAAATCAGCAAATCCAGTAGAATCATATTTCTCTGAATATGAGCTCAAGCGAAGAAGTCGTTCAACGGGAACACCAGTTTCTCCTCCAGACCTACAACCGATATCCGCTCGTAATCGCCCGTGGCAAGGGCGTTTTCCTCTTCGACCTCGACGGCAAACGCTACTTGGATTTCGTTGCCGGGCTGGGTGTGAACGCGTTGGGCCATGCGCACCCGAGAATCGTAAAGGCTATCCGCGAACAGTGTGCGCGGGCCATTCACTTATCGAATCTTTACTACAACGAATACCAGGGACTGCTTGCCGAGAAGCTCTGCCAGCTCTCAGGTATGCAGCGGGCCTTTTTCTCTAACAGCGGTACGGAAGCGATTGAAGGTTCCATCAAGCTGGCCCGGCTGGCCGGGCATCGCGCCGGAGGCGAAGCCAAAAGCCGGTTGGTGGCCCTGCAAGGTTCCTACCACGGGCGCACCTTTGGCTCAATGTCGCTGACCGGCCAGGATAAATACCGCAAAGGTTTTGAGCCCTTGCTCGAAGACGTAAAGTTCGTCGCTCGCAACGATGCTGACGGTCTGCGGGCGGCTGTCGATGACAACACCTGCGCCATTGTGCTCGAGCCGATTTTCGGTGAGGGCGGAATCTATGAATGCTCGGTGGAATTTTTGCGGGAATGCCGAAGACTTGCCGACCAACATCGCGCGGCTCTGATCTTCGATGAGATCCAATGTGGCTTAGGACGCACCGGCACCATCTTCGCCTTCCAAACTTTCGGCGTTACCCCTGACATCGTAGCCATCGCGAAGCCCATCGCCGCCGGCCTGCCTCTGGGCGCTTTTCTGGCGAAGGAAGAATTCGCGTCGGCGATTGCAGTTGGACAACATGGAACCACGTTCGGCGGAGGGCCACTCGCCTGTCGGGTCGCGCTGGAGTACCTCTCCGTGTTGGAAGACGACAAGCTGCTGGAGAATGTCGCGCGCGTCGGCGCCTACTTGCAGCAGGAATTGAAGCTACTCACCGAACGCTACGCCGCTGCCCAGGAGGTACGCGGCCGGGGCCTGATTCAGGGTTTGCAGCTTGATGTGCCAGCCCGCCCAATCGTGGAGCAAGCGCTCAGCGAAGGCGTGCTCTTCAACAGCACGCAAGACACTGTAGTGCGATTCTTGCCGCCGTTTCTGTTGCAAGAAAAACACGTGGACAAGGGTATCCGTGTACTGAAGAAATTCTTGGGTAAGAGGCGGCGCAAGAGCTAGTTGGTTCCTTGAATCCTGTGATGGCAATCGCCGCGAATCCCGCTTCCCCTCAACCCACCATTCCCGTCGAAGATTTGCGAATGAATCTCGATGGGCTGAGCTGCCGCTATCAGCGCGCCGGCTCGGGTCCAGCGCTTGTGATGGTGCACGGCCTCATGGGTTACTCGTTTTCCTGGCGGCATGCGATTCCTGTTCTTGCCCAGCAAGCTACGGTTTATGCCATTGACCTGCCGGGCACAGGATTATCAGACCATTCACCTGACCTCGACTACAGCCTCGCTGCCAGTGCCAAACGTCTGCTGCATTTCATGGATGAGGCTGGCATCGCATCTTGTGATCTGTTGGGAACCTCTCACGGTGGAGCGTTGGCGATGATGGCAGCAACTCTCGCACCGCAGCGTATCCGACGCTTGATCCTGGTTGCTCCGGCCAATCCATGGTCTGCTCATGGCCGATTCCTGATTCCGTTCCTCAACAGCCCTGTGATCGAGCCCGTTTTCCTGCAACTTGCTCCGCGGCTTCGCGTTCTGCAAGAGTTCTTCTTCCGGCGGCTTTTCGGCGACTCGCGGCGCATCCGTCCGGGAACGCTGGAAGGTTACCTTGATCGAATGCGGACTCGCGGCTCATTCGAGTACGGGCTGAACGTGATTCGAACCTGGAAGCAGGACATGAGCGAGCTGCAATCTGCAATTCCCGCGGTTGGCCACATTCCTACGCTGCTGATCTGGGGAGATCGCGACGCCGCAGTTGAGCCCGCTTCTGCCCCTGAACTGAAAGCGCAGTTTCAGAATTGCCGCCTAGTCATGTTGGAGGGTGTTGGCCACTTGCCTTACGAAGAAGTGCCGGAGGAGTTCAACCGGGCGGTGGCTATGTTCTTATTGTAGAAGTGCACGCCTTCCGGCACGCCCTCATTTTTCTGTGAAGACGAATGCCTCGCCCGGACCGGGCTGGCAACACGCTGGCGTGGTGGGGGCGTAAGGGGCTCCGACCAGAGCGGTCGTGCCGCTAATTGCTACGCTGCTGCCAAAGTAGTCTTGGCCATAGGTAAAGGGAATCGACAATCGGAGCGTGGGTTTTGAACTATTCCGCCATCCCCCAGAGGGCTTGAGAAAAACGAACGCTGCTCCTTTGAGTCCGGAGCTACAGGTAGCTCCAGCGATGATCACGCTACCGTCAATCGAAGTGGAATCGCCCATGCAACTCGTGCTCGTTCCGCTTTGCAGCCCAGCCGTTTGTTTCATGTTGGCCCAGCCACCGTTGGGTTCAACGAAAACGTAGGCTCCTCCCCCGTCTGGGCGGCCGGGCGAACCAACCACAACAGCAGCGCCACTTATGGAAACGGAGATTCCGAACAAGTAGCCAACTTGCCCGTCTGACGGGGTGAGTTCGGCTGTCTGCGTCATATTTGTCCAGCCACCCGTTGGTTCCGCAAATACGTATGCCCGTCCGGGTTTAGAGCCACCATCCCCATCAGATGGAGCGCCGACTACTGCTGTATCTTCGCTTAGGGAAACCGAAAACCCGAAGTTGTCGATGTCGAATCCATCTGAGGGTGTTAGCTCGGCCGTTTGCGTCATGTCCACCCAGCCGCCGTTAGGCTCTACGAACACGTAAGCCTTTCCGGGCATAGGGTAGCCGCTGATTCCAGGCGCACCCGCGACAATTGTGTCACCGCTGATTGCTAGTCCAGTTGCAAAATACGACTCCGGTTCTCCATCTGATGCGATTAACTTAGCGGTCTCCGTCATATTGGTCCAACCCGTCGGGGGCTCAACAAATACGTAAACTGCACTTTGTGCCCCGTTTCCATTGATAGTTGCAGCGGTAGCACCAATCACAATCGTATCCCCGCTAATGGCAACGCTACACCCAAAGCAGCCGGCCCCATCCGAAGAGGTCAACTCGGCGGTTTGGGTCATGTTCGCCCACCCACTCGGAGGCTTAACAAAGACGTAAGCAACTCCCAGGCCATGCTCCGCCAGACTTGCTCCTACAACTGCTGTGTTACCGTCGATGGCGACGAACATGCCAAAGAGGTCGTCGTTCGCCCCGTCCGAAGCCGTCAGTGTAAAGTTCTGAATTCTGGGCGATTTGCGCGCCAGCGCTGCGGATATAGCTTGTTGTGCCTCCGGAGGCAGATCGGATAGCTTGGTCGGAGACTTCTGATCCGCCGCCAACGCCAGCGCGCACATAAAAACGCAGCAGACGAAAATCTTGCCAAGGTGAAAAACTCGAGGCTTGGACACTTGGACCTCCAGAACCACGGACTTCGCTGCGCACCGGGGGAGTGCGCGCCAAAGCAGCGGCCATGCTACAACGCGGGTGCTCGGAGCACAAGCTATTGTTAATCCTTTGCGGCGGCGAACTATAGGCCTGGAAGATGCCCCCTCATTTTCCACCGCACATTCCCTGATAGGGTTACCGTACATCTCCGGTTATGAATGCCCACCTCAAACGTGCTGCGGTGCTGGTAATCGGGTGGGCCTTTATTGCTCTGGGAGTCGTCGGCCTGTTCCTGCCAGTTTTGCCGGGCATCTTGTTTCTGCTGGTCGGGTTGATCATGCTCTCTTCGGAGTACGTTTGGGCGCATCATCTGCTCGGCAAATTGCGTCTGCGCTATCCCAAAGTAGGCCGCTCCGCCGATGAGGCGACCGCCAAAGCCAACCGCTGGATGCGGACAATCTTTCGTCACCGCCGAGACAATTGATGCTCACCCCACCCAGTGCTAGGCTCGATACAGTAATTCCAGATGCCCGCCTTTGCGAAGTCGCCCGCTGTCGTTGAACGCCGGTCCTTGGCTCGTGCCTTGCACGTCGAGATTCCCGAGGTCTGGGTACGCTTTCTGCTGGCAATCGTTGGATTGGTTCTGGCCTTCGCAGCCGCACTCTTCTCGACCGTAACTCGCGAAGCGGGAAGCTTGTGGGGAACGCTAATCCTGGCCTCGACCGCGCTCCTGCTGGCGGTGGTCGTGGGCTTGACCACTGTGCCGTATCTTGCGCGTCGGGTCACTGCTGCGCGCCTGCGAGACGCCTTCGACTACGATGTGACTCGCATCGGCGTTGCCTACGTCGTCACCGTGCTGCTGATCGGAATCGCCGCTTTGAACACAGGAAATAATTTGCTCTACATCATAGTGGCCGCAATGCTCGCCGCGATTCTGGTGTCCGGAGTTGCTTCTGCAGTGGTTTTGCGCGATCTTGAACTGGACGTCCGTCTCCCCGAACATGTCTTCGCCGGTCGCACCGCGCTTGGACGGATCGTGTTGCGCAATCCGCGGCGTTGGCTGCCGTCGTTTTCAGTAAATGTGGTGGCCATCAAGAAGGAGAGTCCCAAGCGCTGGCGATGGGTGCCCTCGACTTTTACATTTCCGGCGAAACGCCCGCCGGGAGAACAATGGATCAACCTGCCCGACCGCAAACTGCATCGCGTGGAAGAGGCAAAACCTACGCCTGAGATCTTTGAAGGTTCAGCTTACTTTCCCTACGTACCGGCGGGCAGTGAACTCAAAGCCGTCCTTTCACTGCGTTTCCCTCGCCGCGGCGTCTACCAGCAGTCAGCTTTTGGTCTGGCAACGCGTTTCCCCTTCGCTTTCCTGGTCAAGACACGCCGCCTTCCGCTGGCCCGTGAAGTCGTCGTGTACCCAGCCGTGGAACCCGCCGACGAGTTCTTCGAAGTGCTGCCGCTGATCACCGGAGAGTTCGCAACCCTTACTCGCGGTCGCGGATCGGATCTGTACCGCATTCGCGAATACGCGCCCGAAGATTCAGCCCGCCATGTGGACTGGAAAGCAACTGCGAAGTCAGGATCGCTCAAAGTGCGAGAGTTCAGTCGTGAAGATGAACGCAAGCTGCGCATCGTCTTCGACAATCCGGCCGCCGGAGTGCTCCCTGAGAAAAGCTACGAGGACGGAATTGCGCTGGCGGCCTCGCTGAGTTGGCATTTTGCCGGAGAGAATACCGAACTGTCGTTTGTCGCTCCAGGCTACGACGGTGCCCCCGACCTCTATCACTTCCTCGCCTATCTCGCAGCGGTGAATCCGCGCTCTTCACCGTCCGTGATCGATGGGTTGCAGCCTTCCGACGACTACAACATCATCTTTACGACTCAACCTCGTGGCAGCATTCCCACCGCGCTATGGGCCTGTTCATATTTCGTGTTCATGGGACAGAAAGGTTAGTGCGCGTCCCTTGGCTCCGGCTCTAGAATTCTTTTCAGGTGGCTCGAAATCTTGGGGCGCGCCCATCCCAATCCAGTTAGATGCCGTAGTTCACAGTCCGCAGGCCGTCTTTGTAGGCGTCACGCGCTTCCGTTACCTTTGCGTGTGCGTCGTGCTCCTTGAAGTGGGCGGTATCCCAATGCTCCATGGCAATCATCGAATGATCGGGTGTGGCTAATGCTTCTTCGGCGCGAATGGCGTCAACCCATTCATCGACAGCCCGTTTGTATGCGAGACGCAATTGATCAAGATTGGCTGTGCTCATAACCAGAGCAGACTAATGCCGTCCCTGGGCCCGGTCAATTGGATGGGCCGAATTTAACCAGAAATTAACGTTAGGGGGACGCTCACTTCGCCCCAAACGACTCGAGTTAGCGTTGGCGGGCGTGTTTTCAGAAAGGCCATTCTTGTGTCTAGTCCAGGCCCACATTGGACGTCTCAGTCGGCCCACTCCGCCAAATACATGGTTTTCCCTCTTCCCGGAGTTGCCATTTGGGCATATACTCGCGCCGATTACCGATTCACGCACGGCAGGAGGTGGATGAGTGAATATTTCCGATTTGATCATCAACCAGGACACCTACAGAACCGAGGCCAATCAGTCCGTGTTCGAAGTCGTGAAAGCCATGGTGAGCCGTAACATTGGCGCCGTACCGGTGCTGCGTGGTGGGCGATTAGTGGGTATTTTCTCTGAACGCGACCTGATGAGCCGCGTGGTGGCCGAAGGGCTCGATCCTCGCGTTACCCCGGTCGAGCAGGTCATGACCAAGGATCCCCTCACCGTGTCTCCGACCGAGACTGCGGAAAACTGTATGGGTCTTATGCGGCAGCACGGGTTTCGCCATTTGCTCATCTGCGAAGGTCATGGCGTGGTGGCGGTGCTCTCTCTGCGCGACGTCTTGCTTCACGACCTGACGGAGAAAGACCATGAGGTTCGCATGATGCGGGCTTACATTCAGGCGTCTCCGGAGGTGTAAGCGCTTGATCCCCAAGCTCTAGACGGTAATGAGGGAGCGAACGGAATCCTTTCAGTAACCGTTACCTTGGGGTTACTTTGGTACATTGATCATCTGGGCAGACCTGCTAACTTTAGTGTGAGCAGAAGGCTCCTTGAGCTCCTGATCGGAGACAACTCGACCCCATTTTGAGCCCTAAAGTCCAGCTCGTGCTATGGCTTTCCCACCCAGCCTTGGAACTGCTGCTGGCGGCGGCGATGATTTGGCGCAAGCTAAATCGCACGTTCCCCATCTTTTTCGCCTACATTATCTTCCAGTTGGTCAATTTCGCGTTTCTGTTCCCCATCGATCGCTCCGGCAACTACGACCTTTATTTCTATGCCTATTGGATCGGAGCCATCATCAGCCTGGCCATCGGGTTCAAGGTCATTCACGAGATTTTCCTGGACGTGTTTCGTCCCTACCACACCCTTCGTGACCTGGGAACCGTGCTGTTCAAATGGGCCGCGTTGGTCATGTTTCTTGTAGCCTTGGTGGTGGCGGCCGCAAGCCCCGCGGGGCAATCGCCTGTGGGCCAGGCGGTACTCACAGTGCAACGCTGCGTGCGCGTTATCCAATGCGGCTTGATTCTCTTCCTGCTCGTGTTCTCAAGGTACTTGGGAGTCTCTTGGCGGCAGCAAAGTTTTGGCATCGCCCTGGGGTTCGGCGGTTTCGCCAGTATCGAACTGGCGGGGAATGCCCTTTATTCCGGTGGGCAGATAAACAACGCAACGGTAGGCTTTCTCAGCACCGCCGCGTACTGTTGCGCAATTATTACCTGGCTGGGTTATGCGGTATTCAAAGCCACGTTACGCGAATCGGCTACAAATCTTCTCATGTCGCAACGCTGGGAGCAGAGTCTTGGCGACTTACAACGCCCGGCCACCGGCGATTCGCTGATCCCGATGTTTGAAGGAATGGTGGACCGTGCTTTCTCCCGCACTGAAAGCGATCGCCAACCGCTTTCCGCCAAGGAACTGCTCTCGGAGCTGTCTTCCGCGCACAAAACTCCGCCGCCGATTCCTCCGCCCGACTTACCACCGCGCAAGTGATACAAAGGCTGTTCGTCTCAATTTTGTACACTATCGAAACCTGACCCGCGGTTATAAGTTGCTCTGCAAAATCATCCTCGATGTGCTATCCCTCTAAAGAATCAATGCGAAGCAAGGGAAGGGAGTCTGGGTTGACTTTCCCTCTCGCCGTAGAACCTCGCTCGACTAAGTGAATGTCCTTATAGAACTTGACAGTGCGCGTATAATTTCCTCCCATCTAGGGTTTCCGCTCCCAGGGGACCCGCACAAGGAGAAACAATCCATGAAACGTGCGCTCAGGATGGTATTCCTGATGGTAGGTTTGTTGTGCGCAGGCACAGCACTTGCCACTCCAGCCATGACTTCGTCATTGGATGGAGCACCGCCGGCGTATTGCCCACCGGGTTCTGGTGGACACTGCCGGTAGTGTGGCGAATGTAATGTTCGCGCTGCAATCAGTGCAGCGCTGAAACTTCGCGGGCTGACGATTTACGAATCGTCAGCCTCTTTTTTGGATACCTAGCCCGGGCGATGGAGGAGGTCTTGCAGCTTCTTAGCCAGTTCTCCCGGATCAAAGATCGGAGGCTGGCAGGAAACCCCCGAGCAGATGATGGCCCCAGTCTTTCCATCCTTGATCATCGGCAAACGTGGAATCGTTTCGGCGAGGGCAGGCGGCAAGTTCTGCGGCGCGGCTTGTTCGCTCCTTAGCTGGAGCACAGCCTTACTAACTGAAAAAGGCCTCACTGCAGAGCTATAGAGTTGCTGCGCAAGTTCTCCCGCCCCGACTACTACCACTTGGGTGTGCGGCTGCGTAAGATGCACACCGGCGATTCCGTAGGTGGCGGCGAAGAGTCCATACCGGCCCGCAACGCCCGCCAGCACTTCCATCGTCTGCTCGGCTTTATCGAAATATCCCTGGTCGTTTGTATAGGCATGCAACCGCAACAGCGCGGTGGCCGC
>Ga0210398_10005909_pt1 | contig 11344 bp, 9 predicted proteins | sample IncBWC4OmetaG_FD_161047 | JGI IMG/M metagenome (GOLD analysis project Ga0210398, IMG submission 161047) | Forest soil microbial communities from Barre Woods Harvard Forest LTER site, Petersham, Massachusetts, United States - Inc-BW-C-4-O | ecosystem: Environmental > Terrestrial > Soil >... | reverse complement strand
GCAAAACACGGCGTCGAATGTGCCATGCGCGCCGATATTCCACACATCGTCCTGGACAAAATCCAAGTTCGGCAAATTGACCCTCGATTGCACGTAGCGGCAGGCGTCGATATTCAATTCGCGCACGTCGATTCCCAACGCTTGCAGGCCGAGGCGGGCAAACTCGACCGTGTAGCCGCCCTCGAGGCAGCCCAGGTCGGCAATGCGCAAATGCCGCTTATCACCGGGGAAAGTTGCATCCAAGATACGTTTTGCCGCGAGAAACCAAGGATGCAGGTCCATCGAATAACCCACATCAGGCTTGGTATAGGAACCATCGTCCAAGCGAATGTTATGTGAACTGAAGCTGACCGGCATTCCCGCTCCTGGCAATTCTCCGCGCGAATCTTAACCCCTTTTTTCACGCCGCATCGATTCAGGTGGGAGCGGCCACACCGGAGATCCACATGAAATGCGTTGGATTTGGAACCTTATTGATCGGCTTAGGGGTACTTGGCGTAAGAGCGGACGCACATGCGGCCGGCAGCCTCGCGAATGTACAAATCATCGACCGGGATACCGGCAGCGCGCTGCCCATGTATCGAAGCCGCGGAGAGTATTGGGTCGCCGGCAGGCCCGGTGCCCGCTATTCGATCATGATTCAAAATCACCGCGGTGAGCGCTTGCTGGCGGTCACGGCCGTCGACGGCATCAATGTCATCAGCGGCGAAACGGGGGCCTGGGGCCAAAGCGGCTATGTCTTCAGTCCAGGCGAGAGCTACGAAATTGCCGGCTGGCGCAAGAGCAATGCGGAAATCGCGGCCTTCAATTTTACCGCCGCAAGCAATTCCTATGCGGATCGAACCGGGCGTCCCGCCAACTGCGGCGTCATCGGTGTCGCGCTGTTTCTGGAGCGTCCGGCGCGAGCACCCCATTACGAGTCAGGCGAGCGACGATCCGAGGAATCGGGATACGCTCAAAATCGAATCGAAGATGGCTTCGACAGTGCCGCCGGCGCTGCGGCGCCGGGCTTCACCGCAGGAATGCCGGCCGCGCCGAGTTTGCAGGAGGTCAAACCGTATAACTCACTATCGGACGCGGCTCCGGCACAAAAACTCGGCACGGGGCACGGCGCACGCGAATCCTCATACGTGCAGGACACCACGTTCGATCGCCTCTCGAGGACGCCCAACGAAGTCATCAAGATTCGCTACGATAGCTACGAGAATTTGGTAGCCATGGGTGTTGTGCCCACTCGTCCCGCATGGCAACGCCCCAACCCCTTCCCCGATTCACCCATCCAGAGGTATGTACCGGACCCGCCGGGCGGCTGATAATGGAGTGAATGGGGCTGGCGCAAGAGACTGACGAGAACTTGATGGTGCGCTTCGGACGCGGCGAGGCCGCCGCGTTCGAATTCTTATATCGGCGGCATGAATCACGGGTGTTTCGCTATCTGCGCCGCAACGTGAAGAATGAGGCCACCGCCAACGATCTGACGCAAGAGGTGTGGTTCGCGGTCGTGCGCGGCGCTGCAAATTATCAACCTTCAGCAAAATTCACGACGTGGCTGTTCACCATCGCGCATAACCGCACGGTTGACATGATTCGCGCCAACCATCGAGTGCAAAGCCTCGACGCCGGCGACGCTGCGGATCCAGAGGCGTCAAGTCCATTGGAACGGCTGGCCGATTCGGCGAAACTCGAACCGCCGGCGCAGGTCCAATCGCAAGACGAAGCCGCGGCTTTGTTAAGCGCCGTTGCACAGTTGCCCGCCGAGCAACGCTCCGCCTTTCTGTTGCAGGCAGAGGGCGATCTCAGCGTTGAGGAGATCGCCGAGGCCACCGGTTCGAACTTCGAAACGGTCAAGAGCCGACTGCGCTATGCCCGAGCCAAACTGCGGCAGCTGCTATGGGAATACGCATGAGCCCGAATGACGACACTCGAGACGAGGAATTGCTCGCTCGCTACCGGCAGGCGAGCGCGGATACGGCGGGTCCCAGCGAGGCGGTGCGCGCGGCGATTCTTGCCGAAGGCCGCCGCGTCGCGGACGAGCTTGCGAAGCGAGCACCGCCACAGATCATTGACGTGTTGCGCCCGGCGGCCAACGATTCGCGTTGGAAAATCACGGCCTTCGGCACCATCGGTGCGGCGCTGCTGGCCGCACTAATTTTCGCGCCACGCTATTGGAACACTTCTGCGGAGAAGCTGAGCATGGCGCCGGCGTCGGCGCCCGCGTCGGCGGATGTACAGACTCAGGCAAAGGCCGAGGCCCCGCAGTTTGCGGAGGTCAAACCGTCTGACGCGTTATCGTATTCAGCGCCGGCACGGCAATCGCCCAGTGAATCGAAATCCTTGCAAGATGTGGTCGTGACGGGAGCCCGCAAGAAGAGTCCCAAATCCGCGGGCGCACCGTCGTTGAATCTTGCCGCACCCGCGCCGACTTCGCCGCCCAGCCTGGCGCAAAACTACGCGCCAGGATCGCCTTCGCCCTCGCTGCTTGGCAGCGCGCCGCCCGCGACGACTGCAAGCGTCCGGCCGCCCGACCAGTCCGCTCGCGCCGCGGTAAGCAACTCGCTCGCCGCGAGCAACGATCGTTTCGTTGGGGGGCTCAGCGCGCTCAAGCCGGCGACTCTAGAATCGGCCGTCGCGCAGGGCGACGCGGCACAGGCCGCAACGTTGCTGGATCAAGGAGCGGTCATTGACGCCCGGGACGAGGCGGGCCGCACGCCGCTGATGCTCGCCGTTACCCAAGACCGTCTCGAGATGGTCCGCTTGCTGCTGGCGCGAGGCGCCGACCCCAATGCCGCGGACAACGCCGGCCACACCCCGTTGCAGCAGGCGACGAAAAGAAACTTGCAGGATGTGGCCGCATTGCTGCAGCAGGCCGGCGCGCACTAGTTCCCCGGCACTGTGAATTTGACCGGGCCGAATGGCCTCGGCCTGTCATGCTGGACGGCGCTCAAAGTCGCGGTCCCAGCGGACGAGTTTCGAATGGCTACCATCGGTCGGGTGGCCTCATGCGCACCCGTAGGCCGAAAAATCACGTGTCGCCCTGCACCCCCCCGGTCCGGCATGTGAAATTGATCGGCCCGAGTTCTTGTCAGGCAGCGTAAGCAGACTCAAGGCCCTGTTTCCTTCGGACCTTGAGTCTGCTTACCCTGCCCGACGAACGCTACGCCGGTCAATATCACTGGGCCGAGGCTAGGCGCTGCTCACCGAACGGATGCGCGCCTGTGATTGCAACGCCCACCAAGTTTCGACCTGGGCGCTGATCCCCGCGAGATCGAGACCCGCCCTACTAAGGCAGGTTTCGCGCGTGCCGTGCTCAATGAATCGGTCGGGTATACCGATGTGCAGCGTCGGCAGCTGCAATCCTGCGGCTGCAAGCACTTCGCTGACACCGGAACCGGCGCCGCCGAGGATGGCGTTCTCCTCGATGGTGATGAGGGCGCGATGGCGCGCGGCCATTGAGACGATCATTTTTTCATCGAGCGGCTTCACGAAACGCATGTTCACGATGGTCGCGTCCAGGCGCTCCGCTATTTTTTGCGCCGCGTCGACCAGAGCACCGAATGCGAGTATCGCCAAGCCGCTGCGTCCTTCGCGGCGCACTTGGGCGACGCCCACCGGCAGCGCGGTCATCTCCGCTACGACCTGCACGCCGGGGCCGGAACCGCGCGGATAACGAATCGCCGACGGCGAATTCAAGGTGGTTCCGGTGTACAGCATCTGGCGGCACTCGTTCTCGTCCGCCGGCGCCATGACGACCATGTTGGGAATACAGCGCAGGAACGACAGGTCGTAGCTACCTTGATGAGTGGCGCCGTCGCTGCCGACGAGCCCGGCGCGATCGATGGCGAAAACCACCGGCAGGTTCTGCAGGGCGACGTCGTGAATGAGCTGATCGTACGCGCGTTGCAAGAAGGTCGAGTAGATCGCGACGATCGGTTTTAAGCCCTCCACCGCCATACCGGCCGCCAAAGTCACCGCATGCTGCTCGGCGATCGCAACGTCAAAGTAGCGAGTCGGAAATCGCTTGGAATATTCGACCAATCCCGAGCCTTCGCGCATGGCGGGCGTGATGCCGACGATTGCGGGGTCGCGATCCGCCATGTCGCACAGCCACTTGCCGAAAATTTGCGAATAAGTGGGACCGCTGCTCGCTTCCTTGAAGATCATGCCGCTCGCCGGATCGAACGGACCAGGTCCGTGCCACTTGATCGGGTCGGCTTCCGCCGGCGCATAGCCCTTGCCCTTGCGCGTCACCACATGCAAAAACTGCGGGCCGCGCAGCTTTTGCAGATTACGCAGGGTATTGACGAGCGCTTTGACATCGTGCCCATCGATGGGTCCGATGTAGTTGAATCCCATTTCCTCGAACAAGGTTCCCGGGAGCACCATGCCTTTTATATGTTCTTCGGAACGCCGCGCGAGTTCCCAAACGGTCGGCATTTGCCGCAGCACCTTCTTGCCGCTCTCGCGCAGATGCGAATACATACGGCCTGAGAGTGCGCGCGCCAGATAATTCGACAGTGCTCCGACGTTTTCGGAGATCGACATGTCGTTGTCGTTGAGCACGATCAAGAGGTTCGCGGGCAGCGAGCCAGCGTGATTCAATGCTTCGAATGCCATGCCGGCGGTCAGCGCTCCGTCGCCAATGATGGCTACGACCTTGCGGTCCTCGCCGCGTTGCGCAGCCGCGACGGCCATGCCCAACGCCGCGCTGATCGAAGTGCTGGAGTGGCCGACGCCGAAAGTGTCGTATTCGCTTTCGCTGCGAGTCGGAAAGGGCGCGAGCCCCGCGTCTTGTTTGATCGTGTGCAGCTTCTCGCGGCGCCCGGTCAATACCTTGTGCGGATAGGCCTGATGTCCTACGTCCCAAACGAGCCGATCATCGGGGGTATTGAACACATAATGCAGCGCAATGGTAAGTTCCACCGTGCCCAATCCGGCCGCGAAGTGGCCCCCTCGGGTGGCAACGCTATGAATCAGGAATTGGCGCAATTCCCGGGCCAGATCGGTCAATTTTGCTGCCGGTAGCTGACGTAGATCCGCGGGTGAGGCGATGGTTTCGAGCAGCGGATAGCTGGCGGGCGGGACGTCCATATCGCCCCAGTTTATACTGCGCGCCCCTCATAGTGGCAATGGACGCTTAGGGATGTTGCAGATTTGCACCAACCCTAACCGGCTGAGATGATGCTATTTTTGCGGGTTTCCGAGATACTGCCAGCATGGATTCCGTCAGTTCCGATGAGGTCTACCAGGATCAGATTCTGCCGCATGTTTCGCGCACTTTTGCGCTGACCATTCCGCAACTGCCGCCTGCTTTGAGCATTCCCGTGACCAGCGCATATCTGCTGTGCAGAATTGCCGATACCATCGAGGATGAACCGGCGCTGTCGGCACCCGAAACACTGGCCTTCCTGCAGCGTTTCAGCGCGGTGGTGGGCGGAAGCGGCGAACCCGGGGCGTTGGCGCGCGATCTCGAGCACCGTCTGTCGGACCGCACCCTGCCGACCGAACGCGATCTGGTGAGCAATATGGATCGCGTCGTCCGGGTAACCGCCAGCCTCGACGCCGCACAACACGCCGCGATCAAGCGCTGTGTGGAACTCATGTGCTACGGCATGCCGCGCTTCCAGTTCCACGCCAGCGTCAAAGGGCTGCCCCGTTCGAGCGATTTGGACGACTATTGCTACTACGTCGCGGGGGTCGTGGGTGAGATGCTCACGGACCTGTTTTGCGACTATTCGGTCGAAATCGCGCGCCGCCGGACCGGTTTGAGCGCGCTTGCGGCTTCGTTTGCCCAGGGTCTGCAAATGACGAATATCCTCAAGGATATCTGGGAGGACCGCAGCCGCGGCGCCTGTTGGCTGCCGCAGGAGGTCTTTTCCCGGCATGGCGTCGATCTTGCGAATATCTCCAGCGACTCCGATGACCCGCGCTTCAGGGCAGGGATCATCGAATTGGTGGCCGTCGCGCATGCACACTTGCGCCATGCCCTGGATTACACATTATTAATACCGGGCAAAGAGAAGGGCATTCGTCGCTTTTGTCTGTGGGCGATTGGTCTTGCCATCTTGACCTTGCGTAAAATTGCGCACAATCCCGGATTTACCGCCGGCGCGCAAGTCAAGGTAACGAGAACCGCTGTCAGCCTGACCATGCTCATGACCAATACCTTCATCGGCAATGATTGGATGCTGAGACGCCTATTCGCCGGCGCCGCCCGGGGCGTACCGCTCGCACGGCTTCCCGAGCCGCGATGGCCGCGAGCCACGCCCGTCCTGCCCGAGCACGACGCCGAAAGCGACGAGCACGCGCTGCGGCGATACGGGAGTTCAGGGTCGTGAATCGAACCGCGCCGAAAACCACTCCGTTTCCAGCGGAGGCACCGGACGCGCGCAGCGACATCGTCCCGCTCACGCTCAAGCGGGTAACGGATTCATCGCCACTGGACCGCGCCATTGCCGAGGCACGCGATGCGCTCATCGCGCGACAAAGCCCTCAGGGTTACTGGCTCTACGAGCTCGAAGCGGACTGCACGATTCCCGCGGAGTACATCATGATGATGCACTTCCTGGATGAGATCGACGCGCCGCTGCAGACGAAGATCGCCAATCACCTGCGGGCGCGGCAAGCCGAACACGGGGGCTGGCCTCTGTATCACAACGGCGAGTTGGATTTGAGCTGCACGGTCAAGGCGTACTACGCGTTGAAACTCGCCGGCGACGATGTGCAAGCGCCGCATATGGTGAAAGCGCGCGCTGCAATCTTGGAGCGCGGAGGCGCTGCCCGGACCAATGTGTTCACGCGAATAGCGCTTGCGCTGTTCGGCGAGCTGCCGTGGCGCGGCGTGCCTTATATTCCTGTCGAGATCATGTTGTTGCCGAAGTGGTTTCCCTTTCACATCGACAAGGTCTCGTATTGGTCGCGCACGGTGATGGTGCCTCTATTCATCCTCTGCACGCGCAAGCCAAAGGCCAAGAATCCGCGCAACATCGGCATTCGCGAGCTGTTCACGACACCGCCGGAAAAGGAACGGCATTACTTCAGGCGTGCCGGGTTTCTGGCGAAGGCGTTCCTGCTGTTCGACCACATCGGCCGCATGATTGACCCTCTGGTCCCCAAGGCCATGCGCGAGCACGCGACGCGGCGCGCCGAGAAGTGGTTCGTCGACCGACTGAATGGCGATGACGGCCTCGGCGCCATTTTCCCGGCGATGGTCAATGCCCTGGAAGCCATGGTGATCCTGGGTTATCCGGCGGACGACCCCCGGCGCGTCACGGCAAAGCGAGCCTTGCAAAAGCTTCTGGTCGTGGGTCCCTCGAGCGCCTATTGCCAACCCTGCGTCTCACCGATTTGGGATACCGCACTCGCCGCGCTTGCCATGCAAGAAGCGGGAGATGAGGCCTCCCGCAGTGCATCGACACGTGCGCTCGACTGGCTGCAGACGAAACAGTTGCTGGATGAACCCGGCGACTGGCGCGTCCGACGTCCGCATCTGGCCGGCGGCGGATGGGCGTTTCAATTCGCGAATGACTTCTATCCGGATCTCGACGACACCGCTGTGGTGGCCTGGGCGATGCATCAGGCGCGCGATTCATCGCGTTACGCCGAAAGCGTGCGCCGCGCGCTCAATTGGCTGGTGGGAATGCAAAGCCGCAACGGCGGATTTGCGGCATTCGACGCGGACAATACCTGTTACTACTTGAACAAGATTCCCTTCGCCGATCATGGCGCGCTCTTGGATCCACCGACCAGCGATGTAACCGCGCGGGTCGTTACCGTTCTTGCGCGCATCGGCAGGGCCGAAGATAAGCCCGCGCTGACGCGCGCGATCGCCTATTTGCGCAAGGAACAGGAAGCCGATGGGTCATGGTTCGGCCGTTGGGGCACAAATTATATTTACGGCACCTGGTCGGTGCTCATGTCACTGGCTCAGGCTCATATCGGTCCCGATGATCCAATGGTCAGAGGCGCGGTTGCATGGCTCAAGCAAAAGCAAAATGCCGACGGCGGCTGGGGCGAGAGCAACGACAGCTATGCGCTGCAGACGCGCCCCGCGGAGGAATTCGGTAGCACTCCGTACCAAACCGCTTGGGCGCTGTTGGGACTGTTGTCGGCCGGCGAGGCAGGATCGGATGCGGCGCGGCGCGGCGCGGATTACTTGCTGCACACGCGCCAGGGCGATGATCTTTGGACTCATCCGAGCTATACCGCACCCGGGTTCCCGCGCGTGTTTTATTTGCGCTACCACGGCTATTCGGCCTATTTCCCCTTGTGGGCGCTGGCCGCCTACCGGAATCTGTCACGGCGCGGAATCGCTCATTGAGCCCAAGGCCCCGTCATTGAGCGCAGTGGGCGTCGTCGCGGCGCTCGCATCAGAAGCGCGAGCGTTGGGACCCTCGATGCCGCGCGGCGGAAATCCGCCTTTGAGCGAACTCGCCCTGCTGGGCGAAGGATCATTGCTGGCATTGAGCGGCATCGGCCGCGTCGCCGCGACGGCGGCGGCGCAAGCGCTGGTTGATGCCGGAGTCTCGGCTCTCATGACCTTCGGCATGGCCGGCGGCCTCGATCCGAAGCTCGAGCCAGGCACCGTCGTGATACCGTGCGAGTTGCTCGGAGCCGACGGCGCCCGATACCCAGCCTGCCGCGCCTGGCGGGAACAGGTGGCCGCCGCGGTCAGTCCTTTGTGCGCGGTGACGGAGGGCAATCTGCTCACCAGCGCTCACGCGATCCAGACGCCCGCGGATAAGGCTGCGGCGTATCGCAGTACCGGAGCGGTCGCCGTCGACATGGAAAGCGCAGCGGTGGCGGAGATCGCCGCCAAACACAATCTTCCCTTCATCGCGGTGCGGGTCATCGTCGATACCGCTGCGGACGTGCTGCCGCGTGCGCTCGTCGCGGCGAGCAGAGCGGGGCGTGTGCGGTTCCTGCGCTTGATCGGCGGTCTGATTCTGGCGCCGCGCGACATAGGTGCGATGGTACGGCTCGCGCAGTGCTACCGAATTGCGATGCGCTCATTGCTCGCCGTCGGCGCGCATCTCGCATGAAGGCGCTGGTCACGGGCGCGACCGGGTTCGTCGGGGCGGCGGTCGCCAGGGCGCTGCTGCGCGATCAATGGCAGGTGCGGGTCCTGGCGCGTGGCGGCTCGGATCGGCGCAATTTGAAAAGTCTCGATGTTGAAGTGTCCGAAGGCGATCTCACCGATTTGAATTCGCTGCAGCGCGCAGCGCAGGGCTGCGACGGACTGTTCCATGTCGCCGCGGACTATCGGCTGGGCGCACGCGACCCTGCGGAGTTGTACAGAACCAATGTTGAAGGCACGCGCAATGTTTTGACCGCGGCGCACCGCTCCGGCGTGAAGCGCATCGTCTACACCAGCAGCGTCGCGACCATTGGCATTCCCGCCGACGGCACGCCAGGCGATGAACGGAGCGCGAATTCGCTCGAGAACATGATCGGGCACTACAAGCGCTCGAAGTACTTGGCCGAAGAGGTTGTGCGTGAAGCGGCGCAGGGCGGACAATCCGTGGTCATCGTCAGTCCTTCCACGCCGGTGGGTCCCGGCGACGTCAAGCCCACACCCACAGGACAACTCGTGCTCGATGCGGCCGCTGGGCGAATGCCCGCGTACGTTGATACGGGATTGAATATCGTCCACGTCGATGATGTCGCCGCCGGGCACCTTCTGGCATATGAGCGCGGCAAGGCCGGCGAGCGCTACATTCTTGGCGGGCAGGACATGAGCTTGCGGGAGATCCTCGAGGTGATCGCCCGTATTGAAGGGCGAAGTCCGCCGCGTGTACGCCTGCCCTACGGTGTCGTGCTTCCCGTCGCGTACTTGGCCGAGGGTTTCGCCCGGCTCTCCGGCCGCAGCGGGCGCATCACCCTGGAAGGCGTGCGCATGTCGCGCAAGAAGATGTTTTTTTCGAGCGCCAAAGCGGCGCGAGAATTGGGGTATCGCTGGCGTCCGCCGGTGCAAGCGTTCGAGGATGCGATTCGCTGGTTTCGCGAGAACGGAGCGCTGCAATAGACGCTGCACTGGTGTCTCTTTCCGGAGCCGCTATGATTCTCGCATGAGTAATGTTGCCGCAGATCCCGACGCACTGATTTTAGTCGATGAGGCCGATCGCAGTCTGGGGTTCTTGAGCAAGGCCTTATGTCACGAGGGCCGCGGCGTTCTGCATCGCGCCTTCTCGTTGCTGATTTTCAATGAGCGCGGGGAGCTGCTGATCCAGCAGCGAGCCGCGTCCAAACGGCTGTGGCCGCTGTACTGGTCCAATAGCTGCTGCAGTCATCCTCGCGGCGATGAGTCGCTGGAGACAGCCACGCAGCGGCGCTTATATGAGGAACTCGGGATTCGGTGCCCCCTGCAATTCTTGTTCAAATTCCAGTACCAGGCACAATTTGACGCCACGGGAGCGGAGAATGAATTGTGCTCCGTGTATATAGGACGATGCCGCGAACCGATTAAGGTGAATTCCGACGAAGTTGTCGATTGGCGTTGGATCAGCACGGAGGCATTACAGAGGGAAATCGCCGCTCAGGGCGGCCGGACCTTTACCCCCTGGTTCATGCTGGAATGGGCCCGAATCTGGCGCGACCATCGGCAGGCGGTGCTGGTAATATAGGCATATGGCTATCCCACTCCTGCAGATGTACAAGGTTGCCCGCTATATCGCTGGGCGCAAGTTGCGCGGTGACAAGCGCTACCCGTTGGTTCTCATGCTGGAACCCCTGTTCCAATGCAATTTGGCCTGTTCCGGTTGCGGCAAAATCGATTATCCCAAGGAGATCCTGCAGAAGCGGGTCGGGGTAGAGGACGCCTTGCGCGCCGTCGATGAGTGCGGCGCTCCGATCGTGTCGATACCGGGCGGTGAGCCATTGATACACAAGGAAATGCCGCAAATCGTCGCCGGCATCGTGGCCCGGCAGAAGTTCGTTTACCTCTGCACCAATGCGATCCTGCTCTCCAAGCACATCGATGAATACCAGCCCTCGACCTATTTGACCTTTTCGATTCATCTCGACGGCAACAAGGAGCGTCACGATGAATCGGTGTGCCAGGAGGGGGTGTTCGAGAAGGCCGTTGCCGCCATCCAATTGGCACGCGGCAAGGGCTTTCGCGTCACCGTAAATTGCACCTTGTTCAATGGCGAAAATCCGGACGATGTGGCCGAGTTCTTCGATACGGCGATGGCACTGGGTGTCGAAGGCATCACCGTCTCTCCGGGATATAGCTATCACCACGCACCGCGTCAGGATGTATTTCTCGGCCGCAATGCCAGCAAGCAGCTGTTCCGCAATATTTTCAGCCGCAGCCGACGCCCATCGGGGAAACCGGCTTGGTCGTTCA
>Ga0210398_10005908_pt1 | contig 11345 bp, 10 predicted proteins | sample IncBWC4OmetaG_FD_161047 | JGI IMG/M metagenome (GOLD analysis project Ga0210398, IMG submission 161047) | Forest soil microbial communities from Barre Woods Harvard Forest LTER site, Petersham, Massachusetts, United States - Inc-BW-C-4-O | ecosystem: Environmental > Terrestrial > Soil >... | reverse complement strand
GCCGACTCCCGCCGCGGCGCCTCGCCGCGGCTCGATCGATTCCGCCGGCAACTTCTGGTTCGGGGAGTGGATGGCGGGGCAGCTCGGCATGTTCAATCCACAGACGAAAGAGATCAAGGAATGGCGCCCGCCGGTCGAGTGGAGCGGAATTTACCGGGCCGCGCGCGACAAAAACGGCGATGTTTGGTCGGGAGCGATGAGCACCGATTACGTCCATCGGCTTAACCCAAAGACGGGCGAATGGCATGAATACTTGTTGCCCACGCTTGGCGGTGAGATGCGGGATATCAAAATTGACAACTCGCATGGGGCGCTGGAAGTTTGGGTGCCTTTAGTGCACGCCGGCATTCTTGCCAAGATCGAGCCGCTGGAGTGAGCGCTTAGAGCTTTCGTCGCGCCACCCGCCATTTGGGCGCGGAATTGCCGCTGCCGAATCCAACTTCAAGGAAGCAATTGATGCCCACAGAACCGATTTTTGATCTTGCGCATCTCGCACACATGGAAATGCTCACGCCCAAGCCGGAGGAGAGCCTGAAATTCTTCGTCAACGTGATGGGCATGACGGAGACGGAGCGCAGCGGCGATTCCGTTTATTTGCGTGGCTGGGACGATTACGAGCACCACACGCTGAAACTGACCGCGTCCAAGACTTCCGGCATGGCGCACATGGCCTTTCGCGCGCGCAGTCCGCAGGCGCTCGAGCGGCGCGTGGCCGCACTGAAAGGCTCCGGCTACGACATCGGATGGACCGACGGCGACCTCGGCCACGGGCCGGCATTTTTGTTTCACGATCCGGACGGTCACAAGGTCGAGATTTACTATGAGACGGTGTGGTACAAGGCGCCTCCTGAGCTTCGTCCCGCGCTGAAGAATCAGGCCATGCGCTTCCCTGCCCGCGGGGTCAACGTGCGGCGGCTCGATCACCTCAACTGCCTGGCCGTGGACATCAAAGCCAATCGCATTTTCTTTGAGGATTATCTGGGCTGCCGCCTCACCGAGCAGATCGTCATGAACGACGGCTCGGAAGCGGGCATGTGGCTGACCGTCAGCAACAAGAGCTACGACTTCGCCTATACGCGCGACCATACCGGCACGCGCGGGCGCTTCCACCACGTCACCTACGCCGTCGATTCCCGCGAAGACGTGCTGCGCGCCGCCGATATTTTCCTGGAGAACGGCGTGTTCATCGAGACCGGCCCGCACAAGCACGCCATCCAGCAAACGTTTTTCCTGTATGTCTACGAGCCCGGCGGCAATCGCGTCGAGGTGGCCAACGCCGGCGCGCGCCTGATCCTTGCCCCGGACTGGAAGCCCATCGTGTGGACTGAAGACGAACGCGAGAAGGGCCAAGCCTGGGGACTCAAGACCATCGAGTCATTCCACACCTACGGCACCCCGCCTGTGCCGTAACTAGCCTTCTCAGCGCCGGTGATTACCATTAAAGGGGGTTAAGAACGCGGGATTTCTCCGGAGATGGCCGTACGCCTTTCCAAGGCCTTCGGCGGAAATGCGGAGAGCTGGATCACACAACAGGCTCAGTATGATCTGGCACAGGTTCGCGCCAACCGGATCAAGGTGAAACGGCTTCAAACTCCTTGAAGCTTAGGGATGGCATTCCCCCAGAGCCGCGCATTCGATGGAACACTTTTTCGTTTGTCCCTATTGCGGGGAGCAGATTTCGATGGTCCTGGACCTCTCGGTCCGGCGCCAAACCTACGTCGAAGATTGCGAAGTTTGCTGCAGCCCGATCGAGATCAGTTACAGCGTGAAGGATGACGCGATCTCATCATTTGCCGCCAAAGTTTTGGAATAATGAGCGGCCTGAGACATGGGTAAATTTGGTGGAGCCGATGGGATTCGAACCCACGGCCTTCCCGGTTTCACCGGGACGCGCTCACCAAGCGCTCAATGAACCGGCGATCTTTTTGCTTTTTGATGTACGACTCCCGCCGCATCGCTTCGCTACGTGTTTGGAATTTCTCCACGTAGAGCAACTTCCAAGGCCCACGATTCTTGTTTGCCTTCGAGTAGTTCAGTTGGTGATATTGAAATCTCTGTTCCAAATGCTCGGTTTGTCCGACGTAAAATCGCCCGCTAGATTCACTTTGGAGGATGTAGACATGGAAAGCCATCGGACTTTTTGGTGGAGCCGATGGGATTCGAACCCACGGCCTCCTCGATGCCATCGAGGCGCGCTCCCAACTGCGCCACGGCCCCACCGTTTCGAACTAACAGCCTTCCCGGTTTCACCGGGGCGCGCTCCCAACTGCGCCACGGCCCCACCGTTTCAAACTAACGGCCTTCCCGGTTTCACCGGGACGCGCTCCCAACTGCGCCACGGCCCCACCGTTTCAAACTAACGGCCTTCCCGGTTTCACCGGGACGCGCTCCCAACTGCGCCACGGCCCCACCGACAGGTGACTGTGAGGAAACTGTAGCACCCTCGCCGCGAAAGGGTCAAACCACAAAGCTCCGCAATTCGATTAGAATGTCAGCCCTATGCCTAAACTTACTTTTCTGGGAGCGGCGGGGACCGTCACCGGTTCGAAGTATCTGGTGGAAGCGGAAGGCAAGCGACTGCTGGTGGACAGCGGGCTGTTCCAGGGGCCCAAGGAGCTGCGGCTGCGCAACTGGAACCCGCTGCCGGAAAAGCCGGCGTCCTTTGACTGGTGCGTGCTGACCCATGCGCACCTGGACCACACCGGCTATTTGCCGCGGCTCGTGCGTGACGGCTTTAAAGGCCCGATCTACGCCGACGCGGCCACGATTGAGTTGTGCAATATTCTGCTGCCTGACTCCGCCCACCTGCAGGAAGAAGACACAGACAAAGCCATTCGCGGCGGTTACAGCAAGCACGCCAAGCCGCTGCCGCTCTATACGCCGGACGATGTGGCCCCCGTGATGAAGGCCATGCGCGAAATTCCGCGCGCCGATCCTTTCACCATTTCTCCGCAGTTCACGGTGCGCCCGCACGATGCCGGGCATATTCTCGGCTCGTCGAGCCTGGAGCTGACCATCACGGAAGGCGGAAAGAGTATGGTCGTGCTGTTTTCGGGCGACGTGGGCCGCTACAACCAGCCTATCCTGAAAGACCCGGTTGCGCCGCCGCGCTGCGACGTGCTGCTGTGCGAATCCACCTACGGCGACCGCGACCATCCCCCGGATTCCGCGGAAGATGCTCTCGCCGATGTGATCAACCGCGTGGTGAAGCGCGGCGGCCAGATCGTGATCCCGGCCTTCGCGGTGGACCGTACGCAATCGATTATGTACATCATTCGCAAACTCGAAGATGCCAACCGCATCCCGACTTTGCCCATCTACGTGGACAGCCCGATGGCCATCAGCGTGACCGACCTCTACCTGCGTCACCATGAAGACCACGACCTGACGTTCACTGCGGACGAGGCCAAGGGCAACCCCCTCGACGCGCACAACGTGCACTACATGCGCACGGTGGACGACTCCAAAAAGATCAACAATGTGAAAACGCCGGCGATCATCATCTCCGCCAGCGGCATGGCCACCGGCGGGCGCGTGCTGCATCACCTGGCGCGCCTGGCTCCCGATCGCCGAAACGCCATCCTGCTGGCGGGTTTCCAGGCGGAAGGCACGCGAGGCCGCGAACTCGAGGAAGGTGCGAAGACGATCCGCATTCACGGCGAGGAAATTCCGGTCGGCGCGGAAGTGATCAACCTGCGGCAATTTTCCGCGCACGCCGGGCAAAGCGAGTTGCTGCGCTGGCTCACTGGACTGCCCGCGCCGCCGCGGATCGCCTACCTCACGCACGGCGAGCCGACAGCCTCCGCCGCACTCAAAGCCAAGATCGAAGCGGCATTCAAATGGCGCGTCGCGCTGCCGCAATATCTCCAGACCGTGGACCTGACCGTCTAGTATTGGAGACGCCTGCTTGCGCCGCGTTCTCAGAGGCGTGCTAGAATTGCCTTGCCTTCCCCCGCCCTTCGGAGGGCCTATGTTTGTTCGCGGCTTACCGGTATTCGCTCTGCTGCTGGCTTTCGGCGTTTCCTCCGCAAGCGCACAAATGCAGCCCGTGCCCTCGCGGCGAAGCCGCTTCAGCATCGGCGGAAGTATCCGCGATCAAATCGATCACCACCCCATGGAAAGTGTCGAGGTGGTCCTGAAAACCTCGACCGGCACACCTTTGACCACTACGTACACGCGCAGTAACGGCGATTTCCTGTTCGATGCACTCCCGAACGGCGACTTCACCATTGAAGTGACGGTAAAGGACTACGACACGGCGCGGGAATCGGTCAGCATTGCAGGCGCCAGCCGCATGGGGATCTCCATCTTCCTGACACGGTCGGGAAAGGCCGGCGCCAACGTGATGGGGATGTCCATCTCCGCTCACCAGTTGAGCGTCCCGCGCAAGGCCCACGATGAATTCGAAAAGGGCATGGCGCTGGTGTACATGAAATCGGATTACCGCGCGGCCATCGCGCAATTCCAGCTGGCGATCAAGGATTTTCCCACGTACTACGAGGCCTATGCGGAAGAGGGCACGGCCTACTACGAGCTGCAGGAAATGAGCCCGGCCGAAGAAGCTCTGCAGAAATCCACCGAGCTGAGCAACGGAACGTACGCGGACGCCATGTTCACCCTCGCGGCGATTTACACGGACACGAAGCGCTTCGCCGAAGCGGAAGTCCTCGCCCGCAAGGCCATGACCGTGGACTCTTCCTCGTGGCGCGGCCCGTTTGAGCTGGCCCGCGCCCTGAACGCGCTGAAGAGGCCCGAAGAAGCCGAGAAAAACGCGCTACAGGCCCGCGACTTGATGCCGGACAATGCGCCCGTCTACCTGCTCCTTGCCAATATCCACATCCAGCGCAAGGACTATCCGGCGCTGCTACGCGATCTCGACGGCTACCTGCGGCTGTCTCCCTACGGCCCGGAGGCCGATCAGGCGCGCAAGACCAAGGATCAGGTGCAGGCCGCCCTGAATGCGCAGAAGGCGAGCGCCGCAGGAAACACAAAAGGCGATTCAGCAGATGATGACGATGACGCCGATTCCGGCGCGCAGAAGGACTCCTCTTCCCCCGCAGAGCCGGACAAATCGGGGCTTCCCTCCCTGCCTCCGCCCACCGCTGATAAACCGTAAGGGTGCAGGTCTTCCCGGTGCGGGAGTCCGCTTCGATCTCTTAACACTTTTGTAAGGGGAGGGTGTAACCGCCAGGGGACTCGCTACGTCTAGCTAAATAAGACCACTCGGGGGGGTAGGAAGCGACCACCAAGACGCAACCGACCGTTAGCTTCCTACCCCTTTAATTCCGAGCGCCAGCCAGCATACCATCAAAATCAATGAGCTTTTACTTCGCCGCGCCCGCGTGGCTCTGTGTCACGTGCAGAGGAACGGCGGGGACCTCCGCGAGATGCAATCCCAGGACGAACATGGGCAACGGCGCCACGCGCCCCCAGCGGTTCAGTTCCCACGCCGCGCGGATCACGTTCACTTCCGGCGCCAAAGTCAGCTCGAGTACGGCGCGCGTCTCGCCCTTGTAGAACTGCTGCGGCAATCTCAAGAACGGTTGCGTGCCCCAGTTTTCTCCGTCCGCCGAGCCCCAGATGGAGACGTCCACCGATTCCTGCTCGATTTGGTCGCGGATGAGCATGATGCAAAAAAATGTGCGCGTCGCGCTGGCGCGAATATCCGCCGCCTCGCCGTGGCCGTTCTCTTGAAGGAGCGTGCCCTGCGGGATGAGATCGAATTCCATAGCCATTCGGTTCACTCCCAGAATTGCGCGGCGGATTTTAGCACACACGGGTCACGAAACGGGTGAGAGACGTTGCGGGAGCAAAGAGGGCAGCAGCCCTCGGCTGGGCTGGCATCAATTGGGGCGGGCCCGAGGAGGACCGCGAGAGGCTGCCCGCCGAGGAGCACTGGCTGTTATCGCGAACACCCAAGATGGGCATAGAATGGTCCCGCTTCGAGGCCTAAACCGAAGTCTCGCTCAGGGGGGACGCATGAAGCGCGCCGCCATTCTCACTTTCACTTTCGTTCTTCTTGCCGGAGTCGCCCACGCCCAGAACACGGAGACCTTCGTCAAGGCCGGCAAGCTGCTTGACGTGCGCAGCGGCAGGATGCTCACGAACCAGGTGATCGTCATTCGCGGGGATCGCGTCGCGCGCGTTGCGCCAGCCGATCAGGTGCAGATCCCCGCGGGCGCGACGGTCACGGACCTCAGCCGCGGCACCGTCCTGCCGGGGCTGATCGATTGCCACACGCACATCATGCTCACCGACGTGGACGACGCGCACTACGACGACATCCTGCTCAAGCAGTCCTGGCAATACCGGACCATCCTCGCCACGCTCAATGTGAAAAAAGATCTGGAGGCCGGCTTCACCGCCATGCGCGACGTCGAGACCGAAGGATCGATGTACAGCGATGTGGACGTCCGCGACGCGATCAACCGGGGATTGATCCCGGGGCCGCGCATGAAAGTGGCGACGCGTGGGATTTCCTCGACCGGCGGCTACGGGCTTGAGGGTTATTCGCCCGAAGTGGATGTTCCGCGCGGCGTGCAAATCGTGGACGGCGAGGTCGAGGCGCGCAAGGCTGTGCGCGAGCAATTCGATCACGGCGCCGACCTGATCAAGATTTACGGCACCGATCGCTATTACTTCACGCCCGACGGGCAGGAAGTGAGCATCCCAACGTTCACGCTCGAAGAAGTCCGCGCGATCGTGGAAGAGGCGCACGACCGGCACATCAAGGTGGCGTGCCACGCTTACGACGGTCCGGGGCTGCACCGCTGCGTCGACGGAGGTGTAGATTCCATCGAGCATGGAATCGGGCTCGATGACGAGGCCCTTCGCAAGATGGTGGATAAAGGAACCTATCTCGTCCCGACACTATATGTGTACAGCGGCGCGCTGGAGAAGAGCGATCTGGAGAAATCCGGCGGGAAGGTGAGCCGCTTGCAACTACACGAGACGAGCTTCAAGAAAGCCCTCGCGGCGGGCGTCAAGATTGCATTTGGCACCGACGCAGGACCCTTTCCCCATGGCACGCAGGCGGTCGAATTCGAGTGGATGACGCGCTACGGCATGTCGAATCTCAACGCGATTCGCGCCGCCACCACCAGCGCCGCGGACCTTCTGGGCTGGGCCGACGAGGTGGGCGCCATCGAACCGGGAAAATTCGCGGATATGATTGCCGTCGCCGGGAATCCGCTCGAGGACATCAAGCAACTGGAAAATGTGGGATTCGTGATGAAGGGCGGCGCAGTCGTGCGCAACGATTTCGCGAAGCCGAATTAAGCGTGTCGCAGTTTGGAGAGCTTCTCCTCACAGGCGTCCAGCGTCGATTCCTTCTTGCAGAACGTGAAGCGGACCTGGCGCGCGCCCATCTCCGGGTTGTAGTAAAAGCTCGAGCCTGGCACGACGGCGATGCCGATTTTTTCGACCAGATATTTTGAGAAGGAGAGATCGTCGGGATAACCGAAGCTCTCGATGTCGGTCATGACGTAGTACGCACCGGCGGGCTTGAAGCAGCGGAAGCCGGCTTCGCTCAAAATGGAAAGCATGCGGTCGCGCTTCCCGCGATACATTTCAGCGAGCTTTACGTAGTAGCTCGGCGGCAGCTCGAGCGCGGCGGCGCCGGCCTGCTGCAGGGGCGCCGCGGCGCCCACCGTCAGAAAATCGTGCACCTTGCGAATCGGAATGGACGCGTCCGGCGGAGCAATGGCCCAGCCGACGCGCCAGCCGGTCACGCTGTAGGTCTTCGACAGGCCGTTGATGGTGATGGTACGGTCGCGCATGCCGTCCAGCGAAGCCATGGAAATGTGCGTTGCACCGTCAAAAATAATGTGCTCGTAGATTTCGTCGGTGACGGCGAAGGCGTTCCAGCGCACACACAAATCGCGGATGAATTCCAGCTCCTCGCGCGTGAACACTTTGCCAGTGGGATTGTTGGGCGTGTTGACGATGATGGCCTTGGTCTTGGGTCCGAAGGCGCGCTTCAATTCGTCGCGATCGAAATTCCACTCCGGCGGGCGCAGCTGCACGAAGCGCGGCGTGGCCCCGGAAAGGATCGCGTCGGGGCCGTAATTCTCATAGTGCGGCTCGAAGATCACCACTTCGTCGCCGGGATTGATGATCCCCATCATGGCCGCCATCATGGCTTCGGTGGAGCCGCAGGTGACGGTGATTTCGCGCTCGGGATCGACGCGCACGCCCTGGGTGCGCTCGAACTTGCGGGCGATGGCGTCGCGTAGGTTCTTCGCGCCCCAGGTGATGGCGTACTGGTTGATGTCGTCGGAGACGGCCTGGCGGGCGGCTTCCTTCACTTCGGCCGAGGCGGGAAAATCGGGAAAGCCCTGCGCCAAGTTGACGGCGTCATGCTGCAGCGCCAGGCGCGTCATTTCCCGAATCACAGATTCGGTGAATTTTTCGGCTTTGGCGGACAGGGTGCGTTTCACGGCCGCCGCCACCGGGTTCGACCCGGGAATGGACACCTCGCCGGCGCTCAACGGTTCGCTCCCGCCGCCGCGCTCTGTGCATGAGCAGCCGGCGCCGGATGCGCGGACACACTTTTCACGCTGGCATGCTTCGCGACGCGCTTGCCCGCGCGCCTCACCGGAGGTTCCGGGGGCGGCGGTCCATAAACCTGGCGGTACACTTCCGCGTTGCGAATCACGATCTGCACGTACTCCCTCGTCTCAGTGAACGGAATCGATTCGACAAACTCGGGCGTCTCCAGATAATTCTGGCCCATGGTCCACTCTGCCACGTGGTCCTCGCCGGCATTGTAGGCCGCCAGGGCCGCCTCCGGAGTTCCGAAGGACTGCAGCAGATTGGCCAGGTAGCGCGAACCGATCTGCAAATTGTAACCCGGATCGGTCAGCCGCGCCCGCGCATAGCGCACGCGCATCTGGCGAGCCATTTTGAGCGCGGTGGTGGGCTCGACCTGCATCAGGCCGACGGCCCCGGCACGCGACATGGCCTTGGACTCAAACGCCGATTCCTGGCGGATCAGCCCCGCAACCAGCATCGGATCGAGCTGATTGTGGGCCGCCTCGCTGCGCAGATTTGGTTCGTAGGGCAGCGGGAACGCCGCGCGCCAGGCATCGTTCGGAATGTCCGCAATACGCCGCGCCTCCAACTGCGGAATGGCCTGCCGCACCGCGGCCATGCCCGCTCCGTAGTGTCCGGCGGCGATGGCGGCGCCCGCCGCGTTCAAGAGGAATTTCGGCGCCCGGGTGGCGAAATAGGCGGCACGGTATTCCAGCTCAGCGGAGGAATCAAAGGCTATGTCGCTGAGCGCCTGCGCGCGCGCCTGACGCTCGGCCGCGGCATCCGGCGGGTCAAGCGGCGGCACCGGCGGCGCGGCGGGAATCACGGAAACAACTTCGGCGATGTTCTCGGCCGGATCGCCGGGCGCATCAGGCATAATTCGCTCCGCCGCCTTCTCTCCAAAATAAGTGAGCGGAAACCGGTTGACGTCCGCCAGATAGAAACTGCGCGCGCGGTCGGGGCTCCCCGCGCGCTCGTAGGAGCGTCCCAGCCAGTACAGCGAATCCTGAATGTAGCTCGAGAGCGGGTACCGGCGGACGTAGGCCTCCAGCATATCCGCGGCTTCCGGCTTGCGCTCGAGATACGCTGTCCACGCCAGGCGCCAATCGGCTACGTAGGCGTTTTTCCCGTCGGGCGCAATCTCCAGCGAGCGGCGATAGAAATCCGCGGCGCGATCGCGATCCAGATTCACCCAGTAGAAATTCCCGGCGCCGAACAGCGCGTCCGCCGTCCAGGAGCTCTTCGGGTAGCCCTTGACGAGCGCATCGACGTCCGCCAGCATCGCCGTCTCATTCTTGTTCCCGCGATCGGCTTGCTCCAGGGAGTAAATGCGCTCCGCATCCAGATCGGGATCGGTCAGGGGAACTACGCTGAGCTGGTCGAGCTTGCCTCCCGCTTCCGCTTCGCACTGCACGATGCGCAGGTCGGCGCGCTGGTGATCCGTCCCGGACAACCTGGGAAGCAGGCTTGCATACTCCGTGCTGGCATCGCGCCAGCGCTTGGCGAGATAGAACGCTTCGGCGCGGGCGATCTGCGTCTGCATGGGCACGCCGGGGAACGATTCGCCGAGCGCGGATTGCAGCAGGGGGATTTCCTGCCCCGCAGTCCTGGCCTCATCGTTCAGCGGGAAGCGGTAGTAAAGGTCGAGATAATCTGCCGCGGCGGCCAGCGGTTTCTCGCCCTTGGCCGCCGAAATTTTTTCTTTCGCCTGCGCGCGCAGCAACAGCAGCGCGGCCTTGGCGCCGGTATTGGGATACGCATCGAGCGCAGCCAGGGCCGCGTCCGGCTTTCCGATGGCCAGGGCCGTCTGCGCCAGCGCGGTCACCGTCAGCTCGGTCATGGCGCTGCCGGGAAAATCCCGCTGGATACTTTGGAATTGTTCGAGGGCCGCTTCCTTTTGTCCCAGCGCTAGCGAATCCTGCGCCTGCCAGTACTGCACATATTCGCGCAGCACTTTTTCGTTTACGGCTTTGCGCAGCCAGCCCAGCGCCAGGTCCGGCTTGTCGCGGGTGAGATCGTAATAGCCGAGCGCCAGCGCGGCGCGCGCGCCCGTTTCATTTTTGGCGTTGCGCGCGGCAAACGCGGAAAGCGCAGCATAGGTGGTGGCGTTCGGATCATCGCGCAAGGCGCGCGCGAGTTTCGCCAGTTGTTTTTCCAGCAGATCGGAGCTTGCACCAGGCGTCGTGGGCGCGGCTGTTTTTGCTTCCGCCGGATTCGCAGCGTGCTTCCGCGCTGGATGCGCCGGGGCTGGCGAAGGGGCGGGCGCTGGCGCGGCGGGCGCAGGGGCAGCGGCGGCAGGCGCTTGCGAAGCCGTTGCCGGCGTCTGCGCGGCGGGCGCGGCCGCTTGGGCGCCGGCGCGCGGCACAGCACAGGCGACGACCGCTGCGGCTACAACTCCGGCAAGGACGTGGAAGCGGACACTCTTCCCGGCGAGTGCTTGCGCACTACCGGCGCAGGACGGGCGAGGGATAAGGATATTCGCCAAGCGCTTTCGGATCTCCGCCGCCCAGGATTTCCACCATCCAATCGTAGAAGTAATCCACGGGATGGCCCTGGATCGACTGGAACCGCCGATCGTATTCTTTGTGAGCTTTCTCAATGTCGTCACGCAATCGGACACACAAATCTTTTTTCTCGCGCCCCACGCGCACTTCCTCCGGCCGCAGCATACGGATGTCCTGCATGGACACCTTCGCGACGCGAAAGGCGCGACGGTGCAATTCTTGCTCTTCCGGCGGCAGCAAGTCGAGATTAAAAGAGGGCGCTGCTTCCACCGGAGCAGCCGCCTCGAACGTAGGCGGCGGCTCGGCGGG
>Ga0210398_10005907_pt1 | contig 11345 bp, 7 predicted proteins | sample IncBWC4OmetaG_FD_161047 | JGI IMG/M metagenome (GOLD analysis project Ga0210398, IMG submission 161047) | Forest soil microbial communities from Barre Woods Harvard Forest LTER site, Petersham, Massachusetts, United States - Inc-BW-C-4-O | ecosystem: Environmental > Terrestrial > Soil >... | reverse complement strand
TGGCGAGATCATCCAGGCGCGGCCGGATCAGCGCCGCCGCGTCCTCGAAGAAGCCGCCGGCATTTCCGGCCTGCATGCGCGCCGTCATGAAGCGGAGCTGCGGCTCAAAGCCGCCGAACAAAACCTAGCGCGAGCCGAGGACGTCATCGGCCAATTGGCCGGCCAGGTCGCGGCGCTGAAAACTCAGGCCAGGCAGGCGGTGCGCTACCGCAACATCTCAGGCCAAGTCCGCCGCACCGAGGCGCTCCTTTTCCACCTGCGCTGGATCGCCGCGCAGGCCGAAGTCGGCGAAACCGGTCATGCCAAGGACGAAGCCGTTCGCGTCGTCGCGGCGCGCACCGGCGAACAGGCGCAAGCTTCGACCCGCCAGGCGCAAATCGCCGCCACGCTGCCGGCGTTGCGCGAAGCCGAGGCGCGAGCCGCCGCCGGCCTGCAACGCCTTGTCGTCGCGCGTGAAACGCTGGAGCGCGAGGAGGCCCGCGCCAAGGAGCGAATCGGCGAGCTCGACCGCCGCATCGAGCAGTTCGCGGCCGACCTGGCCCGCGAGCAGGCGCTGGCGGCCGATGCCGCTGCGGCGCTGCAACGCCTCGATGCCGAAGAGAAAGCTCTTGTCGCGGTCGCGCAGGAGACCGAACAACGGCTTGCCGGCGCCAATGAACGGGTCTTGGCGGCGGATACGATGCTTGCCGCTTCGGAAAAATCCTTTACCGAATTGACCGGCGCGCTCGCCGATCTCACCGCGCGCCGCAATCAATTGCAGTCCGCCTTGCGCGAGCACCAAGAGCGCGCCACGCGGCTCGAAGCCGAGTTCGCCAATATCGAAGCGGGCCTTGCCGCGACCGATTCCGGCGCGCCGGATTTGCCGACACTGGCCGCAGCGGTGGCTGAAGCACAAGCCGCGCTCGCTGAAGCGGAAAGTGCGGCGCATGCCGCGGAAGCCGCACATCGGCAAGCCCGCGAAGAGATCGACGCCGCACGCGCGCCGCTTTCCGCCGCCGAGAAGAGCGTGCAACGGCTCGAAACCGAGGCCAAGACCATCGGCAAGCTGCTCGCGGTCGAGAGCAAAAATCTGTGGCCGCCGGTGATGGACGTGATCGGCGTAACCGAAGGCTACGAAAAGGCGCTCGGCGCCGCCTTGGGCGACGATCTCGATGCGCCGGTGGGCGCTTCAGCGCCGATGCACTGGGCCGGCGCGGCGCTCGATCCATCCGATCCGCGCCTGCCGGACGGCGTCGTGGCGCTGTCGGAATATGTGAAGGCGCCGGAGGAACTCCAACGCCGCCTGGCCCAGATCGGCGTGGTTGAACGCGCCGACGGGCCGCACCTGGCCGCCATGCTCAAGCCGGGCCAGCGGCTGGTGTCGCGCGAAGGCGATTTCTGGCGCTGGGACGGGTTTGCGGTTGCCGCTCATGCGCCGACCGGCGCGGCGCGCCGGCTTGCCGAACGCGGCCGTTTGCAAGCGATCGAGAGCGAGCTTGCAAACGCGCGGAGCGACGTCGAAGGCAAGCGCGGTATTGTCGACGCAGCCGAAGCGGCGCTCAACGCGGCGACGGCCGCGGAAACCGAAGCGCGCGCTCGCTGGCGCGAGGCCCAGCACCGGACCGATGCCGCGCGCGAGCAACACGCTGCCGCCGAGCGCGAGATCAGCCGCAATGCCGCACGCCTTTCGGCACTCCAGGAAGCGCGCCAGCGCATCGGCGCGGCGCGCGACGAGACCCAGCTTGCCCGGGCTGAGGCGGAGACGGCGTTCGCCGCCTTGCCGGACGCCGCCGAAATCGAAGGCAAGCTCGCCGATATCAATGCAGCCGTCGCGCGCGAACGCTCAGCCTGCGCCGAGCAGCGCGGCGAGGCCCAAGCGGTCGCGCGCGAATCCGAGCTTGCCCATCACCGGCTGCGCGCCATCGCCGCCGAGCGGCGGGAATGGAACGACCGCAACGACAATGCGGCGACCCAGATCGCCACGCTCGCACGGCGCACCGACGAGGCGGCCAACGAACGCGCCGAACTGATCGACGCGCCGCAAAAATTCGAAGCCCAGCGCCAAGCGCTGATCGGCGAGATCGAAACCGCGACCGGCGAACGCCGCGCCGCCGCCGACCAGCTCGCGGCGGCCGAGACCGATCTTGCCGAGGCTGACAGGGCCGCACGGCTCGCCTTGGAGGCGGTCGGCGAAGCCCGTGCCGAGGCGGCGCGCAGCGAGGAGCGCCATGACGGCGCGCGGCGCCGGCTCGCCGATATCGAGCATGAAATCCGCGAAGTCCTGCAAATCGAGCCCGCGACCGCGGCGGAAGTCGCGGAGCTCAAGCCCGACGCCGAGACCCCTTCGATCGCCGAGGTCGAGACCAAGATCGAGCGCATCAAACAGGAGCGCGAGCGGCTGGGCTCGGTAAATCTCCTTGCCGAGCAGGAATTGCGCGAGGTCGAAGAGCAGCACCAGAAGCTCGTCGGCGAGCGCGACGACCTGGTCGAGGCGATCCGCCGGCTGCGCCAGGGCATTCACAGCCTCAACCACGAAGCGCGCGAGCGGCTCCTTACCTCATTCCAGATCGTCAACGAGAACTTCAAGAAGCTGTTCACCGAACTGTTCGGCGGCGGCAATGCCGAGCTGCAACTGATCGAGAGCGAAGACCCGCTGGAAGCCGGGCTCGAAATCATGGCGAAGCCGCCCGGCAAAAAGCCGGCGACGCTGTCGCTATTGTCCGGCGGCGAGCAGGCGCTTACGGCGCTTGCTTTGATTTTCGCGGTATTCCTCACCAACCCGGCGCCGATCTGCGTGCTCGACGAGGTCGACGCGCCGCTCGACGATTACAATGTCGAGCGCTTCTGCACGCTGCTCGACGAGATGACGCGCTCCACCGAGACCCGCTTCATCATCATCACCCACAACCCGATCACCATGGCGCGCATGAACCGGCTCTACGGCGTCACCATGGCCGAGCGCGGCGTGTCGCAGCTCGTCTCCGTCGACCTCGAAGGCGCGGTGAAGCTTAGAGAGGCGAGCTGAGAAATACCTTCAGCGCCCCGAACAGCGCCTTCGGATCGTATTGGCCCTGATAGACGGCCGGCGGCGCAGGACCGCGCTTGAGAAGGACATGGATCGCCTCCCATGCCGAGCGCACGGAGCACTCGATGGTGAAGGCGATTTCCCTGGGCATGTCGATGTACTGGCCGATAAGCCCGAGATTGGTCGACCCCTCTGGAACAGGCGGCGGCATGTCGCCACTGCTCCAAGGGAGCCAGACGTTGTTGACGTAGGGCATGTAGCAAGGCACGCAAATCGATGACGCCATGATCGCGTCCAGCTGCGCATCGAAGCGCAGTTGGCGCAGCGTCTCCTCCAGGATCTCCGCGCCGGTACATTGATCCATGCGTTTTTCACGAAATCGCCGATGCGGCCGGGATACAGACCGTAGCCCCACCAGACGCTCGTTCCAGTCGGCTGACCGATGATTTCAGGCTGGTGGAATACGGACAGCGATATGACCCAGCCGGAGTCCTTCAGCGTGACGAGCCCGCCGCGCCCCGCCTTGCTGTCGGTCAACGCGGCAATTTTACTGACGAACCCGGACCCCGTGTCGGTGACCGTGAAGGTCACCCAGAGCGAGTCTGGTATCCGGGATGCGCCAAAGAAAACGTCGGGATTGCCGAAATCGATGCGCCCGCGCGCCAGCCGCTCCCACAGCGCCCAGGACCGTCCGGTGGGCCGCGGGATAGGCGCCTCGGTCATCGATCCGGGGGAAAGGTCGGCGGCTTGGGAGCCCGTAGTCACGAGCACGATATCGTCCGGCGCGACCACAACCGACGTCACGGCGCCGTCCCGTTCATAATCGAACCCATCCACGGTGATGCGGCGCGCTGACGGCGCGAAGCTGATGTCCTTGACGAACGTGCCGGTGAGAAAGTTGACGCCGTGAGGGGTTAACCACTTGACCAGCGGTTCTACGAAGTTTTGGTGCTGGTTCAGCGGCGTGCGCATCACGCCCGTCATGTTCGAAAGGTCTCCGAACAAGTACAGGAAGCGGTTCATGTAGCGCCGAAACTCGATCACGCTACTCTGAGGCAACGATCCCATGATCGTCGACCAGAGGTACCAAAATTCGGTCGAGAAAAATCTCTGAGAAAAGAACTCGTCGACGCGCCGCCCGTCCAGCGTCGCTTCCGGCGTCAGCACCACCCGCGCGAGGCAAAGACCGTCGGCAAGGCTGAGCCCGAAACGCGGACCGTGAACGATACGGCCGTCGCGATCGAGGATATGCGCCTTGTCCTGGTAGGGCTCGCTGGTGTTGAAGGCGAAGAAATCTTTCGTAACGGAGATGGACGGATCGCGTGCGGAAGGGACCGACTCCAGCAGCTCGAACGTGCAGCGGAATTCCTTGTCAAAAACGGAGCCCGGCAGGTTGTAGCCGCTCTTCGCGTTGCCGCCGAGAAAGAATCCGCCGCCCAGGACCTCGCCCGCCTCGTAGATCGTGATATCCGTCCCGGACAGCCCAGCATTGCGGATGAGAAGCGCGGCCGCCGCCAGCCCACCAAAGCCGCCACCGACGATATGCGCCTTCATCGGTCTTCTCCGTGGACTCCGGCTCGGGGAGTCGTCCTAGCCAAGCCTTGTCTACCTAGCCAAGCCTTGTCTACGGCCGACAATTCTACCCTAAATTGTTTCTCCGGTAATGGCCATTTTGGAGCGTCAGGAAAACTGTTCCGGGCTCGGCGCGACAGCGGGTCGCGCCGTGCCTAAGCACGCTTATGGCGCCAGGGATCTCAGGCTGAGGAAGATGAGTCGGCGACAGCCGACCCTACCGTGGCTCGCTCACTCATTCCCTAGCTTGAATAAGCGTCGCGCATTGCCGCGTCCGATCTTGAAACGATCGTTCTCGCTGATCGGGCAGACGTCGAACCAGTCGGCGGCGTGATCGATGTTCTCGAACGGCCAATCGGTCGAGAACATGATGCGGTCGGCGCCGATTTCCAGCATCGCGTTCATTAGCGCTTGGGTGCGGAAATTGCCTGAGGTGGTGAGGAAGAAGTTGGACGAGAAATATTCACCGAGGCGCTTCTTCGCCGGCCACTTGTTACGGTTCGGAATCCAGGCATTGGAATTGTCGACGCGCCAGATGCCGTAAGGCAAATTCTCGCCCATATGGCCGAGAATGATATTCAGCTTCGGATGTGCGTCGAACAGACCCGACGCCATCAACCGCAGCGCGTGCACCGCGGTCTCCTGGCCGAACGCCCAGATCGGCCCCAACAGCCACGGGTGGCCGTCGTAAATGCGCGCATCGCGAGGAACCGGATTGCGCGGATGCAGATAAAACGGCACGTCGAGCCGTTCGACCGTCGCCCAGAACGAACGATATTGCGGCAGGTCGTAGTAGAGCACGGTATCGGCGTCGCCTGATTGCGAGAACCCGTTGACCAGCGCGCCGCGGAAGCCGAGCTCCTTGACGCAGCGCTCCAATTCGCGCGCCGCGATATCCGGATCCTGCATGGCGAGCGCGGCAAAGCCCTGAAATCGGGCCGGCCGCTTTTGCACTTGTTCGGCGAGAAAATCGTTGGCCCTGCGCGCGATTTCGGCGGCGCGCGCCGTGTCGGTGATCGCCTGCACCGCCGGCGCGTTGAGCGACAAGATCATCATCTCGATGCCGTACTCGTCCATCAGGGCGAGCCGCCGGCCATGGATGTCCGCATTGCGCGCCCTCACCTCGCTCTCTACGGCCTGCGGAAAATAGCCCATCGAATCTTCGGCCGTTTCCGGAATTGCGAAATGCTCTTCGAGTGCGATCTTGCCCTGCATGGTCCTCCCCAAGCTTCTTTTAAGCTCACGTCCGTTTTGAGCCGGCGACGTCCGGCCGATTAATCTTAACACGGCGAGGAAGGCGCGCGTCTGCACCATCCGCGCATGGCAGCATCGCTGGCACGGTTCTGGCGAGCCATCGGCTTGAGCTTCCGCGCTGTCCCATTCCGGGGCGGCGGTTGGACGCGTTCGCCCAAAACGCAACAGCGAAGCCGGCCGCGCTGATGAACGTTCAACCCAATTACACGCTGGTGTCGCAGCCGCCGACGGGCCGGCTGCTGCGCGCCTGGGCATCGCTGTCGCGCGGCACCTTTTCCATGGCGATCTTTCTCATCGACGTCGCCCTGATCGTGGCGACGTCGTGCGCCACCGGCGTCGTCTATTACCGCGTCGCCTACGGCGACATCGACGAGATCGCGCGCTGCGTCCAGGTCGGGCTCCTGGCGGCGAGTATATTCACCATCTCCAACGTGTTTCGCGGCGAATACCGGATGCCGAATTTCTTCGCGTTCAAGCCGCATGCGCGCCGCACCATCCAATTGTGGAACGTCACGCTGATTTGTCTCCTGATGCTCGGCTTCCTGGCCCAGGTCAGCGTCGACTATTCGCGCGGCTGGATCGTGCTGTTCTATTTCGCGACTCTCGCCGTCCTCGTGGTTTCCCGCTTTGCCATCGTGCGCATCACGGCGCTGGCGCGCGCCGCCGGGCTCGTCTCGGCGCAGCGCATCTGCCTGATCGGCACCGGCGCGCATATCGGCGCCTTTGTCCAGCATTACGAGCCGTGGGCGCTCGGGCTCGCCATCGTCGGCTGCCGCTTTCTTACCCCGGTGCCGGCCACCGCATCGGCCGAAGTCCGCCGCGCCGCGCTCGATCGCGACCTTGCCGAGGCCGCCGCCAGCGTGCGCAGTCTCGAGCCCGACGCGATCTATTTGTTGCTGCCGTGGTCGGCGACCGAGACCATCGATCGCTGCGCCAAGACCTTTCTGGCGCTGCCGGTCGAAATCCATCTCGGTCCCGAGCAGATCCTGCACAAGTTCGACGAGGTCGAACTCGCCAAGGTCGGACCGCTGGCGAGCCTGCAGCTCACACGCATGCCGCTGTCGCGCGCCGAGGTGGTCCAGAAGCGCGTCTTCGATCTTGTCTTCGCGTCGCTGGCGCTGATCGCACTTACCCCGCTACTCGTCGCTGTCGCGATCCTCATCAAGCTCGACAGCCCGGGACCGATTTTCTTCGTCCAGCGCCGCTATGGCTTTAATCAGCAGCCGTTCCGCATCATCAAATTCCGCACCATGGGGGTATCGGAAGACGGCGCCATCGTGACGCAGACTACGCGCGACGATCCGCGCCTGACTCGGATCGGACGTTGGCTGCGGCGCTGGAACGTCGACGAGATCCCCCAGCTGTTCAACGTGCTGACCGGCGATATGTCGCTCGTCGGCCCGCGGCCGCACGCGCTGTCGCACGATCACGACTACGAGCGCCGGATCTCGCTTTATGCCCGCCGCCACAACGTCAAGCCCGGGATCACCGGCTGGGCGCAGATCAACGGCTATCGCGGCGAGATCGACAGCGATGATAAGATCCGCAAGCGCGTCGAATACGACCTGTTCTATATCGACAATTGGTCGCTCTGGCTCGACCTGAAGATCATCGCCCGCACGCTTTTGTCGCCGGAAGCGTACCGCAACGCCTATTGAGCGGCTTAGGCGCTATCCCGCAAACGTGGCAATGGCGGCAACGGCGCCGACCGTAATCAGCGCCGTCGACAGCCACAAAAGTCCGATGAGAAGCCACAGCGGCTGCGGCTTTTTGGCCGTGACCGGAACGTTCGGCTTGGTCCAGGACCGTAGCGCCGGCTCGCCCAGCCGCAGCACGGCGCTGGCGCGCTCGATATCAGCCAATTCGCGAGCAAGCTGCTCCTGCTCAAAACGCGTCAGCGCCCCGGAATCTTCCGCGATCCGATCGGTGGCACGACGGCGCGGCGGCGCGGCGGCAAGCGGTTGCGGCACTGCCGCATCGTCACCGGCCTGACCCGACAGCTCAGAACCGAGATAAGATTCGGACATTGATACGCACCTGTTTGAGATGAATCCCTAACCGAGGCGCGCGAGCGCCGCGATGCCGATCCGGAGCTAACCTTAACGGCGGCATGGGCCGCTATCGGCGGTGCGGTGGGCGACCCACATTTGAACTTATGGGCGCTCGCGGCCGTCATAGACCGTGACTATCTATTGGCCGCGGCCCATAAACCGTCAGTTCGTACCGCTCTATTTTCCCGATCCGCTTTGAAGGAGCCCATAATGTCCACCTCGGCCATCATCGTTCTCGCCGTGATCGTCGTCGTCGTTTTATGGGCGATCGCCGTCTATAACGGCCTCGTGTCCATGCGGCAGCGGGTCAACGCAGCCTTCGCCGATATCGACGTGCAGCTGCGGCAACGGCACGATCTGGTTCCGAACCTGGTCGAGACCGTCAAAGGCTATGCCGAGCACGAACGCGGCACGCTCGACGAGGTGGTCAAGGCGCGCAATGCGGCGGTGTCGGCGCAGGGACCGGCGCAGCAGGCGGCGGCGGAAAACATGCTCTCCGGTGCCCTGCGGCAGCTTTTCGCGCTGTCCGAAGCCTATCCGAACCTCAAAGCCAACGAGAATTTCCAGCAATTGCAGGCCGAGCTGACCGATCTCGAAAACAAAATCGCCGCATCCAGGCGGTTCTTCAACAACGCGGTACAGGAATACAATGCCGGGATTCAGCGTTTTCCCGCCGCTTTGTTCGCCGCCTCGTTTGGCTTCGCGCCGAAGGATTACTTTGATCTCGGCGCGGATCGCCAGGCCGAAACCGCAGCGCCGGCGGTCAAGTTCTAGCCGCAAGCCACTCCGGTCCGAGCCATGGCCGCTTACGGTCTCTACAGCCACATCCAGTCGAACCGCCGGCGTTCGGTCGTCCTGCTCGCCGGGCTGTTCTTCCTTGTCTATGTGATGGTCTATGCGGGCGCGCTGGTGGCCGAGGGGCTGTCGGTCGACGCCGACATCAATACGCTTCTACAATTGGCCTGGACCGATTTCCTCAAGGCCGCGCCGTTCGCGACCGTGGGCGCGGCAGCCTGGATCGTCATCGCTTATTATTTTCATCAAGACATGATCGACGCGCTGACCGGGGGCCGCGAGGTAGAGCGCCGCGACCAGCCGCGGCTCTACAACATCCTGGAAAACCTCTGCATCTCGCGCGGCATTCCGACGCCCAAGTTGAAAATCATGGATTCTGACGCGCTCAACGCCTTCGCCACCGGCATGAGCCCCAAGCAATATTCCATCACCGTCACTACGGGGCTTCTTAAGACGCTCGACGACGCCGAGATCGAATCCGTGCTCGGTCACGAGTTGACCCATATCCGCAACGGCGACGTCCGCATGATGGTCATCGCCGTCATTATCGCCGGTGTGGTGTCATTCTTCACCGAGCTCATATTCCGGCTCTGGTTCTATAACGGCTTTGGCTTCGGCGGTTCGCGCTCGGAGCGCCGTGGCGGAGGCAGCGGCGCGATCCTGATCGCCGTGGGCCTCCTGGTGGTTGCCTATGTGCTGTCTTTCGTTATTCGGCTCGCTTTGTCGCGCTCGCGCGAGTACCTCGCCGATGCGGGCTCGGTGGAACTGACCAAGAACCCCGACGCCATGATCTCCGCCTTGCGCAAGATCGAAGGCCGCGGCGAACTTAAGCGTGCGACCTCCGCCGTGATGGAAATGTGCATCGACAATCCCCGCGAAGGCTTCGGCGAGTTGTTCGACACCCATCCGACCGTGGAAAGCCGTGTCGCGGCGCTGGTTAAATTCGCCGGTGGCCACGACCCCGGCCCGTTGGCGCTGCCGCCTCTGCCGAGCGGTGTGCCCGGCGATCAACCGGGGCTAGCCGAGCCATCGGCCGACGCGTCAGCGGGGCCTTGGGGACCCGAAACCGCGCCAAATGACACTTCCGCCACCCCGGGTCCGTGGTCGGAACCGCAGACGGAGGCTCCGGCGCAGCCAAACTCCGCGTCCTCCTCCCAACCGGCCCCTGGACCATGGGATCCACGCCGCAGCAGTTAGGCGCATTCGGCCGACGACATTAACCTTAACAAATTACAAATAAGCGCAAAACCGCCCTCCTTGGCGCTGGGACAGCCGATGAGGCTTCCAAAGGGCCGCGCGGCTGTGTAGAAGCGAAAGTCGAGGACGAAGGACGCGACTCAAGCGCGTCAGTGAGGGTTCGATCATGGCTAAACCAGCTCTGATTTTGGTGGGCGCCGACAAGGGCGGCGTAGGCAAGACAACGGTCGCCCGTACGCTGCTCGACTATTTTACCGCGCATCACATCCCGACACGCGCTTTCGACTCCGAAGCGCCCAAGGGCACGCTCAAGCGCTTCCATCCGGAGACGAGCGACATCGTCGACGCCACCCAGGTGGCCGATCAGATGCGGATCATCGACACCCTTTCCACCACCGACGCCACCGTGACCGTGGTCGACGTGCGCGCGGGCCTGCTGTCGCCGACGCTGCGCGCGTTGCGCGACATCGGCTTCCTCGACGCGGTGAAGAAGGGCCAGATCACTTTCATCGTCTTCCATATCCTCGGCTCGTCGATCGCCTCGCTGAACGAGATCGAGGAAACCGCGCCCTTCACCACCGACGCCAAATACTTCCTGGTCAAGAACTTCATCAACAACACCAACTTCTTCGAATGGGATCAGGCCACCCACGCGTCCTACTTCAAGAAGCTCAAGGACGCCGTGACCATCAACATCCCGAAGCTCAACGAGATGGCCTACGAGCAGGTCGAGCTTGCCTCGGTGCCGTTCCTCACCTTCGTCGCCAACAAGAATCCGAAGGGCGACACCGCCAATTACTCGTTCGTGCTGCGCGGCTATGTGCGGCACTGGCTGGGCAATGTCTGGGGCGAATACGACCGTGTAAAGCTGCTCGATCTGTTCGACACGTCCGGCAGCACGGTTTCGGCGACCCGCGCCCAGGGCGGCAACCGGTCCTAAGGGCCGGCCCCGCCTGCGGCGGGGTTTTCCGCGCGGCTCAAGCAATGCGCTAGGCCCTGTTGTGTTTTCGTCATAGTCTCGATCCAGTTGCATCGGATGGATCGTTCGCGGGAATGCCGCAGCACACGCCGCTTTACATCGTCGCCTCGCAACACCCGCGCGTGGGCAAGACGCTGATTTCCCGGCTCTTAATCGAGTTCTTCCGCTTAAACGGGCGGGCCTCGCTGGTCGGCTACGATCTCGATCCGCGCGAGCCTGCTTTAGCGCCGTACTTCCCCAATTTGGTCTGGACCGTCGATATCGCCGACACCCGCGGCCAAATGGCGCTGTTCGACCGGCTGGTCACCGATCAATGGCGCACCACCGTGATCGATCTGGGCTACGCGTTGTTCGAGCAATTCTTCTCGGTGATGGCGGAGATCGGCTTCGAGCAGGAGGCGCGGCGGCGGGGCATCGACCCGGTCGTGCTGTTCGTGACCGATTCCGCGCCCGCCACCGCGAAGAGCTATGCCGAGCTGCGGCGCCGCCTGCC
>Ga0210398_10005906_pt1 | contig 11347 bp, 10 predicted proteins | sample IncBWC4OmetaG_FD_161047 | JGI IMG/M metagenome (GOLD analysis project Ga0210398, IMG submission 161047) | Forest soil microbial communities from Barre Woods Harvard Forest LTER site, Petersham, Massachusetts, United States - Inc-BW-C-4-O | ecosystem: Environmental > Terrestrial > Soil >... | reverse complement strand
TCCGAGTTCGGGAATCGAATGTTGGTGGCAGCCCAGCTTCGATCAATTGTTGTGCTTCGCTGTATGTCCGGCGATAGTTCTCTCGTTCCTGGCCTACCTGGATTCGGAGCAAAACGTGTGGGCAGTTCGACGGGACTGCTGCCTCAGGTGAAATCCCAGCAAATAACAGAATTCGATCCGCACCCGGATCGGCGATATTCGGAAATTGTTTGAGCGCGGCGCGCGCCTGTCCAACGGATAGCTCGTTCAGCCCCTCACCTAAATCGCCTTGGTACTGCTTGAGGACCCGCTCGGCAATTTCCTTCAGACGCATGGCCCTAAGCTCTGGCACCATTCCCCCCGGCTTTAATGCGCTTGCGAGCCGTTTAGTGCTGGCCTTTACTATCTGCTCAGCATCGACCCCGACCTGACTCGACAATGATTCCCATCCCTTCGCACACTTTGCCTCGCTAGCCGGGTATCCGCAGTGCAACCACACAAGGAATAGGTAGGGATCAGTCGGCCAACGTGCCGTCTGCTCGCCGTGGGCCGACGCCAATATATCGAGTAGCTGGTTAACGTCATCACGAAAGGTCTCCCGGAAATCGATATTGCCACTATAGTGCACAAGGAAATTGTCGGGATTGTTCCCGCCTAGGTGCGGATTGTGCACCAGCCGGTCGAGAATACCATCGGCCAGGGTCGTCTCACCGACCTGTTCGTGCCAGCGTGAGACGGGCGATCAAACGCACTCGATTTCAAGTATCCAGTCCATGCGATAACAATCTTATGCTGACCCGACGCCACTTCCTCGTCACAGTCTCGGCCGCAACCGCATGGAACGTCGCGCGGAATTGCGCCGCAGCCGCACCACTGTCCGCAGCCATTGCGGCTCTCCACAACCGCCGCGATGAAGCCCAGCCCATCCTACTGACCGAACGCGAATCTTGTCTCGAAAACGCTCGCTCCCTCATGCACGTCAACCACATCGACGCCATGGTACTCGCTGGGGGCACCTCGCTCGCTTACTTTACCGGCATCCGCTGGGGCAACAGCGAACGTCTTTTCACCTTTGTTCTCCCGCAAAAGGGCAAGGCATTCTACGTCTGCCCCGCATTTGAGGAGGATCGTGTGCGCGAACAAATGAAGCAGGCGCCGGCTGGCCCGAATCCAGGATTCTAGCCTGGCAGGAAGACGATGACCCCTATTCCCTGGTCGCGCGGGCACTTCGCGAAGCGGGCATCGCCGCTGGCAGGCTAGGAATCGAGGAGCGAATTCCCTTCGTCTTCCCAGACGGCATCCAAAAGGCCGCAGGCAATATCAACCTCACCAGCGCGACGCCCGTCACTGCCGGTTGCCGTGCAGTCAAGAGCCCCGCCGAACTCAAGCTCATGCAACTCGCAAACGACATTACCCTGCAGGTCTATGAAGCTGCCTGGAAATCACTCAAGCCCGGCATGACGAACAGCGAGTTCAGCGACCTCATCGCGGCCGGGTACCATCAAACCGGCTTTCCCGGCGACGCGAGTTGCCAGGTAGACGCGTGGTCCGCTCTCCCCCACGGTTCGCTCCAACCCCAAGTAATCCGCGAAGGCAGCATTGTTCTCATTGACGATGGCTGTGTCGTGGAAGGTTATCAATCGGACATCAGCCGCACGTTCGTCGTGGGTAAAGCGACTGACAAGATGAAGCGTGTCTTCGATACGGTCCACAAAGCTCAGTCGGCCGCGCTCAATGCAGCCAAACCAGGGGTTGCCTGCCAAGCAGTGGATGCCGCCGCGCGCAAAGTTGTTGACGACGCGGGCTTCGGTCCGGGCTATACGCACTTCACGCACCGCGTCGGTCACGGAATTGGCATGGACGGTCATGAATGGCCCTACTTGGTGAAGGGCAACACCCAGCCCTTGCAGGCGAACATGACAACGTCCGACGAACCCGGCATCTACCTGTGGGGCGAATTCGGCGTGCGCCTCGAAGATGACATGTATATTACCCCGGATGGCGCGCGGTGGTTCACTCCGCAAAGCAATTCTTTGGAAAATCCATTTGCAAAATAGTATTGCTGAGTCTTTCAAAACTCTATCAATTGCGTGCTCGCCCAGAAGAATCACTTCCCGATCGGCTCGGCATCCCAAGTGTGCGAACCGCCATCATGGCCCGTCTTTGGATAGAATGGCGGCCATGAAAAGTTGGACGTTGCCCGCTCATGACCGGCGTGCTTTCTTGAGATTTCTTGCCGCTAGCCCCTATGTTGCTGCCCTCGGAGGGATCGGTACGTTCGCGCAGCAGTCGACGGAAACTGCTGATCTAATCGGCGATCCGAAAGAAGCTCTCAACGTACTGGATTTCGAGGAAGCCGCCCACCGTAAGGTTTTGCCCGGCCACTGGGCGTACATGAGAAGCGGAGTGGACTTCGACGTAACTCTCCGCGCAAACCGGGAGGGATTCCAGCACGTCCAGTTGCGTCCGCGCCGGCTTCGTGATGCGACCAAAGTCGATATGCGGACGGAGCTGTTCGGCACGGTGTACAACAGCCCAATCTTCACGTGCCCCACTGGCGGCGAGAAATCCTTTCATTCGGATGGCGAACTCGCCGTCGCGCGCGCCACCAAAGCCAGAGGGACGATGCAGATGCTTTCGACCGCCACCTCGACCGCCGTGGAGGATGTGTGCAGGGCGCACGGCAGGCCCGTGTGGTAACAACTGTATGCTCCGACCTCCTGGGACGCATGCCAGAAAATCGTGCGGCGCGTGGAGGCCGCAGGGTGTCCCGTCATTGCGCTCACCGTCGATAACACCACGGGCCGCAACAGTGAGACGTACCTGCGTACGCGCCCGAAGAATCTCGGCCAATGCGTGGCGTGTCATGAAGGCGGGCAAGGTCCGACCGTCAAGGAACGGAAGATGTACGACGGGATCGACATGACCGGTATCGGCACTCAGAATCCAGGCATGACCTGGGAGTTTGTCGACCAGTTGCGAAAAGCGACAAAGTTGAAGCTGTTTATCAAAGGGATCGATACCCGCGAGGACGCGCGCCTCGCGGTCGACCGTGGCCTCGACGGTATCCTGGTTTCCAATCACGGCGGCAGATCCACGGAAACGGGACGAGCGACCATCGAGGCTCTTCCCGAAATCGTCAGCGAGGTCGGCGGCCGCATTCCAGTCTTTGTCGACGGAGGTTTTCGCCGCGGAACAGATGTGTTTAAGGCGCTCGCGCTGGGAGCCAAGGCGGTTGGAATCGGGCGCCCATTCCTATGGGGATTGGGAGCTTTCGGGGAGGCTGGCGTCGACCGGGTCCTCGAAATCCTTCAGGGCGAGCTAAAACTGGTGATGGGAAACTGCGGCACGCAGACCGTCGCGGATATTAACCGTTCCTACGTTGCAACTCCGGACTGGCACGTCTGAGTTCGCCTTTCAACATTGTCTGGCACGAACTCTTAGTGTGCTTCACCGTGAGAGTGCCGAATACTTTATCGGAGACCTGTCTCGACGAGGCTTGACAGGAAAGGGGTTACTTGCGGAATCGCAAGATCCTGTCATCCGATTGGATCTCTATCTCGGTCATTGCGCCAAATTGCGCGAGTTTATACCGCTCAAACGGAAACGTTGCTAGATGGGGTATGAAGATCTGAGCATTCCCGCCGGGCACCGGCTTTCCCACCGCATTGTGGAAGTTGTCCGCCACCGTTCCAATCAACGCCGTGGTGCCTGCCGGGATTGTGACCACCGCCAAATGGTCGCGCAGATTCTCCGGCGGGGTTGCCAGCCCGCTCGCATCCGACCAGAAAGGGACCAATTTTCTAGGTCCCGGCGGCTCGCCACTGCGAATTTCCGGCCGCAAGAGGCAACAAAAAAGTAGCGCCCGATGGGGAGAGATGCTCGCGCCGTACACCCGCAACAATTGGGTCTCCCGCTGCAAGACGCCCACCTCGGTGACGAAAGCCGGGTCAAAGGACTTCGCGACAGCATCGTAGTCCCGCAACTTCTCGGTATCTCTCAGGCAATCGCGAAGTTGGTCGTGATCGAGCTTCCGGGAATCACGGGGCCAATTTCCTCGAGGATGCTCATACGCCGGATGACTGATGACAAGGAATCGACGAATAGTCCGCTCGTCTTCAAGGCGAGTGTGGCATCCAGTTCCTTCGGTGGTTTGTCGAAGAATTCGAAATGCTTTTTGCGGAACGTTAGCCCAAGATCTTCCCGCCGGATGGCCTCAGCAAGGCCATGCGTGACCAGCTTCTTGTCCCATATCTTGTCGGCAGGCAGAAGACTTGGAGGGAGAAGAACCTTGCTTGCCCGTTCCACGGCGAGCTGGTCAGACTGCCGTTTGCCGACGACCTCCTGCATCGCGGCTGGCAGGTGATTCCGGAATTCGTTGAGCGGGATTTCCTGACTGCTGATTGACGGCGCAAAAACAAGAACTGAGATTAGTACGCCAAGCGTACTGTGCTCTCTCGCCGTAGCGAAGGACATAGAAGTTTGCCTCCTCTCGTGGCTGCAACGATGAACTCGGGGCGCCCCCCTCCTGCCCCACAGGCATGCAGGATGGAAGCGCCTCTAAGCCTTAGTGCGACAGGCCAACCCAACGTTACAGGGTCGACAGCCTCGCGCGCCCCGGGAACCATCGTGCTCTTCGGAGGCACTCGCATGCGCCAAGAGGTGGCGTCGACGATCTCGCTTACGGTGCGCAACTGCGTGATGGGAATGGAACAGTCGGCCTAAGCGACTACTCTCGAAAACGGCGTAGTCCGGGAATACAAGTTCAATCGCGTGGGTTAGCCTGACCCTTGCGCGCGACCAATCCTGTACTACTTAGTTGCGGCGGGCGACTCCACGGTGGCGTGATGTCTATAAACTGGATACCGTGGATGCTGATCATCTCGCGTCAGGTAATCGGCATTGCGCGGATTGAGAATCGCTCGCTCGACGTACAGGGCATCGCCCGTCTTCCGTCCAGGTGAATTGGATTTGTAAACGCTGGCCAACTACCCATTAATTACCTATCGTCAGGCTCGATCGCTTCTGCTTCTCCTCGGTACCTGTGCTGCTTCGATCAATTGGTGTTCGGACGGGCGTCAAGGCAGCCACTACTTCATCGCCATCGAATCGGGCCCGGGCAGCGGACGGTTGACTTGATCAGACCATTCTCACATTACTTCCCCCGCTTTGCCTAAGCCAGATGGTCGTGCAGTTTTCGGTGTTCGCAATCCAGTAAGGAATCCGCAGAGCGATACCGCAACGCCTCGAATAGACTCTAGAGCGATCCCGACGGAAGCAAGGTAAACCCCGTGCTCGCCCCGGCGCAAGCTCCCGTGGTGGCTGAGATCAGCGGAGTCACGGCAGAGAGAACTGGTGTTGTTCCCACGGTGAAGCCAGTGCTAGTCTGACCGGCCGGAATAGTTACTGTCGACGGAACGCTTGCGTTGGCCGAGGAGCTGGAAAGGCTCACCGGCTGGCCGCCCACGGGCGCAGGCTCTTTGAGCCCCACTGTGCCGCTGACGCTGTTGCCGCCGATCACTTCTGACCGCGATAGGGTGATGTTCCCGACGCAGGCGGTTGAAGACGATGACGACGATGGATTGATCGTCATGGTCGCTTGCATGGAATTTGCTGAGGCGCCTGTGATGACCGCCGTTGTGGCCGACGACACTGTGGATGTCGAAACCGGGACGGTAGCCATCGTCTGGCCTGTTGGAATGATGACGGAAGCAGGAACCGTGGCGGCGGAGTTGTTGCTCGCCAAGTTCACTAACGCGCCACGCGACGGAGCCGGCTGTGCCAGTGTGACAGTGCCGGTGGCGCTTTCACCGCCCGATACCGTACTAGGTGAAATGGAAAAACCGCTGATCAGCGTGGGCTGTGCCCCTGCAGCCGGGTTCACGGTTAACGTTGCGGCCTGCGTATTCGCCGAAGCAGCGGTGATAGTTGCGGTAGCTGGCGTCGATACCGTGCTGGTCTCGACCGGGAACGTGGCGGTGGTCTGGCCCGCGGGGACCGTGACGGACACGGGCACAGTTGCGCCTTGATTATTGCTGGCCAAGCCAACCACCACCCCGCCCGCCGGGGCCAGCGAGGCAAGCGTCACCGTGCCAGCGGCAGCTTCACCACTGGTCACTGAGGAAGGTGCAACGGAGAGGCTCGCAAGCGTCGACACCGGTCCGGTTTGGGTGGTCGAAGCCGGAATGACGTTCACGGTCGCTGAGGTGGAATTCGCCGAGGAAGCGGTAATCGTAGCTGTGGCAGGAGATGTTACTAGGGACGCAGTCACTGGGAAAGTGGCCGTAGTCTCGCCTGCCGGCACCGCGACCGACGCAGGCACCGTGACGGCTGGACTACTACTGGACAAGTTGACCGACCCGCCGCTCGCACCGGCCGGCGAGGCCATCGTAACGGTGCCCGTGCCCGTTTGACCAGCCGTCAGCGATGACGGTGAGATCGTTAGCCCCGAAATGGTGGATGTGCCTTGAGGCATTATGGACATCGACGCGGTATTGGTTGCCCCGCCCGCAGTGCCGGTGATAGTCGCCGTGGTCGGCTGCGTTACGGGCGAGGTGGCCACCGTGAACTCCGCAGTGGTCTGTCCAGGCGGTACAGCCGCATGACTGGACACCTGGGCTGCTGGAGTGTTTGACGCGAGCGACACCACAGTCCCGTCGGAAGGCGCGGGGTTCGTCAATGTGATCACGCCTGTCACCGGTGTTCCCGCCGCCGGAGATGCCGGTGCAATCGTCATCCATAGGGCGATGGGCGCTGTTCCAGAAGGGTCAATCACCACGGTTCCAGTGGCTGAAGTTTGCGGGTTAGAAGCGGTCACCTGGAAGCCGGTAGCCGCGCTGTCGCTTGGAGCCTGGAACGAGAAGGCGCCGCTGGTTTGTCCTTGCGCGATGTTTACGATGCTGGGAAGCTGTAGGCCGTTGACGGTACTGCTGAGCGCCAGCGCCGCCGGCTGCGCCGCGGGACACGAAAGCTGGACCAATCCGTTGACCGTCATTCCGCTCATTGATGGCGATGGATTGAAGGAGATGGAGGCGGGCGAATCGCAACTCCCTTGATACAACCGCCGGACCCGGTTGTTGTTGGAATCGGCAAAATAAACGTCGCCGGAAGAGTCCGTGGTCATGCTGGTCGGAGAACTTACTTGAGCACTAACCGCTGGCCCGTTGTCTCCGGTAAATCCAGCCGAACCTGTTCCGGCCACCGGCGTCACTTGGCACGCCGAGCCTATGGCTTGAATGTTCTGATCCGGGCTGTCAGACACAAACAATTGCTGGTTGGGATCCACTGCCAGACGCATCGGGCTGGCGAACGCAAGTGGAACCAAGTTAGCAGAGCTCATCAGGCTGGAGATGCTTCCATCCGGTGCAATCCGCCGGATGCGCTGGTTCCCTTCGTCGGCTACATAGACAGTTCCGTCCGAACCAATCGCTACCGAGTCCGGCAAATTCAGTGCGGCCAGGAATGCCGCGCCGCCATCGCCCGACAAGCCGGCCGTCCCTATGCCTGCCATGGTGTCGATGACTCCGTCCGAAGTCACCTTGCGCACCCGGTTATTGCCGGTGTCGGTGATCACAACCGATCCATGGGGATCCACCGCCACTGCGCTGGGCGAGGAGAACTGCGCGCCGGTGGCGAACCCGCCATCTCCGGAGAATCCCGCGGTTCCCGTGCCGGCAAAGGTGTCGATGGTTCCATCCGGAGCAATGCGGCGGATGTTGTTGGCGCCGGCGTCGGCGATGTAGATGTTGCCTGATTTGTCGGCCGCCACACTCATTGGCGTAGTTAGTTGCGCTTGAGTGGCCAGGCCCCCATCGCCGTTTGACCCGGCGGTACCTGTACCCGCGGCTGTGGTAATAACGCCGTCTGGTGCTACCTTTCGTACTACGTGGTTCGCGGCGCTCGCGATGTAGAGATTATGGTGCGCGTCCATGGCTACGCCCGTGGGTGTGCCGAGGGCCGCACTCAACGCGCTGCTGCCGTCGCCGCTCACGCCCGCGACGCCGGATCCAGCCACCGTGGAGATGTTGAACCTCTCGCCGGAGTTCACCCCAGCTGAACCTGATTGCGACATGACGATGGAGACCGCGTTAGAACCGCTTCGTCCAGATTGCAATTGAACGTTGACCAACCCCGCGCCTTCCAGATCCGGAGGAATCACGACGTTCACTTGATCCAGACCCGCAAAATCCGGCGCCGGGCCGGCATACTCGACCGGCAACGTATGGACACCACCTAGCGAATCGGTCGCGCGGGCCGTAATTGCATTTGCCACGTTCGTCACACTGGGATCTTGCGTCGAGTTACCCGCATATCTCAACCCGGTGCCAAAGAGGCTCAAGCGAGTGCGCTTATCCGGAATTCCATTCTGGGAGGTAGTGGCCTGAAATGGTTCGGGCGAAAATGTCACACCGTTGAGGACGGCGCCGCGCGACGGACGCAAACAAGGCAGCGTGAATACGCCGGGCGATATCAAAGCGACAGGTATCGTTGCGGCTGCCGCCGTTTGAGAAATCGGCGAAGTCACACTCACTGTCGCCCTGCCCAGCGGCGTCGTTGACGGCACAACCACGTTGATTTGGCTCGGCGAAACGTAAAACAACTGCGCGGGCTTGCCGCCAATCGATACACTGGTGCCGCCGATAGCGGTGGGCAGCGCTCCGCCCGCGTCCATCTGCGCGGAGGCTGCCCCTGACGCTAAGTTCACCCCGTAAATCGTTGCGAGCGAATTTGGTGATATAACCGGCTGATTGTTTGCCGCCGACACCACGGAGAGAAGCTGCTGGCCGTGAAGTGGCCACAGGCAGCATGCTGCTATGAAATAAATGGAAAAGATAACACGCATGCGAATGCGTCCACCGATATATTGTCCGGCCTGCATAATTTCCTCCGAAGGGGTGCGTATTTGACGGGCAGTCAATTGTTTTCATTTACGCACTTCCGCCCCATAGACGCGGCGGATCCAAAACCATAACGATTTGATTTACTTAGTTATATTTCTTTAGTGCGATGTTCTTTTTTGTACTAAGGCACACGCACTAATTCTTGGGTAAAGGGTTGGCGGCGGAGCGCGCATAGACCCGCCGCATGACTCCTGGACGCCGCCGGAACCTGACGGTCCCCGAGCCCACACCGAAGTGACGTAAGTATGTGATTAACCTTAGGATCAATTGAAATGAACAGTCGCTTTGTACCGGCTTGTAAAATGGCGTCAATCCACCTACCAGGCGCTTTGCGTTCCGCGAAGCGAGTTCACAAGGATATTCGCGACAACCTCGCATGTTGAGCGGATCGCTTTTGTCCCCGCCCCTGGGCCCTTGTCGCGATGTTGTCGGCGCCCCCTGGAATCAGTGCGATGCGCCATGCAGAGCAAAGTCTTGAAGTGCTCGCTGAAACATCAATGACGGCGAAACAGAAGATCACGCTGCTCGCGACGGTCGATGACTTCGTTTTTCGGTCACGCGTTGCGCGAAGCAGCCACCGATGCGATGATCGACATGTGGTTCGCCGCCTCCCAACTGGCTACTGGCGCTTTCCCTCGGCTCGCGGAAGTGTTCAGCAACGGCCGGATCGAGCCGCACAAGGGTCGCTTCGATCAAGCCTAATGGCGTTGCTTGATCAATACCGTTGCAAATAAGGGGCCGTCGGCTAGCGTGGGATCGCTGATGTTCATTACTCGTCAAACGACCGCCCGAACAGTACCACTGTCACACCGAAAGGATGGCGCGTTGGTGTCGTGTTAAATGATCTGGACCAACGCCGTACAACCTCCGCTTTCTTCGGAGAGAGCCCATGGCTTCTTGAGCAGGACCTCAGTATCCTATTCTGTTGTGTGACGGGTGAAGAGCGGCGTTACACTTGGCTTCAATTTCCAACCAGTTTTGTATCGGAGTAAACTCAACTGCTACTTCCGGGCCGAAGCTTGAGCCGCCCTGAAGATTCCAGCTACCAGGCAGCCCGAAGCTCGGAGAGTGCAGCAGGCTCGGGCTTTGTGTCCTCTGACTGCGCATCGGCCTACTCCTCGATCACGCTTCGAACGATGCGTAGAAGATCTGTGACAACCGCCGTCTTTTCCATTGTTGCGACTGCCCCAAGCGCCTTGGCCGAGCGCAGATAGCGACCGTTGCCCGATACAGCAACAACGGGTACTTTTGGAACTAGCTTCGAAAAATACTGAATCGTCTCGATACCTTCACGGTTAGGCATCACGATATCTGTGATGAGGAGATCGATCTGACTCTTTGCGGCAAATGACATGGCCTCAGAACCATCTGCAGCTCCGTCGACCTGGTATCCTGCTTGGCAAAGAATAGACGCGATTAGTTCACGAAAACCTGAATCGTCATCGACCACAAGTACCCTCTTTCGCCGGAGTGATGCGCTAGAAGCCTTCCAGTGATCAGAAATATGCTGCGCATTGTCCATGAAACGCTCCTTATTACTATTGAAAGCTCCAAGTCGACAATAGAATATCGTCACTTTTGACAGAGGCCGGTAGGGCTGAGCACCGGAGTGAGAATCTCATTTAGTTCGGAGTGCATCGCTGTGACTTCTAGATTCCTATCTCATTGCTAACACAGATGGTTAGCCGTTCTCGATCGATAAATGGCTGGTCGATCTCCACCCCGTTTGTCGAGAAGCCGCAAACAGGGGCGAGCGATGATCGAGACTCGCGTATCTGGGGAAGGATCACCCGTGAAACAGGAACGGGCAAGGAATCAGCGTCCCGGGTTCTTCACTCCTGGAACTGCCGCCAGAGACCGCTAGTGGTCTGAAAAGCGAGTCCCTTTGTAGCGACGCTATTTGAAAGCGAGCTATTCGCTCGTAAAATAGGGTCCTTTACAGGAGCAATTTCAGACAAGCAAGGGCTGGTTGACACCGCCGAGGGTGGCATCCTCTTTCTGTATGAGTTCGGAGAGGTGCCTCTAGAAGTGCAGGCGAAGCTTCGGCTGTTGCAAAACCATGAGATGCAATTCACCGGCGAAAGCACATCTCGAGAAGTTGATGTCCGCGTAGTCGTTGCCACAAACCGAGACCGTCCCCGCGTGATCGTCTGAAGGGGACCTTCCGAGAGGATCCCTTCTGTCGTCTTCCCATGGTGCACTTTCGGGTTCCGTCTCTTCGTGAGCTCCGGGAGGACCTCCCATTGTTGATTCGTCACTTTATCAACAGCTTCTCGACGTGCTTTGGCACTCTGCCGACAATTTTGGTCCGGTAATATTCGAGAATTGGAGAACGCCCTCGGCTACGCGTGTATGCTGACTCAAAGGGGAACTGTCGATCTTGTAGACCTACCGGATGTCGAATACCACTACGTTATGAAGGTTGGACTGCCTGTGATGGCAATCGGGCTACGGCGGCCAAAGTACTG
>Ga0210398_10005905_pt1 | contig 11348 bp, 13 predicted proteins | sample IncBWC4OmetaG_FD_161047 | JGI IMG/M metagenome (GOLD analysis project Ga0210398, IMG submission 161047) | Forest soil microbial communities from Barre Woods Harvard Forest LTER site, Petersham, Massachusetts, United States - Inc-BW-C-4-O | ecosystem: Environmental > Terrestrial > Soil >... | reverse complement strand
TTTCCGCCGCGCCGACGCAAATGGTCCGGCCGCCTTATTTGATCGGTCCGGAATCGGCCTTGTACCAGAACGCCAACGGCACGGTGCGATCGGCCTATGATGCCGTCAATTTGGACGCCGGCCACACCTTCTGCGCCGACTGTCCGTTCCAACTGCGCGCCTTCGGCGGCGTGGAGTTTGCTCGCATCGGCCAGACCCTGACCGGACTGTTCCAGAGCGCCGATGGCACGGATGCCAGTGGATATACCAACAACTCGCTTTTTACCGGCGTTGGGCCACGGTTGGGATTGAAAGGTCAGTATGCGTTAGGCGACTTTCAATTCATCGGCGAATTCGCGGGGGCAGGCCTGATCGGCACCGCGCGAAACAGCATCAATTTTCTCACAAATTCCCCAGTGGTCGGAGTCAACAACCAGGCTTTGACATCACCCAATGCGACGCAGGTGATTCCCAGTATCGACGCCAGATTGGCCACGGCTTACACTTTCCCATCCGGCGACTACGGCCAGTTCAAGATCGAGCTGGGATATCAGGCGGCAATCTATTTCGATGTCGTCAGTCAGTATGCGCTGACCCAAGTCACGACGACGGTGCCGCCCGTGGGAGTCTTCCTGGCAACGGAGCAACATTCTCAAAGCAACTTCACGGACCAGGGGCCTTATCTGACCGGCAGCTGGTTGTTCTAGCTGGCACCGCTCCGCTCGCTCGGTAGGCTAATAGCGCCGCAAGCGGGCGGATGATTCGGTAAGACAAGCGTCGCTGACGCCGATCGCGGCTTTCGGCCGGCTTTTGGGCTATGTTCAGCCCTTGCATTCGGCAATTGAATCGCGAGGACAGGATGAAGAAGAGCGCCGGAGAGAAGAAGCGGCCGTGCAAAAATTGCGAAGGCAAAGGCACGCTCAAGAAAGGCGATAAAATCGTGAGATGCCAGAGGTGCGGGGGGACTGGCATCAAGCCGTCATGACCCGTCCAGGTCCGCCGGCGCGCGCGTAAGCGCTTCACGCCGCCAGCTCGCGCATGATGCGGTAGAGCCGGGCCTGGCCTTCGAAGCCGATGCCGGGCCGGTCCGACAGCGTCAGATAGCCATCCTCCAGTTTTGCGTCGTCGGCGAAGCCGCCGAAATCGCCGAACACGCCCGGATAGGATTCCGCGCCGCCGAGCCCGAAGCCGGCGGCGATGGCAAGCGACATCTGATTGCCGCCATGAGGGAACAGCGACGCGCGCGGCCATTGATGCCGCGCCAGCATGTCGAGCGTGCGGGCATATTGCACGATGCCGTAGGCCTGCGGCGGATCGACCTGGATGACGTCGCGGCGGGCCGGCGTCAGGCCGCCGAAGCGGACCAGATTCTCGACGTCCTGCGTCGAATACAGATTCTCGCCGGTCGACAGCGGCGCGTCGTAGTTGGCGGCAACCTCAGCCAGCAATGCATAATCCAGCGGATCGCACGGCTCCTCGAACCAGCGCAAGTCGAACCGCCGCAGGCCGCGCGCATAAGCCAGCGCGTCGTCGCGGAAAAATTTCGAATTGGCATCGACCGCCAGCGCGGCGCCCTTCGGCAGGATCGCTTTCACCGCTTCGACGCGGCCAAGATCGTCGGCCAAAGGCAACCCGCCGACTTTCATCTTCAGCATGGTATAGCCGGCATCGAGATGGCGGCGCATCTCGTCGAGCAGATCCCGCGTGGTCTTGCCCGGCGCGTACCAGCCGGCGCCGACATAGCAGAACACCTTCTCGGCGATCCTGCCGCCGTTGTAGCGCTCGGCGAGTAGGGCGTGCAGCGGCTTGTCGGCGATCTTGGCCACCGCGTCCCACACCGCGACCTCGATGGTGCCGATGCCGATCGAGCGCTCGCTATGGCCGCCGGACTTCTCGTTCTTCAGCATCACGCCGAGGATCTTTTCCGGCGCCAGATTATCGCCGGCGTCGTTGAGCAGCGATGGCGGATCGGCCTTCAAGATGCGCGGAATGAACCGCGCCCGCATTTGCGCGCCGCAGGCGTAGCGGCCGGTGGAATTGAAGGCGAAGCCGGTGACCGGCTTGCCGCCGCGCACGACGTCGGTGATCACCGCGACCACCGACGTGGTCATCTCGGAAAAATCGAATCCCGAATTGGCGAGCGGGGATTTCAGCGGGACCGCGGTCTCGCGGATGTCAACGATGCGCATAGGGAGTCTCAGTGATTTGTCATGCCCCGCGTAGGCGGGGCATCCAGTAATCGCAAAACATCAGGTCATTCTGTGATTACTGGATCGTCCGCCTTCGCGGACGATGACATAGGGAGTGGCTATTGAATCTGCGGGATCTTGGCGTCAACAATGACCTTGTGCCACTTGTCGATCTCTTTCTTGAGATAGGCGGAAAACTCCTCGGGCGTATCGCCGACGACGTCAAACCCGATCTGCTTGCATTTGGCCTGCACGTCCGGAAGCTTCAGCGCGGCGACGATTTCCCGGTTCAGAAGCGCGACGATATCCGGCGGCGTCCCCGCGGGAACAAAGACGCCCTGCATCGTGTCGGATTCCTGGTCCGCGACACCGGCCTCCGCCATGGTCGGCACGTCCGGCAGAGACTCCGCGCGTTTCGCCGAGGTCACGGCGAGCGCGCGCAGCGTGCCGGCCACCAGCTGAGGATAGGCCGGCGGCAAAGTCGCGAAGCCGGTCGGCGTTTGATTGCCGACCACGGCCTGGATCACGGGAGCGCCGCCGTTATAGGGCACCGTGGTGACGTCGAGCTTGAAGGTCAGCTTGAACAATTCGGAAGCCAGCATGGGCGTGGTGCCGAGACCCGAATTGGCGATCGGATATTTGCCGGGATCGGCCTTCATCAGCGCGATCAATTCCTTCACCGTCTTGGCCGGGACGGAGGGATGGACAAACAAAGCATTCGGCGAATCCACCGCCAGCGTCACCGGCACAAAATCCTTGTACGGATCGTAGGGATTGTGGGCGTAAAGACTCGGATTGACGATGAAACTCGAGCTCGCCACCAGAATGGTGTAGCCGTCCGGCGCAGAGCGCGCGACCTGGGTCATGCCGATATTGCCGCCGGCGCCGGCGTGATCTTCGACGTAGAACTGCTGTTTGAGGCTTGCCGAAAGCTTGTCGGCGAGGATGCGGGCGGTGATATCGCTCGGGCCGCCGGCGGCGAACGGCGCGATGATCTTGACCGGATGGTTGGGATAGGTGTCCGCGGCAAAACTCGCCCCGGTCCAGACCACGCTCACGCACAACGCCAGCAAACGCGACGCGAAACCCACTGCAGACATAAAGCCCTCCCCAGACGTTTGGGCGATGCTATCATTCTTCGATCACGGCCAACAGCAGGACAGGGACGGAACCAATGGCAGGGCGCAAAGTGACGCGAGACGATCTCCGCGCGGCAGCGGAGAAGTACAAGAACTGGGGCAAATGGGGTCCCGACGACGAGATCGGCACGCTCAATTACACGTCGGCTGAAGACATCGTCGCCGCGGCGCGGCTTGTCAAAAAGGGCAAGGTGATCTCGCTGGCGCTCAACTTCGACAACAACGGCCCGCAAGGCGGCAAGACCAATTATCCCGTGCTCGGCCGCATCAATCCGCTGCACACCATGCTGCGCACCGGCACCGACGCCTATTCCGGCGTGCTCGACAAGCGCGGCATCCGCGCTGCCGACGACATGGTGGTGATGCCGCTGCAATGCGGCACGCAGTGGGACGGGCTCGGCCACGTCTTCTACGAAGACAATATGTGGAACGGCTACGACTGCCGCGAAGTGTCGTCGTTCGGCGCCGCCAAATGCGGCATCGAGAAAACCAAGGCCAAGATGGTCGGCCGCGGCGTGTTCCTCGACGTCGCCCGCGCGCTCGGCAAGGAGTGTCTCGACGACGGCTACGGCATCACCTGCGACGATCTCGATCTCACCGCGAAAAAACAGAAGATCGAGCTCAAGCGCGGCGATTATATCATCGTGCGCACCGGGCAGATGGAGCGCTGCCTCAAGGCCGGCAGCTGGGACGGCTATCCCGGCGGCGACGCGCCGGGCTTCGCCTTCGAGACGCTGGAATTCGTCGCCAAGACCGAGCTCGCCGCGCTCGCCAGCGACACCTGGGGCTGCGAGGTGCGGCCGAACAACACCGAAGGCGGCATCAACCAGCCCTGGCATTGGATCACCATTCCGATCATGGGCATGACCATGGGCGAGATTTTTTATCTCAAAGACCTCGCCGAGGATTGCGCGGCCGACGGCGTCTACGAATTCATGTTCGTGGCGCCGGCCATTCCCATCACCGGCGCGGTCGGTTCGCCGACCAATCCGTTGGCGATCAAGTGACCTCACGTCATTGCGAGTGCAGCGAAGCAATCCAGTTCAGCTACGGGGCTTCCTGGTTCGCTTCGTCGCTTGGCTCCTCGCAAAGACGATAGGTGCGGATTACGTCGCCGGGTAAATGTCGCCGACAGCAATTTCGATGCCGGGCGGATCGAGGCCGATCATTCCATCGCTCACGATCCGTGTGAGGATCGTGCCGTCGGCGTTGCGCGCGTGATGTAGCACCAGCGGCTTGTCCGGATCGATGACGAGGTAATGCATAACGCTCGACAGGCGGAAATAGCCGGCAAGCTTGATCTGCGCATCGATGTGCCGGGTCGATGGCGACAACACTTCAACGACGATAACCGGGTTGGGCACTTCGATCGCGGAGGGCGCGAGCTGTGGACCGCAATAGACAAGCGCATCGGGTTCGTGCGCTGTCGTATCGTCGATGCGTACTGTCATGCCGTCCGGCAACATGTGGCACGGCAAGCCCTGTGCGCGAATTCCGTTGGCCAGGGCGGCCTGGACGGCAAACTTCGTGACGGCATGAGCCGCCCGCTCGGGAGTCATCGCATAGACCGACCCAGGAAAGAGTTCGTAGCGTCCTGGCTGCGCTTCGGCCCAAGCCAAGAATTCATCGACGTTCATGCGCCTTTGCGGCAGTGCAGACATTGACGCATTATACGCTGTCTCGGGGTCGATGTGAAAGTCAGTTCATCCCTGCTCAGCCTCGATCATCTTGCCCAGTACGCGCTTATAACGCACGCAGCCGACGTCGACGGCGAGGATCATCGGATCGAGCGGCTCGGTCGCGTTCTCGATGATGCGCTGCTGCGCTTCGATCACCGGCGCGTCCTGTTCCTCGAAAGCAAAGCGGCGCATTTCCGCGATGCGTTTCTGAAGATCGCGATTGAGCTTGTCTTCGGCCGTCTTCACGCCCCAGCGCACGGCGGTGAAGAAATAATGCGTCGAGCGCTCGGTCTCGGGGACGAGCAGATGCACCGCGTGATAGCCGGTGCCGGTCTCCGGCGCGGTGCCGATTGCGCAGATGCCGGTCAACAGCCGCAGCGCCGCCGGCGCCATCCAGCGCATCTTGGTGAACTTGTCGACGCGCGGCGGATGGTCGGGCCAGAACGGCGCGAACATGCCCGGCGGTTTCGAATTGGTGGCGTGGCGGCCGACCACGACGTCGTCGCCTTCCTGCTCGGTGGTGATGTCGGATTCGACGGTGTCGGCATTGCCGAGAATGCCCTCGTGCAGATACGAGGTGTGGCTTAGGTCCAACAGATTATCGATGATGAGCTGATAATTGGCTTTGATGACGATGCTGTCGCGCTTGGTGGTGTGCAGCTCCGGCACGTTGTCGAGCACCGAGAAGTCCGGGATCGTTCCGGCATCGGCCGGCGCCGCGCCCATCCAGATCCAAATCGCCTTATGCTTCTCGATCACCGGATAGCTTTTCACGCGCGCGCGCGGCGGAATGTTCTTGGTGCCGTGCGGATTGCGCACGCAGGCGCCGCTGCCGTCAAATTCGAGACCGTGATACGGACACTGGATGCGGTCGCCGCCGACGATCTTGCCCATGGAGAGCGGCGCGAAGCGGTGCGCGCAACGGTCCTCGATGGCCGCGACGTCGCCGTTACTCTTGCGATAGAGCACGACCGGCTCGTTCATGAACGTGCGGGCGACGAGCTTCCCGTCCGCAAGCTCGTCGGACCACGCCGCCGCGTACCAGGCATTGCGCAGGAAGGCGCCGGAGATTATCTCCTGCTGCGGCTTCGAGCCATTGGCTTTGGCGTGCGGCTGATCCAGCATGGCGCTTTTCCTTCCTAGGCCTTGTTTGCCAATATGGCCTTGTTTGCGGACATCATAACACGGACTGGCGCCGCTTGAAGCTGCAGGTCGCCGCCGCCCCTCGCGATCAAGTGACGATGGCCGCCGTTGCGCTTTTGGCCGCAGTCGTTAGGTTTGGCGGTACTGATCACGCAACACAGGCGGCTCCGCCATGGATACCAAGACCGAGACCAAGCACTATCCCGTGACGCACACCGACGCGGAGTGGCGCAAAATTCTCACGCCGGAGCAGTTCCACATCATGCGCGAGCACGGCACCGAGCGGCCGGGCTCCTGCGCGCTCAATTACGAAAAGCGCGCCGGAGCCTTCTATTGCGCCGGCTGCGCGCAGAAGCTGTTCGTGTCCAAGACCAAATTCGAGAGCGGCACCGGCTGGCCGAGTTTCAACGATCCGGAGCCCGGATCGGTCGAGACGACGACCGATAACAGCCTGTTCATGACCCGCACCGAAGTGCATTGCAGCCGCTGCGGCAGCCATCTCGGCCATGTCTTCGAGGACGGCCCGCCGCCGACGCATTTGCGCTATTGCATCAACGGTGTGGCGATGAATTTCAAGCCGCAATAGTCACTACGACGTCATTCCGGGACGCGGACGAAGTCCGCGGGCCCGGAATCCATAACCACGATAGGTGAGGTTCCCGGATGTCGGTAACCAATTCGCATAGCGGTGGTTATGGATTCCGGGCTCCTCGCTTCGCTCGGCCCCGGAATGACGACAAGCTGCGACGGCGAGACGTATTGCGTCTGGCGGGCGGCGGCCTCGTGTTGCCGGCGATTTCCACGCTGGCCCGCGCTCAGGCCTATCCGGCCCATCCGATCAAGCTTCTGGTCGGTTTCCCGCCCGGCGGTCAGGTCGACATCATCGCGCGCATCGCCGCGCAATGGCTGTCGCAACAGCTCAATCAATCGGTCGTGGTCGAGAACCGTCCCGGCGCCGGCGGCTCGCTCGGCGCCGAGGCCGTCGTCAACGCGCCGCCGGACGGCTACACGCTGTTCTTTGCCGCCTCGTCGAACGCGGTGAACGCTTCGCTGATGAAAAATCTCAGCTACGATTTCGTGCGCGACACCGCGGCGGTGGCCCCGATCAACCGCATCAATCTGGTGCTCGACGCCAATCCGTCGTTCCCGGCCGCCGACGTCGCCGAGCTGATTGCGCAATGTAAAGCCAATCCGGGCAAGATCGTCATGGCGTCGCCGTCGCTCGGCACGCCGCCTTATATGGCGGTGGAGCTGTTCAAGATGACGGCCGGCGTCGACGTCGTGCACGTGCCCTATGCCGGCGAAGGCCAGCTGGTGACGGATCTGCTGGGCGGCCAGGTCAAAGTCGGCGTCGACGGTATCTCGGCCGTCATCGGACAAATCAAAACCGGGAAGCTGCGGGCCGTGGCGCTGACCACGGCGAACCGTATCGACGAATTGCCCGGCGTGCCGACCGTCGCCGAGACCTTGCCCGGCTTCGAAGCCAGCGGCTTTTCCGGCATCGTCGCGCCGAAAAATACGCCACCGCCGGTCATCGACAAGCTCGCCGCCGCGGTCCGCGCCATTCAGGCCGACGACAAATTCAAGGCGCGGCTGTCCGAGCTCGGCGTCAGCGAACTGTCGATGTCGCCCGCGGAGTTCGGCCAATTCATCGCTGCGGAAACCGCGAAGTGGCGCAAGGTGGTCCAGTTCGCCGGGTTAAAGGCACAGTGACGGCCGGCGCATTGACGCCGTGCTTCCGTTTTATTTGGCGGTGCCGTCACAGCCGCGATTGGTGCCGCGGTCTTCCATGACCACGCAAAACTGCTGCCGGCTTGCGCCAGCGGTAGTGCGGCATTGGGCAATCGCTTGGGCGTCGGCCATCTTCTGATTTTCGGCGATCGACCAGCCAACGCCGGGCGTGCCGTTGGCGGGATCGATTGCGACCGCGAAGCATTGGTTGTGAAAGGTGGCGACCACCTTGCACAACTTGCGCGCCGCCTCCGACGCGCCGACCGATTTTTGGCAGCCGGCAATCGCGCCTTGGCGCGCCACATCCATGTCCGGCGCATTGAGCTTAAAGCCGCTGGCAAAACCCTCATGGCTGACGTCGGCGGGAAGTCCGACCGCCAGCGCGCTGTCTGCGCGGCCCGGAGAAGCGTTCAGCGTCGCGGCGACAAAGAGCGCGGCGATTGCGGCATTTCGGCCGAGGTTAATTGCGTTCGCATACATTGTTCGCCCCCTGGAAAGTTGAGCAGCGACGCTACAGCTCCTGCGTCATCGGCACGTGAGCGTAGCGAGCCCTGAATTCTCGAACAAGGCCGCGCGCGGCGGTTACGCCGCCTTCGCTCCCCATAATTTTCTACTCGCCATCGCCGCACCTTCGCTGAGCGCCCGCAGCTTGGCCCAGACGATACTATCGGCCACCGTCGGCTCGGCGCGCACCGCGGTGCCAAAACCGCAATCGACGCCGGCGATGACGCGGTCGCGGCCGACGATGTCGGCGTAGCGGCCGATGCGCTGCGCCACGAGCCGCGGATGCTCGACGAAATTGGTGGTCGAATCGATGACGCCGGGAATGAGAATCTTGTCGTCGGGGATTTTGATCGACTTCAAATCCTCCCATTCGTGATCGTGGCGCGGATTGGCCGCCTCGATGCTCAACGCCTGCACCCGCGCCTTGAATGCGATGTCGATGATCTTTAACAGCGGCAGATCGTGGGTGTGCGGCCCTTCGTAATTGCCCCAACAGATGTGCAGCCGCATGCGGTCGGCGGGCAGGCCTTCGATCGCCGCATTGAGCGCCGCGATATTACGCTCGGCGATCTTTGAGCGGAATTCCTCGTCGGTGAGATGCCGGTACTGGTTGTTGCGCGCCGAGCCGAGATCGGGGGCGTCGATCTGCAGCACGAAGCCGGCTTCGACGATGGCGCGGTATTCGACCTTGAGCACCTCGGCGAGCGCGGCGAGGTAGGCGTCTTCGTTCGGATAATGCAGGTTGATGATGAAGCGCGTCAGGATACCCGGCGACGGCGCGGTCATGAACACCTCGGTCGGCTTCGCCTTTGCCGCCGCGGCTTTGAGATGGGCGATGTCGCGGTCGAGCGCCGAGCGATCGTGGTAGCGCAGTTCGCCGACGCAGCCGGGAAACGGCGTGGCGGAAAATGACCGGCGGTCGCGGCCAAAATCCGGATGGTCGAGCAGATCGCGGCCGATCATGATATCGCGGCCTTTGTCGGCCGCGCGCGGATCGGGCGCGATGCCGGTCACGCGATGGCGGATATAGGTCGTATAGGACGGCTTCGACATTTCGCCGTCCGAGACCACGTCGATGCCGCAAGTGACCTGCTGCGCCACGATCTCGTCGACCGCCGCGGCGGTCGCGGCCTCGAACAGGTCCGCGCCGACGGCAGTGCCGGTTTCTCTGCCGAGGATGAGATCGATCAGCGCCTTCGGCCGCGGCAGGCTGCCGGTGTGGGTGGAGAGGATACGGTCGGTTGAGGTTTTCATGCGGCACCCCGGAACGGTCGGATGCCCCGAGCGAAACGGGGCCAGAAGGCGTACGATAGCGGCCGGCTGGTTCCTCGTCGATTATTGAGGCATAATTCCCCAATGACGTTCACGCGCATTACAATCGATCCAGCGATCTGCACCGGTAAACCTTGCATCCGCGGGCTGCGATTTCCGGTGGCCCGCTTACTAGGTCTGCTTGCCTCGGGCGAGACACGGGAACGAATTCTGAAAGCCTATCCTTATCTCGAATCCGACGATATTGACGAGGCATTGCGCTACGCCGCTTCCCTCGCCGAGGATGAAACAATCGACCTCGTGCCGATGAGCTGAGTCGTGAAGTTTCTGATCGACATGCCGCTGTCACAGGATTTGGCGGCATGGCTCAGGGATCGGGGACACGACGCAGTCCACGCCGCCGAATTAAATCTTGCCGCCGCAGCCGATGTGGTCATTTTGGCGCGCGCGAAGCAGGAGAATAGAACAATCGTTACAGCGGATTTAGACTATCCGCGACTGCTTGCGCTGGCGCAGGAGCGAGAGTCGAGCTTGATCCTATTTCGTGACGGCAACTGGAGCGAAGCCGCAATTATCGCCCGCATGAAAGAAGTCATGCAGCGAGTAACGGCAGCCGATCTGTCACGAAGCATCATCGTCGTCGATCGCGGCCGCATTCGCATGCGTCGGTTACCGTTCAGTCCGGGATCGGACTAGCGAAACATGATGGTTCCGCTGGCATTCAAGTCGTCCTAAAGTCTGCCACAACGCGTAAGGTCTGGGGGGAGTCATGCGGATCGTCGATTTGAGCCGGGAGCTGTATCACCGCACGCCGTCCTATCCGGGGCAGCCGCCGATCATCCACGGCATCTGGAAGACGCATGAAGAGGCATTCGCCGAGTCGGGCAACGTCCAGGGCAACAGCGTGATGTTCTTCTCCATGCCCGACCATGGCGGCACCCATATCGACGCACCGCGCCATTTCGGCAAAAGCGGCACGCCGATCGACAAATACCGGCTGGAAAATTGTATCGTGCCGGGCATCTGCATCGATCTGCGCCACATCGCGCCGCGGGCGGAAATCACGCCGGCCGATCTCGAAGCCGCAGTGAAAAAGGCCGGCGTGCCGATCCCGAAAAAGGGCACGGTGCTGCTGTGCACCGGCCATCACGCCCGCACCTTTCCGACCGCGGCCTATGCAACCGACAATTCCGGCGTCAATGTCGCGGCGACCGAATGGCTCGCGGCACAGGGTATCGTGCATTTCGGCATCGACTCGATGCGGCCGGGGCCCGAGGGCAAGGTCAATGCGCTGGTGCACAAGGCCTGTCTCGATCTCGACATCACCCACATGGAAAGCCTGTGCAATCTGGAAAGCCTGCTCGGAAAAGGCGAGTTCCAATTCATCGGTCTGCCGCTGAAATGGCGCGAAGGCACCGGCTCGCCGATCCGCGCCGTCGCGGTGTTCAACGATTAGGAGTTTCGTTTCCCGGACGCGGTGCAGCGCACAGCGGTGCACCGCTGATCCGGGATCATTCCAAATTCTGAATCTGTAACGTTCCCTGTTCTGCAGCGCACCACTTCGTGCTGCGCTGCGCCCGGGAAAAGTTGTGAAGGAAACGACCGCCCATGCAAATCGGCCACAACCGCAAAATGACCGGCGCGCAGTGCATCGCCGACATGCTCAAGGGTTATGAGGTCACGCATGTCTTCCACGTGCCGGCCGTCATGCG
>Ga0210398_10005900_pt1 | contig 11355 bp, 8 predicted proteins | sample IncBWC4OmetaG_FD_161047 | JGI IMG/M metagenome (GOLD analysis project Ga0210398, IMG submission 161047) | Forest soil microbial communities from Barre Woods Harvard Forest LTER site, Petersham, Massachusetts, United States - Inc-BW-C-4-O | ecosystem: Environmental > Terrestrial > Soil >... | reverse complement strand
GCCGCCACCGCCGTGACCACCATGTCCTCCGTGTCCGCCGCCGCGACCGCCGCGTCCACCACCGCCTCCAGGACGCCGCCGGCCACCACCGCCCGGACGCCCACCCCGTCCGCGATCCGGACGATCGCCTCGCTCCGATGGAGGACGATCCGATGGACTCCGGTCTCCCGCGCCTACCGGAGAATCGCGGTTGAAGTTCGGTTCATCATCGGGGAAATCGCCACCACCCTCGATAGTTAATGCCGGCGCGCGAACTTCACCGTGGCTTTCGGCGACAGCTTCTACCGCGCTCTCGCCTCCGCCGTCGCCTTCAACTCCGCCTTCGCCTCCGCCCATCTTCGCGCGTTGCTCCTTGAGAATGGCCTTGCGCGACAAGCGAATGCGATTGCCCTCGACCGCCAAAACCTTTACCAGAACCTGATCGCCTTCCTTCAACTCGTCGCGAACATCCTTAATACGATGCTCGGCAACTTCGCTGATGTGCAGCAATCCGTCGGTCCCGGGAATGATCTCGACGAAGGCTCCGAAATCCGCCAGCCGAGTCACCTTGCCAAGATAAGTCTTGCCCACCTCGGCCGACGCTGTCAGATCGCGAATAATCTGCAACGCCTTGTTCGCCGACGCTTCGTCGTTCGAGGCAACATTCACCTTGCCCGAATCTTCCACGTCGATCTTCACCCCGGTCTGCTCGATGATCGAACGAATCATCTTGCCACCAGGCCCAATCACGTCGCGAATCTTATCCACCGGAATCTGCAGAGTGTAGATACGCGGCGCATAAGCCGAAACCTTCTCGCGCGGAGCAGTAATCGCCTCCGTCATCTTGTCGAGGATGTACAAACGCCCGCGTTGTGCCTGAGCCAAAGCCTCACGCATGATCTGCGCCGTAATTCCGCCGACCTTGATGTCCATCTGCAAGGCGGTAATGCCATCTTTAGTTCCGGCGACTTTGAAATCCATATCGCCGTAATGATCCTCAGCTCCAGCGATGTCAGTAAGAATCGCGTAAGCATCGCCCTCTTTCACAAGCCCCATAGCGACGCCGGCGACGGATGCCTTCAAAGGAACGCCAGCATCCATCAGCGAAAGCGAAGCTCCGCAAACCGATGCCATCGACGAAGACCCATTCGACTCCAAAATGTCCGAAACCACCCGCATGGTGTAAGGCCAGCTCTCTTCCGACGGCAGAACGAACGACATGGAGCGCTCTGCGAGCGCTCCATGTCCAATCTCACGCCGTCCCGCCCCCCGCAAAAACGAAACCTCCCCAACACTAAAAGGAGGGAAATTGTAATGTAAAAGGAAGCGTTTTTTGGCTTCGCCTTCGAAGGTTTCTAGGCGTTGTTTGTCGTCGCTGGTGCCTAGGGTTGTGGTTACCAGGGCTTGGGTTTCGCCTCGGGTGAAGATGGCAGAGCCGTGAGTTCTCGGCAGGACGCCTACTTCGATTGAAATTTCGCGGATTTGGTCGAAAGCGCGGCCGTCGGGGCGGCGCTTTTGGTTGATCACGGCTTCGCGGAAGATTCGCTCGCGGAGCGTCTCGAAATATTGTTTGAATTTGGCTTGGGCTTCCTCGTCATCTTCCGGAATCGCAGCTTGCAACTCTTTCTTTAGTTCACGGACCAGGTTGTAGCTTTCGGCTTTGGGGTGTTTTTGCGTATCCAGACGATCGGTTAGATCGGCTCCGACCTTCTTCTTCAGACTGTCGAAATACTTTTGATCGAACTCGGGTGGCGTTACTGCTCGCTTCTCTTTGCCGGCCTTCTTCTTCAAATCGTTGATGGCGGCGCAGATCTTTTTGATTTCGGTGTGGCCGAATTCGATGGCGTCTACTACTGTCTCTTCCTTTACTTCTTTGGCGCCGGATTCGATCATCACGATGCCGTCGGCGGTGCCTACTACCATGATGTTCAGCAGGCTTTCGCGCATCTCGGCGTAGGTCGGATTGATTACGAAGGCCCCGTTCAGCAGGCCTACGCGCACTGCGCCAATCGGGCCGTTGAACGGGATGTCAGAAATGGTCAGGGCTGCCGATGCGCCATTAATGCCGGCTACGTCAGGGTCATTTTCGTTATCAGCGGAGAGAACGAATGCGATCACCTGAGTCTCGCAACGGAAGCCATCGGGGAACAGCGGCCGGATGGGACGATCGATCTGGCGGCTGGTGAGGATTTCGCGCTCGCTGGGACGGCCTTCGCGCTTAATGAAGCCGCCGGGAAAGCGTCCGCCGGCGTAGGTGTACTCGCGGTAGTCGACGGTGAGCGGGAAAAAGTCGATGCCTTCGCGCGGGTCGGGGTTGGCGGTTGCAGTGGCGAGAACAACGGTGTCGCCGATGCGAACGACTACCGATCCGTGGGCTTGTTTGGCCCATTTTCCGGTTTCAAATGAAAGTTGTTTACCACCGGTGAGATCAACAGAAACATCTTGTTTCATGAGTAATTCCTTCTGGGCAGGAGGGCACGCCGGTGCCGATGGGAGTATGCACTTTGATTGAAATGAAGCCAGTGATGACGAGAAGGCGCTGAGGACCAATCCGCAACGGGCTTCTCAGGACCAATGCCGTCCCATGACGACAGAGCAATTCCGCCTAGCCTGATCCCGTGATTTCGCGACGTTCGCGAAAGCATGGGGAACCCGGTATTCCGCGTAACTACTTGCGGAGACCGAGTTTCGAGACGACGTTCTTATAGCGGCCGGAATCGTAGGTCTTCAGATAGTCGAGCAGGCGACGCCGCTTGCTGACCAGCATGAGAAGACCGCGGCGCGAACCGTGGTCTTTCTGGTGCGCTTTGAAGTGTTCCGTCAGTTGACCGATGCGCTCGCTTATCAGCGCGATTTGGACTTCGGGGCTACCCGTGTCGGTGGGATGCGTGCCGTAGTGGTCAATGAGGGATTTCTTTTGCTCTCTGGCTAACACTACCCTGGTGCACTCCTGTCTATTTTTATTCGATTGTTTGTAACGTGGTAAATGTTAACAGGTTGAGAGGGAGGGTGTAAAGGCGGGGTGGGGGGGATTCCAAAGTTCAACCGCGAGAAACCTCTTAATTCCCAGGGAAGTCGTGCTTCATCCGCCCCCTATTACTTCTGCCTGCCAAGAGCCGCCCCACGGACGGTCATATCCCAAATACCTTTCGCAAAACTATCGCAATGACTGTCGTCATAATAACGCCCGATATGAATAGCAGGTAGTCTCGATGCGCGCTCCTTCTTTCGACCGGTTCGACGAGCTTTGCGAAATAATCAGCGACTGGGATCGGTACGTTTTGCAGAACGGCGATCTTCTCCTTCAGCTCCTTCTCCCTTTTCTCAAGGTTGACCAGTCCCCCTTCCAGCTCTCGGACCGAAACCTCACGCTCCTTCGCAACCCGAGCCATCTCTTGGAGAACCGCGTCTACCTCCGAAGAAGCCTTAGTTAGGTTGCCTGTCAAATCCGAAAGTCGCTCAGCGTACGTCTTCGGGGGTGCCGCCTTGTGAAACAGTTTGTCAATGGCCTGTCGGAAGAGTTGTGACCCGACCAATGCTCCGCTGAGAGCAGTGAGTACAGCTGATAAAACTGTAACTAGAGTTTCGGGAATCATCCTTCTCCTTTGGGGGACGTCCGGGACTATTTCCCGGGACTCAATGTTACTTTCCGGCTTCGGGGGGTGCCGGATTCAGCCGCGACACAAGTTCCGTCATCGTGTAGTGCACAAACTGGGATCCCAGCTCCGTCAGTACGTATTGCTTAGTATCCTCGAATGCCGACTCCATTGTCTTTGAGGCCGCAACGCGTCGTGGAGCCCTGGTCTTCTTCATAAACCTACCGCTGAAATCGGATTCTCTCGGCTGCCTGATTACGCTGCCTAGTGAGAGATCGCGGATCAGCATCCTGAAAAGGTCGGCCTCGGCGGAGTCGTCACGGGGTACGGGCTCGCCGTAGACGGCGACCCAGATGTCGTATCGCGTGGGTCCTTGATTTTTATGAACCTCCCGGATAACGGCGAAATGCACTTCGTGATACGCATCGATCCAGTCCAAGAAAAGCCTCACGATATCGTCGGAAACGATTCTCGTCCCTGCAGCATTCGTAATGAGCTGCACTAGCAAGCCCCGCTTTTCCTCCGTGTCCGCCACATCCCATTCGCGAAACGTCTTGCGCACCAAGGTCAGGTATTGCTCGCTTGTGACCCTCTTCTCGACCTCCTGCCCGAACCCGTCCAGTCTGGCAACCATGTTTTCAAGCGTAAGACGCAGCTTTTGGAGCTTTTCCTGGTGCTCCTGCAACCATTCGTGAAGGAGGTCTTCTCGGTGGGCTGCTGCCTCCCCGTCTCTATAGGACGCGGCGGCTGCGGCAGTTGCCGAGACTACGCCACCAAGCCATGGAATACTCCCGAGAGCTGCTAGCGCGACGGCATCGAAAATACGTCGCCTCCGCGAGGGGGTCGCCGTCTCGATTTCCGCCCTAATCGACTCGATAACATAATCGGTTGGAATGATCTTGTTGTCTTCGTCCACCATGCGCCGTAGCATACCACTTAGAGGCTAGCGATCACGATAACGAGAAAGGGATAGTGACCATGGGCAACATCGAGATAGAGGTTTATTGCCCCAAATGCAGTACTAAAGTTCAAGCTCAATACGCAGGTACGGAGAGAGAATTGTTGAGGAAGATTCTTCAACGCGCCGGCGTCCAGTCTGGAGACATACTCTTCAACGACTGTCATGAAGAGGATTAAGCTTCCCAGGGGAATAACCCACTTCCCGCGAAACCAGTGGACAATACACAGGTGCGGACGAGACGTTTTCCGCAGTCCGCCGGGCGCCCACACATTAGCGCCTTTGCAAATATCCGGGTGCTGCCTGCGCCGCTTCATTCGCGGACTAGGGCAATATCTCTCGGGCAGATGGCCCGGGCAAACAGGCGGCGAAGCAACTTGGAAAGCGCCTAATCTGGGAGGACGGATCGGTGTTGGACGATGTACTCTAAGTGGCGGCGAACCTCAGCTACGTGCGATATTTGCGGCGGAAAAAGGAAAGGGGGGCGATGTCCCTTCTGGAACTGGAATTTACTCCGTTTCCGCTGGGAGGTGCCCCCACTTTAGATCGCGGACTTTCGTCCTGTTTAGAGCGTACTCGAGTCCATGCTTAAAGTCAATTCAAGCTTCGACGAACACGTGGTAGCCAGGCTTCTAGATTTCTTCAACTCCAACACCCCATGGCAGCGTAGGCTCTGGAACTCCGGAATTGTGCTCACCCTAAGGGAGGCCCTGGAGGCTAGCAGGGCCGTGGCAGTCGGCGTGATTAGCAATGCTGCCCTACACAATGTCCTCTCCACTGCAGTTGTCTTAGCGGCTCACGACCCTGGCATCGGTGAACGTAGCCAGCTCAAGGTCCTACAGAATGCTCTCAAGTCGGACGTCAAGAACGGCGGCCTGGAACTTGATGGCCACGAGTATCGCTTACTTCAACTCCTTTTGGCAGACATTGAGGACAGCTACCTCCACCGATGGAGCAATGCGCTCGCGAGCGGAGGGCTAGCACCCGGCCCGGAGCGAGCTGCCAGAGCCTTGGCCTCTCACCTACTCGACGAGGGGTTCAGTTCTGATTTCCTGCATTCCTGGTGGACGTTTAAGATCCACGGCAAAGGCACCACCCAGACATTGTCGGAGATTATCGCCGACGCTCAGACATTGGTGTCTAAGCCCCTTCGCGAGTTTGAGTTAGTCATCGGCTTCGAGCATGCGCCACCGCCCTATCGTGAGCCGCCCGCCAAGGATTCGCTGTGGATCTCGAATGTTGAGTTGTCTGATTGGCTCCGTGCGAACAAGTTCGATGTGGCCGGTGTACGTACCCGAGGCGGTCTAAAGTTCAAGGTCAAAGCACGAGATGCTAAGACCGCAGCGGACACTGTTTCAGAGACCGTCGACAGAATTCTCTCTCGCGCAGATCTGGGCACCTATCGCCACCTCCTGCCGATCGACCGCATCTGGATTGCCGGCGAGAAGCAGTCCGTACCCTTAGCGCCGCGAAGACGCCGCGTAGAAATCCATGCCGTTTCACGGGAGAATCGCCTCTACAGTGTCACCGAATTCTCTATCGTGGATGCGGCCATAGAGCTTGTCGCGCCACTGGACTTAGAATCCCCGAGTCCTGCCGTGGCGGGTGGATGGGCGGGCATAGAGGCCCTCCTCACGGGACCGGGGGACAAAGAGAGGGTGCTCGCGGGCGACCGGATGGCTGCGTTGGTAGCCTGTTCTTTCCCGCGTGCAGAGTTCACCGACCTGTCCTACAAACTTGAGAAGCTGGGCGGCAAGCTCGCCGACAAACTGAAAGCGTGCGTCTCCAACCGCGACCGCGCCGGTTTGCTCGTTGACTTGATTGCTGCCGGCACACCGCCCGAGTTCCAGCGCCCCTCCGATATTGCGGCGCTGGATCGCATGCGCCGTCTACTGAATGCTCCATCAAGAACGCTCGCAGACATCGAATACCATGTCTCGACAGCGTTCAGACGCCTGTATCGCCATCGGAACATGGTGCTTCACTGGGGAAAGACTGATGCCGTCGGACTGCGGGCATGTCTCCGCACAGCCGCGCCATTAGTAGGCGCGGGGCTGGATCGCATCGCCCATGCATGGTTCGTGCAGGGAGCCCATCCTCTCGAACTGGCCGCAAGAGCCCGTCTCAGACTTGGAACCATCGAGTCAGCTTCCGCGAACTCTGTGCTCGATCTGTTGGAGTGATCCGTCCGGGTGCCCCACACATTCACGTTCTTTGCGAATGTGTGGGTGCTGCTTGCGCCACTTCACTCGCGGATTACGATGATATCTCTCGGGCAAATGGCTTGAGTACCGAGCCGCGTAGTGTGAGTGTGATCTCGACGCAGTCGTCTAAAACCATTCACCACAGAGACACAGAGTCACAGAGTCACAGAGAAGGTCAATGGCGGCGGACGAGGGCGTCCGCCCCACACGGTTGGTGCTCGGGGCGGCGGTTGGGTGGCTCCCGGCAAGTTGCATAGGTCCTTCGCTTCGCTCAGGATGACAATGTAAGTGGGAGATGCCGGGTGACCCACACATTCGCGTTCTGCGAATGTGTGGGTGCTGGCTGCGCCAGTTCATCCGCGGATTTGGATAATGTCTCTCGGGGCAAATGGTCCGAGTACCGAGCCGCGTAGGTGAGTGTGATCTCGACGCAGTCGTCTAAGACCATTCACCACAGAGAACACAGAGTCCACAGAGAAGATCAAAGGCGACGGACAAGAGTGTCCGTCCCACACGGAGTGGCGCTCGGGCGGCAGTCGTGCAGCTGGCAGCAAGTTGCATAGGTCCTTCGCTTCGCTCAGGATGACAAATGTTTGGGTGAGGGTTAGACGTTGGATCCGCAGGCTTGGCATTTGCGTGGTTGGCGGAATTGGTGCCAGGCTTCGCGGTAGTCGCCGTAGATCCCTTGGCCTCGGTAGTAGTTTTTGGGGCTGAAGAGCAGGCTGGTGCGGGATTGGATCAGGGCCAGGGGGAGGATGAACCAGGAGTCCTCGGGAATGATGTAGGCGACGAGGAAATCGACTTCGTTGGGGAGATAGGGGACGGCGGTGCCCATGGTGCGGCGGTGGGCGTTGACGTGGTAGAGGCCGCTGAGGATGTGAGTGGACGATTTGACCTGGATGCGCCAGAGGGCTTGGCCGCCGTCGAGGATGAAGTCGTAACGTTCGCTGTCGCCGAAAGGTTTGGAGACGGCGAATCCCTGGGCGATGGCTTTGTGGGCGAAGGCGATTTCGGCTAGTTCTCCGCGACGCTTGGTGTTGAGTTCGCGCTGGCGAGGAGTTTGTGCGCCTTGGCAGGAGTTGGTCCGCCGCGGCGTCTTGGGCATAGAAAAAGGGACACAAGTTTGGACTTGTGTCCCTATATATTCAGGATAGCAAATTGGGTGGGTAAGTGAGACATGGATTGGAGATTTATTTCTCCGTGCGAATGAGTTAGTTGGGGGGAAAGGGCGTTGTCAAGGGGCTTGACAGCGATTTGTGACGGGACTGTTCAAAGTGGGAATTGCGGCGGAAAATTCCTGGTGTGGGACGGATTAGAAATAAAGTTGGCAGGGCGGTTGCAGGGTCTTCTGCGTCTGAATGCGAGGCGATCGCACGGCGCCACTTCACCCGCGGATTAGGACAATTTCTCCCGGGCAAATGGTTCGAGTACCGAGCTGCGTAGTGTGGGTGTGATCTCGACGCAGTCGTCTAAAACCATTCACCACGGAGACACGGAGTCACGGAGAAGGTCAATGGCGGCGGACGAGGGCGTCCGCCCCACACGGGCTTAATCGGGCCCACGGCGGCACCACGGGGAGAATGCCTTGACGCTCTTATACGGTGTCGGGGTGGTAGGGGTGCTTCGACTGCGTGATCGTCCGCGTTGCGGACAATCACTTCGCTCAGGATGACAAGCAAGCGAGAGTTATCCGCGGGACGCGCGCGCGAGGAACCCTCGGCCGGTTAGAGTGCCTTTCTCCAGCTAACGGGATGGAGATATCGATCCGGTTCTTCGGGCACTGGTTTATCGCGAGGAAGAATCTCTCGTAGCGTCCACTCGATGCGATCCACAGACTCCAGAATGAAGCGGACGGATTGCTGGTTCTGGATCTCGTCAGCCGACAGGGAAATTGCCGCCAGTGCATTTCGGACATGATGATTCATTTCAGAAATCACCTGCAGTCGTGCCAGGGTTGCTTCACGGCGTTCTACAATCGCATGGAAAAGTTGGGCTGCCAGATATCCGACGATCACGCCGGAGACCGCTTCCGCCACCATGCGTTCTCCGTGCCGCCCCAACTCAGGCACGAGCAGGTAGTGCATGAGTTCGGAAACGAGGAACACCGCCGCACCAAAGCATGCGGCAACGGCGATCAACATTTGCTTCGAAGTGGGCCGGTTGGAAATATTTTCTCGCAACATCCGAATCAGTTGGGTGAGGTGCCGGATCATTTGTTTTCCCTCCGAGTCGCTTGGACTGGTCTGGATCTGTGGTCCGAAATCTGAAAAGGACAGCACCGGGCTGCGATGTGCGCACAAAGCCACCTTGACAGCGCGATGCACGGTGAGCCGACATCGCGGCCTGGCTAATCGCGGCTTTGATTAGATTGGAAGATTCCAGGGCGAGTTTGGTTGTCCGGCATGCGGGGTGACCTACACAAATAACTTTCTTTGCGAATGTGGATGGTGGCCTGTGGATTTGTGGGGATCTTAAAAAAGCTTTTAATCGCAGAGTTCGCGGAGAAAAGCTTAACCACAGAGGCCACGGAGGCGCACAGAGAAAATCTTCGCCACGGATTTGCGTAGATCAACGCGGATCTGAAAGTCAGATTCAGCGCTTGGGCAGGATTTCTCCGATGCGGCGGATTTGGGCGCCTACACCGCGTAGCTTCTCTTCGATGTTTTCGTAGCCACGGTCGATGTGGTAGACACGGTCGATGATGGTCTCGCCTTCGGCAACCAGCGCGGCCAGGACCAGAGATGCGGAGGCGCGCAGGTCCGAGGCGAGTACGGCAGCGCCGCTTAACGGAGATTTGCCGCGAACGATGGCGCGGCTGCCTTCGATCTTGATGTTGGCTCCCATGCGCTGGAGTTCCTGAGCGTGCATGAAGCGGTTCTCGAAAATGTTCTCGGTGATGACGGAAGTGCCTTCGGCCTGCGTAGCCAGCGCCATGTATTGCGCCTGCACGTCGGTAGGGAAGCCGGGATATTCTTCGGTGACCATGTCGGCGGCTTTGAGTGGGTTGTCACCCATGACGCGGACGGATTGCTTGCCGGGCTTGGTCTTGACGCCAGCGGCTTCGAGGGTTTGTAGGAGAGACCCGAGATGGGCGGGCTCGCAACCGGAGACGTTGAGGTCTCCGCCGGTGAGCGCGCCGGCGATGATGAAGGTAGCGGCTTCGATGCGGTCGGGAATGATGCGGTGCTTGGCACCGTGAAGCTTGGAGACGCCCTTGATGCGGATGGTGGAAGTGCCGCCGCCTTCGATCTGTGCGCCCATTTTGTTGAGCAGGTCGGCGAGGTCGGCGACTTCGGGCTCCCGGGCGCAATTCTTCATGACAGTTTCGCCGTCGGCTAGAGTTGCGGCCATGAGCAGGTCTTCGGTGCCGGTGACGGTGATCTTGTCGAAAACGATTTCGGCGCCCTTGAGGCGCTTGGCGCTGGCTTCGACATAACCGTGGTCCTGACGGATGGTTGCGCCGAGACGTTCAAGTCCTTTGATGTGCAGGTCGATGGGGCGCGCGCCGATGGCGCAGCCGCCGGGCAGAGAAACGCGGGCAGTTCCGCAACGCGCCACTAGCGGCCCGAGCACCAGCGTCGAGGCCCGCATGGTCTTAACCAGTTCGTAGGAAGCTTCGGGCGAGGCGAGATTGCGGCATTGAATCGTGGTGCGGTGCTGGGCGCGTCCGTAGCCGAGTTCGACTTCCGCGCCCATGGCGGCCAGCAGCTTGCGTGTGGTTTCGATGTCGCGCACCTGCGGAATGCTTTCGAGGATCACCGGCTCATCGGTCAGTAGGGCTGCGGCCATCGCGGGCAGGGCTGCGTTCTTGGCTCCGCTGACCTGAATTGTACCGAGCAGCGGATTGCCGCCGCGAATTACAAATTTGTCCATAGCGAGATGGCTCTCTACTTCAACTTGTACTGGCGCCAGGCCCATGGCGATTCCAATCTGTGGCGTTCGCCTATTTTAGCGGTTATAAAGCCACACGTGGGTTAATCGGAAGGGCACCGTCTTCCTCGTCTACAAGCTGCGGGCGGTTGCGATGGCAGCGCGGACGTTGCCTTTCGCGGCACGCAAGGTGCGGGCAGCATCGGCGCGGCTGACATCGGCGTGGAACATGACTAAAGCTGCGGGGACGCTGCCGGCGGTGCGCAGCATATTTTCGGACACGGTGCGATCAACGCCGGTGGCGGTTTGCAGAATCGCGATTCCCCGTTCCACCAGTTTTTCATTCTTCAGATGGACGTTCACCATCAAATTGCCGTAAACGTAGCCGAGACGGGTCATGCCGCCGGTGGAGAGCATGTTGAGCACCATTTTCTGTGCGGTGCCGGCTTTCATGCGACTCGATCCCGCGATGACTTCGGGGCCAACTTCGGTCACGATGGCGAGGTGAGCGGCTTTGGCAAGCGGCGAGTTTCGATTGCAGGTGACGGCGATGGTTTTCACGCCACGTCGTCTCGCATACTCGACCGCGGCGACGGTGAACGGAGTGCGTCCGCTGGCAGCGATGCCGACTACTACGTCGTTCTTGCCCGGCTTCTTTTTGGCGATTTCGCGTTCGCCGAGCCGATGGGAATCTTCGTTGCCTTCGACGGCTGATCCCAGGGCTTTGGTCCCTCCGGCGATGACGAAT
>Ga0210398_10005899_pt1 | contig 11356 bp, 10 predicted proteins | sample IncBWC4OmetaG_FD_161047 | JGI IMG/M metagenome (GOLD analysis project Ga0210398, IMG submission 161047) | Forest soil microbial communities from Barre Woods Harvard Forest LTER site, Petersham, Massachusetts, United States - Inc-BW-C-4-O | ecosystem: Environmental > Terrestrial > Soil >... | reverse complement strand
CGTTCGCAGCCGAAGCATCCCCACCCGCGGCACGGACCAGCCAATGATGAGAAAGCGCAGACGCACGCGGCCGTAATGGCTATAGAGATGCTTCGACTCCGCAGTGACGATCGCTTCGCGATCCTCACTGCTCCGCTCAGCATGACAAATGGAGTGGTTTTAGCTAAAAGCCAAGAGCCAAGAGCCAAAAGCTAGTTATGCACGTGCGGACTCTGCGCCGGATTCGCATGGTGCGTGGCCGGTTCTTTCACGACCTTCACATCGAAACTCACCGGCACGGTCTTCGGCGGAAAGCACTGCGCGTTGTCGCAGGCCTGGAAGCGCAGCACGCCGTGCATCACATATTTCCCCGGTGTCACCGACAACAGCGGATGTACGGCCACACTGATCGTAAAATCTCCTGAGTACACGCTCAGCTTCTGATCTGGCGAAAAAGGGAAAGTCAATTCCTGTCCCTCGGGATACGCAATCTTTCCCAGGACAATATCGGTAGGCAGGTCCATCTTCAAAGCCGTCGGAATCAGAAACTCGTCTTTCGGCGTATTGGAGTTGATGTGAAATCCCGTCGCCACACGGAAATTCAAATTCACCATGGTCTGCGCCGCCCGCGGAGCCGTAACCAGCGGCACCGCCGCGAATGAAACCGAAGGCGCTTTGCCCGCCTGCGCCGAGGCCGCGCCCGCGAACAGCGCCGCCAATAACGCAAGCATACAGATCAGCCTCGAGTTTCGACTGCGCAAACTCATTATCGTTGCAACCACTCACAATAAAGCTGCACGCAATAATCGAAATAAATACACTCGCAATAGTAGTGCGCTAGCGGCCGCGTACCTATTGTCACTTCTGAGCCTGCAAAGCCGTGGCGGCGGCAGACGCCGCGTTCACCGCTTGCGTGTCCAGCGCCTTCTTAATCGAGTCCTCGATTTCACCCTTGCCCTTCAGTCCGATAATCTTGTCGACAATCTTCCCATCGCGGCCAATAAAAAAACTCTCCGGCAGCGCCGGCACGCCGCCATACTCGTCGCCCACCGCTTCCTTGCCCAGCAGCACGGGATAGTTCACCCCCATATCCTTGGCAAACTTGGCAATGTCGTCCTTACCGGAATCGTCCATCGCGACCCCGACGACCTGCAGTCCCTGCGCCCCGTACTGATTCTGCAACTCCACCAGCCACGGCGTCTCGATCTTGCACGGCCCGCACCAGGTAGCCCAAAAATTCAGCAACACAGCTTTGCCACGCAGATCGGACAGCCGCAGGTTCTTGCCATCCAGCGATTCGAGCGTGAAATCAGGCGCAGGCGAGGCTTTCATAATCAGCGACTGAGTTTCCCCCGCGCGCCGCGACATGTGCACCCCGAAATACAGCATGGCCGTAGCTACCACGGCGACCACCACCAGAGCCAGCGGATTGCGATTCCCGCGCGCGCCCGCCGGCGAGCCTAACGCGCCGCCCCCGATATCCGTTGCCTGAAACGCCGCGCCACAAGCGCCGCACGTGACCGAGCTTGCCGCGCCAGGAGCGTTCTCCGTATCGAGCCCGGCATTTTGATTCAACGCCGCCCCGCATTTAGGACAAAACTGAAATTCTTCAATCTTCACAACCCAACCTCCCACTACAACGCGAAACGATTCAGAAACGACAACCAACTCGAAATCAGCGTAAAGCGTCCGATCACCAGCAGCACGCCGAGCGCAATCATCAACCCCCCCGAGGCCACTTCCAGCACGTGCATGTGCGAGCGGAAGCGGCTGTAAAATTTCAGAAAGCGCTCCATCAGCAATGAAGTCAGCAGAAACGGTACCGCCAGCCCCAGCGAATACACGGCCAATAACAAAATGCCTTTCACCAGAGTATCCTGCTCGCTGGCCAGAGTCAGCAGCACGGTCAGAATCGGCCCCAGGCAAGGCGTCCAGCCGAAGGCAAACGCAAATCCAATCACAAACGCGCCAATCGGCGTGCTGCTGCCCTTCACGCTATGCAGCCGCGCGTCGGTATACAGCGCCTTGATCTTGAAAATCCCGGTCAGGTGCAGCCCGAAAATAATAATCACCACGCCCGCCACGATCGACAGCGTGTGCTTGTAGCGCGCCGCCATCTGCCCGATTTCCGTCGAGATCGCGCCCAGCGTGATGAACACCACGCTAAAGCCCAGGATGAACCCCACCGAATTCACCATCACCCGCTGCATCAGCTGTCCCTGTCGCGCCTTCAGTTCCTCCACCCCCGCGCCCGAAATCAGCGACACGTATCCCGGCACCAGCGGCAGCACGCACGGCGAGAGAAAAGAAATCAGCCCTGCGATAAACGCGGCAATCGGAAGTGGAAGACCCGACAGGAAGCTGGACATTCGTCTTTATTGTACCTGCTGGACGCTACATCAATAGACGCGCCGTCTTTAGATAAGACGCTCAAGAAGGGATTTAGTTGCAGCCCGCTCGGACGCAATGCGAGGTTAGCATCAACGGGACTTGCCCGGCCGCGCCCGCGCCGTCGGCGCCGCGGGTGAAGGCGCGGGTACCGGAGCCGCCGCCGGAGCCTCTTCCGGAGATTCAGCCAGCTTATGCAACACGCCCACCGGAACCGTAGCCACCAGCACGGTCCGAGTGTCTTCCTGGCGCACCTGCAAGCTGTCAAAAAGAGTCTTCACGTCGGCATCCGTGCCCGGCGACCCGACCGACGCTTCCGCGCTGTGAAACATCGCCAGAAACACGCTGATCTTGTTAGCAATGCCGCGCGCGTCTTCAGCGCTGCCCGCCTCGGCCTCTGCCCGCAAGTGCAGCACGTCGGCCCGCAGCGGCAAATGCAGCGGGTTGTAGCTGGCGGAAATCACCAGATCGGCCGGCTTCGGAAAAATACTGGCCCATTCTCCAAACCCCGGCGACCGCGGCTCGACATGCGCCACCATCCAAACCGGACTGGCCAACTGCACCCGCTTGTAATAGCGGCGCAGCAAAGCCGGCCCCCCAAACGGAGACGCCAGCCGCCGCGACCGGTCGACCATCCCGCGAATCACCGCCGGGTCGTCGTGATTGGAAGCCGCAACCGTATCCACGCCCAGAATCGCGACGCGGAACGACCGTCCATAAACTGGAATCGTAAAAATATCGACCGAGTGGTAGTTCTCGACCGACTGCGCCGTATGCTTCAGGTAGGCCAGACACTTGCTCTGGTCAAACCGTCCGGTAAAGACTTCAGAAAAGCGAGCTTCAGGCGCCGCGCCGCCAGTCCCGCCGCCCGGCCAGGCCTGCGGATAATGCACGGCGAAAGCCACCGCGTCCAGATCGCGCTCGAAGTCAAAACCCGTCTCCTCGATGAAGCGCTCGTATTCCGGATCGCGGGCGACCGAATCGTTTGTGAACAAAGGTTTTCCGGAACTCGCCTTGCGCACCCAGCCAAAATCGGCATACAAAAAAGCGTCGGCGCCCGGCAGGAGCCGCGCCGGTTCCGGCGGAGCATGCTTGCGCAGCTCAACGGCAAGCGTCACCGCCGCAGCCACCACTACAACCGCCAGCGCGATGGGAAAAGCGCGTCTTATTCGCATGAAGTACGGTCAGACCTGATCGGTCAGATCTGCTTGGCCAGAGCTGAAATGATAGCACCGGCCGGCGCCCTCATTCATGCCGCAGTGCCGTCATGGGGTCGATGTGAGCCGCACGCCGCGCCGGTAAGCCCCCTGCCAGAAGCGCTGCGAACAGCAGGATGATCACCGCCAGGCCCAGCGCCAGCGGATCATTCGGCTTCATTCCGAACAGAAAGGACTCGACGAACTTCGACGTTCCCAGCGCGATCGGCAAGCTCACCGCCAGTCCAACCGCCGCCAGCACGATCACCTCGCGCAGTACCATCCACAGCACCGGGCCGCGCTGCGCCCCCAGCGCCATGCGGATTCCGATCTCCCCGGTCCTTCGGGCCACAGTGTATGAGATCGTTCCGTAAAGCCCCACACATGCAATGGTCAGCGCCAGGACTGCGAAGGCTGTACAAAGCTCAGCCAGTATGGTCTCCTGCCGCACCTGATCGTCGATTTCTGCCTGCTGCGTTCGTACGTGCGAAAGCGGCAAACGCGAGTCGGCTTGATGAACGATTTCCCGCACCGTGCCCACGAAGGCCAGCGGATCGCCCGCCGTGCGCAGCGCAAACATCATATCGTTGGGCAAAGGGAATCCCTGATTGAACGGCATATAGACGACCGGCGGAATCTCGCGCTTCAGCTCGCCATAACTAGCGTTCTTCGCGACGCCGACGATTTCCATATCGCGCGCGATGGGCCCCTTATCTCCCTTCCACAAAAGAACATGATGCCCAAGCGCGTTTCCGCTGGGGAAGTTGATCTTGGCAAACTCTTCGTTGACCACGGCAACTGGCTGCGAAGTGGTGCGATCGTGCTCGTCGATATCGCGCCCGGCAAGAATCGGAATCTGCATGGTGGTCAGAAATCGCGGGCCAACGGTCAGGTAGAAATTTCTTATGTCGGGCAGTGCGCCGGGCAGACCAATTGGCATCGAGTTCTCGCCGCCGATGAGCGAGCCGCTGGCGAGCCCGGCGCTCGCAACTCCAGGGATCGCGGCAAACCGCTCCCTTAAATCGTTATAGAAGTCGTTGATTTCCCCGTCGCGATGCCCGGACTGTCTGCCATTCAATGTGAAAAGCAGCAAGTTCTGCCGGTTGAATCCGAGATTGATCGATTCGAGATTGGAGAGCGTGCGTACGAAAAGTCCCGCAGCGATCAGGATCAGAAGCGAAAGCGCGATTTGCCCCGCCACTAGAACCTGACTCAAGCTGACAGAACCCAGACTCGCCCAAACGCCGGAAGAGCCGAAACCCGGACGAGAGCCATGTCGTGGACGAGGCTGCTGCCAGCGTGTCTCCTTCAGCGCCGTAACCAGGTCCAGTTTGGTGGATTGCAGCGCGGGCACCAGCCCGAAGAGAACGCCGGTCAGTAGAGATAGCCCGGCAGTGAAGCCGGCAACATGCCAGTTCAATTCCGCGTGAGCCGAGCCCAGGGTTGAACTATCCCCGAGCAGCACCGTCAGAAAACGAATTCCCCAGAACGCAACCAACAGCCCGAGCGCCCCTCCGGCAGAGGCCAGAAGAATGCTCTCGGTGAGCAGTTGCCGGATCACGCGCATCCGGCTGGCGCCCTCGGTCAGCCGCAGCGCGATTTCTCGCCTGCGCGAAGCGGCGCGAACTAACTGCAGATTCGCCACGTTCGCGCACGCAATCGCCAGAATCAGCCCCACCAGCGTCATCAATACATATAGCGGTTTTGAAAACTGCCGGCGCAGCGTGTCGAGCCCGCCCGCGCCTTCCCTGAGGAAAAGCACCGGCAAGTTGGACCGCTGCGCATCGTTTTGCGCTGTAGTCGCAATCCACTGATGAAACTGCGGTGCCAGTTGCGCCTCCGCCTGCGCCATGGTCGCACCTGGCCGCAGCCGCGCCATGGTTTGCAGCCAGTAATAATTCTGGTCGAGATAATCCGCCGGGGAAAACGCAAATGGATCGCCCGCTCCCAGCAGAAGATTGGTGTGTAATGGAACGTAGAAGTCGGCAACCCGCTCCGGATCAACTCCGAAGAATTCAGTGGGCGCGACTCCCGCGACCGTAAATGCCACGTTGTTGATGAGGATCGATTGTCCGACCGCACCCGCCGCCGAGCCAAAATGTTTCTCGGCGAAAGCGTGGCTGGCCACCACCACCGGAACCGCTCCCACGCGGTCATCGTCGGGCAAAATCAGCCTTCCAGCAGCCGGAACAACCTGCAGCCCGTGAAAATAATCTCCCGAAACCAGTTCCCCTTTCGCGCTCTCGGCCTGGCCGTTCACATTCACACTCGCGTTGCGCACTTCCCGCGTGTGGCAGTACGCGAACACGTCGGAAAAGACCGCGCCCTTCGCCGGCAAAGTGTTTCTCTGAAAGATCTCAAAAGCCGAGTACGGGAGAATATCGCTCACCGACCCCAGACGTGGATCGTAGTCCACAGATCCGCTCATACTCTGCATGACGGAGTCCTGCCGCGTCGGCTTGGCGTGCCAGCTCACAATCACCAGCGAAGAAGGATCGGCCACCGGCAGCGAGCGCAGCAGGAGCGAGTCAAGAAAGCTGTAAATCGCGGTATTGGCGCCGACGCCGAGCGCCATCACCAGCAGCGCCACACAGGTAAATCCCGGAGCTTTCGCCAAAGTGCGGGCCGCATAGCGCAGATCGCGCCAGGTATCTTCGAACCAGGCGATCCGATTCGTCTCCCACACCCGGTCGCGAATGCGCAGCGGATTGCCCAGCTTCACGTAAGCCAACCGCCGGGCTTCGTCCGGGCTCATACCCCGTGCCAGATTGTCGTCAATCTCGTGCGCCAGATGAGATTCGAGTTCTTCCGATAACTCGGCGTCTTCGCTGGAGCGCGTGAAAAATCGTCTGAGATTCATTATTGTCCTCCCTAACTTCCGCGACGCATCGGGGTTTTGGGTGGCGCAGCGCATTCAGCGCTGCGATAACGCTCTTCTCGTTAGGGGGCTTTAGCCCCTGAGGGCCGGTCTAATGGCTCTCGCCCAATACGCGCCCAATGGCGGCCACAACCAGCCGCCAGCGATCGGTCTCAGCGGTGAGCTGCTTCCGGCCCGCCGCCGTCAGCTTGTAAAACTTTGCCCTGCGATTGTTTTCGCTCGTCCCCCAATACGAAGTCACCCATCCGCGATGCTCCAGCCGGTGCAGCGCCGGATACAGCGATCCCTGCTCGACCTCGAGCACGTTCTCCGACATATGCTCAATCACGTGCGCAATCGTGTGCCCGTGCGCCGGCCCCGTGACCAGCGTTCTGAGGATCAGCATGTCCAGCGTGCCCTGCACCATCTCAGAATTTGCCAGCTCGGAATTTTTTGGCGCGCGATCAACCATGCATCCTCCACTCGAACGTCTAGGTGAGAGCATACACCACTCGACCATCTAGGGGAAGATTAAAAGCAAATCGTCTAGTCATCCCTCACCGTGGCAAAGCCACGGTGAGGGACCCTACGACCGCGTCAGCCACGATACAGTGGACAGGAGAATCCACCCGGTAGTGGCTGAATGTGGTGGCCGCCCAGCTTGACGATCGCGATACAATCGCGTGTAAGAGCGAACTTGAAACAGGACTAGGCGAGGAAGTAATAGCCAAAATAAACGGTATCCTGCGATCTTATCCAGAAGGTCGCACGCCCGAGAGCATCGGGCCGAACACAAATGCAATTCGAGGTGCGCTAGAAATCCTGCGGAATCGCGGTGAAGCTGTAAAGGACGGGGATGTGTACCGTTCCGCGATTTACAACAAATAGAAAAGCCCGGATGCCAGTCCGGGCCTCAAATCTCGCGTTTTCCGGGTTCATCTTGTTCCCTTTTTGAGTTGTGTTGGATTGGTGTTTCTGTCAGCCCCCACCCAATCCAACCACGGTTGCGCCCCAACTTCCCCTTGTGATACCTTAAATAATTGTCCCGGACATCTGGCAGGGATCAGTGGGATAAGTTTGCGCGAAGGCGCCTCTTTCCCCCGTATTGCTGGCGTAGCTCAGTCGGTAGAGCACCTGATTTGTAATCAGGGGGTCGGGGGTTCAAATCCCTTCGCCAGCTCCAGGAAACGAATTCAGCAGGCGGCGGTAGCGGCGCAGCAGGTTTTTCGAAACGCACTCCATTCGGAAGTTTTCCCGTGTGAGTGATCAATGCTCAGTGATCTTCGCGGCTTCTCGTGCGCGAGCCTTGGTTTCCCTGTCTTGCGAAAGTAAGCTGTAGCTATGGTCTGCAGGTTTACCGTGAACGTTTTCCGGCAGCCTGCACGGTGGTCTGCTGGACGGAGCGCGACGGCCGCATCGCCCGGGAATTTTTGCACAGGTGGGTGAGTGGTTAAAGCCAACAGACTGTAAATCTGTCCCTCCTAGCGAGGTACGAAGGTTCGAATCCTTCCCTGTGCACCATGTTGAGCCGTCTAGCGGGCGTGAGCGAAGCGGGAGCCCGCTGGCGAAATCCCGAGCGTAGTTTGCGAGGGATCTTTTGTGTTGATGGATCCGGGTCCCGGGGTCTTTAGTGAGCCGCTGATTTGTGAATCGCCTGTCCATAGCGCTGGTCGCCTACGTCGTGCTGGGAGCGCTGGCGTGGACCACGCTGACTGACCCGAAATTTCGGGCAGGAACGCTGGCGATCTTGGCGCTGTTCGCAGTGAAGTCGGTGCTGCGCCGCAAAGACGCGCTGCACCCGGACGAAGGCAGCGACGGAGATTGAAGCGTTTTGTGGGCGTGAGCGAAGCGGGAGCCCGCAGCCGAAATCCCGAGCGTAGTTTGCGAGGGATCTCGAGAGCTGAAGGCTGATAGCTGATAGCTGACAGCTGGTTTCAGGGCCGATGTAGCTCAGTTGGTAGAGCACTCCCTTGGTAAGGGAGAGGTCACCAGTTCAATCCTGGTCATCGGCTCCAGATGTCTTGTCGGGTGTTGGAAGGTTTTGAAAGGGCGCGGCTTAAGCCGCGCCATCGGGAGTCGACATAAAGCGCGGCTTTAGCCGCTGGTTTTAGCTGAAAGCTGACGGCTGATAGCTGAGAGCTGGTTTTAAGCGGGAGTAACTCAGTGGTAGAGTCACAGCCTTCCAAGCTGTTGGTCGCGGGTTCGATTCCCGTCTCCCGCTCCATAGAATTTTGATTGTGGGAAGTTGAAGCTTCGAGGATGACGGCGACTTTCGAGCGGGCTCCGATCAAGATTGAGAAGGAGCAGGAGTTCGCCCGGCTGCAAGCGGCAGTACAGCAAGCGTTCCTGCCAGAAAAGGCCGAGCGCTTCCTGAAGCAGCTCGACCGCAAGGGAATTCGCGTCAGGGACTTCGACGGCGTCCTGGCGCAGCGAGTGCTCGAGGGTTTCGCGGAAGCCGGACTGGACGCGCGCAAGCTATATGAGTCGCTGCCGGTGTCCGATCAGGCGCAGATGCGCGAGTTTTACCTGTCGAAGCTCGAGACCGTCGACATCGCTCTGCGGCACAAGTTTAAGAAGTTGTATCAGTATTACTGATCGCGTTTTGCGGGCGTGAAGCTGAGCGCAGCGAAGCTGGGAGTCCGCAGCGATCATCCTGAGCGTTCTTTGCGAAGGATCTGGCAGTAAGGCAAGATTGGGAAGACCAGGGTTTGAGCTAGAAGCTAAGAGCTAGGAGCGAAGAGCTGAGTTATGGCGAAAGAAAAATTTGACCGCACAAAGCCGCACTGCAACGTAGGGACGATTGGTCACATCGATCATGGCAAGACTACGTTGACGGCGGCGATCACCAAGGTGTTGTCGAAGCACAATCCGAAGAACACGTTCCGGTCGTTTGACTCGATCGATAACGCGCCGGAAGAAAAGGCGCGCGGAATCACGATCGCGACGGCGCACGTCGAGTATGAGACGGCGAACCGGCACTACGCGCACGTCGACTGCCCGGGCCACGCCGACTACATCAAGAACATGATCACGGGCGCGGCGCAAATGGATGGCGGCATTCTGGTGGTCGCGGCGACCGACGGTCCCATGCCGCAGACCCGCGAACACGTGCTGCTGGCGCGGCAGGTGGGCGTGCCCTATCTGGTGGTGGCGTTGAATAAAGTTGACGCGGTCGATGATCCGGAGTTGCTCGAGCTCGTCGAGTTGGAAGTCCGCGAGCTGCTGAAGTCGTACAAGTTCCCCGGCGACGATGTGCCGGTGGTTCGGGTATCGGCGCTGGGCGCGCTGAACGGCGAAGCCAAGGCGGAGGCGCAGGTCGACGAGTTGATGGCGGCGGTGGACAAATACATTCCGCAGCCGGCGCGCGAGCTGGACAAGCCGTTCCTGATGCCGATTGAAGATATTTTTTCGATTCAAGGCCGCGGCACGGTGGTGACGGGAAGAATCGAACGCGGCAAAGTGAAGGTTGGCGAGGAAGTGGAAATTGTCGGTTTCCGCGAGACCCGCAAGACGGTGGTAACCGGCGTCGAAATGTTCAAGAAGCAACTCGACGAAGGCATGGCCGGCGACAACGCAGGACTGCTGCTGCGCGGAATTGCGAAAGAAGATGTCGAGCGCGGCATGGTGCTGGCCAAGACGGGATCGATCACGCCGCACACGAAGTTCAAGGCGGAAGTCTACATTCTGACCAAGGAAGAAGGCGGACGGCATACGCCGTTCTTCAAAGGCTATCGTCCGCAGTTTTATCTTCGGACAACGGACGTGACGGGCGTGGCGGAACTTCCAGCGGGCACCGAAATGGTGATGCCGGGCGACAACGTCAGCCTGGTCATTGAACTGATCACGCCGGTAGCCATGGAAAAGGGCCTGCGGTTTGCGATTCGCGAAGGCGGGCACACGGTAGGCGCGGGAACGATCGCGGAGATTATTCAGTAACAGCTGTCAGCTATCAGCTTTCAGCTGTCAGTAAGATCAACGCGGCTTGCTTCCTGCCGCCAGTTCTTTCCTCCCGCAAAGCGGGAGGGGTTAGAGAGATGACACAGTGATTGGAAAAGAAAGAATTCGCATCCGGTTGAAGGCTTACGACTATCGCATTCTGGATCAGTCGACGGGCGAGATCGTGGAAACGGCGCGGCGCACCGGGGCTCAGATTGCCGGCCCGATTCCGCTGCCCACGATGAAGAACAAATACTGCGTGCTGCGTTCGCCGCACGTCGATAAGAAGTCGCGGGAGCAGTTTGAGATTCGCACCCACAAGCGGCTGCTCGATATTCTCGAGCCGACGCAGCAGACGGTGGACGCGCTGATGAAGCTCGATCTGCCGGCGGGCGTGGATGTGGAGATTAAGGCATTCGGCAAGGAACATAAATAAGCTCTCAGCTGTCGGCTATCAGCTTTCAGCAAGCTTGCCAGCCAATAGCCGCCGAAATGGCGAGCCAAGCTGGATGGAGATTGAAATGGCAACGAAGGTTACGGGGATTCTGGGCAAGAAAGTCGGGATGACGCAGTTGTTTGACTCTAAGGGCGACGTGCGTCCGGTTACCGTGTTGCAGGCTGGACCGTGCGTGGTGACGCAGCACAAGTCGGCCACGCGTGACGGGTACGAGGCTGCGCAGATTGGTCTGGTCGAGTTTGTGAAGGAGTCGCGGCTGACCAAGCCGGCCCAGGGACACTTGGCGAAGAACAATCTTCCGCCGGTAAAATTCATGCGCGAGGTGCCGCTCGAAGTTGATGGCACTGCGGACGGCGATGGGTCCGTAAAAGTTGGCGACCGCGTGCTGGTCGAAATTTTTGAAGGTGAGCGCTTTGTCGACATCGTCGGAATCAGCAAGGGGCGCGGGTTTCAGGGTGTGGTGAAGCGGCATCATTTCGGCGGCGGTCCGAAGTCGCATGGGTCGATGTTTCAGATTACGGGTTCGATTGTATCGTCGGCGTT
>Ga0210398_10005897_pt1 | contig 11358 bp, 9 predicted proteins | sample IncBWC4OmetaG_FD_161047 | JGI IMG/M metagenome (GOLD analysis project Ga0210398, IMG submission 161047) | Forest soil microbial communities from Barre Woods Harvard Forest LTER site, Petersham, Massachusetts, United States - Inc-BW-C-4-O | ecosystem: Environmental > Terrestrial > Soil >... | reverse complement strand
GGAAGTAGTAGCGTCTTCCTTAGGCGGCTGTCCGGCCTCTTGTCCGGATGCCCACCGACCGACACACGGCCACAGGCACGTGCGAAATTGGGCAAGAGCGGAAATAATCCATTCAGGCGGGTCGCGCAACCCTTTTTGTTTTAACGAGACGTAAAAGTTGCGGGGGGCGGTGGAGAGCGCGACGTATCGAGCGCGTCACTCGGCGCTGAACGGCTCGACGCGGCGCGCGGCGAGGACGAATTGCACCATGACCGCGATACCGCACAGCACGAAGATGCCGTCGAGGATGCGCGCGCCGAGCGAGCCGAGCGAGAACAGGCTGGCGATTGCCCAGCTACCGGCAAAGGCGGCGCCGAACACCTCGGCGCTGATCAGGATCGCCGCGCTGACCACGGTCAGCACGTTGAGCCAGAGGATGCGCCGGGGGCGCTGGATGGCGGTTTGGTCCATGGCGGCGGCACTTTCTGCGAAAGCTGTGGCAAATTCAAGCCGTCATTCCGGCCGAGCGAGCATCGCGAGCGAGAGCCGGAATCCATAGCCACAGACCACGCAGAACGAGCGCCGAAGCGCGGTCTGGAACGATCGTGGTTACGGATTCCGGGTTCGCGCTTACAGCGCGCCCGGGAATGACGCTCAGGCGGCGTCGCGCGCGGCCTTTTGTGACAGCAGTCCGGCTTCGACTAGGGCCGCGCGGATGCGGTCGATCTCGGCGCGGCCGAGCTTTACCAGCGGCGGCCGCACCACGGCGCGCGGCAGCCGGCCGAGCAGCACCAGCGCCTCCTTCATGCGGTTGTGCATGTCGACCCAGGGGTCGGCGTAGAAGACGCGGGCGAGCGGATAGATGCGGTCGTTGAGGCGGCGCGCCTCGGCGAGGTCGTTGTTCTGGATCGCCTTGAACAGGGCCGATTGCAGGTCCGGGATGACGCTGCCCGAGCCGGAGAGCAGGCCATTGCAGCCGAGTACCAGCGAGCTGAGCAGCCAGGCGCTGTGGGTGGTCAGCACATTGACCGGCCGCGGCAGGTTTTGCAGCTCGCGGATATGCATCTCGTGCTGCGGCACATTGCCGGCCCAGTCCTTGATGGCGCGCAAGGTCGGCACCGCCTCGACCATCTTCAACAGCGTGTCGCGCGGATAGCCCTGCCCGGTCGCCAGCGGATACTGGAAGGCGATGATCGGCAGGCTCGAGGCATCGGCGATGCGCTTGAAGTGCTCGATCGCCATGGCCGGCGACTGCTGCAGGGTGAACGGCGCCGGCGGGAACACCAGCAGCGCCGAAGCACCGCCCTCCTCCGCCATGCGGGCGATGCGCGCGGCTTCGAGGCTGCCGTCGGCCCAGATGCCGTTGACGATCGGCAGCCGGTCGCCGATTTCGTCCTGGGTGATGGCCAGCACGCGGCGCTGCTCCTCGAAGCTGCAGGACGCGACCTCGGTCGAATGGGCATTGATGGTGATCGCCGAAATGCCGTCGGTCGCCGCGACATCGCGCAAATGCTTGCGAAAGCCCTTCTCGTCGATGGCGAGGTCATCGCTGAATGGCAGCAATACCGCCGGAATGACGCCATGAGGCAGGTAATGGGCGTGACGGGGCATTTGGGGCGCTCCTTGACGGCTTTGGTCCAACGCTCGCGATGACATATATCATGCCCGCCTAGCCAATGAATAAGGGTACCCGATGACCAGCTCTGCCGCCAATTCTACTGCCAGCATTGCGGCCCTCGACAACCCACTCCTGGCGGATTGGGCCACCCCCGACGAGGCCCCGCCGTTCGACTGCATCAAGCCCGAGCACTTCCGGGCGGCCTATGCCCGCACCCTCGCCGACCATGAGGCCGAGATCGCGGCCATTACGGCTGATCCGGCGTCGCCGAGTTTTGACAACACCATCGCGGCGCTGGAGCTCGCCGGGCGGTCGCTGGCGCGCGTCGGCGACGTGTTCCATCTCCTGACCGGCGCCCATTCCAACGACGCGCTGCTCGAGATCGAGCGCGAGATCTCGCCGCAGATGGCCCGGCACTGGAACAAGATCAACACCAACGCGGCGTTGTTCGCCCGCGTCGATACCCTGATGCGCGGCATCGACAAGCTCGGGCTTAATGCCGAGCAAAAGCGCGTGCTGGAGCGCTACCACACTGGCTTCCGCCGCGCCGGCGCCGGGCTGGACGACACTGCGAAAAAGCGGCTTGCCGAAATCACCGAGCGGCTTGCCACTTTGGGCACCACGTTCAGCCAGAACGTGCTCGCCGACGAGCAGGCCTTCACGCTCTCGGTCGACGGCGAAGCCGAGCTCGCCGGCTTGCCCGACTTCATGCGCGAGGCGATGAAATCCGAAGCGCAGGAGCGCAGGCTTAACGGCCATGTGGTCACGCTGTCGCGGTCTAGCGTCGAGCCGTTCCTGCAATTCTCCAAGCGCCGCGACCTGCGCGAAAAAATCTTTCGCGCCTTCGCCATGCGCGGCGACAATGGCGGCGCGACCGACAACAAGGCGATCATTGCCGAGATGGTGCGGCTGCGCGCCGAGCGCGCAAACCTGCTCGGATTTTCCGATTTCGCCCATTACCGGCTTGACGACGCCATGGCCAAGACGCCGGCCGCGGTGCGCGAGCTACTCGACACGGTGTGGGCGCGGGCGCGGCAAAAGGCGCTCGCCGACCGCGACGCCATGCAGAAGCTCGTGGCCGAGGACGGCGGCAACTTCAAGCTCGCCGCCTGGGACTGGCGCTATTACGCCGAGAAGCTCCGCCAGCGGCTGTGCGACTTCGACGAGATGACCATCAAGCCGTATCTCAATCTCGATCGCATGATCGAGGCGGCGTTCTATACGGCGCGGCGGCTGTTCGGATTAAGCTTCACACCGCGCGCGGACGTGCCGGTGTGGCATCCCGACGTGCGGGTATGGGAAGTGCGCGACCGCGACAATAACGAGGTCGGGCTGTTCTTCGGCGATTATTTCGCGCGGCCGTCGAAGCGCAGCGGCGCCTGGATGACTTCGATCCGCGATCAGGAGAAGCTTGCCGGCGACATCCGCCCCCACATCATCAATGTCTGCAACTTCGTCAAAGCGCCCGACGGCGAGCCGACGCTGCTGAGCTTCGACGACGCACGGACGCTGTTCCACGAATTCGGCCATGCGCTGCACGGCCTGCTGTCCGATGTCACCTACCCGCGGATTGCCGGCACCGGCGTCGCCACCGATTTCGTCGAGCTGCCGTCGCAGCTCTACGAGCACTGGCTGGAGCAGCCCGAAGTGCTGCGGCGCTTCGCGCTGCACTACGAGACCGGCGAGCCGATGCCGGAAGAATTGCTGCAGCGGCTGCTCGCCGCGCGCAATTTCAACATGGGCTTTGCCACGGTGGAATATGTCGCCTCCGCCCTGGTCGATCTCGATTTCCATTCACTGCCGTCTGCCGAGGCGATCGATGCCACCGCGTTCGAGAAAAAGTCGCTGTCGCGCATCGGCATGCCCGACGAGATCGTGATGCGGCACCGCCCGCCGCACTTCGGCCACGTGTTCTCCGGCGGCGGCTATGCGGCGGCGTATTACAGCTACATGTGGTCGGAGGTGCTCGACGCCGACGCCTTCGCGGCCTTCGAGGAAGCCGGCGACATTTTTGATGCCGCCACCGCCAAGCGGTTACGCGATGCGATCTACTCGGCCGGCGGCAGGCAAGATCCGGCGGAAGCCTACAAGGCGTTTCGCGGCCGGCTGCCGAGCGCCGACGCGCTGCTAAAAAAGCGTGGCTTCGTCGAACCGGCCCCCTCCTTCTCCTCCCCCGCAAGCGGGGGAGGGTAGGGAGGGGGCATGACCGACCTGCACAGCGCCGGCCATCGCCGCGGCGTCGTCTGCGCGCCGCACGGCGCCGCCGTCGAAGCCGGCCGCGCTATCCTCGCCGAAGGCGGCAACGCGCTCGAAGCCATGGTGGCCATGGCGGCGACCATTGCCGCCGTCTATCCGCACATGAACCATCTCGGCGGCGACGGTTTTTGGCTGATCCGCGAGCCGTCCGGCCGCGTGCGCGCCGTCATGGCGCCCGGCCCCGCCGGCCGTAACGCGCGGCCGGAGCTTTACCGCGACAATGAAACCATCCCGACGCGCGGGCCGCTTGCCGCGCTTACCGTGCCGGGCGCCATCGGCGGCTGGATGCTGGCGCTGCAGGCGGCCAAGGCCAACGGCGGCAAGCTGCCGCTCGATGTGCTGCTGAGCAACGCCGCCGGCCACGCCCGCGACGGCTATCGGGTGACGCGCAGCCAAAAGCGGCTCACGGAAAACCATCTGGCCGAGCTCAAGGACGTTCCGGGATTCGCCGCGACCTTTCTCGTCGACGGCAAGGCGCCGGCGGTCGGCACCACGCTGAAGCAGCAGGCGCTCGCCGCGACGCTCGAACAGCTCGTGCACGCCGGCCTCGACGATTTCTACCGCGGCGACATCGGCCGCGAGGTCGCAGCCGACCTCGACCACATCGGTAGTCCGGTGACGCGCGAGGATTTGAACCGTTACGAGGCCAAGATCGCCGAGCCGCTGCGCGCCGAGCTCTCCTCCGGCACGATCTACAACACCGGCGCACCGACCCAGGGCATTGCCTCGCTGATGATCCTCGCACTGTTCGACCGCCTGGGCGTGACCGAGGCAGAAAGTTTTGATCACATCCACGGCCTGGTCGAGGCGACCAAGCGCGGCATCCGCACCCGCGATCGCGCGGTCACCGACCCGGCCTTCCTCGCGCACCCGCTCGGCCGTTATCTCGAGCCGGGCTTCATCGGCGGCGAAGCGATGAAGATCGACCGTCGCAAGGCGGCGCGCTGGCCGCTTGCTTCCGGCGAGGGCGACACGATCTGGATGGGTGCCGCCGATGCGTCGGGCCTTGTCGTGTCCTACATCCAGTCGCTCTACTGGGAATTCGGCTCCGGCTGCGTGCTGCCGGCAACCGGCGTGCTGATGCAAAACCGCGGCGCGAGCTTTTCGCTGCAAAGCGGCGCGCTCAATCCGCTGATGCCCGGCCGGCTGCCGATCCACACGCTCAACCCGGCGCTGGCGGTGCTGAGAGACGGCCGCATCGTGGCCTACGGCTGCATGGGCGGCGACGGCCAGCCGCAGACGCAAAGCGCGCTGTTCACCCGCTACGTGACGTTCCGCGAACCGCTTCTCGACGCCATCGACCGGCCACGCTGGGTGCTCGGCCGCACCTGGGGCGCCGCGCGCACCGCGCTGCGCCTCGAACCGCGCTTCGACGGGAATCTCATCGACGCGCTGGCCAATGCCGGCCACGAGGTGGAGGTGCTGGACGAGCCCTACTCCGACGTCATGGGCCACGCCGGCGTGGTGGTGCTACACAAGGATGGCAGATTGGAAGGCGCGCACGATCCGCGCGCGGATGGCGGGGCGGCGGGAGTGTAAATTGTAGATTAGTTGGTGCTGGTCAAAGCCTTAGGTAACGCGGCATCCGGTCACAGCACATGCCGCATGAACAAAAGCGTGTAAGATTTGTTCATCGGGAAGGTCGTTAAAGATGGGAAAGTCGGTCGGATTCCCACCGGGATGCCCTGGTTCGTTGCAGCGGACTACATTGAGGTATCGGCCGGTGCCTGCCCAATCCTTTGACGGGTCGGTTTTTCGCTGTATCCAAGCGCGCTTGTAACAGCCAGCAAACTGCTCCCATTCGATGTATGGCTGATTATTACCATCAAGGTGGATTTCCATTTGTCCACGCTCCATTTAGATTTTTATCGACGCAAGGAGGAGTAAAACTTGCCGCCATAGATTCCACAGTAAGTGGAGTATGGCTAACTCCCATCCTATCCGATGCCCTAAACTCAGTACGGGTGTTCACCTTCGCCAAAAACTCTCCCTCCAAAAGCGTGTTGGTCGGTCCATAGCATCGCGTTCGTTAGGACAGGCGAAACATAAGTCGTGCCAACATCAATCGCGCCTTGTGTGACAGCCTGCCCTATTGCTCTTCCGACAACTGGATTTTCCGGCATTAAGAGGCCGCCTGCAGTCCCCCCGGCGGTAGTAGTGCCCCATTCAACGGCTTTTTCAACTCCCATAAGGGCGCCCTGCTGCTTCCATGCGATCGCTACGTTCGCGGCAGAACCCGCAAATCCAAGCGCCCCAGCACCTCGGAATGTCGCCAGATCGCCGCCGGCTGACGCCAAGCCCGTTTGTCCAGCATCGATCGCAATCTTGGCTGGATTAGAGTTCGCTATTTGTTGAGCCTTGTCGGAAAAATACTTGGCTCCATCCAAGGTCGCCGTTTGCCAAGGCGATGCCGCAGTATTCCTTGCGGAAGCCTGCAATGCACCTGCGGCCGCGGTTGTCGGCTTTGTTGCTGTAGTGGTCGGTGATGTTGTTGCAGTCGGTGTTGTTTTGGGCCCAGCCGAGGCGGGATTCACCCCTGCCGATTTTACCCCCACGACAGGTGCGCTCCCTATCTTCGGTGCCGTCTGAACAGCAGACCTCGGGGCTGTCTCAGCAGGAATCGTCAACGGCTTAGCGGTTGTAGCAGTCATTTGGCTCGTGCTTGTCGTCTTTGGGGCAGCGCTAGACGTTGAATTCGGTGTTGCGGTTGTAGTTACCTTAGGCGTCGTCGAAGGAACTATTACAGTCACTGACTTGTTGGTTTCTGATTCTACGCCAGGTAATTTCGCCGTCGTCGTCGTGGGGCTGGGAATACTCGGCTTGATTGGTACAGCAGCAGGCGTCGGCGAGATGGGTACGAGTTGGATTCTTCCTGGTGTCGATGGAGGAATTTGACCTGGCACTGTCTGCGGCGTTGTACCCGCTGCGCCTCCGATCGGCGCTGAGATTTTCTGAGTTTGCGTAATACCGGGGGTGACTGTCGAACCGGCAGACGGCTTTTGCGTCCCCGGCTGGACGATCGGCGCTTGAAGCGGAGCGGATTGCCGTACCGGAACCGGCGGCGGCAATGCCTGACATGGCGCAACCTGGCCGCCAGCATTGCGACACACGTTGGGATTGGTCACCGCAGACTGCGGTTGGGGCGCCTGATAGACAGGCTGGGGCCTCGGCGGTGGTGGTGGGGGTGGCGGTGGTATGTAAACTGGCCTGGGCGGGGGAGGCGGCGAATAAACCTGCCCCGCCATGGCCATCGATGTGGCGCCGCAAAGCGTCACCATGCAGATAAAAAGTCGTCGCCCCATAAACATGGCCGCCCCTTGTTTTTCTAGATCACGCCATCGGCCCGCATTTTTTGAACCAGCTCTTTTGTCGCTTGGGACGCGAGCACTAATGTGCCACCCGTCGAGTGGGTCTCCCCACTCCAGACCTGCTTGGCCGATTTCGTGTCCTGCAAGTCGGATTTTGCGTCCAGTGTCGGTACGGATCTCCAAACACTGCCATCCGGTTTAAGCTCGTAAGCGGCTTGAATGTCGGAATCGATCACTTGAACCTCGCCATTGAGCCAAATGTATTGGCCGTTGTGCGAAGCCCCTTCGACGAGGTATTCCTTAAAGCCGTTTGTGAGGACATTCACGTAGAGAACCGCATCAAACTCTTTCTGAACTTTGCTGGCCTTGGCCTTCTCGCTCATGGCCTGCCCTTTAAATAGCGCTTCCCCGCTTACGGCGGAGACGCCGGCGTCCTGCAAAGCTGACAGGATTTTTTCTTCAAGTTCAGCAGCAGCCCCTACCGGCTGACCCATCGGTATAAAAAGAGTAATTTGACCGTTGCCGGCCTGAAGCGACGGCGCGTTGGACCGCGACCCATTCAATCCTTCAACAAAGACTACTACTTTTCGATAACCGGCGGCTGGGATGTCCCCTTTGCTAACAATGCTGTTCGTCTGGCTTTCGGCGCAGCCGGCGACCAGCAACAGAACCAACAATGAAGCGAAATAGCTATATAACCCCACGACCCCCTCCCCACAACCAACGGTTTGTGCCGCAATCAGGGGTGATAAGTCAACTATCCTTCTACCTAATGACTTAAACTCGGTACCGGTATTGCTAGGGCTATGTGGATCGATAATGTTGATCAGCCCCCGTTCCGGGTACAAGTCACGTTGGTGAGCGGCGCGTGAGAGCTGAGCAGGACCCGATTAATGATGGGATCGCGCAAACCGAAGGGTGGAGACGAATACGACGCACTTTCACGCAAAGCTCGTCGGGTTCTGACTCTTAGACCAACCGCGATTCGTGCAGCCAAGCGGACGTTTCATAAGCGCATCCGCAAGGAAGCGCGCGCGGCCGCCCAGCAAGAGGCTAGGGCTCACTCGTCTCCCTGACGCACGGGACTTTGATCGGTTGCCTTTGTTCGACGTGGGGCTTGGGCATGCTTCGGAGCGCGGCGACTACATCGCTCATATTGGCTCGCGCCGGAAAGCGAGCCGAGTAATTTCCAGATCGATGTCCGTATCCGCGTAAGCCAGTTCTGCCGGAATACGAACGGCTTGACCGTCTCCCGAATTGAACACGCGGGTTCGTGGCATTCTACGGCTCCATCGGGCTCAACCCCAGCCGCTCCATCAACTCCCGATCCCGGTCGGGCCGAGGATTCGGCGTCGTCAAAAGCTTTGGCCCATAAAAAATCGAATTGGCGCCGGCGAGGAAACACAGCGCCTGGGTCTCCTCGCTCATGTCCTCGCGGCCGGCCGAAAGCCGTACCATGGAGCGCGGCATGGTGATCCGCGCGGCGGCGACGGTGCGGACGAATTCGAGCGGCTCCAATGCCGGCTCGGCCGCGAGCGGCGTGCCGGCGACGCGCACCAGCATGTTGATCGGCACCGATTCCGGATGCGTCGGCAGGCTCGCCAGGGTCGCGATCATGCCGACGCGATCCTCGCGGGTCTCGCCCATGCCGACGATGCCGCCGCAGCAGACATGGATGCCGGCATCGCGCACGCGGTCGAGCGTCTCCAGGCGGTCCCGGTAAGTCCGCGTAGTGATGATTTTCTTGTAAAACTCCGGCGAGGTGTCGAGGTTGTGATTGTAGAAATCGAGCCCCGAATCTTTCAGCCGCCGCGCCTGCCCGGCGGTCAACATGCCGAGCGTGGCGCAGGTCTCAAGCCCAAGCCCCTTGACGCCTTCGACCATGGCGCAGACCGCATCGAGATCGCGATCCTTCGGTTCGCGCCATGCCGCGCCCATGCAAAAGCGGCTGGCGCCGCCGGCTTTTGCCGCGCGCGCTTCCGCGAGCACAGCGTCGAGCGCCATCAGCTTTTCGGCGCGCACGCCGGTGTCGTAGCTCGCGCTCTGCGGACAATAGGCGCAGTCCTCCGGGCAGCCGCCGGTCTTGATCGACAGCAGCGTCGAGATCTGTACCGCGCCGGGTTCGAAATTGGCGCGATGCACGCTTTGCGCGCGGAACATCAGCTCCGGGAACGGCAGGTCGAACAGCGCGCGCACCTCGGCGCGGGTCCAGTCGTGGCGGAGGGGAGTGCTGTCCCCCCCGGCCGGAGCCCCCTCACCCCAACCCTCTCCCCGCTGGGGAGAGGGGGTTCGCCGCGCGTGCTCAGCTTCTGTCACAACCGCGCTTCTCCGTGTTCGTCTTGCAACTGTAGCCTGGATCGCCGCAAATCAAAATCCGGCACCGGCCGGGCTGGAATGCAGCGCTTATTCATATGACAATGCAGAGCCGGTCGTTGCGAGGGACACGATGATTTCAAGGCGCGTATTTGCTGTCGCCGCCGCAGGCATGTTCGGCCTCGGTTGCACATTGGGCCCGGCCGCCGCGCAAGACTGGCCGACACGGCCGGTAACCATGGTGGTGCCGTTTCCGCCCGGCGGCGGCACCGACGTGCTCGGCCGGATCATCGGCCACCGCCTGTCCGAAATCCTCGGCCAGCAGGTGATCATCGAGAATGTCGGCGGCGCCGGCGGCATGATCGGCTCGAACAAGGTCGCCAGGGCGACGCCCGACGGTTATGAGTTCGTGCTCGGCAGCCGCGCCGACGCCATCAATCAGACGCTCTACAAGCATCCGCTTTACGACCTCAAGGCAGACCTGGTGCCGGTGATCCTGGTGGCCGACCAGCCGATGGCAATGATCGCGCGGCACGATTTGCCGGTCGACGGCCTGGCCGATTTCATCGCCTATGTCAAAAAGAACCAGGCGACCATGCGCACCGGCTCGGCCGGCATCGGCTCGACCGGCTATGTCGATTGCGCGCTGTTCAATCAGGCGATCGGCGTGAAGGTGCAAGACATTCCGTATCGCGGCGGCGGCCCGGCCTTGCAGGATTTGATCGGCGGCCAGTACGATTATTTCATGACCTTGAGCCCGACCGCGGTGCCGCCGATCCAGAGCAATCTGGTCAAGGGCATCGCCGTGTTCCGCCGCGAGCGGCTGCCGTCGCTGCCGAGCCTGCCGACCGCCTACGAGCAGGGCATGAAGGATTTCGATGCCTCGACCTGGTTCGCGTTCTTTTTTCCCAAAGGCACGCCGGACGCGATCATCAGGAAGCTGCACGATGCCACCGCCGCGGCGATGGATACGCCGGCAGTGCAGGAGGCGCTCGTCGCCACCGGCACCTTCGTGGTGCCGCCCGAGCATCGCTCGACCGCCTATCTGCGAAGCATCATCGTGCCCGAAATCGAGAAAAACGGCGCACCGCTGCGCGCCGCCGGCATGACGATCGATTGATTGATTGGTTGATTGAGTGGAGAAATCATGGCCGACACCTTGCCCGATCGTCTTTCGACCGACCCGCGCAGCCCTTACTACGATGAGAAGCTGCTCGAGCGCGACATCGGCGTGCGCTTCAAGGGCGTCGAGAAAACCAACGTCGCCGAATATTGCGTCAGCGAAGGCTGGATCCGCGTCGAGGCCGGCAAGGGCAAGGACCGCTTCGGCAACCCGCTGACCATCAAGCTCAGCGGCACGGTCGAGCCGTATTTCAAAGACGAGAAGAAATAGCGCCGCGCCAAAGTGCGACGCGAGCTTCACCCGCACGCCAGCGCGTAGATGTGCTGCACGCCCGCCGGCAGCGGCGTTTCGCGCCAGCTCTCGCCGCCGTCCGCCGTGCCAAACACCTCGCCATAGCGCGCGGCGATGTAGACCTGCTTGGGGTCGGAATGATGCAGGCTCACCGACATCAAGGTACCATGCGGCTGCACCTTGTCGAAGCGCTGCCAAGTGCGGCCGACATCTTGGCTGCGGTACAGCGCGCCGTCCTTGGATGATGCGGCGACGCTCAGGCAGGCATAGAGCGTGTTCGGATCCTGCGGCGACACTTTGATGTCGCGGCCGTAAGTGAACGGCGAGAAGCGGTCGACCCGCAGATCCTCCCAGGTCTTGCCCTGGTCTTGGCTGCGGAACAGGCCCATGCGCACGGCGAGCACGACGGCGTCGGGATCGGCTGCGCTCATGCAGATGGCGTGACCGTCGAGCATGCCTTCGGCCTCGGT
>Ga0210398_10005896_pt1 | contig 11358 bp, 10 predicted proteins | sample IncBWC4OmetaG_FD_161047 | JGI IMG/M metagenome (GOLD analysis project Ga0210398, IMG submission 161047) | Forest soil microbial communities from Barre Woods Harvard Forest LTER site, Petersham, Massachusetts, United States - Inc-BW-C-4-O | ecosystem: Environmental > Terrestrial > Soil >... | reverse complement strand
CCCAAGGTTAGCCGGCAGGAGACACGATATGCCTACTCAGAAATTTGCCCCGATGAGCAAAGATTTCCCGACCTTCGATTGCGATGCTCACGTTACCGAGCCGCCCTGGCTATGGGAGCGCGCAAACGACTATCTCAACAAGGCAGATTACGAAGCGCTAAGAAACAGCATCTGGTTTGACGAGGAGAGCAAGCAGCTCGTCGTCAATGGCTTCGCGAATACCGGGCTCGGCTCGCAGAAAATTGGCGGGACCGCAGGGATGGTTAACGTCCTCTCGCTTGCCGGACCAGGGCTCAAGCACAACATCCAGCGCGCTCTGAACGTCCGCAACCTTAAGCCTGAGACCGCGCTGACCAAGGAACAGGCGGCCTACATCGATCATCCGGGGTCCTATCAGCCCAAGCCGCGCCTGGCCGACATGGATGTTCAAGGTATCGATCAGGTGATGATCATTCCCACCGATATCGATACCTATCCCTGGATCACAAACTCTCTCGGCGCGCGTGCCATGTGCAAGGCCTACAACGATTGGGCCTACGAGTATTGCTCGGAAAACCCCGAGCGGTTGTACTTTGCCGCGCTGTTGCCGATGCAGGATCCCGTCTTCGCGGCCGATGAAGTTTACCGCGTCGCGGGAAAGGGCTGCCGGGTAGGTCTGATCCGTCCTATCGATGCGATGGGTAACTTTCCGATTCAGCCCAAGTACGCGCGGGTCTGGCACGCGATGGAAGAGACCGGCGTTGTATATGGCATGCATCCGTTCCCGGCGCTGGGATTCCTGAAGCCTCCGGGTTATACGGAACAATACTCGGGAGCGGAGTTGATAGGACTCAGCGCCAGTTCCTCCGGCTTGCCTCATTCGTTTTTGATTAACGTGCAGGACTTCCAGGCGGAAGCATCACTATGGGTCACGATGGTTCTGATGTCGGGTTTCTTTGACCGCTATCCGAAGCTCAAGGCGGCAGTCTTCGAAGCCTCGTCGACCTGGCTAAGCTTCATTCTCGATGAATGCGACAAGAACTACCTGCTCTATCGCAATGACCGCAAGCTGCCCAAGCTGAGTCAGCTACCGAGTGAAACCTTCTTCCAGCATTGCGTGACCGGCTTCGAAGGCGATGAAGCGCCGCCGTCGCGCTTCCCCGAATTCTACGAGAACATCCTCGCGTGGTCGTCGGACGTCTATCATCACGACGGTGACGATGCGTGGCGCGCGCTCGAAACCATGCGCAAGTGTGAGCTGCCCGAAAACTACCAGACCAAGTTCCTGGGCGAAAATGCACGCAAGATGTACAACATCAAACCGCCGCGCAAGTACATCCGCGAGCGGGTGACCGAGATCGAGCGTCCTGACTGGTGGCCGACCGAAGATGAGATTCGAGAGTCACTCAAGCCTGAGGCCGCGCTACGCCGCTAGCTGGAGTGAGTCATCATGAATAAGAAGCAATTCGCAGTGATAGATAGCGACTCGCACGTAGTCGAGACTCCTGAGCTTTGGGAGAAATACCTCGAGCCGGAGTATCGCACGCTAGGCAAGCATGCGCTGTGGCGCGAGGAAGGGAAGTTCGGCAGCTATCTGAAGGTAAACGGCAAGGTCTTCCGCGACACCATGAACTCTAACATCCCGCGTCATGCTATCTGGAAGCCAGGCATGACCTGGGACAAGGTTGGGGAACTGGATCCTGACACTCGTCATACCATGACCGCCGGCGCAAGCAATCCGCAGGCCCGTCTTAGAGACATGGACGCGATGGGCGTCGACCAGGCCTTTCTGTATCCGACCTGGTTCGCCGAAGGGTTTCATCTGGTTGAAGATCCCGACGTCGCCTATGCCCTCGCGCGAGCCTACAACAACTGGGTTGCCGATTTCTGCAAGGCCGCGCCGAACAGGCTCTTCGCGGCATCGATGGTTCCTCTGCAGAACATGGACCACGCCGTCGAGGAGTTACGCCGCACCGCTAAGATTCCATGCTTCCGCGGCGCTTTCATTCGCCCCATGTTCATCGAGGGTCATTACTTCACGCACCCTTACTATGATCATCTGTGGGCGGAGCTAGAGAGCCTCGGAACTGCGCTCGTTGTCCATCCTACCGCGGGGCTATGGAATCCTGAATGGACCTCGCACGGACCTTTCACTGAAAAGATCAAAGGCCGCCTCAATCAGCACTCGGGTATCATGAATGCAGGTGGAGGTCCCAATGCCGGTGGTGGCGCTGCTTCGAATTTCGCTCTCTTCAACGCGTCGCCGCCGCTAGGTCATCCTATTGCATCGATTCTGTCCTACTGGCTCGACAATCATATGTTCGTGGCAGCGACACTGATCGGCTTCACGGTCATGCAACGCTATCCGAAGATGAAAGTGGTGGTCTCGCACGGTAAGGCTTCGTGGATGGAAGAAGTCCTTGAGAAGATGGAAGCCTCTACCCGCACCATTCCATTGCTTCACCACTATCCGGTTCGTACCGACGTCGAGGAGATGTGGAAAGAAGGTAAGGTCATGCTCGGCTTCGACGCCGAGGAGCGCCTTATCCTGAAGCTGCCCGAGGACTTCGCCGAAAAAATTGTGTGGGGTTCGCGCTATCCTCATCATGATACCACTAGCGCGTGGGATGCGATCGAGAAGATGACCGAGGCGAACGTGGCCGAGTCAACCATAGCGCGCATGCTCGGCGCCAACGCCTCGGAGCAACTGGGCATCAAGCTGGTACATACGGTAGGTGCCTAGATGCGAGTCGGGTTCATAGGTCTTGGCAATATGGGCGGCCCCATGGCGCTCAACATGATTAAGGCTGGTCACACACTGACTGTCTATGATCTGCGCCGCGAGGCTGCTGAGCTTCATCTTGCGGCCGGCGCGCAATGGGCTGATTCGCCGGCATCGGTGGCGGCGCAAAGTGAAGTCGTAGTGACCTCGCTGCCGGGGCCTAAAGAAGTCGAAGCGGTCGCGCTCGGCGAGGCGGGTATTCTCAGTAAACTTGCGGGCGGCGCTGTCTATGCCGACCTTTCGACCAATTCGCCGAGCGTGATCCGACAGCTTCACGCAACCTTTAAAGCGAAAGGCATCGATATGCTCGACGCGCCGGTGAGCGGAGGAGTCCCAGGCGCACGCAATGCAACACTCGCGGTCATGGTTGGTGGCAAAAAAGAAGTGTTCGAGAGAATCAAGCCGGTGCTTGACGCTATCGGCGACAAGGTTACCTATATCGGCGAAAGTGGCGCCGGCGCGGTAGCCAAACTGGTTCATAACATGATCGCCATCTGCTCGACCCAGCTTCTGGCCGAGGCTTTCACTATGGGAGTCAAAGCCGGGGTAGCGCCCGAATCGCTGCTCAAAGTCGTCGAGGACGGCGCCTATGGGCAAGGAATGTTGCTTAAGGGCACCATGCCGAAGATGGTGTTTCGCGGCAACTTCGATCGAGTGACGTTTGCGCTGAAGCTGGCGCGCAAGGACCTGGGCTTAGCCACCGAGGTGGGCAGGGAGCTCAATGTACCGATGCCTATCGCCAGCCTGGTCGAGCAGGACTTTCTGTCAGCTCTCGCCAATGGTCTGGGCGAGAAGGATTCCACCGCGGCGGTGACGATTCAGGAAGGTCGCGCCAACGTTAAGGTGCGTACCACTAAGCAGCAATGACCCGGCCACCTGAGACCGAGGAGGTGCGCGATGCCATCACAGTTGAATCTTGAGGAACTGGTGCAGGATAGCCGCGTCCATCGCCGGATTTACCTCGAGCAGGAGATTTTCGAGCTCGAAATGGAGCGGATCTTCGAGCGCAACTGGGTTTTCCTCGGGCACGAGAGTGAGATAGCGGAGTCGGGCGATTACAAGACGGTATCGATTGGAACGCAACCTGCCATCATGACGCGTGACGAGGATGGGGACCTCCATGTAGTGATGAATCGCTGCATGCATCGTGGCTCAACCATTTGCCAGGACCAACGCGGCAATTCGAGTTCTTTTCGATGCTGGTATCACGGCTGGACCTATAACAATAAGGGCGACCTCATCGGGGTACCTTATGCCAACGGCTACGGGAGCCTGTTCGACAAGCGCAAGTTCGGTCTGGTCAAGGCGGCGCGGGTCGAGAGCTATCGCGGCCTCGTGTTCGCGAGTCTCAGTCCCGAAGTGGAGAAGCTCGCGGATTATCTCGCCGGCGCAAAATACTACATCGATCTGTTCATGGATTTGTCGCCCGAAGGTGCGGTCGAGGCGCGCGCCGGCACTCACAGGTATGGCTATGACGGCAACTGGAAGTTCCAGATGGAAAATGGCGTCGATGGCTATCATCCGAATTTCGTCCACCAGGCTTTCTTTGAAACCCAAGCGAAGAAGATTGGCCGCAAGGTGATGCAAATTTTCACGGACAATTCCGACTACGAGAGTAAGGATCTGGGGCATGGCCATTCGCTCCTCGACATGGCTCCCAGACGTCCGGCGGGGACCAGGCCGGTCTCAAATATCCTGCGGGGCGCGACGTCGCAGGCCGCCGGCGAGGCCTACACGAACAGCCTGATTCGCCGCTACGGTCAGGAACGCACCGCCGAGATTCTGACTGCCTCGAACGTCAACCTCGCGGTTTTTCCGAATCTTCTGATGATAGGGATCCAGTTTCGCAACACGATACCTATAAGTGCGAAGCGCACCGACGTGCATCTGCTCCCGACGACTCTGAAAGGCGTGCCGGATGAGATCAACATCGCAAGGTTGCGCGCGCACGAAGCTTTCTACGGTTCCGCCGGCGGGGGCGCGCCGGACGACGTGGAAATGTTCAATCGCTGCACTGACGGTCTAAGAGTCAAGGGCGCCGACTGGCTTGAACTCTCGCGCGGGATGGACCGCGAGCAGGTGGAGGCCGATGGCGTCACCAGCGCGCACATCACCGACGAAGTTCCGCAGCGCGCGTTCTATCGCCGATGGAAAACATTAATGTGCGGCAGTCCGGCAGAGGCGCAACAGGTTAAGCCGCTGCGCGTCGCCCGGACTTCCTGAGCACGCACGGAATCGCGCATCATGCCCAGGTTGAGCCGCGCCGAAGCGGAAGACATTCTCTATAGCGAAGCGCGCCTGCTTGATGAACGACGCTACCATGAGTGGCTCAACACACTGACTGCCGATGCGATCTACTGGATGCCCGCCAATGGCGATGGGGTCGATCCGAATCGTGAGATCGCGCTGGTCTACGATAACTCCCTGAAGTTGCGCGATCGAATAGACCGGCTCGCATCGGGAGTCGCGCACGCACAAAGTCCGCCCTCCAGGACCAAGCGTCTGGTTTCGAACGTTCAGGTGGAAGCCTCGGAAGAGAATGCGGCGAAGATTCTTTCAGCGTTACTGCTTTATGAATTGCGTCGCGGCAAGGAGCGGATCTTCGCGGGGCGCTGCGAGTACCAGATGCGCTTTGATGACTCTCGGTGGAAGATCGCAGCCAAGAAAGTCATCCTGGTGAACAATGATGAAGTCATCGACAATCTGACCTTCATTGTCTAACAAAGAAGCGATACCTATTCGGAAGCCAGGCGCTTCCTTCCGGGCTTGCGGGTTCTCCAACGAGCATCCTCCAAATCGAACCAGCCCTGGCGCGTGAAAAACCGTTCTTTGCCGATCAGAATATCGTGCTGAAAAAGAGACCTGCACCGCCGAGTCCTACCAGCATCGACAGGAACCATATCAACCGATAGCGCGCGAGTGCCGCCACAGCTCCCAGTGCGATGGCGACCTGGAACAGCGCGACACTGTCGGCAAATCGATGGTGCCGATGGAGCAACTCATCCGCCTCGAGCGATCTTTCGTCGCGCTCACGTTCTTTGTCACGGGCGACGCGCTCCAGGTCCGCTTGTTCGCGCGCGTAGCGCTGTCGTTCATCGGAAAAGGAGGTGGGCGGCGGTTTGCCCTGGGCGATCCATGATGATTCAGCCGCTTGTTGGATCGCCGATTTGATGCCCTTCGCTTGGTAGGCAGACCATTGATCGGACGCTTCCGCTTGCAGCCGCGTCGCTTCGGTTTTGAGGAGCAACGCTTCGTTGACGGTGCCGCCCGCGCGCAGGGCTGCGACAGCGGCCAATGCGGCGAACAGCGCGGTGGTAAGCGCAATCGTTTTCAGCAGCGAGCCGCCTTCGCGCTCGAGTTGCTCTTTAATCTGCTCGTCGATACGTTCGGTTTCGACCTCGATTTCCTCAGGCACCTGCTCTCCTTCGCGTGCGTGATTCGCGCAGGGTCACGAGATTTCCGCTACAAGGTAGCCTGACCGGCAGCGCGAACTCAGAGCTCGACGATCTCGGCTTTGAGGCTTTCGATGAAAGCCAGCACTTCGCCACGCTCGTGCGGAGGAACCTTAAAGGTATCGAGGGTCGCAGTCAGATGGCCTAGAAACGACTGCCAGTCAGCTTCGTTAATCCGCATGCCCGCGTGCGAGAGCTTCATGCCGCGGCCGGTATAGTAGGTAGGACCTCCCGCGCAACTGCATAGGTAATCGACGAGCAGTTGCTTCTCACGAGCAATGCCATCGGCGCCGCGATGCGCCCAAAAGCGCCCCAGTAATTTGTCCGCGTGAAGGCGAGGCAACAGATCGTTCGCCACCGCCGTAATGGCCCCGTGGCCACCCAGTCGATCGTACAAGGTCTGAGGAGTGTCGCTCATGGAAACCCATCTCCTGAAAACTGTCGAAACCAAGCTAGACTCCCGCCGGCACAATGTCTAGCAGCCTGGCGACGAGGGCTTGCGATTCGGGGTGGTCGCGATATTGTTGGCTGACGGCCCCGCGGATTAAATTGTTGCGACCGAACCTGGCCTGGAGGGTATTTCATGTCGGGAAAACTCACTTCCAAAGAAATTCGCAAGCGCATCGGTCATCCGGTTATTGACGCTGACGGGCATTGGCTGGAGTTCGGCCCATCGATAAGCGACTACTTGAAAGAAGTTGCGGGAGGGGATGCGGCCAATTCCTTTCGGCGCCGCGGCGGCTATGTGGTCAAGTCCCTCACCATGACTCCGGAAGAGCGTGCGCAGACGCGGCGCGCCCAGGAGGCATTCTGGAGTGTGCCCGCAAAGAACACGCTCGACCGGGCCACCGCGATGCTTCCTCGATTGCTGTATGATCGGCTCGACGAGTTCGGCTTTGACTTCACCGTCCTGTACCCGACTGCCGGTCTAGCGGTGGGCTACATTCCCGAAGATGAGATCCGTCGCGCGAGTTGCCGCGCATTCAACATGTACATCGCGCATCAATTCGGTGAGTTCAGCGATCGCATGACACCGGCGGCCGCCGTTCCGATGCATACGCCGCAGGAAGCGGTTGACGAACTGGAATATGTAGTCAAGGAGCTTGGCCTGAAGGTAGTAGTAATGGCCAGCCTGGTGCCGCGGCCGATCCCGGCGACTGGACAAAGTACCGGCGAGATGCGAGGCCAGAATACCTGGCCGGACGTTTTCGGCATCGACAGCCCCTATAACTACGACGCGGTGTGGGCGAAGTGCGTCGAGCTAGGTGTAATGCCGACCTTTCACGCCGGCACCCGCGGCGCGGGTTATCGGACTTCGCCAACCAACTTTGTTTTCAACCACATCGGACATTTCGCAGTGGCCGGTGAAGCGGTTGCCAAGGGCCTGTTTCTCGGCGGAGTGACGCGCCGCTTCCCCACGCTGAAGTTTGCGTTCCTCGAAGGCGGCGTCGGGTGGGCATGCGGGCTCTATTCGGATTTGATCGGTCACTGGAAGAAGCGCAATCGGCGCGCGCTGGAGGAGGTTAATCCTGAAAACCTCGATCGCAAGCTCATGCGCGAACTATTCGAACGCTTCGGTGGAACGCGACTGGCCGACCAGCTCGAGAGCAGCGCGATCTTCGATGGCCCAGGAGCAACCGCAACCGGGAACATCAAGGACCTCGATGATTTCTCCGCGTGCGGCATCGAGAGCGCCGAAGATATTCGCGAACTGTTCATCCGCAACTTTTATTTCGGCTGCGAGGCTGACGATCCGATCAATGCATGGGCTTTCAACTCGCGGGTCAATCCGTATAAGGCTCGCCTTAAGACACTCCTGGGCTCGGATATTGGCCACTTCGACGTGGTAAACATGAACGAGGTTTTGGAAGAAGCCTACGAACTGGTCGAGGATGGCCTTATCACTGAGGAGGATTTTCGCGAATTCGTCTTTCTCAATCCTTTGCGTTTCTGGAGTGAAAGCAGACCTGACTTCTTCAAGGGTACAGTTCTGGAAAGCGCGGCGGCTGAGGCGCTTCGCGACGCGAACCAGCATTGACCAACTGGAAGCGCTCCTTAGCGGTATATGCCGATCGCCGAGTTTTGCTGATTCTGCCGCTCGGCGTCGCGAGCGGGCTGCCATTACTGCTGACCTTCTCGACACTATCGGCCTGGCTGGCTACCGCGGGAGTTAGCCGCTCGGCTATCGGCGCGTTCGCCCTGGTAGGGACACCTTACGCGTTCAAGTTTCTATGGTCGCCCCTGATAGATAGGTTGCCACCACCCTTGCCCCTCGGGAGACGGCGCGGATGGGGCATAACCATTCAGCTAGGGCTCATCGCAGCGATTCTTGGTCTAGCCCGCTGCGATCCTAAACATGATCTCCACCTCATTGGAATGCTGGCAGTGATGGTCGCATTTCTGTCAGCTAGTCAGGACATTGTAATCGACGCCTATCGAGTTGAGCTCCTTAGTGAAGATCAACAGGGCCCCGGCGCGGGAATGATCCAGACCGGGTACCGCATCGGCATGCTGATCGCAGGCGCAGGTGCGCTGGTGATAGCGTCCCGCGCGGGTTGGTTTGCGGCCTACGCCACCGTAGCGGTACTACTCGGCATTGGCGTGTTGGTATTTCTGCTTGGACCTGAGCCGGCTGTTAGAGTTGAGAGCGGTGCGCCTGAACCTCGCGATAGATGGGAGACGTTCCGGCAGTGGCTTGCGACTTCGGTGACCGGCCCCTTCGCAGACTTCATGCGCCGGCCGTTGTGGGCGGTGATTCTCATCTTTGTCCTTGGTTACAAGCTAGGTGAGGCCATGGCGGGTGTCATGGCTATGCCGCTTTACGTGTCATTGGGTTTTTCACTTGAACAGATCGCCGCAGTGTCCAAGCTGGTAGGGTTCTTCGCGACGGTTATCGGTGCGCTGGCCGGTGGAATCATTACCGCCAAGCTGGGAGTTATCCGTGCGCTGGTGGTCTGCGGGGTGTTGCAGTCGGCCGGCAATCTATTTTATGTGCTTCAGGCGATCGGCGGGCATCGTCTGGACTATTTGGCTCTTTGTGTAGCTGCGGAGAACCTAACCGGTGCGATGGCCGGTGCGGCGCTGGTAGCCTATCTATCAGACCTATGCTCTCCCGAATTTACCGCCACGCAGTACGCATTGCTCTCCTCGCTCGCCGCAGTCGGACGGACCCTGGTGGCGTCTTCAGGCGGTGTGCTTGCGGACCGATTCGGGTGGGCCAGGTTTTTTTTGCTGACCACCGTGGTGACCATACCGGCGCTACTGCTGCTGGTATGGATAGCGAGGCGCAGCCCGTTGGTTTCCAGGGGAAAACCGCGGCTGGCGGTGTCGGCGGGTAGCTGAGATCGCGCGGAAGATTACCGGGTGACCGCAACAAATATCTTGCCTTCAACGACCTTTACCGGATAAGAAGCGATTCGCAATCCCGGAATGTTGGTGCATTGACCGGTGGTGATGTCATAGCAAAAGCCGTGCGCGCGGCAGGTTACCGTCGTGCCTCGAAGCTTTCCTGAACCGAGAGAAGCGCCGGCGTGTGCGCAGGCATCGCTGGTAGCGAAGACCTGACCCTCGACATTGAAAAGAGCGACGTCCCGATCGGCCACCCGCACTACCATACCTTTTCCAACCGGGAGCCGACTGAGAGCTATAGTCTCGATGAACTCTTCCATTCAGGAACGAGTATCCGCTCTGAGGTGTCGCAATGATAGGAATCAAACGCGGAGCTGACGGACGAAATCAACTCCGCATTTGGATCTCAGCTAGAAGCTGACAGTGAGCACACCCGCGCCGTCCGCGGCCGAGCCACTGCCAGTGGCGATGGTAACGACGCCCGACGCCACGCTGACCGCGTAGGCCGCTCCAGGTGTCAGCCCGGTGACATACACGGTGTGGACTCCCGCGGGTGCGGGGAGCGTCGTTCCGGTGAATGGGGTGGTGGCGCTTTGTGGAAAGTACACCGCGACATTCGAGAAACCGGCGCCATCGAAGGCAACCCCGGCCGAGCTCTTCAGATAGGTAGCGGGTGACATCGTCGCGCTCGCATCAGCACCCTGTAGTACGTTGAGGAAACGAACGTCGATCGGATGGGTCGCATCTTCCACCGTGAAAATGTACTGAGTCGGTTCCAGCTGCGCGATGGAATCCAGATTGTTCACTGCGTAAACCGCGCTCTCACTGGGATTCAGCGGCAGCAAGGTCTGCACGAACAGATGCTGGCCATTCGGTGTCGTCTCGGTGGCGAGGTTGCCGTTGATGACCGGGTTGCTGACCAGACTCAGGTTGAATCGCTTGAATAGACCCGCAGTCATCGAAGTGGCCCGATCGTAGATAACGATGTAGTCGTTATTGAGCCACAGGATCGATCGCGTGGCCTGAATTATGTCATTGGCGGCGTCCGGTGGCGACCAGAAATCGGGGCGATTGTATAGATTCGTCAGGTTGCTCGCCGCGTATACATAGCCCGGGCCATCGCTGCTGATGGTGGTTGGATCGCCTGCGTTTTGAGCGAGTATCCACTGGCTGCCGTCAGCCCATTCTCCGGCTTCAAACCACTGCAAGTTGGCAGGTTGGCCGCCCGGACAGCTACAATGATTTTGCAGGGCCAGGGTGTTGTGGTAGACGCTGGTCTGGCCAAGATCGTTGTTGTCGTAGTTGCTCATTTCCTTGGTCAGCCACTCGCCGTTGCGATAGAGCTCAAACTGCCCGCCGTCGCCGTCCTGATGGTTGATCGATTCCCAACTGGAGCGATAATCGAACATGGTATTGGTCGAACTCCAGTCGCTGTGCGCGAGAATTCGGCCTGCGGCCGGATCGAGGAAGTAGGTTGGATAGGTTGGGCGTGGATCGGCGGCTGCGGCTGCGGTGGGATCGAGGAGCAGGTAGTAGAGGATCGATTCCGTGAAGCTCCACGGCGAGGTGATGCGTTCGATGAGATCGCCCGGGCCACCCTGTACGGCATTGACCACGAACCATCGCGCCGGCGCGATATGGGTGCTGGTTTTTCCACTCTCCTGATCGAGGAAAGCGAGCAGCGCGAACGATCGCATATAGTCAGGAGTGACCCACAGTCGTAGCAGGTCGCCATAGCTGCCGTACTGAAAGACGGGTCCCAGCCATGGCTGCTCGGAAAAGACCTGCGAGGTAGGA
>Ga0210398_10005894_pt1 | contig 11361 bp, 7 predicted proteins | sample IncBWC4OmetaG_FD_161047 | JGI IMG/M metagenome (GOLD analysis project Ga0210398, IMG submission 161047) | Forest soil microbial communities from Barre Woods Harvard Forest LTER site, Petersham, Massachusetts, United States - Inc-BW-C-4-O | ecosystem: Environmental > Terrestrial > Soil >... | reverse complement strand
GAGCTTATGTTCGAGGATGCTGCGGGTGGGATCGCCGCTCAAATTGAAATACGCATGATTGGTAAGATTCACCGGCGTCGGGGCGGTAGTCGTGGCCTCATACTCGATGCTGAGAGAGTCATCCTCGAGCAACCGGTAGGTCACATGCGCAGTCAATTGCCCGGGGTAGCCCTCCTCGCCCGCAGCGCTCACGTAGGTGAGCTTGAGGCTGTTGCGGAAGGCGGTCGCATCGGCCTTCCAGACGCGTTTGTCGAAACCGCGCGAGCCGCCGTGCAAACTGTTCGGCCCGTCGTTCGCCACAAGATTGTAGGTAGCACCGTCTAACGCGAAACGCGCTTGGGCGATGCGGTTGGCATAGCGCCCCACTGAGGCCCCGTAGTAGGGTACGCCGGCGAGGTAGGGATCGAGAGTGTCAAAACCCAATACGATGTTCTGAAGATGGCCGTCACGATCCGGAGTTTTGAGCGATACGATGCTCGCTCCATAGGTCATTATCCGAGCCTCGATGCCATGGGCGTTGCTGAGCGTATAGATCTCCACGGTATCCTTGTCGACATGGCCGAACACGGCGACGCGCGCGGTCCCCGCAGGGGCAGCGCATACAGAATGTGCGATAAGCAATGGCGCTGCCAAGGCCGACAGCAGGGTCACGATAGCGGCGTTTTGCATAGAGATTTCCGATTATTCATGATCCTGCCAAGTCGAAGCTTTGTGACAATTTATGATAATCGAATTTAGCCGCCGACAATGCGGCCGGGATCCACGGGATTGGACGAGATTTTCCGCTTTGCGGCTGTCAGCGCGGGTTATAGTGTTGGTTACGCTGGCGGTTTTTAAACAAATAAAGAATTTCGCATGAGCGCGCACACATTCGGCGGCTACGATTGGCTGGCAATCGCCCTATATTTCGCCATGCTGCTGGGCATCGCCGCGTGGGTGGTGCGCAAACGCCAGGACACCACGGCGGACTACTTCCTGGCCGGGCGCAATTTGCCCTGGTGGATCATTGGCGCTTCGATTTTCGCCTCGAACATCGGTTCCGAGCACATCGTGGGATTGGCGGGTTCCGGCGCACAGGACGGCGTCGCCCTCGCACACTATGAGCTGCACGCGTGGTGTCTGTTGGTGCTGGCCTGGGTGTTCGTGCCGTTCTACGCTCGTTCCCTGGTGTATACCATGCCGGAGTTTCTCGAGCGGCGTTTCTCGGTGCGCTCCCGCTACGTGCTCTCGGTGGTTTCGCTCGTCACCTTTGTGGTATCGAAGATCGCGGTGGGCGTGTTCGCCGGAGGCGTCGTCTTTTCATCCCTGCTGCCCGAGATGAAACTGACCGTGGGCGGATACGTCGTTGACAGTTTCTGGATTGGATCGGTCGGTACGATTGGGCTGACGGGCCTGTACACCGCGCTCGGCGGGATGCGCGCTGTTGCCTACAACGATGCCGCACAGGTGATTGTGCTCATCGGCGGCTCCGCGTTGCTGACTTTCTATGGCCTCCATGTGATCGGAGGCTGGTCGGAAGTGCGGCGGCTGTGCGGCAGCGAGATGCTCAATTTGTGGAAACCGATCAGCCCGCCCGGCGTAATCTCGACCTGGGCGCCCGTGATGGAAACCAACGCAGATGGTGCGCTCACGCGGCAGGCATGGTACTTCAACGGCAACTTCCCCTGGCCAGGCATGCTTATTTGCGCTCCGATCATCGGCCTGTGGTACTGGTGTACCGATCAATACATCGTGCAGCGGGTGTTGGGCGCTCCGAACGAAAGGGTGGGGCGCCGCGGCAGTATCTTCGCGGCATTTCTGAAATTGTTTCCGGTGTACCTGTTCATCGTTCCGGGATTGATTTGTTTCGCCTTGGCAAAAAGCGGGAAGATCCCCGAACTCGCGTCCATGGTGTCGGCGGATGGCAAGCCCGTGGCAGCGGCGACCCAGGCCGCATTTCCTCTCATGGTGAAATATCTGCTTCCCGAGGGGCTGCGCGGCATTGTAGTGGCGGGGTTGCTCTCGGCATTGATGGGTTCGCTCGCCGGTGTTTTCAATGCCTGTTCGACCCTGTTCACGGTCGACCTGTACCAGAAATGGCGCCCGAAGGCCTCGCAAAAGGAGCTGGTGCACACCGGTCGGCTGGCAACCAGCGCCTGTGTCGTCCTTGGCCTCGCCTGGATCCCGGTGATCCGCGGCGCGCACGGCCTGTACGGTTACCTGCAAGCGGTACAAAGCTATCTGGCCCCGCCGATTTTTGTCGTGTTCTTTCTCGGCGTGTTTTGGCGGCGAGCAAATGCGCGGGGTTGTTTCTGGGCGCTGGTCGTCGGCTTTGCGCTCGGCGCACTACGCATGCTCATCGATACGCCGGTATCGCTGGAAATGCAGAGTGTTGCCGGCGGCTATCCGCATGGATCATTTCTCTGGGTAATGAACAACATTAATTTCCAATACTTCAGTGTGCTGATCACAGCGGTTTCGGCGCTGGTGCTTGTCGGCGTGAGTCTTGCGAGCGCGGCGCCCGATGCGGCGCAAATTCAAGGTCTTACTTTCGCCACTTTAAGCGACTCGGATCGAGAAAAGAGCCGCACCAGTTGGAGCTGGCGTGAGGTTGCCGCGTCCGCATTCATATTGGCGTGCATTTTGGCCGCCTATATTTATTTCACGGGTTGATTCAATTCCTTGCGAGGGTTGAATGGTGAAACGTCTCGAACCTACCAGCTCATTCCGTTCGCGTGATCGGTCCGCTTGTCGCATGTGTTCTCTCATATACCATCACTGGGCAACCAATCTTAGTTCCCGTGTTTGTCCAATACCCATAACGCCGCATATCACTCTCAAAGAATTGCAAAGTTGTGGGCTCTGTCACCAGACGCATGTACGTAGCCGACGATAACTGCAGAGCCACTTTTTCACCGAGAACAGTGTTTTGCGATAGCCTCGTACCAAACTCCCTGGTCGAGCGATGCGCCAATCCAGCTCCGATGCTTCTGCTGCTGCTGCCGCCAATTCAATTCGCCACAGCTTCCATCACTCAATGTGGCTCTTGAGACGGCCCTGGGATTGGCATCGCGAGATCAGGCATCTGTCCCTCCGCCGGAGTCCACGGATCGGCGTTGTCATTCTGCGAGGCCACCACGAGCCAGCTACCGTTCCTCTTCTCCACAACCATGGTCATCATGCCGTAGCGGGGCTGGCGTGAAGTGCCGTCCACGTTTCTATCGCCCGCAATCTTCCAGCTCCAGTGAACAATGGCGACATCCGGGCGCAGAAATCGTACCGCTGTCTGGAGCACCGTCATAGTCGACTGTTTGAAGCGCCCGCTTAGGAGTCGGGCATGATATTTCTCAAAATCCTCTCGGCCATGCAGCCACATGGCGCCCACCGTCACGAAGTCCACATCGTTGGCCATGACTTGCGCGAGCGCATGGCCATCGTGGCGATTCCAGGCATCGCCGAAAGCTTGTGGAACATTGCGAATCGCCGCCTCGTCGGATCTTGTCTGGGCGGGGACGGTCGAGGATGCAGCCAAGTTGAGCGCAAGCACCGCGGCGACGAGGCTTTTCATTGTATGAACTCCTGCTTCTAGGCTATTGAGCAGAGCCGATACTCGACATGGTCGAGCAAGTCCAATTCTATGATCGAGAAGCTCGGCGATCTCAAATTCAAGCGGGCGTAAGGGCAGAGTAGGCGCCGGGGCGACGGAGCGGTGCGTGCCCGTCGGCCGGATGCACCTAGGCCGCCAAGACTTCCTGCACCGCGCGATACGCCTGCGTGATCGCGCAGTTCGTGTCCGCCTGCGCGCCGGCATCCGAATTCGCGATGGCGATCCGGCCGAACGGCTGGCGTCCGATGACCCAGGGCTTCTGTGCCTCCGACGCGTAGGTAGGCTCCCAAAGCAGGTGCGGGCTATAGGCATAGCCGTGCGACCAGCGATTGACGGTGATGGCCTTGATGTCGCGCTCGGCGTCGAAGCCGGCGCCGCGCAGCGCCTGATCGAGCTGGTCCTTGACGTGGTGTTCGAAAGTGGAGAAGGGCATGCCGAGCAGCCGCCGGCGGCCCTCACGCCACAGCTCGGGTCCCTTGTGTTCGTTGTCATGGTACACGTGACACATGTGCAGGATCATCGGCTCATCTGGCGTCTGCGAGCGGCGATAAGCGCCGATCGATACCGGGTAGTCGAGCTCCACCTGCTTGTAGAAGTCCTTCGTGTAGTAGACGAAGTCCGTGCCCAGCTCGGCGAACGGCCGCCAATTCGGCACCAGGACTTTCGTGTAGACCAGCGGAACCTTGACGCCGTAAGTGAGGCCCTTCTTCTGCGCGGCAGACAGTTCCGGGCACAGGTAGGGGATGGCCATGTTGTAGCACGCGAGGATGCAGCGGCCGGCACGCACCGTATGGGCGGTACCGTTCGTCACGTAGGTGACGTCCACAGCCTTGCCAGCGGCCGCGTGCTGCACGTTGACGGCGGTGCTGTTCAGACGAATGCGCACGGGCTGGCCGCGCCGATCGAGCCGTGAATAATCGGCGCGCGTGGTCACCACGTCTTCCATCGTGGTGCCGGGCATGGCGGCCGGAATCAGCGCTCTTACCAACAGGCGCGCCACCGACGCGTTGCCGTCCGGAAAGTGAAAAATATAGGGCTCGTCGCCGCGCTGTCCGAAGCGCGGCATCGTCTGGTCGAGCCCCGGCATGCCGCCGTCGTAGTCGAGGATCAGGGAGCAGGGGATCTGATCGATGCCGACGCACCAGAAACTGATCCCCCACTTGCGCCACAGTTCGAGCAGCTGCGCGTCCACCTTGCAGTAATCGCGCAACCAGGCCTCGTAGCTCGTGCGCTCGAGCAGCCGAAATCGATCCTCGCGCGACATCCCTGGGAGATAGTCGCGCTGTTCGGTCTGGACCCGCACGAAGTCGCGGCGCGCCTGCTCGTTGAGCGGGGCGAGCGCGGCGAATTCCGCCCACGGGCGCTTGCCGTAGCCGGTCACCAGCGTTTGCCGGCCGAAGTTGTCCGCGTCGAACACGACGGAGCGAGCCAGCCCCAGCTTCGAATACAGCGTCTGGTCGAAGTCTTGATAGAACTTGGCGGTGTCGATGCCGATCTCGCGAAGCGTACGCTGCGCCTCCGGCGTGTAAGCCGAGGGCGTGTCGATCGACTCGGTGCCGCCGTAGCCGATGCGCGTGCGGCCGTCGATGCTGAATTCGTTGCGCTTGGCGTGGCCGCCGAAATCGTCGTGATTGTCGAGGATCAGGATGCGCGCCGCGGGCTGCGCCTGGCGGTAGAAGCGCGCCGCGGCAAGACCGCTGATCCCGCCGCCTGCGATCACGAGGTCGTAGGTTTCCTCGGGTTTGCCGACCGGCCAGGTCTGGCCTTGGACGCGGGCATGCATGGTCTCCCACGCCCCGTCGTGCGTGCCGCGCAGTCCGGTTTTCGCCGGCGGGTAGTAATCTGCGCCCAAGCCTTGATCGCTCGCGAGGAGTTCCGCGTATGGCAGCGCGAGCGACGCGCCGATCGCGAGGCGTGCGCCGTTGAGGAAGTCCCGTCGAGTAATTCCATCCTGCTTCATGGTCCGCCACTTCTTCTGATGCCAGAACGATGATAGCACCCTTGCCGCCGGGTCGACTCAAGGCCGCGCCGCCGCCGCGAGGGTCTGCACCAGTCGCTCGACACCCTCGATAGTGGCCTGTGATTTATTGAGGGGAAAGGCTTAAATGAATTGAAAAAAGGACCCCGATGGAACGGTATAATGATTTACACCAGCCACTCAATTAACTGATCAGAAAACTCTGCCATTGATTGTGGGAACATCAAATGAGGCTCAGAGGACGGGCTGGAGCAGTCGAAGACTGCCCAAGAGGAAATCCTGCGACGTACGAGTCAATCGTCGAGAACTTTCCAGGTATCGGCTCCGTCGAGCCGGCGCCTGCGCGCTGCCGCAAGAATTTCGGGCGCCATCAGTCGAGCGTTCACGCCCATACGATCCGCAGGCTGAGCCGCGGCTGCCCAGTGCGTCACGCAGCCGCAGTTCCGACAACGGTGGAAGTCAATGGATTTGTTGCCCCAACGATAGCGATCGGTCGCTATGTCATTCGCGAAGATGTGTACCTGAGCGGGAGAATAGTAGGCCCACAAAACACCATAACGTCGACAGATGGAGCAATTGCATTCTGTGACTTCAATCGGCGCGACCTGGATCTCTAATTGCACCGCACCGCAATGGCAGGAGGATTCGATCATGGTTCACCGCAACGCAATTTGAATTTGTTGAAGGTGTCGCGAAGTTAAGCGAAATTTGGCAACGTCCGCTATGGCGCAGCCAATTCAGCATGCCGATCGTCTGGAGTTGGGCAGGTCCGCGACCCTCGCTGTTCAGCCCATCACTCGCACACTCGATGCAATCCGGCATGGCGAGCGTTGCTGCGAACTCCACGGTCACAGGATTTTGCAGTCCTTCGTAAGTGCGGCGCAGCGTCACGTTGTCACTGACCGGTCGGGCTGTTCTCCAGACCCAGTACAGCGACCTTGGCGGTTGCGATCTTCACCGGCCAGGCGAGCATCGTAAACCCGTACGCCACGGCGACTTTTTGCGCACCACTTGCGGTATAGGTGATTACTCCGCCGGCAATCGCGCCGCCGAGCTGCTGGCCGAAAAGTTTCTGGCCGCTTGACGCATCAAGCGCATAGAAATTGCCGCCCACATCGCCGAAGAACACCACGCCTCCGGCGGTCGGAGTTATACCGGCGACGATCGGGTAGTTGGATCTCAGGCGCCACTTCCATACGCCGGTGTCTGCGTCGACCGCGTGCACCCATCCGCCCCAGCCGCCATCGGCAATGCGCGAAGGATCACCGAACATATCGAACGGGTTCAGCGTATGCATACCGGCCCATGGTGCCCCTATTGCCACTTCACGCAATTCTTTGTCGTCCTTCACCGTTACCGAGTAGCACCAGTCGACCGTGCCGAGGAGAATGAGGTTCGTGTCCGGCGCGTAGGCCGGGCTGTTCCATTCGTCTCCCCCGACCGGGCCCGGACAGAAATGGACGGACTTGCCGGGCGTAAAAGCCGCATCGGCATTCTCGATCGTGGTCACCGGAACGCGGTAGAGCTGGGCATTGGTAGTCAAATCGTAGGCATATAGATGGCCATCCTTTGGAGCCACGGCCATGAGTTGCTTGCCGCCCATGGTTTGAATCAGGATTGGCGGGTTGGAGACATCCCAGTCATGCCAGTCGTGCGGCACCAGTTTGTAGTGGTTCCTGTAGTCTCCGGTCTTTGAGTCGAGCACGACTACAGAGTCGGTATACAGATTCTGGCCTTCGCGCGCATTCGGTCCATTGAGCCCGCCCTGCACGAAGTCGGGAGCCGGGTTCCCGCCGGGGACATATAACTGTCCGGTTTTGGTGTCGAGGGTGGTTGATGTCCAGGTTCCGGCGCCGCTCACCGGCATACCAGGCGCGTTCTTCCACGTCGACTCGTCGAGCGGCGATTTACCCTGCGGCCCGCGGGGCGCGTCACCGGCGGTCTTAGGCGCTAGATAGAATTCCCAGGCGATCTTACCGGTTTTCGCCTCGAGCGCGTACACGTGCCCCTTCCCGCCTTTGAAATCTCCACCCGAATTTCCCACGAAGACCAAGCCGTCAAAGGCAATCGGGGCTGCCGGCACCGACTCACCCAATTTCGCGTCAGCAATGGTCGTTTGCCATAGCCGCTTGCCAGTTTTGAAGTCATAGGCCAGAACCCGCCCGTTCTGCGTGCCGCGAAATAGCATGCCGTCCATGTAGGCAGCGCCTCGGTTCGAGGGCAGTAGGCTTGGGGGATACGTCTCGTGCGTGCGCCAATTCTCGGCGCACGTAGCCGGGTTGAGGGAGAAAATATCGAACTCAGTGGTGCCGATCAACGCGTTATCCGCCATGATCAGACCGGACTCGAAAGCGGCGAACTCATGCGTGTCGTACGTGCACAGCACCTTCAGTCGGCCAACATTCTTGGTATTGATCTGGCTCAACTGCGAATAACGCTGCGACGTCACTGTTCGGTTGTAGCTCGGCCAATCCTCCGTCGCGGCGTTGGCGCTCGCGTCGGCTGGAATCGCCGGGGCGCTGGCCACGGGGGCGCTATAAGCAGCATTCGCTTCTGTGGTTACCGCGCCTGCGGGCAAATTCAACGTAAGAAAATAGTTTCGCGTCAGCCCCGCCATTGTAGATATCTGCACCGGGAAAGCACGATAGAGAACTCCCCCTACGACAGCGGCGCTCACAACAAGGGCGCCAGCGATGACAAATATTTTTCCCTTTGTGGTCATTTTCGAGGGCGCCGTGATGGTATTGCGATCAGTTAGGCGCTCAGCGCGCTTGTGTGATGTGCGGCTGATAGAGGTTGCCGGAGCATTTATAACAGCCGTGCAGTCGGCAGGAACTCGGCCCCTGCCTGAGATGGTTCTTGCCGAACTGGCCGCACACATACCCCCGCCGTTTGAGCAATTCGGCGACGGTCGGGTCCTCGGCGCGAGGCCCGAGCTTGGCACCAGGCAGGCCGGCCCTGCCTGGTTTCGCGAGCAGATGAAGGCCAATGAATATCGATTGGCAATTCTGCGATCGTCGGTGCCCTAGACGTGCAAACAAATCTCGACAAATCCCCCAACTCGCCGTTCCAAGGCTATTGATCAAATACGCAAAGGGGTATTGGACAAAGGTCCATCGAAAACCAGCATTGCGCCGCATCGAGCGGCGCGACGTGTTCCATTTTCAATGAGCCGACGTTCTTCTTTGGTGGTCCGTGCCCAGCGCCCGTTCTTAACGCGAGTTTGGCGAGCGTGCCCCGACCGCTGGGGCGGCGCCATCTCGTGTGGCTTCCAGAGCTATTTCGGAGCGCATGTGCAGATCCACGGGTTCTCCGAACGCGGTATTTAGCAAGTCATTGATGTGGCCAACCTCCTCGCTTGTGAATGTATGCGCCGATTTGACGGTGACGAACACCGATGTTGGGCCGAATCGATCTTGGAGTGTTACGTCAATGACGCTCGACCCTGGAAATCTGAGCAGTTCGTGTTCCACAAGCTGTCGCGATTCGGAGCGCAGAGTCGCCTCTCCGAAAGTTTTATGGAAAACGTTGAATAGATGAAATCCAAGGACCAGAAGGATTCCTAGGCAGATGAACCGCGACAACATCGCACGGGATCTTCCGGGGACAGATGGCCCAACGATCGTGGCGTGGTGTCCCAGGATCATGAATACGACCATGGCGGAGAAAGTGATGGCGACGAAATTGGCGACAAACAGCAGAAATGCTCCGGCCGCGAGGGCCGGCAGACCACGCGCGATGAGAATACCGCAGGTGGTCAGTGGCGGGACGAGTGCCGTCGCGATTGCAACGCCCACTGCCATGGAGCCTAGACTTGGTGTCGCCATTGCGAAACTTGCGGCGCCCCTCCGACCAGCCCAATCAGCAAATCGAGAATGTTTGGGGCCGTTCGCGCGAGAATCTCATGGCCCAATGGTGAAACGCGATCGATGGTTCCTAAAGCGATACCGAGCACCAGGACCAACGCAGCGCCCAGGACTTCTGCAGTGAACGAAACTCGCAACAGCCTCAGATCGGATTCTGCGAGCGCCATGGCCATTCCCTGAATCGGACCAAGCAGCGCTGCGATCAGCATGGCGCCGATGATCACCGCAGGTGAGTCCTCGAACAGCCCGAATCCCGCGATCAGTGTCGCCGCGACGTTCATCAACAGATAAGGGCGGCCGAGTGCGGCAGCGTCCTCAACCGCGCGGCGCCTCTGCGCGCGCTTAGGGCGCGTCGGGTCTTGATCCTCGATCGATTCCATGGCAGCACCGTTCAACGGATGAACTAATTATGCCTTCGCTACCGAGATTGGGTTGACGCCACTCTCCCGCAGAAAGCTTGCGCTTAACGATTCATAGATCGGCGCCTCATGCAGTACGGTTGGCACCAGCATGGCCACAAAACAGGCGCCAAGCATCGGCAGCAGCATGTGCACACTCGAGGTCATCTCGATCACGAGCACGATGCCAGTGAGCGGTGCACGCACGGCGCCGGTGAAGAATGCCGCCATTCCAACCACCGCGAACCCTTCCGGTTGAATGTGCAGATCGGGGAACAGCAGCCGACAAAAGATGCCGAACAGCAGACCGAGTTGCGCGCCGAGTACGAGCAGGGGAGCGAACAGACCGCCCGGCGTGCGCGCGGCGTAAGACACCGCACCAAGCGCAAAGCGAAGCAGAAAGACCAACGGAATGCTGACCAATACATCGGCACCAATGAGCGTGCGCTGGGTTATCGCGTCGCCGCCGCCAACTAAAGAGGGCGCGAACCAGACCAATACCCCGACTGCGGCGCCAATCAGAGCCGCGCGCAACGGCACCGGCCAGCGGTCGAGACGGTTCGCCGTCGCGATGCTACCGAGCAAGGCGCGGTTGTAGAGGATCGCAACAAGCCCCGCGAATGCCCCCAACACGAAATAAAGCGGCCCTGTCTCCGCGCCTGCGTAGGCCAAGGTGCGGACCTGGAAGTCCGGTGCGTCACCAAGAAACACGCGTGCCACCGCAATGGCGGCGGCGGAAGCGCCGAGCGCAGCAATGGCGATTCGCGACTCGAACTGCTGCACCAATTCTTCCAAGACAAAAATGGCGCCGGCGATAGGCGCGTTGAAAGCGGTGGCGAGGCCGGCGCCAGCACCTGCGGCGAGCAGTACTCGGCAGTCCGACAAGCTGCGCCGGAACACTTGGCCGACCAGATCACCGATGCTTGCTCCCATCTGCACACTAGGTCCCTCCCGACCGAGAGCAAGCCCCGATCCGATCGCGAGCCACCCGCCGACGAACTTGATCGGGATCAGGCGGAACGGCGCCTTCGGAAATTCTCCTCGCAGCACCGCCTCAACGTACGGGATACCGCTTCCCGATGCGGCCGGCGAGAATCGGCAAACCAGCCAAGCGGCAATTGAGACTGCGGCCGCACTGGCCGCCGTGACGAGCAGGAACCCTGCAAATGATCCGCCCCGCGCCGCCCAGGCGATGAACGCGTTGCGCAAATCATCGCCGTGTCCGAGTGCAAGGCGGAAAGCCGCTCCAATGAGTCCGGCGCCTGCGCCGACGACGATCGCCAAGAGTGCAAGCGTCAGCAGACCTCCCCCGCCATCCGCCGCTCGGACGTCGAGCTCAGGCTCGGTCGTCATCGGCATCCCGAGTGTGAGTCTTCCCTACGGGTGTGTTGCCGGACCCTCTCGACTGCCGATGCATCAGACGTCCAGCAATACGCGTCACGTCCCACGCAGTAGCAGGTAAGGCGCGATCGCTAGAACGAAGGCGACCACAATTGCCGCGCGGAGATAAGCGGAGGGCTGGATGATGATCGG
>Ga0210398_10005893_pt1 | contig 11362 bp, 9 predicted proteins | sample IncBWC4OmetaG_FD_161047 | JGI IMG/M metagenome (GOLD analysis project Ga0210398, IMG submission 161047) | Forest soil microbial communities from Barre Woods Harvard Forest LTER site, Petersham, Massachusetts, United States - Inc-BW-C-4-O | ecosystem: Environmental > Terrestrial > Soil >... | reverse complement strand
GGGGATTAGACCTACAACCCCAGCAGGTCCAGCGTTCGCGCGAGCACCTTCGCTTCGTCGTAGTGTTTCACTGCACGCTCGCGACCTGCCGCGCCCATCCTCGCACGCAGCGCATTATCGACCACCAACCGAGCCAAGGCCGCCGCAAGCGCCGATGAATCACCTGCTGGCACCAGCAGCCCCGTCGCTTCCGGCACCACCTGCTCCGCCGGACCGCGCACGTTCGTGGCGACAACAGGAAGACCGGTGAGCATGGCCTCGATCACCGACATCGGCAGCCCCTCGAATCGGCTAGGGAGCACGAAGATATCAGCCGCCGCCATCAGGTCCGGCACGTCGTCCCGATAGCCCAGCAGGCGAAGGCGCGCACCCAGGCCGGCATTTCGCATCAGCGCGGCCATGTCGGGACCTCGATCGGAGGTCAGCCGCTCGCCCGCGACCCATAACATCGCACCTGGCACCGCCTGCATTGCAGCCGCCAGTTCGGGATAGCCCTTGTGCCAGACCAGCCGCGACACCGCGAGCACCACCACCGCTTCTTCCGGCACACCAAGCCCCGCACGGACCCGCTTGCGAACGGCGGTATCGGGTTTGAAGCGCGCGGAGTCTCGACCGTTGCCGATCGCCATGGCGCCGCGATGGATGTGCAATCGCCGCGCATCGTGTGCTTCCGCCTCACTGACCGTCAGAAACGTGTCGGTGACCCGTGCGGCCAGCCACTCCATAGCGAAGCCTACAGCGGCGCGCGGCCAGGAGCCCGGGAAATTGAACCAGAAACCGTGCCCGGTGTAGGCAATGCGTGGCACACCAGCCCACCACCCCGCCATCCGCGCAAGGAAGCCGCTGATCGGCATGTGCGCATGCACCAGCTCCGGCCGTTCCGCGCGAAACAGCCGCACCAGGGCTCGGAACGCCTTCCAATGTGCCAGCAGCGAGACGCTGCGCTCCAGTTTCAGGGACTCGATCCGGAAGCCTTCGGCGCGTGGCCCATCCAGAAACGGACCTTCGGCACAAACGCCTATCACCTCATGTCCGCGCGCCCGAATCGCGCGCATGAGCGGCAGCAGGAACTGCATCAGCGAGAAGTCGACGTTGGTAACCTCGATGATCTTCAACCGACCTTGCTGATCGCCCATTTCACCTGCTGTGGGCCATCGGCATAGCCGGTGAGCACGACCTGCTCGCTGCGGCGAGGTTCGTGGCCGCCGAGGTAAATGCTCTCCTCGAGACTCATTCGCGCACCGTCGGCGCGAAGTCGCCAACCGCCGCCCGAGCGCAACCGAAGCAGCACCGCCTCGCCATCCTGCTGCAGATTAACGTTTACGTCCGGATGCAGATGAAAGCGCAGCGTGAAAGGCTGCGGCGTCGGCGCTTCCACGACGTCCTCGCCGCGCACATCCTCACCGCTCTCCGCCACGTAGAGGCGGCGGCGATGCACCGCGCCGAACAACTTGCGCCAGCCGTCGTGGCTGGCCTCAAGCCAGTGGGCGCCATTGGCTTCCTGGCGCTGTGCCTCGACCACCACGGGACGACGGCCCAGACCATCCGGCTTCAGCTCCGACGAGCTTACATCGGCTATAACCAGGGTGGAGTGAGCCGCCGTCGCTCGTGTGGCGTCCTGCCATTCCAGGCTGCCCCCGGGCATGGCGCCGCAATTCACGATCATTCGGTCGCGTCCGATCGAGAGCTCCATCGACAGGGTGCCGGCGTGCGCGTAGCGGTCGACGCCCGGCGGCGGCGGCGCACCGCAGTCGACGATCAGCAGGCTGCGGCCGGCTTGGAGTCGCTGGAAACCGCCGTCCGTCAGCGCGTACGGGCCGCGGCCACTGCGTCCTGCCTGTGTCAGCGCAATGTCGATCAGGCTGCTGCTTTCCTCCTTGCTGCCGTTGAACAGCGCGAGGCTGCCATCGCCGTGGCGCATCACCCTGAGTGCAGGCGCCATCCGCTCGATCGCACTGGTGAGCGCCGGCGGCGGCTGGGTTTGCGCCGCCTGCAGCAAAGCGCGGATCTCGGTCAGGTCCTGCAAGGCGGCAAGCTGAGCGGCGGGGCTGCGCTCGACATGGCAGCCATCCGGCAGCACCTGCCGGACGATTTCCTGCGGCAGGAAGCGCAGCGCACGCGTCAGGAAGCCCGCATGCTCCGGCAGCGCGACGGCCGCGGCGATCAACCCCTTCAGCGCGGTCAGCGCCCTTGCATCGAGCTCCTCGGCAGGCAAAGCCGCCGACAGGCTGCGGGCATCGGACACCAGCCGGCCCATCAATCTCTGGCGGAATACATCGTCCGCTGAGGCGGCAAAGAAATCGTAGTGCCCGAGCCAGGCGGCAATACGTGCGCCGGCAACGTCTGGGCGATGCGCAACCTCCTGGCTCTGGCTCGGCGGCGAGTTGATCCAATCGGCAACCAGCGCTCGGGCGCGCAGTCTGGCCGCATCGGTTCCGAGAGCCCGGAGATCACGCAGCCAGGTGAAACTGTGCGCCGAGGCATCCAGCAGGAGGCAATCGGACGCCTCTCCCCACGCGCCGGGCTGCAAAAGGCGCACGCCGCCGCCGAATTCGAGTTCGCCGCGCAACAGCCTTGCGCCACGGCCAGGGTCGCCCGGCCAGGGATCCCGCACCGGCAAGGCCGGAGCATCCGGCACGCGGCCCATGCGGAAGCTCGGCAGACGCGCGATCGCGCGGCGTGCATCGCGCAACCACCGTCGCGGGTCGGACGCACTCATTCAGCAGGGCCCTCACCACGCAATGCAGCGATCGCCGCCGCGTAGTCGTCCGCGCCGAACACCGCGGTGCCGGCGACCAGCGTGTCGGCACCGGCGTCGATCACACGCGGGGCCGTCTCGGGTGTGACGCCGCCGTCGACCGATAACGCGATCGAGCGGCCAGAGGCGTCGATCATCCGGCGCAATGCCGCGATCTTTGGCAATTGCGATGGCAGGAATTCCTGCCCACCGAATCCGGGATTGACGGTCATCACGAGGATGATGTCGACGAGATCGAGCACCCACGCAACGCTTTCCGTTGGTGTTGCGGGGTTCAATACTACACCGGCACGTTTTCCATGCGACCGGATGAGCTGCAGCGTCCGATGCAGATGCGGCCCTGCCTCCGGGTGTACGATCAGGTGGTCGGCACCGGCATCGGCGAAAGCCGGAATGTAGGGATCGACGGGCGAGATCATCAGGTGAACGTCGAACGGCAGCGTGGTCAGCGGGCGCAGGCTGCTTAGGATCGGTGGACCAAAGCTGATGTTCGGTACGAAATGACCGTCCATGATGTCGAGATGCAGCCAATCGGCCCCCGCCGCTTCGACCGCTGCCACTTCGTCTCGCAAACGAGCGAAATCAGCAGCGAGAATACTTGGCGCGACGGTGACTCGGGCAGGTCGCGATGCAGGCATGACCCCGATGTAGACAGGCAGGTTGGTGGAACACAAGCGGCGCGATCAGGTCTTGATCAGTCGTGCCACGAAGAAACCGTCCATGCCGCCATGCTCGGGCCACATGCTGGGCAGCGTACGGAGGAAGCCGTCCGGTGTAAGCGCCTTCGGTAACGCAGGAAGTTCCGCTGGCGCGAGCGGGTCGCGCCGCAGATCGCCGCGTGCCACCGCAGCCGCGACGCGGGGCACGCCCTCCTCCGGCTGTAGCGAACACACCGAGTAGATCAGCCGACCGCCCTCGCGCAGCAGAGATGCAGCGGCCTGCAGCAACCGGTCTTGCGTCTCCGCCAGCGCCCGGACGTCACGCGGCCGCTTCAGGTGCGGCACGTCGGGATGCCGCCGGATCGTACCGGTGGCGCTACACGGCGCATCCAGCAACACAGCGTCAAATTGCCCGCCACGAGCCCACGCGTTGGCGTCCGCCTGCACGAGTTCGACCTCAAGTCGCCAATGCCGCAGGTTGTCCCGTAGGCGCGCCAGACGCGCGGTGTCACGCTCGACCGCTATCACCGACGCGCCCGCAGCGGCAAGCTGGGCGGTCTTGCCGCCGGGAGCGGCGCAGAGATCAACTATGCGTTCGCCGGGCAATGGCGCGAGCAGTTTGGCCGGCAGGGCGGCAGCGGCGTCCTGCACCCAGAAATCGCCGATGTCGAAACCGGGCAGCTCCGCGACACGGGTGCCTGCGGGAAACCGCAGTGACCCGGTGGGTAGCCTGACACCGCCTGGCAACCCGGCTCCCGGCTTGAGGGTCAGGTCAAGCGGCGCCTCGTGCTGATGGGCCAGGGCGATCTCGCGCGCGTTGTCTCCCCACGAGGTCCATAGCCACTCCGGCGTATCCAGACGCGGCCCGTCGAGGTCTGAGAGTGCCGCAACGCCGCCGTCGGCCACGCGGCGGAGCACCGCGTTGATCAGCCCTGCGAACGGCGCCAGCCCGAGGGTGCGCGCCAGGCCAACCGCCGTCGCCACGGCCGCATGGTGTGGCGTATCCAGCAGCAGCAATCCGGCAGCGCCGAGACGCAGCACATGGCGCACCGGGTCGGGTGGCACCTTGCGGAGGAAAGGCTCCAACACCGCATCCAACGTTCCCATCCGCCGCAGCACAGCGGCCGCGAGGCGATGCCCGGCCGCACGGTCGCGCAGGTCGGTGGCGGGAAGCGCGTCCAAGGCCTCCTCGAGTGGCCGGCGCCGATCCAGCACCGCGGTCAACAGGTCGAACGCAGCCTCCCGCGTCGGATCGGCCATCAGCGCGCGGTCGAGCGGCAGGCGAGCTGACGACCGTGCAGTCGGCAGCGCGCCAGCACCTCATCGGTCAGCGAGTATACCGTGCCGGTCCAGCCCTGGGTCACACGATGCAACACTACGTAGCCGTAGTCGGTTGTCGCGAACGCGCGGCGGACCCTCACTCCGTCAATGACGATGCCAGGATTGACCGGCTGAGAAATGGTGTCATGGACGTCGCCTCCCTCGCCAACGATGAGCTGTGCGGGACGTGGCGGTTCGAACTCGTAGCTCGTGAAGTCATGGACGTGCCCCGAAAGCACCATATCCAGTCCCGCCGGCACGAGGTCGCGAATGGCCGCCTGCTCGGTTGCGTTCAGTGTGCTGCCAGGCTTGGCATCGTAACCCTGCAACAGTGCCCAGATCGGCCGGTGGGTAAGCAACCAGGAATGCGCTGGAACATCGACGAGCGCCGACCTCAACTGATCGCGATAGATGGGCATCTTTGCGGGATCGGCGTTCCGGTCATCGGCGTCGGAGCCATCGAACAGCACCAGGCTCAGCGAACCGATGCGCAAGGCGTAGGGCGGCGTGGTGTCCATGCATCTGTCGGTGCTCGGATGCGGATCGAGCAGACGGAACCAGCCATGGCCGCCACGGCTGCATATTTCGTGGTTGCCGCGCACCACCCACGGCGCCGAGGCAAGCAGCGGCGCGGCGGGATTGAAGAAGTCCTTCTGCCAGACGGCCCAATTGTCGCCATAGGGGCTGCCGGCGCAGCCCGGCTTGGTATCGGGGCAGGCAGTTTCGCGGTAATAATAATCGCCGACGTGGATCACCAGGTCCGGGCGGCGCGCCGCCGCCAACCGGGCCACGGTCGCGAACGGCCATTTCACCGGGTCGTTGCAGTCCTGCGTGAAGTTGCCCTCCAACCGGCAGCCGGTGTCGCCGATCACCACGATCCGCTTGATGTCGCTCGGCAGCGCAGGAGCCGCCAGCCCATCCACCGTGATGACGCGGGACGAGGCCGCGGCATGGGCGATGCAGGTCTGCACCGGGTAATCCCCATCCGCCTTGCCGCGCCTGTCGCTGGTCAGCGCGGTTCCGTCGGCGACGACCTTCGGGCAGTCCATGCCCGACGCGATGACCGAACGCACGTCGAGTCCGCCGTCGCTTGCCATCTCGACCCAAGGACCGGGCAGATCGGCCGCCCGTGCGGTCGCACCAGCCAGCAGCATCAGGAGGATGGCGGGCCAGCCGAGTAGGGACTGCACGGGCCTTTCCCCGGTTCAGGCGCCCTGCGCCGCCTTCTCCTTTTCTGCCATGCGCTGCTTGAGCTGCTCCGGGGTCAGACGGACGATGTCCTCGTTCTGATGGGCGTAGAGGTCGTATGTGTCCGTCTCCAGTTCCTCCAGCGCGATCCGGCCGGCGAGCACATCCGCCTTCCAGACATCCTGCGCAGGCTGGCGGCCGTGGAACTCCGGCATCACCTCGCGGGCGAACAGCTCCAGGCTGTCACAGATCGCCTGATGGCTGGTGCGACCAGCCTGATTGAGCAGGATCACCTGATCGACATGGGCCTCCTCGAACTGGCGCAGCCGGCGGCGGATGGTTTCCGGCGAACCGATCAGGCCGTTGCGCAACGCCTGCTTCGCCTTGTCGGTCTGCCGCCAGTCCTGGTACTCGCGCCAGAGATTGCCGGTGCCCGGAGCATCGATCCCCTTCCGGCCATAATAACCCAGCGCGAAGATGAAGAACGTCCAACCCGATGCCGCCTCGATCGCCTCCTCGTCCGTCGGCGCACACATGAAGCCGTTGACGATCGCGATGTTCGGATTGGTCGCATAGTCAGCGAGCCGGTTGGGACGATGCAGCAGGTTGTTATAATAGCGGTGCACCCAGGCACGCGCCGCCTCGGGTGAGACGAAACTGAAGCCGAGCGCGCCCATCCCCCACCGTCCTGCATCGCCGATCGTACGGATGTTCGAGCAGGCGACCCAGAGTGGCGGGTGCGGCTTCTGCAGCGGCTTCGGGATCACGTTGCGGGCGGGAAAATCGTAGTATTGGCCGTGGAATTCCCAGTTGTCGCGCGTGAACATCGGGATGATGGCGCGCACGGCTTCCTCCCAGCGGTCGCGCTTGTCGCGCACCCGCACGCCGAACGGATGTAGCTCCGCCGGCCCCGCCGCCTCGCCCATGCCGAGATCGACGCGGCCGCCGGACAGCAGATCGAGTGTGGCTACCTTCTCAGCCACTCGCTGCGGCTGGTTGGTGGTGAGCTGGATCACGCCGTGGCCGAGTCGGATGTTCTTGGTGCGTTGGCTCGCCGCGCCGAGGAATACTTCAGGCGCCGATGAGTGGGAGTACTCCTCGAGGAAGTGATGCTCCACCACCCACGCGTAATCATAGCCAAGCTGATCGGCGAACTGGAATTGATCGAGCGACTGCTGCAGCAGATCGTGCTCGCTTGTCGTCGTCCAGGGGCGCGGCAACTGGTGCTCGTAGAACACGCCGAATTTCATGGATCGCTTCCTTGGTTGGTCAGATCGGCACGGTCAGTGCGTCGTATTCATACAGCCAGTCATAGCGCGCGCCCATGGCGCGTGGCGCGAACTCGCGTGCCATGAACGCCTGGGCCTGCACCCGGTCCGCGAGCTGAGGATTATGATAGCGCGACACGTTCTCCAGCGAACCCAGCACGATACGCGATGTCCGATCGAGCCGCGCAGCTTCGTAGCGGCTTAAGGCCTCGCGGATGTCGTAGGCATCGAGGCAGCGCGCCAGCACCATGCCGTCCTCGATCGCCATGTTGGCGCCCTGCGCCAGGAAGGGCAGTGTCGGATGACAGGCGTCGCCAAGCAGGCTGACACGCCCGACCGACCAACGTTCGAGCGGTGCGCGCCCGAGCATGGCCCACTTGTACGGGACGTCGATCGCGTCGACGATTGCCAGCACATCCGCATGCCACGCCTCGAAATCCCGACGACATTCCTCGACCGTTCCCGCCTCAGACCAGCTTTCGATCAGCCAATCATCCCGCTGGATCGCGGTGACAAAGTTCAGCAGCTCACCGCGCCGCAGCGGGTAGGTGACGACATGGCCGTGGGGGCCGATCCAGGTCATGCCGTATTGCTGGCGGAGCCGCGGCGGCAGCCGTTCCATCGGAACGACGCCACGCCAGGCCATGAAGCCGGTAAACGTGGCATGCCCGTCCCCGAATAACCGTGACCGGATATTCGAGTGCACACCATCGGCGCCGATCAACGCATCGCCGCTCACGCGCTCACCGTTCTCCAAACACAACGTCACGCCGTCTGCCGTCTGCTCGAAGCCCTTGCAGCGCGCACCGACACGCACAGCGTCGGGCGCGCGCTCGGCGAGTGCCTGCACCAGGACGGCATGAAAGTCCCCGCGATGCACCAACCAATAGGGCGAGCCGTAGCGCGCCTCGGCGTTGGCGCCGAGATCTTGCACACGCCAGGCCTGGCCGGTGTTGAACAGCCGCATCTCCTTCACGGTCGGCACCGAGGAAATGGCCTGCATCGCGGGCAACAGGCCGAGTTCGCGCAACACGCGCGAGCCATTTGGCGAGATCTGCACGCCGGCACCGAGTTCGCGCAGCTCGGCGGCCTGCTCGTACAGCGCAACGTCGAAGCCGCGCTGCAACAACGCCAGCGCGGCGACGATGCCGCCGATGCCGGCACCGGCGATCAGGATGCGTGGCTTGCCCAAGTCCCCTCCTCTGTGCGATGCCGCGATCTGAACCGGGAACGTCGGCCGGACGCAAGCGGGAGGATCCAATGCTCGATCAACCACAGACCCAGGGCCGCGCGAAGCTGCTGGCCGAGTTGCCTCTGCGGCTCCATCACCATGCCTATGCAGTGAAGGACCAGGAGTCCAACCGCCACTTCATCGAGGACATCCTGGGCATTCCGCTGGTCGCCACCTGGTGCGAACGCGTGTTCCGCCCCGAGGTCGGCCGCGAGGTGGACTACTGCCACACCTTTTTCGAGATGGCGGACGGCGGCGCGCTGGCGTTCTTCCAGTTCGCAGACGAGGAAGCATGGGAGAAGAACCGCGCCATCCTGCAGGAGGTCGGCGGATCCTGGCATGTCGCCTTCAAGGTGACGCAGGGAGCCTTCGATGAGCTGATGCAGCGCGTCACCGCGGCAGGGGTGCCGGTGCGCAAAATCGATCATGGGTTCTGCGTGTCGATGTACCTGAAGACCCCCGATGGCCTGCGACTGGAATTTACCGTGGATGCGCCGGATGCCGAGCAGATCGCGGCGATGCGCCGGCAGGATGCGCACTCAGAGTTGGCGCGCTGGCTCGCCGGTGACCGACGCGTCAACAACGACGATCGGCCGCACTGACCACGATTACATCACCTGATCGCTCAGCCCCGCTGCCTGCTTCACGAAACGGAGCGGCGTGTCGAAATCGAAATTCATGTAGACCGCGTTCAGATGCGCATAAGGCGGCGACTGAGCGAATAGTTCGAACGTCAGCCGATGCCCGGCATAGTCGGAGTTCAGCAGATCACGGGCGAACGCGAGCAGGCGGCGACGATCCTCCGCGCTCCATGCCTCGTTCACCGTGTAGAACTTCTCCAGCCACGGCCTGGTTTCCGGATCGACGAACGCGGCGAAGTCCGGCGTGACGCAGATCTGGCCGCCACAAAGCTCTCGCGCGAGATGCATCATTGCCGGCAGCTTCGTGCAGGCGTGCACCCGCCCGGTGAACAGCAGCGACTGGTTCGGCATCAGCAGTCCGGCCGGACTTGGCTGCGCAGTGGCGATCGCGGCGGTCAGATGCGCGTTGATCCCCTCGCGATAGCAGGCGAGCTCGGCCAGCTTCTCGCGCACCGCCTGCTGCTTGTCCAAGCCCGTCTGTCGCGCATTGAACAATGCAGCGCCAATCAGCATATCGGCGAGATACAGGATGCGTTGAGTGTAGGGGAACGCCGAGTAGCGATGCAGCGTCGCACGGATAAAGGTCGTGGCGCGCGTGTGTCGATAGAACAGCACATTTTCCCACGGCACCAGCACGTCGTCGAACACGATGAGCGTATCTACCTCGTCGAACCGGTTTGACAGCGGATAGTCTTCGGTTGGGGCGCGGCCAGCGAAACCAGTGCGGCAGATATGCTTGATCCCGGCCCATCCCATGTCGGCGATAAATCCGACGGCGTAGTCCGACAGCTTGTCATCGCCCCAGTTGCCGATCGTCGGCTTGACGAAGGCCTGGTTGGCATACGCTGCCGCGGTTTCGTACTTGGCGCCGCGCACCACGATGCCGGCATCGGTTTCCTTCACGACGTGGAGCAGCATGTCCGGGTCCTGCTCCTGCGGCCGCTTCGACCGATCTCCCTTTGGATCGGTGTTCGCCGACACGTGGAATGGATCTGCAGTCAGCGCCCGCATGATGTGGCGCTCCACATTCTGGCTGAACTGCGGATCGATCTCGTCCAACACCGCCTTGCCGTCCCACAGCGACCATAATTCACCGATCGTCTCATCACCCACGCGGACCACCACGCCACCCACCTCGTTGAGCTGCGCGTCGACATAGGCACGCTTGTCGTGCCAGTCCTGCTGTGTCTTCGGCAATTTCAGCGCGAGGTTGCTGCGCTCGCCGCTCGCCTCATCCAGGTAGGACATGACGGCACTGTGCCGCGACTCGTGGGCCATGTCGTAAAGTCGCGCCCGCAGCGACACAATCGGACGGAAAGCGGGGTGCGTGGTTACATCGGCGACGCGCTCGCCGTTGATCCAGACTTGGCGACCGTCACGTAGTGAGTCGAGGTATTGCGTTCCGGTTCTCAGCATGGTGTGTCCTTTGCGGGCGGCTCCCGAGGCCAGGGCCAATGAGATGGCAATTTGCCCGTCCGAACCAGAAGTTGCTAGGCTCTACCGGTGCTCCACGGAACAGATCGGGCGAATTCAATTGCCACTGACCGCCGATGAAGCGGACGACTGCGCTGTCGCCATCGTGGACGACAACACCCTGTCAACCTTCGGCAAGCTTGCGGCCGCGCTCGATCGTGCAGGTCTCTGGTCGGTATTAGCGCGAGCGCAGAAGGGCCGACCGGCGGAACAGCTTCGCATTGCCATCAAGCCGGAGCTGGCTGGATTCGCGATCGCCTCACCCACGGTGACCGACCCGGCACTGGTCGAAGAACTGGTCGACCTGTTGTACGACCGTGGCTTCACCAGCATCGCAGTTGTCGGAACAACAGATGGCAGCGCCCTGTGGGCACAGAATCGCGACTTGTACGCGTTGAGCGACCTGCTGGGCTATCGCTACACGACACCAAAAGGTCACTCTTACGACATTGTCGATCTCGCCGATTCCCTGGACAGCGGTGCATTTCCGGTCGACAGCGCACTGCGAGGCTGCAGCATATCACGTGAATGGCTCGACCCAGATGTACGAATCGTCTTCAGCAAGAATCGCACCGACGAAGCTGCCGGCTACGCACTGTGCCTTGACACTCTGATCGGTGTTCTCCCGCTGATCGACAAGGATCTGCATTATCGAAAACGCCGCCATCCCGGCGACGTGGTCGCCGCATTGCTGAGTGTGGCTCCGGTTCAGTTCTGTCTGATCGATGGCATTCGCGGCGCGCACGGCGCAGGTGGTCGACGCGCGCCCAATGCGATCGAGACAAATACGATCATCGCAGCCACCGATATCGTGTTGGCTGATC
>Ga0210398_10005892_pt1 | contig 11363 bp, 10 predicted proteins | sample IncBWC4OmetaG_FD_161047 | JGI IMG/M metagenome (GOLD analysis project Ga0210398, IMG submission 161047) | Forest soil microbial communities from Barre Woods Harvard Forest LTER site, Petersham, Massachusetts, United States - Inc-BW-C-4-O | ecosystem: Environmental > Terrestrial > Soil >... | reverse complement strand
ATGGCGCCGAACGGGAACCTGGTCGCAAGCCAGAATGATGTGATCAACTCCGATCCGAACCAGCCCAGCGAACTCGTGGAATTCACAATCGACGGCGAGTTCGTGAAGCAAATCTCCGTGGACCCCGCCCAGGGCGGCTCCTTCGGCCTGGCCATTCAAACGTTGGGGAAGAACGTCACGTTCGGGGCGGTGGATGATGCCACGAACCTGTTCCTGATCTGGACGTTCCAACTGCACCACTAGATTTAGTTCTGGGCCGTTCCGTCAATCTAATTTCGCGCCAGCCCGGCGACGGGCTGGCGCGAAACCATTGACCTAGCGGCCGTACACCAGCACGCGGAAGTTTCCGGGCTTAACGGTTGGCAGCGGATGCGGCTGCTTTTCCGTAGGAGCGGCCGGCGGGTTGAAGTCCGACGTGCTCAGGAAGACCTTGTGCGTCTTGGGATCGACCTGCAGCGTCTTGGCGCCGTACTCGGTTTTCACCGCCTGTACTTCGCTCAGTTTGCTCGGCGAATCTTCGTGGTAGATGTGCATCATGCCTTCGCGCGTGGCCACGAAGAGCAAGCCGGTGCCCGCATCAAACGCGTTGGCGTCCACGCCGGCGGAGATCGGATAGGACTGCAGCACTTTGCCGTTGTCGGCGTCCATCATGATGACGAACTGCGGCCCGCGCCCCGCGGAAAAGAGGCGGCGGTTCTTCTGGTCGATGGCCATGGACGTGGGCGCGCCCGCGGGGTCCGTCGGCCAGCGCGACTTGATGGTGTTGGTGCGGGCGTCGATGGCCACGATGTCGTTCTTCTCGGGATTGTTGTCGTACAGCATGCCCTTGCCGTCCACCGCGGGAAACTCCACTTTGCCCACGAGATCGATCGTCGTGATGACGGCCTGCTTCGCCGGATCGATCACCGTGGAATTGTGGCTGTCGCCGTTGAACGTATACACGTGCTTGGTCACCGGCTCGTAGATGATGGCGTCGGTGTCCAGTTGACCGGTGGAGACCCGGCCGGTCACCTTCATGGTCTTCAAATCGAAGATCACCACTTCCTGCACCGTGGCGCCAGGCTTCGAGTCGCCGTCGGAGATGAATCCTTTGCCCAGGTCGCGAGCAATAGCGATGCCGTGGCAGCGGTTCAGCCCTTCAATCTTCCCCACGACGGTGTCGTCGTCGGCATTGAGCACGACCACTTCGGTGCCGTGCGAGACGTACACGCGCCGCGCCTCGGGATCCACGGAAATGTAGTCGTAATATTCGCCGCCGCCCGGAGCAGGCGGCAGGGAAACCGTCTTCAGCAGGTGATAGCCGGAGTCCGCCGGCTTCGGCCGGGCGTAAGAGCCCGACAGAAAGCAAACGCCAAACAAGAACAGCGCAATGCCCATCACAAAACGTCCGAACCTCAAAGACTTCATTGGAACGCTCCTAGTGATTTAGTTGTGTCACGTCCTGCGGAGGTGGAACGGAAGTTCGAAGGGCAAACCGGTCCAGTCTCCGACTTGTATTTCCCCAAACCCTATCTCCTCGAGGTTCGGAAATAAGGCCGAGGACACCTCCGACTTAAGAATCAAGGAGAACACACGACTCTGAAAATTGGCTGAAAAATATGGAAAGGTGCGCACATGCCCGCCTGAAAGGAAAGGCGGGCGCTACAAGGAAATGCTGCTACTTGATCCTGCACGCCTGGGCTATGGCTGCTCCGGCCTGGGGTAATCGGTGCAGGCATGTTCCTGAATACTCCAGGTCGGCTGCAACCCGTAGATCATGTGCGCGGTAATGGGTCGCGTGTAAGCTTTCGGATCTTCAATGGTCAGGTCGATTTGCAAAGTCTTTGGGTCCACCCGCCGGATGCGTTCCATTTCATGGAGCTGATCGGAATGGGGATGCCCCGCGCGATCAAGCCAGGTCTTGTCGTTAAAGCCCGTGGTATCGACGACCAGAGTATCGCCTTCCCAATGGCCGATCGAATCGCCCATCCACAGGCGGTCGTTCGGATCGTCAAAATTCATATGCGCGCGCCCATCGGTCCTGATTTGGCGCACGAAGCCGTCATATTGAAAGTATTGAATCACGCGCCCGGGTGTCTGAATGTATTCGAAAACCGTGGGATGCACGTAAATTCGTGGAATCCCCGGCAAATAGCAGTCGTAGGTGGGATCGTTCGTATCGACCACGGCATGCGGGCCGAACGAGGGCTTATTGAGTTTGAATTTTTCGAGGCCCCACGGGGTCATCGGGAGCTCTTCGGCGCTGAATCCGTAGCCGAAGAAACGCTGATTGGGACCGCCGCGGCGAGTCCACACGCCGGACAAATCGGATGTAGAAGTCCCCGCTTGTGCGGAGGGTTTGGAATCGGCATTCTGGGCACGCAGCAACGTCACGCCAGCCAAAACCGCAACAAGCGCAAACAGAAAGCCAAGTGCGCGAGAGGACATGTGGTCACCCCTGACCGGAATTTAGACTGCTTGAGTCCGCATCCTACCCTTCTCCGGCCCGAGACACAACATGCATCAACTCCTGCCGAGTGGCACCATTTCAAACTCAATGAAGGTATTTATAAAGCTCGAAGACAGCGGCTACCGTCACGATGGCTGCGCTGGCCACACCCAAGAACCACAGGATACCTCTCACACCGTGCATGTGGCCTTCGATCTTGTCCAGCTTCTCCGAGTGCCGGTCCAATGTTTTGATGGCAGTTCCCAGGCGTTCCCCCTGGGTTTTCAGCTCTGATTCCAGGGTCTTAACCGCGCCTTTCGTTTCTCCAACACCTTCATTTATTTTCAAGACCTCGCGTAAAACCTGAATGCCAAATTCAGGATAGGGAGGATTTTCCTCGCGTCGCAGCCGGTTGGAACGATCAGGCATTATTAGAACCTTCTGAGATTCCATTGGCACTCTCCGCACTACCTTACGAGCACGGTTCGTGCCAAAGACGCCCGATTTGACGGTCGGGCGATCGCTAAGTCAAGTCGCGATTATAGCCCTTTATTCAGTGACCAAGTGAGGGGCTCACGCCCGCGCTTGACACCACTCGACCTGTGATGCTATAGCCGCCCCAATCAGAACAGCTTTTGCACCAGCAGCAGCAGTGGCCCGCAGGTCGTCCCGGCTCCGGGGGGAGGGTGTCATGAAGAAGGCAACGGTTCTGGCGGTACTTTTCTCGCTTGGTCTGTTTTGCTGCGTGGCCGGCCATTTAGCCGCTCAGGGGCAGCAGGCGCTCGTGATTGAGGGCGGCACGCTGATTGACGGCAACGGCGGCGCGCCCGTCGCCGACGCAGTGGTCATCATTCAGGGCAACAAGATCACCAGCATCTCGCGCAAAGGGCAAGCGTCGTATCCGGCGGGGGCGCAGGTGATCAAGGCTGACGGCAAATATGTTCTCCCCGGCTTGTGGGATGCCCAGGTTGTCTATCAGTGGTATTTCGGCGAGATGATGCTGAACCATGGAATCACTTCGACCATCGACGTCGCCAACCCCGGAGAGATCGCGATCCCCGTGCGCGACGCGATTGTGCACGGCAAGCTGAGCGGCCCGCGGCCGTTCACGGGAGTCACAAGATTGATGCACGCGGCGCCTGGCAACACCGGACTCGAGAGCCTCCTGACGCCGCCGCGTGTTCCAAAATCTGCGCAAGACGCGCGCGACTTTGTGAAAGACGTGGTGGCCTCCGGCGCCGATTACGTCATTCTGCAGGACGGCTCGATGCCGCTCGAGTACTACCAGGCGGCCTTTGACGAAGCCAACAAAGCGCACAAGCCGGTCTTCACGCGCGCCTACGGGCCGATCTTCGGTCCCAGGGAAGCGGCCATGCTCGGCACGCGCAATCTGCCGCACTCCGCGGGGATCGGGACTGTGGTGACGAAAAATCCCGGCGCCGGCCGCAACAATGAGCTGGATCTGTACGCGGACATGGACGACGCCAAGGCCAAGGATTTGATCCAGCTGCTCATCCAGCACAAAACGTCGATTACTCCGACCTTCAACATTCTTTACCCTGGATATGCGCGGGACTGGGGACGGTTCGAAGAGGAAGACCGCAAGGCGCTGAGCGATCCGAACCTGCTCGCCTATTACCCGATGAACGCCGTCGCCGTGCAGCTCGGCGCTTACAGCCGCGTCCCGCAAGGTGCGGTGCGTGAGCGCCGCATGAAAGGCTTCCAGAACACGCTGCGCTTCCACAAAATGTTCGTGGACGCCGGCGGGCACCTGGTTCCCGGCGCCAACACCAATGCCACGCGCGTCCCGGGAAATAACCTCTACCACGAGATGGATACGTTCGTCGAAGCGGGGATTTCGCCCATGCAGATCATTCAAGGCGCGACCAAGTGGTCGGCCGAAATGATCGACAAGCAGAATGAGCTGGGCACGGTGGAAGCGGGCAAGCTGGCCGACGTGATCATCGTGAACAAAGATCCGCTGCAAAACATCGACAACCTGCACGACGTCAACGCCGTCATTTTTGACGGCAAAGTCGTCGAGCTCGGCTACCACCCGTGGTACACGTCGGCGTTTCCGATTGGCACGGGCACCAATTCGTCGGTCGACGCCTTACCGTGGGCCGCGGCGTATCGCAAAGTGCTCTTCGGAGAAGTTCCGGAGGAAGGTGAAGGAGGAGGAGGCGGTGGCGGTGGTGCCAACGCCGCCGGTCCGCGCGATCCCGTCGAATCGCCTCAGCCAGCCATTGAGACGATCAGCCCCACCATGGTAGCGCAGGAAAGCCAGACCACGACAGTCACCCTCAAGGGCTACAACTTCGTGCGCCGCTCACAGGTCTACTTCAAGGGGATTTCCGTGCCCTACAAAGTGGTGAGCCCCACCGAACTGCAAGTCACCCTGGACGCTGGCCTGCTCAAAGAAGCCGGCTGGTTCGATCTGGTAGTGAAAAATCCCTGGCCGCTGGCAGCCGGCGCAAAGCCGTGGGGCGACGGCACCTCCAACCAGGCGCACCTGATCGTCAATTATAAGTACTGATCGACGAGTACTGATCGGAGGGCGCAGTCGCAGATTACGTAGCGCAAACTTGTCGCTCGTGGGTGCCCCATCCCTCGTGTGTTTCGAGGGGTGGGGAATTTCCTCAGCGGGCCGCCGCTTGCTTTTGCGTATTCACAAAACCGCGCACCAGCGCCGCGATCTCATCGGCCGCGGTGTCCAGCGCGAAATGGCCGCCATCGACAATGTGAACCTGCGCGCCGGGCACATCCCGTCTATAGGCTTCCGGCTCCGAGGGGTCAAACGAGGACTCATACTTGCCCCAGATTACCAGCAGACGCGGCTGCTTCTCGCGCATCCACGCCTGCCACTTCGCGTAGGACTCCACATTGGTTCGATAATCGTAGAAGAGGTCGCTTTGAATCTCGATCTGGCCAGGCTGGTTCAGGAAGTAAAATTCATCGGTCCACAAATCCGGGTCGTGACGTTCGGCATCGGGGTCGCCTCCGGCGTGACGCGCCCGGGTGGTCTCCAGCGATAGCAAGTTCACCCGCAGCGCGTCTTCGTTGGCGGCGCGATCGGCCCAAAAAGCGCGCCGCGTCTTCCAGTTTGCTCCCAGGCCGGTGTTGTGAGCCACGGCGTCCTGGACGATGAGAGCCTCCACCCTGTCCGGATGCGCCAAAACCATGCGAAAGCCGACCGGGCCGCCATAGTCCTGCATGTACAGGGTGTAGTGGGAGAGCCGGAGCGCTTGGGTGAAGTGATTCATGATCTCGGCGATGTGATCGAACGTGTACGCGAATTTCTTCCGATCCGGCCAGTCACTATGCCCAAATCCCGGGTAATCGGGCGCAACCAGATGAAAGCGATCCGAAAGCCGCGCGAAGAGAGGCTCGAACATCCGCGAGGACGACGGAAACCCGTGCAGCAAGAGAAGCGTCGGGGCGTCCTTCGGGCCAGCCTCCCGGTAGAAAATGGAGAGGCCATCTATAGAAATCGTTCGGTAAGAGGTTGGGTGTTCCATGACACATTCCTTTCCTCGGGCATGAGGCGGCCATTTTTATTTTTTCGGTCCAACCGCGGCTGCTTTCTCACGGGCCTGCTTGTCCCACCCGTGGAAGCGTGAGTAGTCGCCGGCGTTCCACGCTTCGCGGAGTCCAGGCTTGCTCAGGTCCCAGTCGGGGCGAATCTCGCTGGTCACGGCCCGCAAGTCGTGCCAGAGATCGTCGGTCGACGGGCGGCCCCAGAACCAGTAGCCGTTGTAGATGCGGTGGATTACAAGACCCGGCTTGAGCACTAGCGTGTGCGGGATCATCGGGTTGTTCTCGGGGTCGGTGTATTCCTGGATGTCGAGGTCCTTTTGGATCACTCGGCCCGGGTCGGAGAGAAACGTCCACTGTGCGCCGAGCGACGCGCGGAACTCCTGGAGGGTGTGGTGGTCGTCCGTAGAGATCGTGACGATCTGCGTGTACGCCACCGCGATCTTCGGGTAAAACGCGGCGAGCTCCAGATGCTGCTGGTGTTCCTTCGGGCAGTAGTGTCCGCGCGAGAGCGTGAGGATCAGCGGGTCCTCGCCCTGCAGCTCGCTCAGCTTGCGCGGCGTTTCGGTGTGGTCGGGCAGCTCATAGTTGGGAAAGGTGGCGCCGGGCACGATGTCAGAGCGCATGGTAAGACTCCTTCGCGACGAAGATCAGGTCTTACTCTGCCATACCAGCAGTTCCGTGACGAGCGCCGGCGCGGCACGCCCCGGTTCGTGGCTCCGTGACTTACCCTCCAAGGCCGGCAAATTTCGACTGCGCCCCGCCTGGCTTACGCACCTCCAGCTGCAAGGCGTGGAGCGCGTCCACGAAGATCTCCGAGAATGTTGGGAACGGCTGGATCGTGTCGCGCAGCACCGCGAGCGGGACGCGGGCTCGGATCGCCAGCGTGGCCTGCTGCAGCCATTCGCCCGCCTCCGGGCCCAGCGCGTAGGCGCCGGTCAGCCGCTCGCCGTCGCTCAACAGTGTAAGAAAGCCCTTCGAATCCGCGTAGTCGCGCGTGTAGGTGGCGGTTTTGGCTACATCCTTCAGCGCGGCGGTCGCGTGGAAGGGAGCGTCACTCGCGCCGACGGCGGCCGCCTGCGGGTCGGTGTAGACGGCGCGCGGCACAGCCTCGTAGTTAGCCTCCCGCGGCTCGCCGAGAATGTTCGAAGCGGCAACCTCTGCCTGGTATTTGCCGACGTGCGTCAGCTGCCAGAGGCCGGTGACGTCCCCGACCGCCCATAGCCGGTCGCGCACGCGCATGTGGGCGTCAACCGGGATTGCGTGGTGATCGTTCGCGGTGACGCCGACCGTCTCCAGGCCTATGCCGTCGACGCGCGGGCGGCGACCTGTCGCGACGAGCAGGCGGTCGCCACGGAGCTCGCGTCCGTCTCCGAGCTGCAGGACGTAGTCATTGCCCTCGCGCCGGGCCGCGGTCGCCTGCGCGCCCAGCATTAAATCAATTCCCTCGCGGCGCAGCACGTCGCCGAGCGCTTCGCCCATCGGGGCCGCCTCGCGGGAAAGCACGTGCGCGCCTCTTTCGACGACGGTGACGGCGCCTCCCAGGCGGCGGACAGCCTGCGCCATCTCAACTCCGACCGGACCGCCGCCCAGCACCAGCAGGTGCCGCGGGATCGCCTTCATGCCGGTGATCTCGCGGTTCGTCCAGACGCCCTGGAGCTCGCGCAGGCCGGGAACCGGCGGCGTGACCGGATCCGCGCCGTTAGCCAAAACGACGTGATCCGCGGTGTGGCGGACGCCGTCAACATCCACCGCGCCCGGACCCGCAAGCCGCCCACGGCCGCGAAGCAGGTCGATGCCGCGATCGGCGAGCCAGCGCTGCTGGCCGACGTCGGAGTAGTTCGAAACGATGGAGTCGCGCCAGGCAAGCGCCGCAGCGACGTCGACTTCGGCCTTCCCGGCCGCCTCGCGGGCGCCGTGGACGGCCTCGCCGGGGCGAAGCAGCGTCTTCGACGGGATGCACGCCCAGTAGGAACACTCACCGCCGACAAGCTCACGCTCGACGAGCGCGACACGCAGGCCGCCTTCGGCGAGCGCCCCGACACAGTGCTCGCCCGGCGAGCCGCCGCCGATGACGATGACGTTGTAGTCGCTCACGTGGGCAGCTCCGTCCCGGCCTGCTCCGCCGCCATGTAGGCAGCGTACCAATCCGGCCAGTTCGGGTCTGCGGTGCCGATGCGCTTCTCGTGCTGCCCGTGGGCAGCCTCCGCGCGCCGCATGGCGCTCGCCAGGTCGTTCGCCGACGCGAAGGTCGTCGTTGCGGGGTCGATGCGGCCGGGCAGGCGCGTTGTGATTTCCTGGAACAGCCAGCCGTTGCCGTCGGGATCATTGAACGAGGCGAATGAGCGGTAGCTGGCGTGCTGGGGATCCGGTCCGCTGACTCGAACCCGCCCAAACAGGTAGGGCTGGTCCGTGCCGACGTACACACCGGCGCCGTGGAACACTTCGCTAATCTTGACACCACGACCGAGCAGTTCGTTGCGCGCGGCCTCGATGTCCGAGACGATCAAGTAGAGGCCCTGGGCGGAGCCGGGCGCTGCCCCGGTGACGTTCTTGCCGAAGATAACCGAGCACCCGGAGCCAGGCGGGGTGAACTGAACCACGCGGTAGTCATCACCGGAGGCGAAATCGGCGTCGAGCCGCCAACCGAGTCGCGCGTAGAACTCCTTCGCGCGGTCGACATCCGAAACGGGGATGACGACGATCTCGAACTTCATGTCGCCTGTCGCGGCGCGCGCTTCCAGCTTACGTTGCGTCCCACCCACGCCTGTTTGACTCATAGGACTCTCCTTCGAGTAGCGGTCTGAGCATACCTGTAGATCGCAAGCAGTACAAAACCGAAGGCGCCGGTTTCCTAAGGCGCGTACCGGGTGAAGACAAAGTCGCGAGAAGCTTTCGCGTGGCACGGGGAGCAGGTTTTGAGCAACGCCTCGTCTCCAGGTTTGCCGTCCGTCCCGAAGTGAGCGAACCCCCACCCGCCGGTGGAGGCCCACTTTTTTGAGTCCTTCACCATAAACTGAACGTTCGTGGGCGGTCCGGGAACGAAAGATTGGGGATCGCCAAAGACTTTATTGTTTTCCTCCGACGCGACGTGGCCGTAGTGCAAAGCGGCAATGATTGTGCCGTCCGGGAACGGAAGCTTCCCTTCGCGGTAGGCCTTGATCGCTACATCGTTGCCCAGAATGGCAGCGAAACTGTGGAGATTGCCTTCTTCGTGGGCCACCGAGACCAACATCCAGTCGCGGTATCCGGCGGGAATTTTTATTCCGAAGATCGGGGCAGCCTCATCTCCGGCAATTCCAGCCGCGGGGGGCGTTGAGGCTACAACGCTTGCTACCAATGCGACGGCGACCAGCAAGAGAGGGATCCGTTTCACGAGAGTCTCTCCTTCCGATAGGTGCGATTTTGTTACCGACGTCTTTGCTGCCTTACATTGTCAGAACGACGCGGAACTCGGCCTTGCCGCTCATCATGCGCGCGTAGGCTTCGGCCGCTTTTTCGAGTGGATAGGTTTCGATCATGGGGCGCACGCCGGTGAGTTCGGCGAAGCGCAGCGTGTCTTCGGAGTCTGCCGCAGTTCCGGCGGCCCAACCCTGAATCGATCGACTCCCATTGATGAGCTGCAGGGGCGTGACCTCGATCGGGTCGAAAGTCGCCCCGATCACGATCAACTTGCCGTTTGGCGCCAGCCCGTCAATGAGCTCGGACATTGCTTTCGAGCTTGGAGCGGTTGCCAGAATGACCTGTGCGCCGCCCAGTTTTTGCAATTCCTCCGCGGCTTTCGTGGCTTGGCTGTCGAGGTAGGCGCTCGCGCCAAGTTTCTTGGCCAGCGCCGCGTTTGCCGGCCCGCGCCCGATGGCTACAACTTTGTAGCCGAACTTGTTCGCGAACTGGATCCCGAGATGGCCCAGCCCGCCGATGCCCAGCACCGCCACCAGGTCGCCGGGCATGGCGCCGCTGTGCCGCAGCGCGTTGTAGGTGGTGATTCCGGCGCACATGAGAGGCGCGGCGTCGACGTCGCTTAGAGTTGCCGGGATCGCCGCGAGCGCTTCGATGGGAGCGACCATGTATTGCTGGTAGCCCCCGTCATAGCTGATGCCGGCGACTTTTTGATTGCGGCAGTTGCGGAAATCGCCGCGCCGGCACTCCCGGCAGGTGCCGTCGTGCCCGCCATGCCATCCCACGCCGACGCGCTGCCCCTTGCTCCACGCGGTCACGCCGGGGCCGACTTCATCGATAACGCCCGCGACTTCGTGTCCTGGAACGCGGGGATACTGGATGCCCGGCCACAAGCCTTCTTTCGTGAGCACGTCGCTGTGGCAAACTCCGCATGCCTGGACCTTGATACGCACTTGTCCCGGGCCGGGATTCGGAATCTCGCGCTCGACGATCTCGAACTCCCCGCCGGGTTTCGAAATCTGCGCCGCCTTCATGGGTGCGATTGCGTATTTCGTAGTTGCCATAGTGCCTCCTCTGACTTTTCGATGGTTGCCGCTGCCCGATGGGAAGGCGGCGAGTACGACGTACGCGCCGGACCCGCCCTAACTAGCGCAGCGGTCTGAAGCCCGCACGAACCTCTTCTGAAAAGAGCTGCGGCTGTTCCCAGGCCGCATAGTGCCCGCCTTTGTCAACCTTGTTGTAATAAATGAGTTTGGTATACGCCCGCTCCGTCCAACTTCGCGGGGCTTCATAGTTCTCGCCGGGAAAGACGCTCACCGCAGCTGGGATAGAGACATTGGCCGCGTTATAAAGATTGAGATGAAGTTCCCAATAGAAACGAGCCGCAGAAATCGCCGTGTTCGTCAACCAGTAGAGTGTGAAGTCATCGAGTACATCGTCTCGTGTCAGGTCACCTGCGGAGTGTCCATTAATCGTGCGCCCGCGTACTGCCGAAGTGATCGGTGCCGCGGGCTGGCCATAACCGTCACCGTGGTCAAAGAGCCAAGCTGCCAGGCAGACGGGCGAATCCGCCAATCCATATAGCGTTTGCGGGCGCGTCGCCATCATTTGTGCGTAGGCGCGTCGCTTCGCGAATAAGACCGTGAGCTGCTCGTATGCGCGTCTTTCGTCGGCTGAGAGACCGGATGGCGGGGGATCGCCGCACTGGAGCGCCCTCGCAATGTCGGATGGAATAGTCCCAGGGAAGTTGGTGTGAATGCCGAGCAGTTCCGGATGGGCCTGTTTGGCCATCGCAGTGCAGATGCCCGCGCCCAAATCGCCGCCTTGCGCCACAAATTTTGCGTATCCAAGGCGCTTCATCAGCACCACCCAGGCGCTTGCAGTGCGCTCCGGACCCCAGCCGGAAGTGGTGGGCCTTGCGGAAAACCCGAACCCCGGTAGCGACGGAATCACCAGATGGAAGGCGTCCGATGCGCTCCCCTCCATGTGCAGTAGGATTGGT
>Ga0210398_10005888_pt1 | contig 11365 bp, 9 predicted proteins | sample IncBWC4OmetaG_FD_161047 | JGI IMG/M metagenome (GOLD analysis project Ga0210398, IMG submission 161047) | Forest soil microbial communities from Barre Woods Harvard Forest LTER site, Petersham, Massachusetts, United States - Inc-BW-C-4-O | ecosystem: Environmental > Terrestrial > Soil >... | reverse complement strand
TTGGGCTTTGCAGTGACTTGGGACGATCGGACTAGGTGATCGTACGGACCGTGCGGCATTGTGTAAACAGGCGCACTTCCGAGCTGATAGGAGGACGTAATAGCTCGGAGGTCAAACTCCGAGTGAACCACGTGCGCGTCCACTAGCGACAACAAGCGCGGCATCAGGGTTTGCACATAACGGCGAGTGCCTGGCAATGCGCTTTCTCCGACATCTTGGCCCTCATGCCACTCCAAGATGACCTGCGCGCCGCGCTGCACTGCATATCGCGCTAGCCGCAGATACGTGTGTAGCACGGCGCCTGTCCACCATTGAAATATCACCACGGCGGGGCGTTGCTCGTCAAGATATCTCAACGCGTTGGTTAGTGAACGGCCCCAGTACCAGTCTACGCCATCATAAAGTTGCACATTAGCCGGATACGCGGGATTTCCTATATCCGCGCCAACTCGCTTTCGCCCTGGGTAAAGAGCTCGAGGTACTAGACGACGCATCAGTAGAGCGCCTACCTGGTAATGTTCTGCGAGCGCCGATGAAAGCTTGTATGTGTAGTGGCTGATTCCGGAACTGAAGTACCAGCCCGAACCGACAACGACTATTCGATCTCGCGCAGAGTGCAGAAGGTTCGGGGCTGCTTCCGTTTCAAGGCGTGCGTGCACGAGTGCTCCATGTTCCAGGTGATGCGATAAGTACTATCCCAGGTACGCCGTTTGGGAACTGTATGCCTATTGGCGAAATGCCGCGTGTCACGCGCAGACAGCGCCTATACTCGCTCGGTGTCAGCATCAATCCCGTGAAGGTCAAGGCTAGTGTGGCCTCCGCAATGTTCTGGCTAGGCGAGCTACTGATGCTGCTCGTCCAGCACCTGCCAGGCATTGGATACCCGGCATCGCTAAGTCTTATTATTGGTAGCATACCTCTCTGAAGGAAAGCCTGCGGGAATTCCACCCTAGCTGTGATGGTTCATCATGATCTGATCGTTCGGATTGCATCCAGCGATGTGGTGTACGGGGCAGTTGACTCATGTATGACGGTTTGCCTTAGTCCAGCGTGTCGCCCTGTGTGAGGCGCGGCTATTGGCGAGTGGCCTGGTGGCTGGCGAGTGGGCAGCTCCAAGTCGACCCCGCTCATCGACTCCGACCAAGGCAAACAGTTCCGGGATCATCTCCGCGGATGGCTTAGACGGGTCCGCGCCGCCCCAACCCACTGACGCCCAGCGACATGGGTGGTCCCCCAGATCCCGCCATGACCCAGTGCCCATCCTTCCGCCCCATCAGCCGCCGTCGTTGCTCATTCAGATGCGAGGCACCGACGGCAATATCGCCGTCGGCTTCATCCTGATAATCAGCACGGCGCCCGTAATACACAAGCATGCCGTACTCCGGGAGAACCTACGTTTCATTTTCCGCACGGCCCAAGCACAGGCTTGAACTTGCCTGGATCGGGCCATGGCAGCGATGTGGTCGAGAATCGCGCCAAAGCTCTTTTGTGACGTTTACCTTGTCGCAGCTGACCCAAAGGAAGCATTGCCGCCGCTCAACGAACATCGATTCTTGTAAGCCGCCGATTGCAAAGTGAGTATATGCGCAAGGAGTACTTCGTCCCTGAACGAGAGCGGGGATTCGTGGAGACGCGAGCGCCTGCAACGGCAGTGGGGGTCCCTCCGATTCCGGGGACAAGTCCAACTTCCGAAAGTTACTCCAACATTCTGTACTAGACCCTTGTCTGTTAATGCGTCGGCTCCCATACCTTGACAGAGCGTATAAGCAGCGAGCCAGAGCAGTCGTCGGCCGCGGGATGTGCATTGGGCGGCACAGAGTCGGCCAGATCGGCAACGAAGTACATGGGCTGTTGCGGGACTACCGACGTAGTGGAGAACACCTCACGACCGTCGATGTACCAGATAAGCTTGGTTCGGGTCCAGTACAGGCTGAAGGTATGCCAGCCAACAAAAATATTGGGCGTATCTACGGCGCCGCCCTGCCTCGCTCCTTGAGTGGGGTGCAAAAAGACGGCAGAGACCTTCTCGAATCCCCAGCGCTCAAGTATATCTATTTCCGGGGGCCAGTGCTCGTTTACAGCGAGGAGCCAAAGCGCCGGCCACAATTCAGTCCCCAACGGGACATGTGCAGTTATTTGGATATAGCCATACTGGAAATGGAATCCAGGGTAAGTTGTAACCATACCGGAACGGCAGGAGTACTCCTTCGGAATACCAGCGCGATTATAACCTGGAGTGGGAACTCGCTGCGCTACTAGGTGTAGTGAGTCCCCAAATACTTGGACTTGGGATGGCAAATACCATTCATAGTCGTCGCCGGTGCCAAAGTTGGTGCATCCGTATGTTGTCGCCCATGGATAACAAGTGTCCCACACTGACGTATTTAGTGTGGAGCCCGGAAATGTGCCGTCGAAGGCGAGCGTCCATCCTATACCTACGTCCGGCGGACCCAAGGGCGGTGGTGCAGGCGATGTTCCGGGCACTGGTGCGCTTGGTGATTCCGCTTGATCGCCCGATACGGTATGCCCACTGCTCGTATATATGGCGATTACGGCGAAGACTGCAATGGCTATCAACATAGCGGCGAGGTACACGATTCTCTTTCTCACCTCTCCGCCTCCTTTTTGCCTGCAAGAGATTCATACGGCCGCCGCGAACGTAGGCCGACTGAACTCTGTTCGACAACCGAAAACATCCATCAAGCGATAAGCTGCAACTACTGTGCGATTCCACAGGTCGCGCCTTGCGCACAGTCCAACTCTTCCCGACCGATTAGACTGGTACTGATAATCCACCAGAACATATACTACGTCAGGCATGGCCAAAGCACCTAGGAAAAGATAACTCTCGCGAGATCGATCTGTGCCTGATCTGCTTCGAAGGACATCTAGCATCAGGGTTTGTCCTCGGAAGGATGTCCGATCTTGGAGAGCATGGGAAATAAGCGGCTGCTGAGGTCAAGGCGGTCCGCACGGAACCTCGGCGGGCGGTGCTGGCAAAGCGCGCTCGATGGACCAGCTGGTGCAGAGGCGCCGAGGTCAGGCTGTGGACGTGGGCTGCCCCTCCTTGTCGAGGACAACGAGGTCGTCGCCGGACGGTGAATGTTCAACGACGCTCTTCCGTCGCCGCCTTACAGGTGGGAGGGCGATGATGACGAGCAGTGCCACCACGTACCACCAGTACGGCACTTGGACAGCCACGTCGGTGACAGGCCACCAGAATGACATCGGGGCGGTCGCGATGTCTCGCAGGAAGTGTGCGGCTGTCCCCAATGCCGCGCCAGCCAGTATCAGTTCGGCAGTTGCGGGCCGCCGACGGTTCGTGCGGATCGTGAGATAACGTGCGACGGTCCAGGCAAGGGCGAGGACCATCACCGTCCAGAGCGCGTGCGTGTATGGCCGAGGCGTGCCGTTGGTCAGCGCGTTGGTGCCGAATTCGGCTGGCAAGTGATCCACATCGATCAGAACCGAGCAAACAAGCATGCTGCAGCTGAACTTCGTTTCCGGAGGTGAGCCGCGGAATCGGGTGATGGCTCCCAAAACCACCAGAGCTGTCGCCAAATGGGCAGGCTCATCAACCAAACCCCTCAGCGTGAAATTCAGCCCGTGCCAGCCAATCAGCGCGTCGGTACCGAACGCGTAGGCGGCTAGGAGAAGCCCCACAGGCCGTTTGGCCGTCAGCCGTGCGACCCACCGGAAGAAACCATCCCGAATAGACCGAAACAAGCGGGCTGTCCTCTCATCCTGTCATTCTGGGGCGGCATCCAACCTACCTGGTTGATCGGAGGATTTGCCGCCAGTTCGCGCAGGCGAAGCCCGTTAGCCGCCGAGATGGCTCGTGAACCCAGGAGGTTCTCGATCTGGTCGCCGATCGCTCGGGTCAAGTCGGCGCTCGCCACTTTTATGGCGACAGTGCGACCCACTTCCACACTGGCGCGGGGTATCTGAGCTCGCCCGCACTGTGCGTGACAGCAGCTAGATGCGGCGATCCGCGCGGTCTGTAAGGGACAGCTGTACTTCAACCCACGCGGGTGGGGTCGACGAATGCTCCATATTGCTCAGAAACGGCAATAGCTGGAATAGCGGCCGGGACAGATATTCCCGCAGCATCTGATGGCGCAACTCAGTAGCATCGTCAAGTGGGATGCGGCCCGAAGGGAATTGTCGTGAAATCATCAATTAGCGTCATTTCCGTCGATTTCGGCAAGCGCTGCACTTTGGCCTGCTTCGCGATGGCTCTCACCGCCGCGGTGAGCTCCTGTCATTACGTCGCGCCTGTCCACAGCGCCGCACCTGTCCACAGCCTCGTTCCCGTTCACAGCGCCGTTCCTGTCCACAGGGTCGCACCTGTCCACAGGGTCGCACCTGTCCACAGGGTCGCACCTGTCCACAGCGTCGCAGCGACACCGGCGAGGACACTTTTCGGCACGCTCGATACGCAGATATCTAGCGTAGGTACCGAAAAACAGGCGGGACTCTCAGTCGCGATGTTTGAGCTCGACTGGGCGAGTTTCGAGCCGGAACCGGGCGTTTTCAACACCTCGTACATAGTGTCAATGGAGCAGCTTCTCTCGAAATATCAGGACGAGAAGATGCTCGTAACGCTGGGCCTCGGCCTGGACGATCCGCCATCGTGGGTGTACTCCCTGCCAGACAGCATGTACGTGAACCAGTTCGGGACGGAGACCCCCGGTCCCGACATGGTCTTCAGTGAGGCCGTTCGGGAAGCGGCCGCGGGATACCTCGAGCAAGTCGCGGCCGACATCCCGCTGCGGAACATCTGGGCGATCCGGCTGACCTCCGGCGGTGACGACGAGATGCTTTATCCGGCGGGCGGGACGTTCTGGTCGTTTGAGAACTCTGCCCTGACCGGCGCTGACTTGCCGCCGACCATGACTCCCGACCCCTTCCCAGGGTGGCGGCCGGGCAACCCCGGCCTGAGTCCCGCGCAGATCGATCAGTACGTCACCTGGTACGTGCGCGGCCTCGATGACGTGACCACGTGGCAGATGCACCTCCTGTCCGGACTGGGCTTTACCGGCTACTACCAGCTGGTCACGCCGGGATCGGGGACTCGCCCCGATGTGCTGACCCAGGTGGAGGAAGCCGACCTGCCCAACGACGGGATCACCGGGGTCGGAGCCGTCTGGAACCGGTATTACGCGATGCTTCCGGACAAGACCAACGTGGTCGCCTACGTTTCCTCGGTAGCAGACGAGTCAGGCGACAATGACTCCTGCCAGCCAGGAGACGACCAGTTTTCGCTGACGGATCCAGCATTGGACGCGTGGTCGGCGACCCGCTGGATCGCCCGGATAGCGGCTGCGAACGGGCTGCTTGTCGCCGGCGAGAATCCCGGGTTTGAAGCGTCGCCGGCGCTTGACGTCAGCTATCTGGATCCTTCCTCATCGGGAATGATGGCCGACGCGATCCGGCAAGCGACGTCCTGTCACTTCCAGGTCTTCTACTGGGCGCATGACCAAGACCTCTGGGACGGAACGATCTCGTTCTCTCTCTACATGAACGACATCGCGTCGGCTGAAGGTTGACATGCTTCGAGGTGCCTTCTAGCGGGCGGGCGGTGCGACGGGCAGCTTGATCGGCTGTCCTCCGTCTAGCAGGCTGATGGCTTCCTCGGCATGAGTCAGCGTGTCATCGAAGCCGCGCAGCCAGCCTTCCCGGTCGGCCTCCGCGCGCGCGGCCCCGATCACCGCGGGATCCATGAGTTCCCCGAGGAGTAGCAACTGGGACAGGTCAAGTTGGCATTGCTGGAACAGGACGCGACCCAGCAAGATGCGGAGATGGTCGGCCGGAGCGGGTACGGGGATTCCATCCTTGCTCCGCCAGGCGCGAGTTATCAGCAGATCTGCGGACAGGAACCTGACCCCGAGCCAGGAGAGGTCTGGGCGCAGGTGCAGGCTGGGGCCCGCTGACGGCTGAATCAGGACCACGTCCGGCTGCTGGAGGCAGAAGGTATCGCCGTTGGTCAAGACCCCCACCGCGCGCTGCCAGTACTCCCTGGGAATGACGAGGTTGATGTACCCGCACACAGAATCGCCCCTGAGCCGGTCCTCGACGAGCACCCCGGGGATCATCGCATAGTGCAGCCGGTGGGCGGCCTCGCGAAGGACTCGCATATACCAGTACCCGGCGCCCTGGACGTCCGTGAGCACCTCGGGAAGTTGCGCCGGGTACGCGCGCGCGAGCCGCCCCTCGACCCCGTTCAGCCGCCCCAGCTCGAGGGCCCTGCGCAACTCCGGCTCGGCCAGCCGGCCTTTGTGTTCGCGCCATATCGCCTCGATCAGCAGCGAGCTTCCCGACAGCCGTCTATCCGTCCCGGCCTTCCTGCGGCCTTCCGGCCGCAGGAACCGCAGCACGGCACGCGATCCGACGAGGACCGCGGCCGCCATCCAGAGCAGCACGTGCGGTCGCAGCGCGATCAGCACGGCGGCCGCCATCAGCGGGTCGCCGATATGGACCCAGGCAAGCACCACGCGCCCCTGAGTGCGCACGAGGCGGTAGCCCATGACGAGCAGCGTCGCCGAGGAGCCGATAGCGGCCCCGGCAGCCAGCCCGACGACCCCGTCGATCCGCCAGCCCGCCAGTAGCGCTGCGACGTATACGACGAGGCCGCCGCTTAGCCATTTCAGGCACGAGTAGTCATCGGCTGCCTGAAAGAAGGCTGTCGCCAGCCCGATTCCCCCGGCGGCCAGGCCGGTCACGGCGGTGTACCTGAGCATCTCCGCCACGGCGCCGTACTGAGTCGGGAAGACCTTCATGAGCAGGGGTTCCTGGACGGTGGCGAGGATGACCATCAGGGGCAGGCCGACGGCGGTGAACATGCCAACGGCCCGGGCCGCGATCGTCCCGCTTGACGTGACGCGCGACAGCGCCGGGAAGAACGCGGTCGCGATCGCGCCCGCCAGGTAAACGGGAATCCGGGTCAAGGTGGCGCTCGCCTGGTAGCTCGCGGCCAGATCTCGCGCTCCGGGCAAGATCGCGACCAGCACCACGTCGACCGATACGAACATCGAGACCAGTCCCTGCGCCGCGGCGATGGAGGCGGTCCGGCGCCACAGGTCTCTGTTCACGAGTTCGCGCCATGATCCCTTGTCGGCGCTCTCCTTGCGCGGCCAGCGCGTGAGCATGGCGATGCCGCCGACTCCGAATGCTGCGATCGCGCCGGTGCTATTCAGCCCGGCCAGAACGACCAGCAGAATCCCGGCGCCATTCTTGAGCAGGTTCTCCGCGACGAACAGCAACGTGAGAGAGCCCATGCGCTCCTCGCCCTGGAGCCATCCGGTGCTGGTCGTGCCAAGGAAGATGACGAACGTGCTGAGGGCTACGGCGAGCGCCGCCGCGGGGTCGCCGAGCCGGGTGGCTATCACCCCCACCATGAGCGCGGCTATGAGGCCGCTTCCCCCGCTGGTGAGCTTGGCGAAGCGGACGGCCGAATCGCGTTCCGCGCTCGACCGGGCACGGACCAGCGCTTGGGCCAGCACCCAGGGAACGGAGATGGTCGCGATGTTGGTGGCCCACAGGATGAGGCCCTGGCCGGCAGCGAATATCGAGTACTGGCCTACGTTGATCAGGTGCGTGATCAGCAGTGAGTAGCCGTAGTTGGAAAGCCCCACGAACACCATGCCGATGGTGATCCACCGGGCGCCGCGAGCGAGGCTCGCTGATTCATCTCGTGCGCGGTCAGGGCTAGTCACGACGGGCGCTCAGGCGATTCGTCCGGTGCGCCGCAGCACGCGGCTGGCGGCACGGTAGACAGGCGGGCATTGCCTGACCCTGTGGTGTGCCCAGGTGGCCGAGGCCCGTCGTGTCCGGTGCGCGGTCGCGGTCAGCGGGCCGCTAGTGACCATTCCCTTCGTGAACGGTATGTCGTGGCTTTTCAGTTTGTTCTGGTAGTCGGCCGTGCCGCCCATGTCTATGAGCTCGACCCCGGTGTCGGCGAGGCTCTTCGCGAGCTGGACGACCTGTGTGAGCCCAGGGGAGTAGCGGGCGAAGCTGGCGTCATAGGCCGTGAACCAGCCAGCGAGATAGCTCCCGCACCGCAAGCCGAACTGTCCGGCGACCGGTGTTTCCCCGGCGTACAGCATGGAAAGCGACGAGCTGAACATGTCACCGCGGAGCGGAAAGAGGTAATCCACGAGCTCTACGACCCACGGCCGCTCGAAGATATCGAGCCATTCGTTGCGCCGGCACTGATCGGACTTCCAGCGCATAAGCGCGCGCAAGTCCGCCGGGTCCCGCGAATCGCATACCAGGCGAATCTCGCCGAAATCGCGCTCGAGCGACCGGGTCTTGCGGTTTATGTCCTTGAGGAACCGGCCGGACCTCAGCTTGAGCTCTTCGTAGTACGCGGTAAAGCCCTCGGCGAGGTTGATCGCCCCCACCGGCGCCTCGGCGACAGCGTAGCGCTCGAAGGGCTTCTGGCCCTGGACTAGGTTGTCGAACTGCCAGGCGGAGACCTTGCACGCGCGGAGAACGTCGCGCGCTTCCCAGTCGAGGCCGGGGACATGGACCAAACCCTGACAGTTGCTCAATCCGGCGCCAATCGGTACACCGACCCCGAATCCGCGCCGCTCGAATGGCAGAAACCCGACAATCTCCGTGCCCTCGGTGAGCACGGCAAGCCGGGAATCGGCGCGGAATTTCCCCACGCCCATCGCGAATTCCGCGGACAAGAACGGGTTCATCAGCGATCTAGTGCCGCGCTGCATGGCATGCCACGCCATGATCTCCGCGTCGCCGAGATCGGCTGGACGAGACAAGGATATACGCATGATCATTCCCTACACTGGTAATGTCATTGCGGACCGATTGAATACGGGGGGATAATGTCGATGAGTGACCGTTTGACCCGGTTGGTGGGAAATATCCAGGACGCCGGTTTGCCGGTATTGTTCGTATCCCCGCACCTGGACGACGCGGTGTTCTCGTGCGGCGCTTTGATCGCCTATCTCGCCCCGATGTGCCCGGTGACCGTGCTGTCCGTATTCACCTCGGCGGCTCCGCCAGCGCGCTGGGGCATCGCCGCCCGCCAGCAGCTGCGTGCGCTCGGTGGCACAGACGCGGAGGCTCATTACGCCGAGCGGCGCGCCGAAGACATCGCGGTCCTGGAAGAAGTCGGCGCGGCGTGGGTTCATCTCGGGTACAGGGACGCCTTGTTCCGCCGGGTTGGCGACCCCCCGATGGGACCGCCGGGCGGCGGCCGGGCAGCGTATCCCACGTTCCGCTTCCACGCCGGGCGGGGCCGGATGGCGCCGGGTGACGCGGCGCTGCCTGCGCACATAGGCGCGCGGGTCGCCGGTGTGATGGAAGCCATCGGGGCCGGGACGGTCTTCGCACCTCTCGGCGTCGGCCGTCACGTCGATCACCTGATTACCCGCCGCGCAGTAGAAGGGCTGGGAATCCCGCCCGTCTACTTCAGCGACTTCCCCTACTCGGAGACGGCGGTTCCCGACGACGACTTCGTTCATCGCGCTTCGCTGGCACCGTATCGGTGGACCGACGGCCGCGCCGACAACGTGAAGCGGATAGAGGGCTACCGGACTCAGGTTCCTGGATTGTTTCCGCATGGTGTTCCCGAAAGCCCCGAGATCTACTGGATTCCGGCGAAAGACTCGGCGGCGGTCACGTAGTCGGCCGTCATGGATTCCGCGCTAAAGCAGCGGATATCTTCCAGGTTGGCTTTCGACATCGCGGCCCGGACCTGAGAGTCGGCCAGGTTGGCGAGCGCAGCGGCGTAGCGGGACGGGTTATGCCCGGTGATCACGACGCCGTTGCGCCCATCCGTCACGATCCCCGCGGGTACGTCGGCTGAGACCAGGACCGGCAGCCCGGCGGCCATGGCTTCGATCACGACCAGGCCGAAGGCCTCGTACCGCGAGGGGAAGATAAGCAGGTCCGCCCGCCGGTAGAGCTCGGTCACCTGGGCGGGGGAAACTTCCCCGCGCCACTCCACTCCCTCGATGGGGTCTCCGGCAGGGACCCCGGCGACGATCAGCCGCAGCTGAGGCAGATTCCGCCGCGCTTCGGCCACCGCGGCTAGCGCCACGTCCAGGCCCTTCCCGTAGCCGGTCTGGCCGAGCCACAGCGCGGTCAGGCTGGAGCCCTCGGCTTCATGGTCGGACCGGGACAGCTGGTCCAAGACCGTGGCGTCGACTGCGTTGGCGATGACCCTGACCGGCTTCTCGAGCCCGTAGACCGACCGGAGGTCACGAGCCACCGACTCGTGGACGGCGACATGCCCGTCAGCGGACCGGGCGCAGAGCTCCTCGATCGTGCGCAGCAAGGCCAGCGCGTACGCCAGGGGATGACCGGGTTCGCGCAGGATGAGCCATCGTCGCGGGCCCGCTCCGTGCCACACCGCGATCACCGCTGGCCGTGCCCGGCGCCGCCTGCGCAGCAACTTGATGCCCCAGAAGCATTCCGGGCAGTGCAAGAAGATGACATCCGCCGTGCTCTTACGCAACCGCCATCCCAAGCGGAGACTGGCGACCACGTCCGACAGCCCCGGTATGCGTCCGATCCGGTCGCCCGGCCGGAACGCCGAGACCGTATCCACCCACCAGCCCGGCCGGCTCTCCGCCAGCGACCCCAACAGACCGGCCACGACTCGCTCTACGCCGCCGCGCGCGGACGGCGGCCGGCGCGTCACCATGACGACATTGAGCGGGCGCACCTGGGCGGGCACACGAACGACTGCCTCGGTGAACTCCGCGACGGGATAAGTGACTTTATCGCGCGGTTTAAGATCGGTATTCACTGCCTTATGACCCCCCCGAGTCGCGTACTTAGTAACTCCCGGTTCACCATGGATCAATACGGGCATTCGAGTAAGGATTAGTAGAAAGGGACTTGCCATTTGAGTGCAGGGCCGAATTCAGCTGGTTCACCGCCTGCGTCTGGGCCGGGCTCAGGGTCTTGAGCCCCGTCGCGGTTGCCTCGCGCTGAACCGCCGTCCACGAGGTGCCGCGCAGCAGAAGCAGCATGCAGGCCGTGGATAGGGCCCGGCCGCCTCCGATGTCGTCATGCACGTACACGGAGTCGCCGTTCTTCGCATGAGCTCGCAGGAAAGTGGCCAGCGCCTGGAGCTGCGCCCAGGTCGGGGCGCTGTCCGGCGGCACGTCAAGCGTGAGATATGCCAGGTGCAGGCTGGCCGCGGTCACCTGCTCGGCGACGTCCGGACCCGCGAGGTTGGCCACCGCGTCCACGTGGTAGGAAGCCGCCAGCGCCTGCAGTTGGTAATCCGCGGGCGCCCCGCCGATATCCAGGCCGGCGACCGTTTCGCCGCCGGGCAGCGCGCCGAGCGGGTCGGGTCCGACTTCCCTGGCCGTGACGTATTGCTTCGCGA
>Ga0210398_10005885_pt1 | contig 11367 bp, 11 predicted proteins | sample IncBWC4OmetaG_FD_161047 | JGI IMG/M metagenome (GOLD analysis project Ga0210398, IMG submission 161047) | Forest soil microbial communities from Barre Woods Harvard Forest LTER site, Petersham, Massachusetts, United States - Inc-BW-C-4-O | ecosystem: Environmental > Terrestrial > Soil >... | reverse complement strand
TCTGACGAGGGCTTTGCATCCACTCATATCAAGCGCGGTCTGCAAATTATCCAACGCATTGGCGAGGTTCCTGTACAGCTTGATTATTTTTCTTTCGGTTTCCTTCGGTATCTTCTTGCCTGTGCCGTAAGCCCCCATGACTTCGTCCCGGCAAGAGCGAAGCATTTCAAAAACATCACGGAGGTTATCGAGTAGGATGTCTTTTTCTGCCCGATCCTCCGTAGCGCGTGCGGCGAAGTAATACTGGATGGCAAAAGCAATGAAAACATTTACGCCCAACGTCAGGATGTTGACGGGGTCGAGTTCGTGATTGATCGAAAAATTTTGCCAGCCGCTATCCGCGAGGATGAAAACGACAATACAAGCAAGGGTCATCACAGCGCCGACGATATACGGGGCACTGAAGATGCGTTTCATCTTCGCGGAGCGTTCCGCGCCTCGAACATGTATCCCTTGATCTCGTTTATCAGGAACGGCTCATCATCAGACTTGAAAGAGACGATTTTCAAAATGTCCGCCGCCTCAAATTCACGAGCCAGTCCTCCGAAGGTCGCTTCCAGAAATGATGTGGCGTATCCTTCCGTACCATCCAAATCCACAAGCAGACTTTCGCCTTCCTCTCTGGCTTTCAGATACGCGGGACGAAACACAGTTTCCAGAAATTCCTCACCTGAGAATGGTCCTTCATCGCGGGCTCTCGGACCCGGCGTCTCTGAGAATTCTCTAATTCGGACAACTTTCATCACGTTGGTAGTCATTTTCTAAACCTCCCAATACACGAGAGTGCCGTGAAACGAATTTCTCAACCTCGTAAACTTGTTCGCGCTGACATTACCGTATACATCGTTCGCAACAATCACCAGCGAGGAAATTTTATTCGTTCGTGCGAGCCGATTCATGTAAGGCAATCCCTTTCCTCGGAACGACAAGGTGGTGCTAGACGGTACTTTTCCAGCCAGCATGTCTCGGAGAATATCCGTGTCATCCTTGCCTCCGAAGAAATCATAGATTTTTCGCACGACGCGAATCCGAATGCTGCGAAAAATACCTACCCCGGTGTCAACGAAGGTGAAGCAGATTTTCTTTCTTCCAGCATCCGCATATACCGTTGCCCACCATGTCTCAGGTGGTTTTGGTGACCTGCTGTTGGGATTGTTCCTGCCAGCAGCGTGACCCTTCGTGTTTGCCATGCACTCAATAAGCGTACTATACGAAGGTCTATTACGTTGAGATGTTCCGAATATACCTTTGGTTCCAAAGTGAACCAACTTTTTTGCGGTAACAGGCGCAACGATTGTGTTTGCTTTTTGTTCTATGGAGCCACGCGGCGTCGAAGGCAAGGATTGCGTACTCGAAACGTAACTGAAGAATCCCGACTCCAGCAGCATTTTCTGGGCATCGGCGTCGTTGGGAAGGTTGCCCTTCATACCGACATCGAGCCTTTGAATCGTGGCTATCAGTGCAGCAATCGCGTCAGTTGTGAGCGTCTGAACTTGAGCGAGGTCGATAGTGATGTTGTACCTGCCCGCATAAAATTCTAGATTTGCGAAAAACTGCATTGCTTCGTCGGGGTTGTTAACAATGGAGAATACCGAGGGTGCTGCAACTGTCTGGTACTTTCTTTTTATTCTGGCTTCTTGCTTTTGGGCGGCGGTTCCCGCGTATCTCGGTCGTCCCCCTCTGTTCCGTCGTTGCGCATTCCGATCTTCCGCGTCCTGCCGCGTCTTGATGTAGTCTTTCCACTTTTGTGTGGAGTACAACTTCTTGCTCATGCGGGAATCAGTTTACATGTCCGCGACTCGCTCGATCTGACACTTTCGTGCCATCAGCCCGTGGAAAAGTCGGTGCGGAGTTATCTCAATATTCCTCTGGCAGCAGAACCGTGGTGGCGCTGCGGTCCGCTTCTGTGATGACCCAGATCTTGGTCCGGCTGTTAAGGGTGTAAGCCGAAAAGCAGCCGAAATCCGTGGAACGAGGATACCACTATCTCGTGGCGCAGCACGTCTCCTAGGTAAGCTGTTCGAATTTCGGAACGCCATCCCGATTTCATTGCTGTTCTTCTGCTTTTTGTGGCACACTACCCACTTTCTGCTTTATGCCCCGCTGCTGGCGTTCTCGGCACACTTTCTTGGGTTTCGGCCCAAGATTCGCAGGTGAAAGCCCACCTTATTCGCAATTCGTAACAAAACCAATTAAAGGATCATCCTCAGGCTGTGCATGAGTAGGATGGCGCCGTTTCGTGGGGGCTCTGGAATGCAAATTGACCAGTCTGCGCAGTCGACTTAGGGACAAGACTTCATACGACGACCCCTCTTTCGGAGATTTTACGTGGCCGCTTGCAAATTCACTCGAACTCGAACGTCCCTGCTCACAATCAATAAATCCGATTTGCCGGTTACCTGCAAGCTCAAGAATCCGCCTGCGGGCGTCACAATTGCTGCAGCCGAGTTCTTTGACAGCGCCGGGGACTGCACCGACCTGTCCGTCAACGGACAGAGCTTCGTCATACCAAACACTGTCGCCACAGGAGCTGGCGATTTAGAAGTGAGGATTCAAGGTGGGACGTTTCCAATTCCTGCCATCGATGTAGTTGAGGACTGCGACAACTCCCAGTACATCCTCACTATCGCAGATCCCAACTCAAAGCTGGGCCGCACAGACGTGGTGGTTCAGCAGTGAGGAACATATTTGCATCATTTTGTCTGTTGGCTATGGGGTTCTTGCTGAACGAGACTTGCCTGGGACAAACCCTGCCAACGCCGATCGATTACTGCAATAATCTGGCCGCAGAGGCCATCGACCATCCGGATCCAGACCACCTCCACAGCCTTCTTATCGATATCGTCAACAGCCCCAGCTGTCTTTTTCAGGTTAGCCTGTCGAATCGCGAAGCAAACAATGCCATTTCACCAGCACGAGTTTCGCTGTGGAATGCATACCAGAGCTTTAGTAGTGAGCAGCAGCAGGGTTCAAGTTTATCCTCTTCGGGGTCTACGAATGCCGTCTCAAAGCCGTCTGGACCGACATCGTTAGTCGAAGAGTTCGGGGGGGCTAATGTAACACGCGGCACTAGCTCCTCGACTGTACAGTGGTCACCCGGGACGATGCTTACAAACCTTGCCCTCAATGGCGTGAACTATCTATGCCTTGAAAACAAAAAGGGCAAGGACCCCTCAAACTGCATTTCTCCGAGGCTACTTCGTGATCTCACGCCACTCACCTTTAAAGTAACAGCGAACACCACTAGCGGAACACCTTCCCTGACCGGAACTGCAACCAGTACCGGTTCGACAGGACCCTCCCAGCAGGTGACAGGAAACTCAAAAGGCACCAGCGGACCAAGCTTTGCCGGTCTGACGGTGCAATATTCGCTACCGTTCGCGTCTAGGAACGTTTCTGCGGTGAAGTCCTTGACCGCCCACGCCTCGTCCGGGTCGAGCAACGGGCAGAACGGATCCGCTAGCCAACCGGCGCTGGAATACTACAAAAAAGAGATTCTTGGCGCCCACAAAATGGAATTGGCACTCGGAACCTGCACGGCATATCAGAATTGGAAGGAAAAAACAGAACCACTTTTCAACGCGAAACTAGGGACCATCACGAAGACCATTACGAATCCGAACGACAAATCGCAAGCAGCCCAAGCTGCTCTGGCTCTTCAGTCGGATGTAGAAAACCAGTACAGAACCCTCCTGAATGACATGACGAACGATGCTAGCTGCCAGTCGGCCTTCTACAGCGCTAAAGGGTTTTATGCCGCGATTCTGGAGGCCGAGACATACGAGTACTTCGTTGCCACTGAATCGAGCTCCGCGAAACCGGATGTTGCGTTCGAATATGACCTACAAACACCGCAGGATAAGCCTAGCTATTCTACCGTAAAGGCTACAGGTACTTGGCAATTTGGCGGCAAGGCGCCAACACAACAGAACCTAAATGACTTTGCGAATATCCAAATCTCGCGTCTGGCCAAGACGAAAGCCAGCACTGCCGTATCGGCAAAGGAACTTAGCCAAGCATCAAAGCCGCTGGCTCAAGACACAACCAGACCGTTTTCCCTTACGTTAAATGGAACGGTTGATATCTACAATTCCGAGCCACCCTCATCGGTTCCATCCGCAAGCCACCTTAGGGACATTCGGACGGGTGCGGAGTTTGACTGGGTCGTTTCCCCGTTCGGGAAGGGCAGCGTCTTCGCGAATTTCCTGGGTAGTCTAACCGCTGCAGCCGCGTATTCATACGAGGACCAGACCAGTCCCGCACTTTTGACAGGCCCGGCTCTGAGTGACTTTACGGGGCTTCCCAGCTCAACAACAGCGGCCTATGCCAAACGAGGGGTCATCCACCTTGGCCAGATCCGATTCGGCTTCGGGACCGGAAAGAACCTGACGTACCCACTTGCGTTTACATATTCGAACCGAACAGAGCTTATAACTCACCCCACGTGGGGTCTACAGTTCGGAATTACCTATAACTTCACATCAATGTTCAATTCGGGGGAAGCCAGCAACACTGGAAGCAAGTAGTGCGAGCACTCGCGCGCGAAGCTCGCCTGAACACTCTGGACTGAGTTAAAGAGGAGAGTATGGACACCAATGATTTTCTGCTCCTCGCCAGAAACCCCGTGGTCGCCAGTCGAGGACCTCACGCATGCATCTGGCGATCTTCGAGCGGTTTGGAAACGACTCAAGACTTGGGAAGGGGACAGAAACAATGGATTTGAAGCTTCTGCCGCAACTTATCACAGCTACCGGGGCCTTGGGGACAGCGGCGTTTGGGTTGGTGGATGGGAGTAAAGCGATTTTACCGGTGAATGACATAGGTTTCGGACGGATTGAGAAAAGAGTTACGTCGTTGACATCTGGTGAGGCTGCGAACGCTTTATCGCAAGGTCATATCGTTGAAACGCTGCACTCAAACTGGATTAACGGCACGGATTTAAGCAGCCAGAAAGCTATTGCGAAATCGCTCATCAAACTCAATCTCAGTCCAACGAACGCCTCTGCATTGGCGAATAAAGCGGGCGTCGACCCGACAGTCCTGACGGCAGTGGCGACAAGCATAGCGACAGGAACGCCGCTCACGCCGGCGCAGAACGATGTATACGGGCGTTTTGACCTAATCGTGACGGCGCTTCTCGATGAGACGTATCAGCATTCTGACGAGGATTATCGTAACCGGACGAGGGCGATTGCTGCGGTAGTGGCAGTCTTGCTCGCAGTTGCAGGCGGATTTATCGTATTCAATGACCTATCAGCGCTTCAAGTCATCGGCCGGTCAGTCCTCGTGGGATTGCTGGCGACACCTCTCGCACCGATCGCGAAGGATCTTTCCACTGCGCTGGCTACGGCAGTGAACGCGATGCAGGCGGTAAAAAAGGCTGGCTCGTGAGGCGGTTTCTCGATGTGCGGCTCGCTGATGTGGGTGGTAATCTGGCGACGCGGATTGCTGTGAATCAAGGCACGACTATCGATACCTACCAGGGCTTGGATATCAATCAATTATTGAGCGACATTCGTGGCCAGGACGTTTTGATAGGCGTGCACGGCTACAATGTCAACCGCGCGGATGGCATAACGCACTTGTCCAATTGGGCGGGCTTGCTGCAGCTACCGACGCCGTCCATTTTTGTGGGCTTGCTATGGCCGGGAGACTCAATCTGGGCACACGGGTTGGACTATCCCGAGGAGCCGAAGATCGCGAACGAGGCGGGTGCGCTTGTCGGGCCATTCCTGGATACAAATTTCACGAACGCGGCGAGCATTTCGTTTGCGTCGCACAGCCTCGGCGCACGAGTCGTCTTGGCGACGATCTCCAATATGAAGCTGCCAGTCAGACGCACGATTCTGATGGCCGGAGCCATCGATGACAACTGCCTCGACACAGAATTTCAAGACGCAGCCGAGAAGATTGGCAAAATTTCGGCGCTCGCATCGAAGAAAGATAAGGTGCTGTCCGCGTTATTTCCTCTGGGGAACTTAGTCGGCGGAATTATTGCGGAAGGACACCCGTGGTGGCATGCTGCTCTGGGTCATTCTGGCCCTTCGAATCCAAAGCCAGGAACCTTTCAGTCTCCTTTCGAAATACCGTCCAACTGGGACTATGGGCACCACGACTATCTTCAGATTGATCCTCCACCACCGCCTGGACCGGTGCTGGCGCTGCCGACGAACGTTCCGTCGGAAGGAGCACCAAAGCCCGCCAGTGGCGTGACCGGGTGGCAAGAAGCGTTTTCGGCGGCATTTTGCTCTACGCGTTTTGAATAAGGCGAAGCACTGGTCACACCAGCACGTTCTGGGAACATCAAGGGCTTGACGAAGCTTTGTGGCCGGTAATAGCATCAACAATTTCCTCAAAGACAAGGTATTATTGTCGCGCCAGTACTCTGCTGAATAGTTAGGACTCATGTCGACGACACGTCCACCGCGCCAACCTGACCCTGAGCGGCAAGCTGAGGAGGTAGCTTCTTCATTCGTTGACCGTCTAAGTCGTAAAGATAGGCGGGACTTCCTGTGGGCTGAAGAGAGAGTCGCTTACCCGCTGTTGAGCGATGTGGAATCTACAATCGAAGAGCTAGATACTTCCCTACTCTGGGCGGAGCGTGAGGGAGGCCGCTTTCCTTGCATCCTAGACGAAGAACAGGTAGCGGTGCCGATTGTCTCCGCTCCAACTGACGCACAACGCTTCCCGTCACGCAACGCCTTTTACTCTCCCCAATTTGACCCTTTCTATCATCGCCAATACGTAGAGGAGGCGTTAGAACAGCTATCGGTGCTCGGCAAGATTGTTTGGTGGGACCCTCGTATAGTACCCAAGATGATTCTTGGCCCCCTCACCAAATTTCTGACTGTCCGGTTTGGCTGGATGGCGGAAAATCCTGAGTTTCGTAGCTTGGGTGCTGCCGCTTCCGGTCCTTCCAATAACCCATACCTGCCTTTTATGGTTCATACACGGACCAGCGGCCTTCGTATCCACTATTCAAAAGCGTTTGCACTCAACTTTAATCCTGTCCTTGGTGCACCAACCACTCCAGTCAGCGGCTGGATTCTGCCCGGTATTCACAAGTTTGCCGGAATGGACGCGAAGGGGAGGATGCACTACGACAGAGGGACATTTTCCACTCCCCCCGACTTCAGTGCTCAATTAATGATATGACTGTGATGATTCTAAGAGACTACGGGGCATTCGCGCCCATTGTTTCGGCGGCCGGCAGCATCGTGGCAATGGGTGGTGCCATCGCACTTGGCTTCAAAGGAAGAGCGAAGTGGGAGCCAGTCGAAGAAGATGTCGCCAAGGGGCCACAGAAAGTCGCCAGCGTAGTTGCATCTCTCTTAATTGTCTTGGTCTGGGTGCAGTTCAATGATCTGCAATATAAGAACACCCTGACGAGACTTGTCATCTTGTGCTCTAGCGCTTTGATTGTCAGCCTTCTCGTCTACGGACTTTTGAAGGGCTACGTTTACAAAAGGGTGCGCAGGAAACCGGGCTCGGCTCCAGCATCAAAGGCAACCGAAGAAATCAATGTCATCGGCGGATTGTGGCTCACGAAAGCTGCAAGAGGGAGACTTTCAGAGCCCGAGGAACCCGATGCTCCGGGTAAACAGGCGCCGCTAACTGTTCAGCGATTGTTTGCGATGGCGGACTATGACAAGGACTTATTGTGGAGCAGACCTTCGCAACAACTTGCTTCGATGTTGTTCACAATCGGCTATCTGGGTCTGATTATAGCCGGAACCGTCGCACTCGGTAGTGGCGCGATTCTGACTGGCGTGATAATGAAATGAACTACTGGTTCGTTCTGCTCGAAGACAGGAGGAAGAGATGGGTGCGACAATGCGACCTCCGATCCAGCCGCCAGGGCCCCAACAGCGGGCAGCGAAGATCGCTTCGCAACTCGTGTCTGGGCTTCTGACTCAACCGAAGGCGGGTGCGAAGGTCTCCGCCCGAACTTGGCTGACCGACAAGGAGTATCCATTGCTCGCTGATGTCGAGTTTGCGATGGAGGAATTGAATTCGCTCCTTTGGTCGGCGACGGATGGGGGATTCGAAATAGCGTGTGTCGAGAGTGCTGGAGATACGGTGCCAATCGTCAGTATTCCTCGAAACGCGATGCTCGATCGAGCACCGCTGCCTTCACCAGTTCCAACTGATCCGGAGAATTCTTATCGGCACGTAGTCGGGGCGATGCCCACGGATGCCAATGTCCAGTGGCTTGAACCAGCCGACATTTCCGCCATCGTCTTGGCTCCTCTGACGAAATTCCTCACAGTGCGTTTCCAGTGGATCGCGGACAATCCGACCATTCGCAGTTTGGGCGCGGCAGCTTCTGTACAGGCCAACAATCCTTACTTGTGGCTTACTGTGCACAGCCAGACATCGGGTTTGAGAATTCACTATTCGAAAACATTTGCACTCAACTTCAATCCAGTATTCGGGGCACCCACAACGCCCAAAAGCGGATGGATTCTCCCCGGTATCCACAAATTCGCGGCCATGGACGGTAACGGGAACTTCCTGTATGACAAGGGAACTTTTACAACGCCTCCGGACTTCAGCGTCCGATTGTTGATCTGAAACTCGTCCATGCAATTGCCGCGAGGTCTCGCCGGAGCCAGCACGATCAGGGCTGCACCGATCACATCAGGACAGCTACGCCTAAACCCGACTAATACCTAGAAAGTCTCCATGAACGGCACCCCTGTCCTGCCCGGCCGACGTGCGCTGATTACGGGTCCCACCGACCTCGATCGTGCCTCTCCCGGCATCTCTGCGGCAGAGCGGGGTGGTTCTAGGGCAATCTACTCCGGAAATCAGGGTGGGGATTCTCAAGGAGTACCACAGCAAGCGACCCCCACGGCAGCCCTGGGGATGAGAAAATCGAGGCACGTCACAGGAGCTTGCCAACTTGGTGAACACCTCGCTGATCATCGTCCTGGCTCTGCTCGCATTTTTAGTCTTTTTGCTCTTGTTTCGAAAGTCTGTCGGGCGTCTGTTCGGTCTTCGCGTACAACCTAGTCAACTCGTTACACCTACGTCACCACAATCACAACTGGATCACCTTAATCGACTACCTCCATCACCGATCACCAGCGTGTCATTCCACGACGCTCTTCATACGCATGCGCTGACAACGCAAGTCGATAGCTACTACCGCTCGGCAATTGGCACTCTAATGAGCGGCGACGGCTTGAATGCAGCGATCCAGTCAATTGCCATAACTGGCGACAAGTTGGAGTTGGTGTACTCCTTTTCGGATGCGGCTAACCGGCTCTATGACAGTGGCAAAGCTGTGATCCCGGTCCACCAGGCATCGGGTCGACGACTGCCTTGGATGATGGACCGCAACGGCACCATCATTGAGCAAGCGAAGGAAGCAAGTGTCGCTACAGCCCGCCTTGCTCAGGCAACCGCGCTAATCGTGTCGGCTGCGCACATCGTCGCCAGTCTTGACGTGGTGAAAAGGCTTGAGGCAGTTGATCGGAAGTTGTCAACATTGGTCGCTGGCAGGAAAGTGGATCAAAATGCAAAATTAATGCGCGTGTACGTGGAAGCGAGGACTCTACTTGGATCGCCGATCACACAGTCATCCCTTCGTCGGCTGGAGCAGCTCAGACACGAGTTGTTGGAGCTTCGACAAGGATGGCGGGGCGAGATCGAGCACATTCTGAATACCGCGTCGCACCCTCATGAATGGCAACTTACAGGGCCTTCGTCGTGGCTTCGTAGCGGCCGCGAGAAAAAGTCTCTGAGTGATCTGTGTGCTGTTGCAGAGAGGGTTCAGCTTTTGCGGCTCGCATTACTCGTGGAAGCCTGCCTTGCGGAGTCTTGCGGAACCATGCCAGTCTTCTTGGGCAATTCGGTTCCGGAGGAATATCGGTTTTGGATTGGACCGCGTGATCAAATGCGTAACCGCAGTGACGCTTTCAAGAAGGACGCTACCCAAGAACAAGCAGGCGCATTATGCGAGGCGATTGAGGGCTATGTTGCCATTCTTGAAACGATCTGCGGCGGGAATACAGCCGACTAAGGACATTCTCCTCTACAGCATCTTTGCACAAAGGTGGGAGACAACTCAGCGGACAGTGGTAGACTGTCCCGTCTGTGACCGGGCTTCACGCAAAATAGTCGTCGTAATAGTCGCTTTAGTAATCTGCCATCTGGCTAGCCATTTCGGCTTCGATTTCCTGTTTTGAATCTTCCAATGGCTTGTAGCCGCCTCTAACCCGTAGAGGTAGTTCGCCAGTCGTTCCATTAGTTCTCCGAAGTGGCGAAGATTAATGTGAGTCAAGGTCTCGGGTAATGAAGGGTCGCCCTTTGTGGAATGAGCATAGCGCAAGCTGTAGGATCGCGGGTCTACTTCGCAAAGCTGGCGGATATAGTCGTCGATTCCTTCAACATCTTCCAGTGGGAGCTCTTCCCATCCAGCTGCCTCAGTTATGGCCTTCGCCATTGGCTTAAAATCCTGCCACAACGAATCGAGTCGATGACCCACAAGATGATCGCTTTCTACTTTCGTGGGTGGGCGTTCAATCAGATATGGGGCCCGCTTGATTACTCTTTTTAGCGCCAACTCAATATGGTGACGGTACAAGAAGACAATCGGATACACCAAAGAAATCCTGATCGTTCTGGGTTTCCTCGACGGCTCGGACGAGGATCTGCGCACCCCTTCGATAACCTTCTCGGTAGGCATACTCGTCGCCGTTTCTCAGGCAGGCATTGTTTTTCCAGTCTCGCAAATCCCCACGAAAGAGCTTGTCGCCCTTGCGAGGGGGTGGAACGGCCAAATGTGTGTGTGAGGTCATATTTATCTCCGAGATCTTAATTCATCGTCATACCCATGCCCTGCATATGAGCCACTGCAACGTGGCCAGGAAACGATGCGCCCACCTTCTTGCGTCGAATGTCATAGCCGGGATAGTTTGTCTTCAATAATTCTTCTGAATGCCTTCGCCAGTGTGGGCTTCAGGCAGTTTAGAGACGTGAGGTAATCCAGCGCTTCAGGAGACTGCGGGCAAACTCACCCGCCTCGGCCAACGTGGGCGGATTAGGTGGTAGCGGGCATTTCCTTGGGTTGCCGAGATGCCTGTGATGATTCGCAGTTTGTCGGATGGCGCTGGTACTCTTCTTGTTCGCATATCCGGCTTCAGCGATACGGTCTACGCCGCCGACGAAGTCGATTATGTCGTAGACCTGCGACCAGCTGAGTCCGCTATCGCCGTGGAGAGCGAAAGCTTCACTAACCGCCGAATCAAGGCCCACGAGTCGCAAAACCGCAGATCCCAACGGCTGCGTGCCGCTCGTACTCTTGAGGTCGGAGATACCCTTAGACTTAACCACATTGACGGAGACCGAATCCCTAATAGT